>Ga0116183_1000628_pt1 | contig 41345 bp, 34 predicted proteins | sample AD_UKC078_MetaG_FD_89753 | JGI IMG/M metagenome (GOLD analysis project Ga0116183, IMG submission 89753) | Active sludge microbial communities of municipal wastewater-treating anaerobic digesters from USA - AD_UKC078_MetaG | ecosystem: Engineered > Bioreactor > Anaerobic > Digestate | place: USA...
CGGTGCGCTGGGGTACGGTCACTGAGTTTATCGAAGTGACCGTCATAGGAGATATGAGGTGGCTTCGATAAACTCAGCCACCGGGAACGGTCATTGGGCGAAGTATTTTGGATTTCTAATCTGGTTTGCGCCACCCTACGGGTGGGATTGTGTTGTTGCACACCCATAGGCTTGCGCCTACGGTTAATCACATATTGTCCTACAGATAAAAAAGTTCTATGATAGTCAAAAACTATAAATCTCTATGGAACAAATTTAAATTATTTTATCTTAAAAATCTATTACCTATTTAGGTAATAGATAAATATTGATAAAACATTAAAAATGTGACAATTATATGTTTTCTATTACCTAAATTTTCAGGGTTTGGGTTTAACTCAATTTGTTATCATAATTTTTTTTGAAACGACCTTGCCATCAACAGTATGCAGAGTTAAAATATAGAGTCCCTGCATTGCAGGCTTTTCTAAAACTATTTGATTATCAAGGTTATTTGATGTTGTTTGTGTTACCACTCGCCCAAGCATGTCAATAATCGTGACTTTTGATTGTTTTTCTAATTGTACGCCTGTTACAAAAATATTATTACCCTGCATTTCTACTGTAATATCTTTGCTTTCAATGTTTTCTATATTTACACCACTGCATCCTTTAAAAATTTCGGAAATATTTTCAACTATGCATGTTTTATATGATAAATCGCTGCAAATTACGTAATACTGAGGTGTGTAGTTAATGTTATAACCAAACTGCTCACTTAAAATCGAATCGCCGTACGCTGTTCTAAAAAATATGTACGTAGCTCCGTAATTTTGCATAAATTCTTCTATTTGCTCGTTTGAGACGCCCCATGTTTCAAAAGCCCAAACCCATCCTTTTTCACCTAACTGTGCATCGCGTTGCCAAACTGTCTCAATAATTGGAACTGCCTCTTGACACGAACCACAATTAACCCCAAAGAAAACTAAAACTACTGGTTTATTTTGTGCAAGCTCTGAATACAAATTATAAGTAACTCCGTTGGTAGCTGTAAGCGTAAAGTCTGGTGGAGGTGGAATATCTGCTTTTGCGCTGATAATTAATATGGTAAAAGTAAATAAAATTAAATTTCTAAGCATGACAATTATTATTTAATAGTTAGTCACAAAATATATTAACTTCTAAGTTGTCTGTGCAGGTTTGTAACAAATCCAAAACGGTTTTGTTTAATATCGGATGAACTTTATTGGGTTGGATTTCTGACAACGGAACAAGAACAAATCTGCGATTAGCAATTTTATCGTGTGGTACAATTAGTTCTGGTGAATTGATAATCAGATTGTCAACAAACAAAATATCAATATCAATTGTACGTGAATAGTATCTATTTTCTGTTTTGTTTAGTTCTTCTCTGCCTAGCTCTTTCTCGATTTTTTGGCTCCTTTTCAAAAACTCTTTTGGGGAAAATTCCGAAACAACTACTACAGCTTGATTTAAAAATGTTGGCGCTTCAAATCCCCACGAGACGGTTTCATACACTTGTGATTTTTTGATCACTTTTCCACAATATTCAGATAGGTGTTCAATGGCTTTATCTAAATACATTAATCTTTCACCAAGATTTGAGCCCAACATAATCGTATATTCCATGGATTTACAAATCAAGAATTTTTAATCTCAAATGGCGTTTCGACTCCGCTCAACGCTCGCCACCCGTTTAAAATCTGTAACAATTAACTGATAATCAGCGTCTTAACTGCTAACTGTTAATTGCTAATTGTTTTTAGGTTGGCATAAATAAAACGGACAGATTTTTAGCTCTGTCCGTCTTATTGTATTAAAAAATTACTTTTTATTTACTGTTTTTCATTTTACGTGGTTTAATCATATTTTCTGGAGCTAAGGCATTATCGAGTTCCTCTTTTGATAAAACTTTGTTTTCGAGAACTAATTCATAAACAGAACGGTTTTCTTTCAACGCCTGTTGCGCAAGCTTAGTTGAAGCTTTATAGCCTATTAATGGATTCAACGCTGTTACTAAGCCTATTGAATTATGAACCATATTGCGACAATGTTCCACATTGGCTGTGATTCCGTCTATACAACGGAAACGCAGTGTATCCATTCCGTTTTTGAGCATTTCAATGTTTTCAAGCGTGCTTTGTACTATAAGTGGTTCCATTACGTTAAGCTCGAGTTGTCCAGCTTCAGAGGCAATTGTAACTGCCATATCATTACCAATTACTTTAAATGCAATTTGGTTAACAACTTCTGGTATCACTGGATTAACTTTTCCGGGCATAATTGATGAGCCTGGCTGCATAGGAGGCAAGTTTATTTCACCTATACCTGTGCGAGGTCCACTGGAGAGTAATCTTAAATCGTTACAAATTTTCGATAGTTTAACTGCAAGACGCTTAATAGTTGAAGAATACATTACAAAATCGCTTGTGTCTTGTGTCGCTTCAATTAAGTTTTTTGCAAGTTTTAGATCAAACCCTGTTATCTCCCTTAAATGTTTTAAAACTATTCCACTGTACTCGGGATCGGCATTGATTCCTGTTCCAATAGCCGTGGCTCCCATATTTATTTCGGTAAACAGCAAAACATTACTTTCAAGTCGTTCAACCTCTTTTTCCAATGTATTTGCATACGCCTCAAAAGTTTGTCCTAAAGTCATTGGGACAGCGTCTTGAAGCTGTGTTCTTCCCATTTTGATAACATCTTTAAACTCAACTGATTTACGCTGAAACGAATCTATCAAGTTTTTTAAAACTTCAACAAATTTGATATTACTATATAGCAGTGCAAGTTTGACTGCTGTAGGATATGCGTCGTTAGTGCTTTGGCTTAAATTCACATGATCGTTTGGACTGCAATATGCATAATCACCTTTCTGGTGTCCCATAAGCTCAAGAGCTCTGTTAGCAATAACTTCGTTAGCATTCATATTTGTAGAGGTTCCTGCTCCACCCTGAATCATGTCAACCACGAAGTGTCCATGGTGTTTTCCTTTTATTATTTCGTCACATGCACCACAAATAGCATCGGTAACCTCTTTTGACATTAAACCGAGATCGTGATTCGCACGTGCTGCCGCCATTTTAACAATAGCCAACGATTGGACTAATGTCGGATAAAATCTAAGCGTAACGCCACTAATATCAAAGTTTTCTATTGCACGCAATGTTTGTATGCCGTAGTACGCATGATCGGGTACTTCGCGGTCGCCCAACAAATCGGTTTCAGTTCTTGTACGACCAGGCAAGTATTGTGCTCCATCATCGATCAATTGTGCGTTGGCATTATACATTCTTCGTTGAATAACCGATGAAAGATTTCTGAGAACAGTGATAATAATGTCAGGGTGTCCACTGCACGCATCTCGAAAATTATCACTATCAATTTTTAGCACTGTTAAATCCGAAGCAGCTCTAGCATTAGTACTATGCGGAGTTTTTTCTATTAACGAACCTTCACCCATGAAGTCATACTTCCCAAAATGTGTTATTCGTCTTTCATCGCCACGAGGTGTTTTTTTGTATAGCTCAACTTCACCCGAATAGATTACAAAAATTGCTTCTCTGTTTGCGTTTTGCTTGTATAAATGCTCTCCCTCACTGTAGTCGAAAGTTTTAACAATATTGCTAAATATTGCTATCTCTTTGTCAGATAAACCTTTGAACAACTGCGTTTTTTTCAGAAATTCGCGAATTTGGATATCAGTCATTTTATTTGTAATTTTATTTGATTAAAAATAGTAGTAATAATTTAGATTGCGATTACAATAAACTTGCCGAAACCGTTAAGTTAAAAGTAAAACTATTCACTTTTTGCAAATCCTTATCTTTTACAATTTTTCAACTTTGCTTATTGTACAACTAACTTGATTTGTTTCGTATCTTTTGCTGTTTTAACTTGTAACAGATATATTCCCTTAGATGCAACACCTACAGTATTCAAATCAAAAGTTGTTTTTTCGGAATTTAGTTCTGTTTCATATAGTTTGATACCAGAAATAGAGTAAATTGTTAATCTTGTGTTGTCTGTTAACTCATTTATCGACAACACTACTTGGTTTTCAGCAGGATTAGGATATACGGCTATTTGCGATTTGTTTGTCTCTTCAATTCCCACCAAATAGTCAACAGTAACGGGGACTATAATAATGCTATCCATTACATCAACCAAAATATTTGCATTGTATTGATTGTAATCCATGCCACCAAAATTAAAATACATGGTTACCATACCTTGCTCGTTTGCTCCTAATGCTCCTGTAGGATCTTCAAGCATAATCCAACCTCCACTTCCAAAGGTTTCAACCGTCATTTCGTAATAAAGAGTACCTTGACCAACATTTCTAATAAACAGATCTAATGAAGATGTCTCGTCATAAGTTTCAACGACTACAGGGCGTGGTGTAATGTAGGCTATTGGACTTATGTTTTGTGTTGATGGTGTTGAAATAAAATCAACCCATGCTGCGTCACTTCCACTACTTACTCCGACATCTTTAGAATATGTCCATTTCAGTGTATGTGAACCACTTGCAATTTGATAGCTACACTCTGTCCAATCAACATTTCCACTCCAAGTGCCTTTTAATGTGCCATCTATCCAGAATTGTAATTTATCGTAGTTTGCTTCGCTTGATACTTTTACATAAAATGTTACTTCGCCACCTGATTGACATGTGAATGTGTAAGTCATTGTAGATGATTGATTATGCGAAATTGCTCCTGACTTCATTGATTTTTCACCATCATAGGCTTCTCCTGTAACAATAGTCCAAGGCATATTTCCGCTGAACTCAAAACCTTCTGGTATTACACCATCTTCAAACGAGAACCCTGAAAATTCATCTAATACTATAAATGCCTCCTCCATTCCCTGAACTATTTGAAATGATTCGATTTTGCTGATATATCCTACTTTTGAGAATTTTACTGAATACTCGCCTTCCAGAATTCCATTTACTTGAAATTCCCCTTGTTCATTAGTGACAGCTGTTCCTACTGGAACATCTTGAATAGTCACTGTTACACCATCAAGCGGACTTCCTGTTAAAGAACTTATTACTATTCCGTTAAATGATACCACTTCTGCTTGTTCTAGGACTACATCGAGCTGCGTTGCAGTATTTTGAGATACTACTACATTATTAATGGTTTGAGGAATATAACCATACGACTCAAACTTTAAATTATAGCTTCCTGGCAAAAGCATTCGATAGTAGTTCCCATGAGCGGGATTAGTAATTACGTGGGAATTTTCTCTATCGTATCCTATAATTGTCACGGTTGCATTTAATGGTTCACCTTGCGTATTTGTGACCAATCCACGAATTCCATAATGTGCTAACTCTATGTGAGTTAGAATTGCCTCACGGTTATAATTCCAGTGTGCTACTAATTGGTCGGTTGAAAGTAGCTTAGTATTCGAAACCTCTAAAGTTATTTCACGACAATGCTTATAATAGTTCATATAATCTTGTCTTCCTCCATAAATAACATACCAATCGCCTCCGTGAGTAACCCCGTTGTTCTGACCTGTCATGTATCCTGCAGGGCTATTCTGCTGTGCCAAAGTGGCATATTGACGACTTATTACGCCGTACCATGCATGGTCTGCGTGTGTATTTTGGCTACTTGTATATGAATCCCAAGGATAATTTACCACTTCTATACCTCCGTGAAAGTTAGCTCCTAAAATAAAATGGTGTGCATCGGCATAATTCATCATCAATTGTGTCTCTTTTTGGTATGGTGCGTTAAGTCCAGTTGGACCGGGATAATCGCGATTGAGGTCTTGTCCATTGGCATTTGCTCGACGTGAGCCAGACACTGTGTGATTGCCACCATAATAAGTTCCATCGGGGTTTGTGTTTGGAGATATATAAATCTCCATATTATTTACTATGTTTGTAACACGTTCTATGCTTCCGTAATTCACTAAAAGATAATCTATTAGTCTCATCATAAGAATCATACCTGTTGTTTCATCGCCGTGTATCGTACTGGTGTAAAGCAGTTGTGGTTCGGCTTCATCTTGCATTGGATTATCTGATATTTTTAACGCCAAAAGCAATCTGTTTTGAACGCTATACCCTATCGTGTCTAATTTACATAGGTTGGGATAATTGGCTGCCCAGTTCTGCATCATTTGCACATACACCTCGTAGGTTGGATATCTGTCCCAATTTTGCATTTGCTCAACAGTTGTTGCCATATTGATTACTCTCGATGGGTCAGAAGATGGGTGTGGTAACGATTGAAACTGGTATCCCGACTTTTTGAGCATTTCATACTCATTGTCATTGGCGTATGCAAGGACCGTATTGTCGCGCACGTTATCAATTGAAACTATTTGGGTTAGAAAATCCAAATCAGCTCGGCTGTTAATAGAAATTTGCAAATAGTGTTCAACTGACTGAGCTATAGCTGCCTGAAATAATATCAGGAAGGGAATAAGTAATAATGTTTTTTTCATCTGTTTATAGTATTAATCTGTTTATGATCGTATGTTTATTTAACATTTTTCTACGCAAAAGTAATAAAAAAGTGTCTTCTACGATTAACATTTACTAAAAATTGAAAAATAAGGGGAATTAGGAGTTACGAGTTACGAATTACGAGTTACGCGGTGCATTGCGTTGCTAATTGTTCATTGCTAATTGCTAATTTCCCATTTCAGAAATAAATTTGATTCTCACTAATCTGATCTCTTCTTCAGAATAATCGTCTTCGAAAGCTTTTATCGCATCTTCAATTGAGTCGCTTTCAGCTTCGGTTCTGAAATATTCATAAATTTCGTCTTGATTTTCTTTATCTAAAATTTGATCCAAGTGATAATCAATATTCACTTTGGTTCCAAAATTAACAATTGCTTCAATTTCTGATATCAATTCTAACATTGATATTCCTTTAGAATCGGCAAACTCATCTAAAGATACTTTTCTGTCAATTATCTGGATTATATTAACCTTTAAGCCCGATTTGTTTACAACTGACTTGACAACTAAGTCTGCGGGTCTCTCTATTTCATTATCTTCAACGTACTTACGAATCAACTCTAAAAAGGGCTCTCCATACCGCTTTGCTTTTCCCGGTCCTACTCCTGAGATGTTTTGCATCTCCTCAATAGTAATCGGGTACTGCATTGCCATATCCTCTAATGATGGATCTTGGAAAATTACCCAAGGCATTAATTTTTTCTCCTTTGCTATCTTTTTTCTCAACGACTTTAGCATTTCAAAAAGTTCGGGGTCGAGAACATTTGGTCCACTATCCAACACAACATTATCACTATCTTCCTCGTAATCATGCTCTTTAAAAAGCTTTATATCGTATGGTTTCTTTAAGTATTCATACCCTTTTTCAGTAAGATACACTGTGCCGTAGTTGACTATATCTTTGTCGATCAAATTATGAATTAACATCTGTCTGATAACACCTTGCCAAAAGCAGACATCTTGATCGCTGCCACTTCCAAATGTTTCAAGTTGGTGATGTCGGAACGATTTGACAGCAGCCGATTGTACCCCTGATAAAACGTTAGCTATATGGTCGGGTTTAAACTCTTGACGCACAGATATTATTGCATTCAAAGCTTCAACGATATATTCTTTCCCTTCAAAATGCTCTTTTGGATTTAAGCAGTTGTCGCAGTTTCCACAAGGCTCTTTTAAATCTTCTCCAAAATATTTAAGCAGTTGGATAACTCTACACACGGACGATTCAGCATAGCTTACAACATCAGATAATAACTGTTTTCCGATCTCTTGCTCGCTTACTGGTTTCCCTTGCATAAACTTTTCTAACTTTAAAATATCTTTGTAGCTATAAAAAGTAATGCATTTCCCTTCCCCTCCATCGCGACCTGCACGCCCTGTTTCTTGATAATAACCTTCGAGACTTTTTGGAATATCGTAGTGAATAACGTAACGAACATCGGGTTTGTCAATACCCATACCAAAAGCAATCGTTGCTACAATTACATCAATATCTTCCTGAAGGAACATATCTTGATTGTTTGATCTTTTGGATGCTTCCATTCCAGCGTGATAAGCCAAGGCTTTAATACCATTAACTTGTAGGACTTCGGCAAGCTCTTCAACCTTTCTACGACTTAAACAATATATTATCCCCGATTTTCCTTCGTTATTTTTGATATATTTAATAATCTCTCTATCTACGTTTACTTTTGGTCTTATTTCATAGTACAAATTGTGTCGTCTAAATGAGGATTTAAACTCCACCGCATCCAACATTCCGAGGTTCTTTTGAATATCGTGCTGTACCTTTCGTGTAGCAGTAGCGGTCAGCGCTATTATTGGTGCGCGACCTATTTTGTCGATTATTGGGCGTATTCTTCGATACTCTGGTCTAAAATCGTGTCCCCACTCTGAAATACAGTGTGCTTCGTCAACAGCATAAAAACTAACCTTTGCTTTTCGGAGAAACTCTATATTCTCATCTTTAGTAAGTGACTCGGGTGCAACGTACAGTAGTTTTGTTCTACCGTCTAGAATATGGTCTTTAACTTTTTGAATTTCACCTTTTGTCAACGAAGAGTTTATGAAATGGGCTACTCCATCATCTTCGCTAAAACCTCGCATAGCATCAACCTGATTTTTCATTAAAGCTATCAGGGGAGAAATAACAACGGCAGTTCCTTTCATTAATAATGCAGGAAGCTGATAGCAGAGAGATTTTCCTCCACCAGTTGGCATTAATACAAATGTGTCATTTTGTTTTAATAGGTTGTTTATAATTGCCTCTTGATTTCCTTTAAATGTGTCGAACCCAAAATGGGTTTTTAAATAATGGTGTAATGGATATTTTAGTTTAATCATAGTATAATTTAATTTGTTTTTGGTGTTTTGTCAACTTCACAATACGAAAATTTAAACACGTAAAATATAAAACACTACATTTGTAGCAAAAATTGTGCACAATTTAATAATTCTTTTTAAAAATGACAAATAAAGAATTAACCTTAAAGGCAATAAAAAAGTTAGCCTCAGACACTGTAAGATTTGAGGCTCAATCAATTGAAAAGCTTATTGAGTACATTGACGATGATTTTGCTAAGTCGGTACAGTTAATATTTGAATCAAAAGGGCGGGTAATAATAACAGGAATTGGGAAAAGCGCCAACATAGCAGGAAAAATTGTCGCAACAATGAACAGCACAGGTACACCTGCTATTTTTATGCACGCCGCCGACGCTATTCATGGCGATCTTGGAATGATTCAGCCAGACGATGTTATTATTTGTATTAGCAAAAGTGGCAACACTCCCGAAATTAAGGTGCTTGTTCCGTTGATTAAAAAGTTTGGCAATAAATTAATAGCGCTGGTGTCAAACACCAAATCGTTTTTAGCTTCACAAGCCGATCTTGTGCTTAAAGCCACTGTGGAAAAAGAGGCATGTCCGAACAACTTGGCTCCTACCTCAAGCACTACAGCACAGTTGGTTTTAGGAGATGCTCTTGCCGTTTGCTTACTACATTATCGGGGTTTTGACTCTTCTGATTTTGCAAAATATCATCCGGGAGGCTCGCTTGGGAAAAAACTATATATGAGGGTAGAGGATATTTATAAAAACAACTCTTCTCCTAAGGTTGACATAAATTGTAATTTGAATAAAATTATTTACGAAATTTCCTCAAATCGTCTTGGCGCCACCGCAATCACAGACGAAAACAACAACATATTAGGAGTTATTACTGATGGAGATTTGCGCCGTATGCTCCAATCTGGAGTCGATATAAAAACAATAAAAGCAGGTGATTTTATGACCAAAAATCCCAAGACAATAGATGAAAACGAGTTGGCAATCAATGCTTTTAATTTGATGGAACAACACAGTATCACACAGTTAATAGTAACTAAAGATGATAAATATGCTGGAATTATTCATTTACACGACATTATACGTGAAGGAATTGTTTAAATAGTTCGACATTCAAAAATGTTTGTTGTAAATTAAAATATTGTCACGGTTTTATCGTTTACTTAATTATAAACAAGGTTATAAATCGCACTCCTATATTACATGAAAAAAATCCTATTACTATTTACATTTTTTTGTTGCTTGGTAGTGTTTTACAGTTGCAAGTTATTTAACAAAGAGGAAAAAATACCTGCCTATATTCAGATAGACTCATTAACCTATCAAGGCATTAGTCCTAGTATGTTTACGTGTGCCTATGTCTTTGTCAACTATAAATTAGTTGGTGTATTCGAGTATCCACGGACTATACCTGTTTTGGTAGAGGGAGATGCAGTTGTTACCGTTCGTCCCGGCATCGACTTAAATGGATACTCATACGAAAGAATCATTTACCAGATGTCCGATGTAAGCGAGACACGTATTACACTTGAGCCTCAAAAAACACATAATATAAATCCTGTTTTTAGTGATTTGCCATCGGTACACACAGCGTGGATTGAGAATTTTGAGCACTCTGCTATTACACTCACGGCGGCAGACTCTCTTACACCACAAATAAAAGTGGTAAGAAATCAACGCCCCGGACATACGGGTTATATAGGCAGAATACAAATAACCCCAAACGACACTTTAACCGAACAATTCGATTATACATATTATGACTCTATGCCCATATATTTTCAGGCTACACCGGGATATTTCGAATTTTCATATAAATGCAACGAACCTTTCGAGGTCCGCATAAAAGCGTACAATATAGTAAATGGTGAACTGCACGACAAAACTGTTTTGTTCACCTATACATCGCCTGATACTTGGAAAAGAATGTATATCAATTTTGCATCAATTGTACGCGAAATGGGTCAGGGATTTTATTACAAACCATATTTCAGAATAAGACGACTTGTAAATACAAATCCACAAGATTCAATAAATGTAAACTTAGACGATATTAGAATAGTCTATAACAAAAGCAGTTAGATATGTTAAAGCCTAAAAGACAGATAGCCAAATATGTTTTTTTCGACTACATAGCTGCAATGACAGCATGGTCTGCCTTTTATTTTTATCGTAAAATTGTAATAGAATTACCACTATTCGGAGAAATACATGCAGAAATAAACATGGAACTCCTTTTAGGAACTATATTCCTTCCTGTCATTTGGGTACTGTTTTACTATTTAACAGGTCAATATCAAAATCCATATTATAGGTCACGACTCAAAGAGCTAGGACAAACAATATCTACAACTATCGTAGGATCAACAATTATCTTTTTTGCATTGATATTGGACGACTATATAGGTACATACAAAGACTACTATTCATTATACCTTATTTTAATTTTGTTTCACTTTGTTGCAACATATATCCCTCGTTTAGCCATTTCAGCAACGATGATAAAAAAAGTTCGATCGGGAAAAATTGGTTTTAATACCGTTTTCATAGGAGGAGGCGAAAAAGCGCTGAACTTTTACAAGAATAATAAAGATGGTATTCGCTCCAGCGGGCTAATTATTAAAGGATTTGTCGCTATTTATGAAAACTCCACTTATCAGGCTGCAGAAGTAATGACACAATTGGGCTACTTAAAAGATATTCACAAAATTATTGCCGAAAATGACATACACGAAGTAATTATCGCCAGTGAAGCCAAAGAACAAGAACGAGTTGAGGCGATTATACATCATATTGAATTTATTGATGTTAAAATCAAGCTAATACCTGACCTATTTGATATGTTTACAGGAAAATATTTAACCCCTGGGTTATATAAAAATCCATTACTAGAAATATCACATAATATATTGCCTGCTTGGCAGGAAAACACAAAACGCTTTATAGATATCATTGGTTCATTGTTTTGTATGGCTATTTTATCTCCTGTGTACATATTTCTTGCGATTGCAGTAAAACGATCATCAAAAGGACCAATATTATATAGTCACGAGCGGATTGGAAAAAACGGAAAACCTTTCAATATATACAAGTTTCGTTCAATGTACGTAGATGCCGAAAAAAACGGACCAATGCTCTCTTCAAAAAATGACAACCGAATCACTAAATTTGGGATGTTTATGCGTAGAACCAGACTTGACGAAATTCCTCAGTTTTACAATGTTCTTATAGGCAATATGTCACTTGTGGGACCTCGACCAGAAAGACAATACTATATTGAACAAATTGTGCAACGTACACCTCAATACAAACGCTTATTAAAAGTGAGACCAGGCATTACATCATGGGGACAAGTAAAATATGGGTATGCCGAGAACGTTGATCAAATGGTCGAAAGACTAAAATATGACCTTATTTATATTGAGAACATGTCAATATATTTTGACCTGAAAATCATAATTTACACTGTTAAAACCGTTTGTGAGGGAAGTGGTATGTAGTTATATATTTTGCGACAAAAGAAAATTACATAACTCAACGTCACTCTTTTTAGTTATTTTTACATTAGTTGGCTCTCCTTCAATCAAAAAGACTCTATTCCCAGAATACTCATAAACCGAAGCGTCATCAGTAAAGTTGCTGTTGTATTCAACGTCGTAAGCCTTTTTAATAAGCTCGTAATTAAAGACTTGAGGCGTTTGAACCAAAAAAATGCTATCACGTAAAATCGTTTTACTATCTTGTAAAGAACCAAAACGAACAGTTTCTGACGGATTTATAACCGGAACTGCTGAATTGTTAGCCATCGCAGCTTTAAAACATCTGTCTATCAAATTTACACTAACAATAGGTCTAACACCGTCGTGTATAGCAACCCATTTAGTGTTGCGTAAAGAACTTAATCCATTTTTGACACTAAAAAACCTTTCTGCACCACCTTCAACAATTTTATGAGGTATATTTATGGAGTGATTTTCACATAACGCTCCCCATGTGCTAATATGAACTTTTGGCAACACTACAACTATCTCAATATCACTATCATAACTATAAAACTTTTCTATGGTATGGAAAAGAATGGGCTCTGATTGCAAAAGCAAGAACTGCTTGGGAGTGGAAACTCCCATTCTCAAGCCAGAGCCTCCAGCAACTATAACAACCGACTTTTCAGACATCTTCACTATTTTATTGTTTTTCCAAAATCTACTACAAAACGAACAAATGTATATAACATATTGCTTAGTTAAAATAAAAAAATGATTTATTTTTGTCGCATATCGTTAATTGATTGTAAGTTTCGGCTAAAGCCATTTTTTTATTTTATTGATTTTCAATACCTTAAACAATACTGCTATCTATTGATAGATTTTTAACCTATTCACTCAATGATTACAAATTGTTAATTGTTAATTGAAATATGGATAAATATAACAAAAAGAGACGTTTACGAATGTCGATACTACTTTTCGCTTTCTTAATAAGCGCATTATCTCTATTATATACAAATCTCATTGTTGATAAACTAAAAATCGAAGAGCGCAAAAAAATGGAGCTATACGCGTTTGCATTAAAAAAATTTGCAGAATACGATAATTTAGACGCCGACATGAGTTTGGTTACAGAGATAATTACCAACAACACCACTGTCCCCCTAATACTTACGACAGACAGCGACAGCATATTGGCTTTTGTTAATTTCAACCCGAACAAATCTAAAGACACTAAATATATCGAGTCGGAGCTTGAAAAAATCAGACTAACTCAAGAACCCATTATCATCTCACTTGCAAACAACGAGGAGCAGCGAGTATATTATAAAGATTCCACCGTTCTAACCATTCTGTCATGGTATCCGTTTGTACAACTATTCATGTTTGCACTGTTAATATTAGTTGGTTATATCGCTTTTAGCAATTCTCGCAAAGCTGAACAAAACAGCGTATGGATTGGCATGTCAAAAGAGACAGCACACCAATTAGGAACACCAATTTCATCTTTGTTAGCTTGGGTAGAAATTCTAAAAAACCACCCTGAAGTTGACAGTTACATGACTGAAATACAAAAAGATATAAGCAGATTGGATATCATAGCCCGTAGGTTTTCTAAAATTGGATCCTCGCCCGACTTAACACTCGAACCAGTTGCAGAAGTTATAAAAAGTGCGATTGAATATATGCAATATAGAACACCCGAAAATGTGCATTTCAATTACAACTCATCTCCCAATTCAGAGGTTAACATAATGATGAATCGCAGCCTTTTTGAATGGGTTATCGAAAATTTGATAAGAAATTCAGTTGATGCAATGCAAGGAAAGGGCAGTATTAACTTCGATTTATCAGTTACAGGCAAAAAACTATACCTAGATATCAGCGATACAGGAAAAGGGATTCATAAAAGACACTTTAAAACTATATTCAGTCCGGGATACACTTCTAAAGAACGAGGTTGGGGATTGGGTTTATCTTTAGCGAAGAGAATCATTGAAAACTATCATAAAGGAAAATTATTTGTTAAAACCTCAGAATTAAACAAAGGTACTACAATGAGAATCGTTCTTAATATACAACAGACACTAAACTAATAACTTAGCCTATTATATTATTCATTTAATTGCTTTTATTTTTATAGTTAAAAAACAAAAAAAGCAAAATTGAAATCATAGAATGGGGTTATTAAAGATAGTTTTATTAATTTTGCACGAATTTTGACGACCTATTACCCGTTTTTCAAAAAGTGTAAAAATTAAGTAAACGAAAACGACAATTGAATTAAAGTAAAAAAAATGAAAACATCAAAAAGTGTTCTCGACAGGTATAAGATAAAAATTGCGGATTTGCCGATAGGAATATTTGAATACAACTTTGTTCTTGACGATGTTATGTTTTCTTATTTTAATCACCCATTTGTTGAAAAAGGACATGTAGTAGCTAAAGTTACATTAGACAAACGACCAAATTTAATTGAAGTCAATATTGCCGTGAGTGGCATACTCGAAGTGCAATGCGACCGTTGTTTAGATTATTTCTCATACCCAATAGACACTAGCGAAATAATTCTCTATACAATGGGACAACAAGATGAATACGAAAACGAAAATGTTGTTATAATTACAAAAGAACAATCTATAATTGACTTATCATCAGACCTATATGAAATAGCTGTAACACAATTACCAATAAGCAAAGTTCATCCGAACAATGAACAAGGCGTATCTTTGTGCAATCCTAAAATGTTAGAGTTATTAAATAAATATTTGGTTAATGAAGAACAAATTAACCCAACACAAAAATTAAGTGATATAATAAATTAATAAAAATGGCACATCCTAAACACAGACAGTCGAAATCAAGACGAGACAAAAGAAGAACTCATTTTAAAGCAACCGAGCCTCAATTATCAAAATGCAATAACTGTGGAGCAACACATCGTTATCACAGAATTTGTCCCGAGTGCGGATTTTATAGAGGGCGACTTGTAGATGAGAAAAAAGCAATATAAAATACGTAAAAAATAAAAATTACAGCCCGTATGAAAAAATTTATTTCACTACGGGTTGCTCTGTTTTGTTAGTTCTTATTCAAGCTAATAACCAATGAATATATTAAGAATTGGTATTGACATAATGGGTGGCGATAAAGCTCCGGCTGAAATTGTAAAAGGTGCAATTTTAGCAAGCAATACTATCAATAAAAATATCAAATTAGTACTCTTTGGAGATTCTGTTGCGGTTAAAACCATCTGCGAACAAAACGATTTCAATCCAGAAGTTTTTGAAATAGTACACACAACCGAAACAATCGAAATGCACGACCATTCAGCTAAAGCTTTTCAGACAAAGACAGATTCGAGTATTACAAAAGGATTTGAATATCTTGCTACTCAAAAAATAGACGCCTTTGCAAGCGCAGGAAATACCGGTGCAATGCTAGTTGGAGCCATGATGATTATCAAACCCATTGAAGGAATTATACGCCCTTGCTTATCAACGCTATTGCCCAAGACAGACGGAAAAGATGCTATTTTGCTTGATATAGGAATAAACCCTGATTGCAAACCAGAAGTTCTCTTGCAGTGGGGAATTATTGGTTCTGTATTTGCCAAAGAAGTATATAAAATTGAAAATCCCAAAGTAGCGCTTTTAAATGTAGGGACAGAAGAGGGAAAAGGAAATTTACTAGCCCGAACCACGTATGGACTAATGAAGGAATCAAGAGACATTAATTTTATTGGCAATATCGAAGGCTCAGATCTTTTTAGACCAGAAATCGCCGATGTTGTTGTTACTGACGGCTTTACTGGAAACATTGTTCTGAAACAGTCTGAAATGATTTACCGCTTAGCTCAAAAGCGTGGTATCGATGACGATTATTTTAACCGATTTAATTTCGAACTATACGGGGGCACACCTATACTGGGCATTAATAAACCGGTTATTGTAGGTCATGGGGTATCGAAAGCAAGTGCTATTAAAAATATGATTATAAACACCATTAACATTGTAGAGACAAATTTGACAGCAAAAATCGCAACTCAAGTAATGGCTACCAAACAACTAATATAGTTACAAAAATCAAACGATATTTACAATTTAAACATTATACGGATGAACATAATCAGAGCAACTATTACAGGGGTCGCAGCAACTGTACCAGACTATATCCTTACTAACGAAGAGTTAAGTCAGATGGTTGATACAACCGATGAATGGATAATGACAAGAATTGGTATTAAAGAGAGACATATCATTCGAGAACCAGGAAAAGGAAGTTCAGATGTTGGCGCAAAAGCAGTATCACTACTACTTGAAAAAACCAACACCAAACCCGAAGAAATAGATCTTCTTATTTGTGCAACCGTAACGCCTGATATGCAATTTCCAGCAACCGCAAACATCATAAGCGATAAAGTAGGAATAAAAAACGCCTTTTCATTTGACATAAACGCAGGTTGTAGCGGATTTTTATATACTCTTTCAACGGGCGCCAAGTTTATAGAAACAGGCAAGTATAAAAAAGTTGTAATTGTTGGCGCCGAAAAAATGAGCAGTATCGTTGATTATCAAGACAGAGCAACCTGTCCTATATTTGGAGATGGCGCTGGCGCCGTTTTATTAGAGCCTACAAATGAAGATATTGGTATTATTGACGAAAAATTACACTCGGACGGAGTAGGACGAGTACACCTACATCAAAAAGCTGGAGGCTCTGTGAAACCTGCCTCGCACGAAACAGTTGCAGCCCGAGAGCATTATATATATCAAGAGGGACAGGCTGTGTTCAAATGGGCTGTTTCAAAAATGGCAGATGTTGCAGTTGAGGTAATGAAAAGAAACAACATTACTCCTGAAAATTTAGCTTGGTTAGTTCCACATCAAGCAAACATGAGAATTATTGAAGCTGTAGCAAGACGTATGGGAATTAAACCCGAACAAGTTATGATTAATATTCAAAGATACGGCAACACAACGGCAGCAACTCTTCCATTGTGCCTGTGGGAATGGGAACCAGTATTAAGAAAAGGCGACAATATTATTCTGGCAACATTTGGAGCAGGCTTCACTTGGGGGGCAATTTATTTAAAATGGGGATATAACGGTAATGAAATCTAAACATAAAGAGAAATGGGAAAAAGTAACAGTACAATAGACATTAACTCAATAAACATTATTTGCAACGGCACAACCATTAAAGGAGATATTAGAACAGATGGAGAAATAAGAATTGATGGCATTGTTGAAGGAAATCTTCAAGCAAAAGGAAAAGTTGTAATAGGAACATCGGGTCGTCTTACTGGCGAAATTGATTGCAGAAGTGCAGATATACAAGGAAAAGTTGAAGGAAAAATAAATGTTAACGAGTTACTTTCCTTTAAAAGCACATGTGTTTTTAAAGGCGATATTACAACAAAACAATTAGCAATTGAGCCTGGCGCAATATTTAATGGCACATGTCAAATGTCAAAAGAGACATTGCAAAACACAGAGGTAAAAAAATAAGCAAATTTCAGAGGACGTTCACTGAGTGAACAACAACTTTGCTTCAAAAAAAGATCAAGTAGAATCGTGGTCTAATTTTTGGCTATAATTAAGTTTGACAACACGTCTAACAGACACCCACACTATAATATAGATTAGTTAAAACATAGATAAAGTTTTGAAAAACTTGTATTGATTATACCGATTGGACAGACACTATAGTCTAAACTTCGGTATCGCTCTTTTGGACTATGTGTCTGTAACATCAGTATTTACAATTGGTATAAAAAATAGTATTTTTTTGTAGTATTTGTTTTTTTACTATCTTTAAAACCGATTTTTGTACAACGTAAAAACGATAAAAATCAATGAAGCTATATACAATAAAGATACTATTAATAGACGTTTTATTAGTAATATCATATTTAGCTGTAAGCGCATACACTTCTCTTAATGTTAACAATATGCTATTTGTTATAATTTTATCCTTCTTTAGTATCGTTTACTTTTTTTCACAATATATTTTCATAAAAAAATCAATTACTAAGAATATTAACAAAGTCTTTTTAATATGTTCGGTGACTAAAATGTTAGTATTGCTTATAGGTCTTTTGATAATATTGCTGTTATTTAAAGAGCATGCAAAATTTATAACAATAAGTGTTTTAATCCTATATGTTCTATTCACTGCTAATGAAATTCATTCAATTTTAGCAACAATAAAAATAAAACGAAATAAAAAGCAATAAAAGAAATTTTTACTAATTTTATTTTTGTTAGTTAAAGTTATTATCTTTGTTAGGTGAAATTGAGCAAAAAATAGAGTTTTTAGACACGAAAAACGTTCGTATGAATTTTAAACACAAATAGATATATTAGATGTAATTTTCATTTAGCAACATTGTAAATCATCAACAAATGAACTTAACATTTTTCAAAGGCTTCAAAATAAAAAATGTATTGTTGATACTGCTACTAACAATATTAACAATTTTCACCACAAATTCGTCATACGCTTCCGACAACACCGAAGAGAAAAGTTTTAATCCCGGGCTTATGATAATGGGGCATGTGAGCAACGCTTATGAATGGCACATACTAACTACTCCTTCGGGCAAGCACGTATCAATACCTTTACCAGTGATTTTGTACAGCTCACAAACTGGTTTAAATATTTTTATGTCCTCTAAATTGGAGCACGGTCATGCCAGATATAACAATTTTGAGATATGTAAAGAGGGCACATACAAAGGCAAAATAGTTGAATATAGTGCAGTTGATGGAGTAACTCTTGTAGAGAAACCTTATGATTTCAGCATTACCAAAAACCTTATTGGACTTCTTGTTGGGCTTACACTTACTGCTTTTTTAGTATTAAAATCGGTAAAAATTGCCTATCAGACGCAAGGCAAGCCACCAAGGGGAATACTTTCAGTAATCGAACCTATCGTAATATTTGTCAGAGATGATATTGTAAAATCATCTATAGGAGAAAAGTATAAAAGATTTTTACCCTATCTACTCTCTGTATTCTTTATGATTTTTATAACCAACCTTACAGGAATAATTCCTATAGTTCCTTTTGGAGCCAACGTTACCGGCAATATTTCTGTTACATTAGGTTTAGCTCTGTTTACGTTTTTAACAATACATTTTAACGCCAACAAAGACTATTGGAAGCACATATACAACACTCCCGGTGTGCCATGGTGGATGAAATTTCCGGTACCTATTATGCCCTTCGTCGAGTTTATGAGTGTTCTGCTAAAACCTTTAGTATTGGCAATTCGACTCTTTGCAAATATTTTAGCTGGTCATGTTATTATTTTGGCATTTGTTTCGTTGATATTTATCTTCGCACAACTGTCAGCCGTTGCAGCCGGATTTGTTTCGCCCGTAACTATAATTTTTGTGATGTTTATGTTTTGCATCGAGATGTTAGTCGCATTTATTCAAGCTTTTGTGTTTACACTGTTGTCAGCAATTTTTATTGGTATGGCTGTAGCAGAAAAGCATTAATTTATAAAACCCATTAATCTATAAAAACAAACAATTATGGTAAATTTATTAATTCTTTTAGGACAAGTAGCTGGTGAAGCGGTAGAAGTAGGAGCTTCATTAGCAAAAATGGGAGCTGGCATATCTGCCGCGCTTGTAGTGATTGGAGCAGCATTTGGAATTGGACGTATCGGTTCTCATGCAATGGAATCAATGGCACGTCAGCCAGAAGCCGCAGGCGACATTCGTTCAGGTATGGTTGTTGCCGCCGCTCTTATTGAGGGTGCAGCATTTTTTGCGCTCGTTATATGTTTTTTGATTTTGTTTGTTTAAAACAATCACACTTTATTTTCATGCAGCGGTTGGCTGCATGAAAATAATTAATTATTAAGATTATGGAAATTTTTCTACCCGAATTAGGATTATTTGTATGGACAGTAGTGGCTTTTGCTGTTTTTCTGTTTATCATGAAAAAATTCGCATGGAAACCATTAATGGGCATGTTAAATGACAGAGAACAATCAATTGCCGAAGCTCTTTCAATGGCTGAAAAATCGAGGCAAGAGTACGCTGAATTAGAGATAATGCAAAAAAAGATGATTGCAGAAGCAGAAGAAGAGAGAGTTAAACTCATTCAAGAAGCAAGAACAGAAAGATCTCAAATTATTGCAGAAGCCAAAGAGGAAGCCATTCGCAATGCAAACCAAATAGTCGAAAGAGCAAAGCAAGAAATTACAAATGAAAGAGAAAGAGCTATGAGCGAATTGAAAGAAGAGATAGCCAAATTTTCAATTCAGATAGCCGAAATAATACTCAAGCAAAAGCTCGAAAGCGACAAAGCTCAGCAAAAATTAATCGATGAATACATCAACGATTTAAGAATTAACTAATATTTATTGTAAAATGGATCAAAGCGCAATACCTGTTCGATATGCAAAAGCTCTATTTGAATTATCAATAGAACAAAATATTGAAGAAGATATATATAAAGATATAATTTTTGTCAATCAAATCATTGCCGACAATACTGACTTTTTGCCAATACTCTGTTCGCGCGCTATTTTACAATCAGATAAAATCAAGATATTAAAAGAGATTATCGAACCTCATGTTAACGAGTTGACATACAGGTTTTTAAAACATATTGTCAGAAAAAGACGAGAAGTATTTATTACAAGAATGTTACTTGAATTTATCAAGTGCTACAATCAAAGGCACAATATTATTCAAGTAACAGTAAAAAGTGCAATCACCCTTACAAGTGAACATGTCGATAAAATCAAAAACACTATATCTGAGCAAACAGGCAAAACACCAATAATGTCCTATAGTGTTGATCGGGCTCTGATAGGTGGTTATCAGGTTTTTATCGATGACAGATTTTATGATATGTCAGTAAAAGGAATGCTAAACAAAATTGAACAATCGTTTTAATACACCAAAAAATAGCTTACTATTATGGCTCAAATTAAACCAGCCGAGATTTCGGAAATAATTAAAAAACAAATCAGCGACATCAACATTGATGGTAAATACGAAGAAGTTGGTACTGTACTAACAATTGGAGACGGAATAGCCATTGTTTACGGTTTAACGCAAGTACAAGCCAATGAACTTGTCGAATTTCCAAATGGCACTAAGGGTTTAGTGTTGAATCTCGAAGAAGATAGCATAGGAGTAGTTCTGTTGGGACCTACAGGAGAAATCAAAGAAGGCGATACCGTAAAACGTACTCGTAGAATAGCCTCAATCAGTGTAGGACATGGTCTGTTAGGTCGAATAATAAATACAATCGGCGAACCATTAGACGGACTTGGACCAATAACAGGAGAACTATACGAGATGCCCCTTGAGCGTAAGGCTCCTGGCGTAATATTCAGACAACCTGTAAAAGAACCTTTGCAGACAGGTATTCTTGCTATTGACGCAATGATTCCAATAGGTCGTGGACAACGCGAGCTAATTATTGGTGACAGACAAACAGGAAAAACAGCCATTGCAATAGATACAATCATAAATCAGAAAAAACATTATGATGAAGGCAAACCTGTTTTTTGTATATATGTAGCCGTAGGTCAAAAAGGCTCAACTGTAGCACAAATCGCCGCTACATTGCAAAAGCATGGAGCTATGGATTATACAGTTATAGTTTCTGCTACAGCTGCCGATCCAGCAGCAATGCAGTTCTATGCTCCTTTTGCAGGCGCATCAATAGGCGAGTTTTTCAGAGACACCGGAAATCACGCATTAGTTATTTTCGATGATTTATCAAAACAAGCCGTCTCATACCGCGAAGTCTCTTTACTTTTAAGAAGACCACCTGGACGTGAAGCATACCCGGGAGACGTCTTCTATCTACACTCACGTTTACTTGAAAGAGCTGCCAAAATCATAGAATCTGACGAAATTGCTAAAAACATGAACGACCTACCCGATGTTTTAAAAGACAAAGTTAAGGGCGGAGGTTCACTGACAGCGCTGCCAATTATTGAAACACAATCGGGAGACGTATCAGCATATATTCCCACTAACGTAATCTCTATTACAGACGGACAGATATTCCTCGAATCAAATTTATTTAACGCAGGTATTCGACCAGCAATTAACGTAGGTATCTCTGTTTCACGTGTTGGAGGAAACGCACAAGTTAAAGCAATGAAAAAAGTAGCTGGAACTTTGAAAATTGACCAAGCGCAATATCGCGAATTGGAAGCTTTCTCGAAGTTTGGTTCTGACTTAGACCCCGCAACATTAGCCGTCTTAGACAAAGGACGTAAAAATGTCGAGCTACTCAAACAACCACAATACAGTCCTATACCTGTTGAAAAACAGATAGCTCTTGCTTTTGCAGGTACACGAGGATTATTAAGAGACGTAAGTTTAGAGAACGTAAAAAAATGGCAAGAAAAATATCTGTCATTACTCGAAACAAATGGCAAAGAAACCTTAGTAAGATTACAAAAAGGAGAACTTATAGCAGAAGATGAAGAAGCTCTAAAAGCATTTGCTGTCGAGGCTTCAAAGAAACTTGTTTGATAAAATAGTTAGATATGGCAAACCTAAAAGAGATAAGAACCCGAATTGTTTCGGTAACCAACACTAGACAGGTTACAAGCGCCATGAAGATGGTATCAGCAGCCAAGTTGCGTAAATCACAAGAAGCGGTTGCTAAAATAAGATCGTATTCCGATAAAATGCTTGAAATTATTGAATCTGTTGGAAAATCAGCAACAGAAAGTTTTGATTCTCCCTTATTCAAACTTAAGCCAACAGGCAACACTTTAATAATATTAGTTACCTCAAACAAAGGACTTTGCGGTGTTTTCAACGCAGCCATTACTCGCATGGCAGTCGATTGGGTAAAAACAGAACGAGCTGAAGAACTGGGAAACAAGCAAGTAACTTTTTTTACAATCGGAAAAAAGGGCTATGATGTTGTTTCAAAATTAGGATTTGACATTACTGGACGTGATGATAATTTGGTTAATAAACCATCATATAATCTTACAACTCTTTTCACTAAAACACTATTAGAAAAATACAACAACGGGGAATATCGCGAAATAGTAGTGTTTTACAATAGTTTTAAAAATGTTGCTACACAGCAACAGCTAATGGAGACATTTTTGCCCATAAAAATTGAAAGAAGCGATGACGAAAAATATGACGCTCTCGAGTACATATTAGAGCCCAATGCTGACGCGATACTCGAAGAATTAGCTCCAAAAATGTTGGAAACAGAAATGCATAAAATTATCCTCGATTCGATTGCCTCTGAACATGGTGCACGAATGACAGCTATGCATATAGCTACCGATAACGCAACTGAATTATTAGACACGCTAACACTTAACTACAACAAAGAACGTCAATACAGCATCACAAATGAACTACTTGAAATCGTATCTGGAGCAAATGCATTAAAGGGCTAAAACATTTATTTGAAGGAATACAAAAATGTGGACAAGATTTGCAGGGATTATTCTAAGATATCGTATTGGTATATTGTCATTTATCATTCTTATCACAGCATTTATGGCATATAAAGCCTTTGATGCACGTATGGCATATACGTATGCACAGATGCTACCCGAGACAGATACCACATTTGTAGAACACCTTTATTTTAAGCAAGTTTTTGGCGAAGAGGCAAACATGTTTGCTATTGGGGTTAAAGACCCCAACTTTTTTAATAAAGATAGATTTAACGACTATTCAAAATTATCCCAAGAGATTAAGTCACAATACGGAATTACAGATGTACTCTCTGTTGGACAGGTTGTGAATCCATATAAAAATGATTCGTTACAGATTTTCGAATTTAAAAAAATATTCCCCCAAGAAGTTCAAACACAAGAAGAACTTGATAGCTTAACCAACATATTTAAAAGTCTAAGTTTTTATGACGGTCTTGTATATAACGGCGCTGAAAATGTCTTCTTATTTGCAGTAACACTCGATAAAGATTTATTAAACACAGAAAAGAGGATAGGTATAGTTGACAACGTCCATAAAATAGCAGACGAATTTGCCGAAAAACACAATGTTGAACTTCATTACAGCGGACTTCCATACATAAGAACGGAGATAAGCAAAAAAATTAAGGAAGAGATAAAATTGTTTATCGTCTTAGCTTTCTTAGTAACAGCAACCATTCTGTTTCTATTTTTCAGATCTTTCAAAGCCGTGATTTTTTCTTTGTTAATTGTGGGCATTGGCGTTGTTTGGTCTATCGGGACACTTGGATTGCTCAATTACGAAATAACAATTCTGACGGGCATGATACCCCCAGTGCTCATTATAATTGGAGTTCCAAATAGTATTTTCATGTTAAACAAGTATCACACTGAATATAAACGACATGGAAACAAAATAAAAGCGCTACAAAGGGTTATTTCAAAGGTTGGAAATGCAGTTTTTCTCAGTAATTTAACAACAGCCGCTGGATTTGCTACTTTTATACTGACATCAAGTGGGATATTAATTGAATTTGGAATAGTTGCCTCATTAAACATTATGGCAATGTTTTTAATAGCAGTTTGCTCAATTCCAATTATATTCAGTTTTCTACCACCCCCGAAGTATAGACATATAAAACACCTTGAGAAAAGACGCACCACATCCATTATTGATAAACTTGAAACGATATCTATAAAACACAGACCCGTTGTTTTTATAGTTACTTTAGCCCTTATTGTAACAGCAATTTTTGGAATTAGTCGCATTCACACAACAGGATATATGGTTGACGATATTCCTCCCGATGATCCCATACTTACCGACCTTAAGTTTTTTGAAAAACATTTCGATGGGGTTATGCCTGTCGAAATTTTAATCGACACAAAAGAACCACAAGGAGCCTTTAAATTAGAGACACTTAAAAAGCTTGATGCACTTCAAGATTCACTTTTAAAATATCCTGAGCTATCAAAACCATACTCATTGGCGGAAGCAGCCAAGTTACTAAGACAATCGTACTATGACGGGGATCCTCGCAGATACAGAGTGCCTATAGAACGCGAACGTTTGGCAATGGCGAAATACTTAAAAACCGATGAGAAACAGAAAAATATTCTTACAAACTTCCTCGATTCAGGATTCCAAATCACGCGCATGACCCTACGAATGCATGATATTGGAACCGTGCAAATGGAAAGCGCCACGCAAAAAATTGAAAACGACATAAAATCTGTATTTCCCGATAGCTTATATCATACCATTCTAACAGGAACAAGCATTGTTTTTGCAAAAGGAACACAATATCTTATTAAAAATCTTTTTACAAGCCTTGCAATTGCTGTAGCATTTATTTCATTAGTATTCCTATTCTTGCTTAGAAGTTGGAGAATGGCGCTTATAGGATTGATACCCAACTTAATCCCACAGCTAATGACAGCGGCATTAATGGGATATTTTGGGATACCCATCAAACCGTCAACAATCCTTATTTTTAGCATTGCGTTTGGTATATCAGTTGATAATACAATTCACTTCCTATCTAAATATATGCAGGAAATGAAAGTGTTGAACTGGAACACAGGAGAATCGGTTAAGGCTGCGAGACGTGAAGTGGGAATAAGCATGATGTACACAAGCACAGTTCTACTTTTCGGCTTTGCTATTTTTGCTGCATCTGAATTTGGAGGAACAAAGGCATTAGGAACACTTGTTGGGTTAACACTTTTTTTCGCCATGATTTCAAATCTAATTATACTGCCAACACTACTGTTAACATTCGAAAAAACAATTACAACAAAGGCGTTTAAACAATCAGCTTTACAAATGCCCTTGGAAGATGAAAAGACTGGTTTTGACAACAATAAAAATTAAATTTATATATTTAAAAGCAAAAACGAGTAACATAATATCATGCGGACTACAAATAAGAAATTGAAAAAGATATTAGTAACAGGAGGAGCTGGGTTTATTGGAAGCGCTATGGCCGATCGCCTTATGGAGGATGAAAAAAACTATGTAGTCATTGTTGATAATTTTTCAACCGGTAATATTGGAAAAATCCCTCCACTCGACAGCAGACCAAAAATGTGGAAGTTTATTAAATGTGATGTTAACAACTATCACGATATTGCCGAAGTTATGCTCAGCTATAAATTTGATTACATTTTTCATTACGCTGCTGTTGTAGGAGTATCACGAACACAAGAAAATCCCGTTTGGGTGCTTAATGATATTGAGGGGATTAAAAATATTCTTAGTATTGCAAAGAATACAGGAGTTAAAAGAGTTTTTTATAGTAGCTCGTCAGAGATATACGGAGAACCTGTAGAGATACCTCAAAATGTTTACACCACCCCGCTTAACAGCCGACTGCCTTACGCAATCGTAAAAAACGTGGGAGAAGCATTTTTAAGAAGCTACTGGCAAGAGTATGGACTTAACTATACCATATTTAGATTTTTCAACACATACGGTCCTAAACAGTCTAAAGACTTTGTTATAAGCAAGTTCATTAACAAAGCTCTACGTAACGAAGATTTGACAATTTATGGCGATGGTCATCAAACAAGAACTTTTTGTTACATAGACGACAATGTGGAAGCATGTTACAAAATTTTTGAAAACGATCTGTTAATCAATGATGTAATTAACATTGGCGGAAGTGACGAAGTTGCAATTTTAGATCTAGCAAAACTTGTTATCGAAAAAACTGGTAGCAAGTCGAAAATAGTACACCTACCACCTTTAAAGGATGGAGATATGAAGAGAAGAAAACCCGAAAACACACCGATGATTGAAATTTTAGGTCGCCCTCTCCTACCTCTAGAAGATGGTATTGAAAAGATTTTAAAAATAGGTTTATTTGAAACGAACACACGATGATAGGTGCAAGTACTTTTAACTTTTGTACAGACAGGGCATGCCCTGTCTCTACTTTTAACTTTTAACTCCAATAACGTGGTAATGAAAGCTTTAACACACACAGAGATACAAGAAAAACTTAACAAATCACTTGAAGCTATTAATTACGGATTTAAACCCGAAAATCTGTACGATCCTATTCGTTACTCCATGTCAATAGGGGGTAAGCGTATAAGACCCACACTGACAATTTTGTCAGCACAAATGTTTGGTGCAGATTACGAAAAAGCTTTACCTGCCGCACTTGCCATTGAGATATTTCATAACAGCACTCTGCTACACGACGATATAATGGACAAATCATCTGTAAGAAGGGGACAACCAACTGTTTACAAAAAGTGGAATACAAATATTGCTATTTTAGCAGGAGACGCTATGATAATTCAGGCATATAAACATTTGTCAAATGCCGACCCCAAGTATATTCACGACATTGCTGATGTATTCAACAAAACAAACTTGCAAGTATGCGAAGGACAACAATATGATCTTGACTACGAAAACGAGTTTTCTGTAAGAATTGAAGACTACATTGAAATGATACGACTAAAGACTAGCGTTTTACTCGCTGCTTCTGCAAAAATCGGAGCAATCATAGGAGACGCAACAGTTGAAGAACAAAATATTTTATATAGCTTTGGAGAAAATTTAGGTTTGGCTTTCCAACTTCAAGATGACTATTTAGACGCATTTGGAGACACAAAAATATTCGGAAAAAAAATCGGTGACGACATCATAACTAAAAAGCGTACTTTTTTGTTAATCAAAGCATTAGAGCTGTCAAAAGGCAATTATTATGACCAACTTATTGGGCTAATAAACAACAAAAAAATAAAAGATGAAGAAAAAATTGACAGAGTTATCGAAATTTATCGTAACTTGAACATCGATAAAATTACAAACGAATATATAAACAAACATTTCGACAAAGCCTTTGATAATCTGGCAAAGCTCAAAAAAAGTGGTCACAATATTGAACCTTTAATAGAGTACAGTCAAAAACTTTCGGCAAGAAAAAACTAAAATATTAATCTCAAAATCTAACAGTTATGGCAGAGAATATTGGAACAATAATACAGATAATCGGTCCTGTGGTTGACATTAAATTTGACAGCCAAGGCAGTAAACTTCCGGAAATATACGAAGCGTTAGAGATTGAACGAGAAGGCATGCTTCCTCTTATTGTTGAGGTAGAGCAGCATATCGGTCAAGATAGCGTGCGCACAATTGCTATGGATTCAACTGATGGGCTATGCCGTGGAATGAAAGCCAAAGCATTAGGCAGTCCTATAATGATGCCTGCTACAGACGATGTTAAAGGAAGATTGTTTAACGTCGTAGGAGAAGCAATTGACGGACTTCCACAGGTTAACAAAACAAATGGTTACCCAATTCACCGAGACCCCCCAAAAATCAAAGACCTAACAACTGAAGCCGAGATACTATACACTGGTATTAAAGTTATTGACCTTATTGAACCATACGTTAAAGGTGGTAAAATTGGGTTGTTCGGAGGGGCAGGTGTTGGAAAAACTGTTGTAATTCTCGAGCTAATCAACAATATTGCAAAAGCCTATTCAGGACTATCGGTCTTTGCAGGTGTCGGAGAACGAACCCGAGAAGGAAACGACCTGTTACGTGAAATGATTGAAGCAGGTGTTATTAATTATGGTCCCGAGTTTTTAAAATCAATGGAAGAAGGTGGCTGGGATTTATCGAAAGTTACGCCCGAATATTTAGCTGATTCTAAACTTGCATTGGTGTTCGGTCAGATGAACGAGCCCCCCGGGGCACGTGCGCGAGTTGCTCTTTCTGGTTTAGCTATTGCCGAATATTTCAGAGACGGCGGTGAAGGTGGACGCGGTAGAGATATACTCTTCTTTATGGATAACGTTTTCCGCTTTACGCAAGCAGGTTCAGAGGTATCAGCGCTTCTTGGACGTATGCCTTCTGCTGTTGGCTATCAGCCCACTTTAGCAAGTGAAATGGGCGCTATGCAAGAACGGATTACTTCAACAAAATCTGGTTCAATTACTTCTGTTCAAGCAGTTTATGTTCCAGCTGACGACCTTACAGACCCAGCTCCAGCTACTACATTTGCCCACCTTGACGCAACAACAGTTCTTAGCCGTAAGATTTCTGAATTAGGTATTTATCCAGCTGTTGACCCACTTGATTCAACATCAAGAATTCTAACACCCGAAGTTGTTGGAGAGCTACACTACAATACCGCCCAAAGAGTTAAAGAAATCTTACAGAGATACAAAGATCTTCAAGATATTATCGCAATTCTTGGTATGGACGAATTGTCAGAAGAAGACAAATTAGTTGTGAACCGTGCAAGAAAAGTACAACGTTTCTTATCACAGCCATTTCATGTGGCAGAACAGTTTACAGGAACACCCGGCGTTTTAGTCTCTATTGAGGATACTATCAGAGGGTTTAATATGATAATTGACGGAGAAGTTGACAAATATCCCGAAGCAGCATTTATGATGGTAGGAACTATCGACGAAGCTATAGCCAAAGGCGAAAAACTATTAAAAGAAACATCAATTTAACAAGATATGCAAATAGAGATTATATCGCCGGAAAGCACACTTTTTACGGGAGATGTAAAACAAGTAAGGGTGCCGGGTAGTATCGGCTCCTTTGCTGTCTTACATAATCACGCTCCAATAACATCGACATTAGAAAAGGGAGTGATAAAAATTACACAACACGACGGAGAAGAGGTTACCTTAGATATCTTGGGTGGTGTTATCCAAGTAAAAAATAATAATGTTAAAATATTAGTCTTCAACGAAAACGAAGAGGATTAATATTACGATATAGTGCGACTTTTTAATGTAATGAACAAAATTCAAAAGATTTTAATAATCAGATTTAGTTCAATTGGGGATATAGTGCTTACAACACCGCTGTTACGGGCTATTAAAAAGGAACGTCCAGAAATAGAGATACATTTTTTAGTAAAAAGAGAGTTTTATCCTGTCGTGGAATATAATCCGAATATCGATAAAGTACACAAGTATCGAGGAGATTTACGTGACACAATAGAATCTTTGCATGCTGAAAAATTTGACTTTATTGTTGATCTTCAAAACAACATACGTAGCCACAAAATAAAAAGAAGATTGGGCGTAAAATCAGCAAAAGTAAATAAGCTGAATATCAAAAAATGGCTCTACGTAAACTTTAAAATCAACAAACTACCTGATAGACACATTGTTGATAGATATTTTGAGACACTGTCAACACTGGGTGTAAAAAATGATTTCAAGGGCTTAGAGGTTTTTTCCGAACCTAATGCTGATAAGATTTTTGAAAAATTAGAGGGTTTTGAAAAAAAAAATTATGTGGTTGTAGCAACAGGAGCAGCCCACTACACAAAGCAAGTCCCAAGTAAAATTTTAATCGAAATACTAAACAAAGTTAACAAACCTGTAATATTTACAGGAGGTTCAGGAGACATTCCAAAAGCCAAAAAAATAATAAAAAAACTAACTTGTCCAACTTTTAACGCATGTGGTCTTTGTAGTATTGGTCAAACTTCTGAAATAGTTAAATACTCCAAGGTTGTAATCACCCCTGATACGGGAGTTATGCATATTGCCGCTGCACACTACCGCCCCACCGTTTCAGTATGGGGAAACACTGTTCCTGCATTTGGGATGTATCCTTATATGCCTCAAAATCAAAGCTTATACTATATAGCCGAGGTTAATAACCTTAAATGCAGACCTTGTTCAAAAATAGGTTATAAGAAGTGCCCAAAAAAACATTTTAACTGCATGAAAAACCAAGATATTGACAAAATAGTAGATAAAATTGAGCGCTTTTGGCAATTAGAATAAAATGTCTATTAAATATTGGCATATACAACACTAATCGTAAACAAATCTGTATCAGTCATATAAACTCCAACGGTAAAAAACTAATATTTATATGAACCAAGCACAATCTAAAATCTTACTGAATGGTCCGATAAAACGAAATGAGGTCGAGCTTATGGCTCCTGCCGGAAATTTTGAATCTTTGCAAGCAGCTATTCAGGGAGGCGCCGATTCTGTTTATTTTGGCATTGGTCGTTTAAATATGAGATCGAAATCGTCAATTAATTTCACAATAGAGGATTTGCCTGAAATTATTGAGCGTTGCAATAAAAATAACATCCTTACCTATCTAACTGTCAACACCATTATATACGATAGCGACATAGATGAAATGAAACAAATAGTTGATGCTGCCAAAAAATATGGAGTTTCAGCCATTATCGCTTCTGATATTGCAACACTTCAGTATGCATCGCTCCAAGGAGTTGAAATACACGCTTCTACGCAATTAAATATTACCAATATTGAATCATTGAAATTTTATTCGCAATGGATTGATGTGGCTGTGTTGGCACGTGAACTAAATCTTAACCAAGTATCGCACATTACAAAAAAAATAAAAGAGGAGAATATTCGCGGTCCAAAAGGCGATTTGGTTAGAATTGAGATGTTTGCTCACGGAGCGTTATGTATGGCTGTTTCTGGCAAATGCTATCTAAGTCTTCACGAAACAGGCGCATCGGCAAACCGTGGGGCATGTCAGCAAACATGTAGAAAAGGCTACATAGTTATAGAAAAAGAGACAGGTAATGAATTAGAGATTGATAATGAGTATATTATGTCGCCTAAAGATCTGTGTACAATAGGATTTCTAAATAAAATTGTTGATTCAGGCGTCAGGGTGTTAAAAATTGAAGGACGTGCTCGTGGTCCCGAATATGTAAAAAAAACTTGTCAAGTTTACAGCAAAGCACTAGAAGCATTAGAGACAAATAGTTACACTAACGAAAACATTGAAATATGGAAACGCGAACTGTCAACAGTCTTTAATCGCGGATTTTGGAACGGCTACTATTTAGGGCAACGTTTAGGCGAGTGGAGCAATGTTTATGGGAGCAAGGCAACCCACTCTAAAGCCTATATTGCTAAAGTAACTAACTATTTCTCAAACATTAATGTTGTTGAACTAAAGGTAGAAAGTGGAACTCTTTCCGTAGGACAAAAAGTTATGATAATAGGTCCAACAACAGGAGTATATGAGTTTGTAATTGAGGAAATTAGAGTAGAAAACAAAAATATTGAAAAAGCTGTAAAGGGCGATACTATCTCTATACCAATAGAACAGTTGGTTAGAAGAGGTGACAGACTGTACACATTTGTAGAAAACGAAGTTGTTCATATTTCATAAATTTATGATTTTACGTATATTTATCGAATATTAATTGTTCTATGCGCAATATATCTCTATTTAATACACGTAGCTTGTTCATGTTTGGATTGCTCATTATTGTAGCATCACTTCCATCGTCACCATATTTTACGAGTATTGGACAATGGATATTGGCTTTGGCATGGTTAGCCGATAAAAACCTTATAACTAAAGCGAAAGGAATACTTAAAAACAAAACTCTTATTGCATTTCTAAGTTTTTATATTTTACACGTATTAAGCCTATTATGGACAACAGACTACCAGTATGGACTGCATGATTTAAAAATAAAACTGCCCTTTTTAATACTTCCTTTAATAGTTGCCACATCGGCTCCTTTAAACAAAAAGGAGTTAAAAACAGTCCTTTGGATTTTTAGTTTATCAGTTTTTGTAGTATCGCAAATTGGATTATATACCGTAACCTTTACAGAACAGGGGCAAGCTGCCGATTTTAGAGAAATGTCTCGTTTCATAAGCCATATACGATTTTCACTTATGTTGAATTTATCTATCGTAACGCTGTTATTTATTGCTTTTGAAAATCGGCAAACAAAAGCAATTGTAAAAGTGATATGTGTAGTCCTATCACTTTACTTTGTCTTTTTTATACTGATAATGAAGTCATTAACTGGAATTGTCATATTAGGAGTACTATTTTTATTGCTATTTATTTACTTGATTAAAAAAGTTGAGTCTGAAGTTGGCAGATGGGTTTTATATATCTTTTTAACTTTTTTCATACTGTTTTCCGTATCATATGTCGTACGCTCTTACGCCAAGTACTCATATCGTGCTGATGAAGCTCTTGATAAACTCGAAAAAACAACCATTAACGGTAACTTATACAAACACAACACAGCTTCATCGCAAAGAGAAAACGGATTTTTGGTTAATATAAACGTATGTCAAAAAGAGCTAAAGCAAGAGTGGAATAAAATTGCAAATATTCATTACGACTCGCTTGGAGCAAGTCATTATAAAGTTAAATATACTTTAATAAGATACCTTACCAGCAAAGGATTAACTAAAGACTCGGTTGGAATTTCAAAACTTACAATGAGGGATATCGCTGCCATTGAAAATGGCATTACCAATTATATTTTCTTAGATAGATTTAGCTTGTATCCGAGGTTATATGAACTATTCTGGGAGTATGAACATTATAGATCAGGTGGACAAATAGGTGGTCAAAGTGTTATTCAACGACTCTATTATATTGAAGCTGGTTGGAATATTTTTTTAGATAATAAAATCATCGGCGTTGGAGTAGGCGATGTCAAGTCTGCATATGATGAATACTATACCACAACTGAGAGTCCTTTAAAACCCGCTTTTAGATTAAGAGCCCATAATCAATATTTAACGTTTTTACTTACTTTCGGTATAGTGGGAATTATTATAATAATATTTAGCCAATTTTACCCTGCATACAAACTAAAAAAACAGGAAAATTTATCGGTGTTGTTCACTCCATTTATGATTATAGTCCTTCTTTCGATGCTAAATGAAGACTCTCTTGAAACTCAGGCAGGGGCTACATTTTATGCATTTTTTTACTCTCTATTTACGTGGGGATTGAGAAAACCTAAAATTAAAAGTTAGAAGTTAGTTAAAAGTTTATAGAGTTTTTATCTATTTTTTAACTCTCACACTTCGACTACGCTCAATGCACCGCTTCGCTCAGTGCACCGCCTTTTATACTTCGATGGTTATTGAGCCTGTGCTTCGATAAACTCAGTGACCGTACCCCAGCGCACCGCCCCGTTCCCCTCTTTTACCTTGTACCTTGCACCTTTTATACTTCGACTGCGCTCAGTACATCGCCTTCTAATTTCAAATATCTATTACCTAAAAAATCAGGGTTTGGGTTTAAAAATAGTCCAATATTTTTTAAATTTTACAATTGTAAATACCGATGTAACAGATACATACTCCAAACAAACGATAGTGAAGTTTGGACTATAGTAGCTGTCCAATCGGTATAACTCAATTGTCTCTCTTTATGATATTTCTATCTGTATGGGGTTTTATTCTGTTTGGATATTTTTTATGTAATTCATTATCAGCTTTAATTAAACTTTCAATCATTTCGTTTTTAATACGTTCGTACTCTTCGCGATTAATTTTCTTGATAGGTTCGACAGGAGGTGATTCAACTTTTAGAGGGTCAACAGGGTGTCCGTTTTTCCAAAATCTAAAGTCTAAGTGCGGACCTGTAGATAAACCTGTAGTTCCCACATAACCAATTAATTGTCCCTGTTTTACCTGTACACCTTTTTTTATGCCTTTTGCATAATTGGATAGATGAAGATAGCCAGTTGTATAAACGCTATTGTGTTTTATTCGAATAGACTTACCTCCTTGTGCAGTATATTCGATCTTTTCGACAACACCATCTCCAACACTGTAAACAGGTGTACCTGCCGGGGCTGCATAATCCACTCCAAGATGCGGTCTGCGGTATTTTAATATCGGATGCATTCTGCTATGACTATACCTCGACGAAATACGGCTAAAACGTAAAGGCGCCTTCAAAAAAGTTCGTTGGAGACTCTCTCCATTATCATCAAAATATCCTGTTACACTATCTTGCGTAAACTGAATAGCGTAATAATCTTTATTCTGATGATTGAATATTGCTGAATAGATATTGCCTATTCCAACTGGTACGGTATCAACATATTGCTCGTCGTAAATTACCGAAAAGTGGTCATCTTTTTGTAAGCCAAAAAAGTCAATACTCCACGCATAAATCTCAGACAGTTCTATTGACATAATTGGGTTAATACCGAACTCTATCATGGCGTTCCAGAGGTTCGACTCGATAATTCCCGAAGCTATCCTGCGTACATTTATTACCTCTTTTTGCTGTGCTTTAACTTCAATTGAGTCGCCAAAAGAGAACAGCATATAGTTTACCTTATCTTGCTCATAAACAAAGTGTAACGGGACGGTGTCGGAATTACATATCATTACATAAGGGTTACCAGAACGGATTGTCTTTAAGTCAAAAACTGGCTCGGTTAATTTGGTGATCTCTGCAATAGTTTGAGGCGAAACATTATACTGTTTCAGTATATCTGAGAATGTTTGTTTTCGTTTTACTACACCTTCAATAATAATCAAGCTATCGACAGCAATACCATAAAGATATGTAGGTTCAACTTCGGGCTCTACGACAACTTCTTCTGTTACTTGAGAAAGCGCCTCAATCTCTCTTTGATACTTAATTTTCTTCCAATAAAAAATTCCTATAACTGACAGTGCTATTGTTAAAACTGCAATTATCGAAATAATTATCCACTTTTTCATTTTTATATATTTAGTTAAAAGTTAAAAGTTTATAAAGTTTGTAAAGTTTAAAGAAATTGGCTGTTGACTATTAGCAATTTGCAATGTAGCGCACCATATTGTTAACTCGTAACTCGTAATTCGTAATTGTTCATTGCTAATTGTTCATTGCTAATTGTTCATTGCTAATATGTTATGCTCTTATTTTTTCAAATCCTTTTCCGTAAGTTCCCATAACAGAGGCTACTGACATAAAAGCATCAGGATCTATCTCTTTTACTATTTGAAAAACTCTCGACATTTCATGTTTTCTTATTATTATTAACAAGATTTTTGTATCGGTTCTTGTGAAATATCCTTGTCCATCAATAAATGTGATACCACGTCCTGTATTCGCTCCTAACTCATTACTTATCTCCTCGTATTTTTTTGAAAAAATAAAGATTTGAGCCGTCTGTTTTTTACCTTCTATAATTAAATCAATGGAATAAGCCAAAACCGCCATTGTCACAAAACCATAAACAACGCTACCTATGTTTTTGAAAACCAGCATACTACTCAATATAATAAGTACGTCCATATATAAAATTGCACGTCCCGGGCTTATATTTCGGTATTTGTTGATTATCATAGCAATAATATCTGTTCCGCCTGTCGAGCCTCCTTGTGTGAAAACAATTCCAATACCTACGCCTCCCAAAGCTCCACCAATTACTGCAAACAGAAAAGGATCTACTTCCATAAGTCCTTCCGTTGGTAGAACTAACTGAAGCACTGCTAAAAAAACCGATAAAACAATCACGCTATAAATTGTTTTAACACCAAAACTGGCTCCCAAAATTTTTATAGCTATCGCTACTAAAAAAATGTTTATAATAAAAAAGGTAACACTGACGGGAAGCCAACCGTTAGTAGCATAATAAATAATTGTTGCAACACCGGTAATGCCTCCTCCAACCATTTTTCCAGGAATTAAAAATGCTGTCCATCCAAGTGCATTGACAAAGAGTCCAAATGTCATTATAATCCAGCTTCTTAACCGTTTTGCTAATCCTTCTTTTTTTAATAATTGATTCATTTATTTGTTAAATTAATCTGTTTTTATATCAAATTAATATTGTTGCGTTTGTCTCATAAAAGGGACACTTTTTCATAAAATGCCGACCTGTAAAATTAAAATTGAGGTACTCTAAATAACGATATTAATTATCTTTTTGGGAACAACTATAATCTTTTTGGGCTTAGAGTCTTGCATAAATTTCTTGGTATTTTCATTGGCAAGTACAATTCTTTCAACATCTTGAGGTGTTGCCTGTGCGTCTATGCTTATTTTAAATCTAACTTTGCCGTTGAATGACACAGGATATTCAATCATGCTTTCAATCAAATACTTATCGTCCCAAGACGCCCATTTTTCATCAACAATACTACTTTTATGACCTAATGCACTCCACAACTCTTCAGTAATATGTGGTGCAAAAGGGTTAAGAATAATAAGTAATGGTTCGAGTATCGCTCTTTTGTTGCATTTTAAGTCTGAAAGTTCATTTACACAAATCATAAAGGCGCTTACAGATGTGTTAAACGAGAATCTTTCAATATCCTCTGATACTTTTTTGATGGTTTTATGTAAAGTTTTCAGCTCGGCTTCGGTCGGAGCTTCCTCAGAAACCACAAAACTCTCCTTGTCATAAAATAGTCGCCAAAGTTTTCTTAAAAATCGGCTAACTCCGTCTATCCCATTAGTATCCCATGGTTTGCTTAATTCCAATGGACCGAGAAACATTTCATAAATTCGAAGTGTGTCGGCGCCATATTGTTCAATGATATCATCGGGATTAACAACGTTATACATCGATTTTGACATCTTCTCAATAGCCCAACCGCAATAATATTTATTATCTTCGAGTATAAACTCGGCTGTTTCAAACTCATTTCTCCACTGTTTAAATGCCTCTATATCAAGAATATCGTTATGCACAATATTTACATCGACATGAATTTCTGTAGTATCGTATTTATCAATAAGTCCGTGCGATACAAAAGTGTTTGTACCTTTTATACGATACACAAAATTACTCCGCCCTTGTATCATTCCTTGATTTATAAGCTTGCGGAAAGGCTCATCTTTGCATACGATACCAATATCGTACAAAAATTTGTTCCAAAAACGGCTGTAAATCAGGTGTCCTGTGGCGTGTTCGGTTCCACCGATATATAAATCAACATCTTGCCAATAGTTGTTAGCCTCTTCGGAAACTAACGCTTTGTCATTGTGAGGATCCATATACCTTAAATAATAAGCAGACGAGCCAGCAAAGCCGGGCATTGTGCTTAATTCGTATGGATATCCCTCTTTTGTTTCCCAATCTTTGGCATGACCAAGCGGAGGTTGTCCATCTTCGGTTGGTAAATATGTGTCGATATCGGGAAGTTCTAATGGCAAATCATTCTCACTTAGAACCTGTGGCAAACCATCGACATAATATACTGGAAATGGCTCACCCCAGTAGCGTTGACGACTGAAAATCGCATCGCGAAGACGGTAGTTTACCTTTGCTTGACCAAGTTTCGATTTTTCGATATGCTCTATAATGGTCTCGACAGCTTTGGGTACATCTAAACCGTCTATCATTCCTGAATTAATAACTGTTCCCTCTTTCGCATCGTAAGAGTCTGCCCAGTCGGCAACGTTGCTTGGCTTGTCGCCAGGTGCAACAACAACCTGAACTATCGGTAAGTTATAGTGTCGTGCGAAGGCGAAGTCGCGGCTATCGTGAGCGGGAACAGCCATAATTGCTCCTGTTCCATATCCGCTTAAAACATAGTCGGCTATCCAAATGGGTATTTCATTGTTTGTCAGTGGGTTAATGGCATACGAGCCTGTAAAAACTCCGCTAACTGTTTTGGCATCGGCTATACGCTCGCGTTCAGTTCGGGTAAGTGTTTTTTCTATATATGCCTCAACCTCAGACTTTTTATCGGGTACTGTTAATTTTTTTGATAACTCGTGTTCGGGCGCTAAAACCATAAATGTTGCACCGAAAATGGTGTCGGGACGAGTTGTAAAAATCTCTAAAGAGTGGTCATAACCTACGATATCAAAATAGACTACCGCTCCTTTACTGTAACCAATCCAGTTGCGCTGGATTTCTACCAACGACTCGCTCCACTCAATATTTTCGAGACCTTTAAGCAGACGTTCAGCATAAGCAGATACTCTTAAAGACCACTGTTTCATTCGTTTTTGGAAAACTGGATATCCACCACGTTCGGAAACACCATCTTTTACCTCGTCGTTGGCGAGTACAGTGCCTAATTCCGGACACCAATTAACCATAGCTTCAGCCAAATATGCTATGCGATAGTTAAGTAGTGTCTCCTGCTTTTCTTTTGAGTCGAATTGCTTCCACTGTTGCGCTGAAAACGACATTGGCTCTGTGCAAGCTGCCTCAATGCCTTCGGTTCCGTTTTTGTCGAAGTGTTGTATAAGCTTTTCAATAGGCTCAGCCTTTTGGGTTTTATTGTTAAACCAATGATTAAACATCTGAATAAAAGCCCACTGAGTCCATTTGTAATAATCTGGGTCACAGGTTCTTATCTCTCTATCCCAATCGTAAGAGAAACCTATTTTATCTAATTGTTCGCGATATCTTTTGATATTGTCCTCTGTGGTAATAGCCGGGTGCTGTCCGGTTTGAATTGCAAACTGCTCAGCTGGCAAACCAAAAGAGTCGTATCCCATTGGGTGTAAGACATTAAACCCACAGTGACGTTTGTAACGTGAATAGATGTCGCTTGCAATATATCCAAGAGGATGTCCAACATGTAACCCCGCCCCAGAAGGATAGGGGAACATATCAAGCACGTAGTATTTGGGTTTAGATTGGTCTTCCGTTACTTTATAAACCTTGTGGTCTTTCCAATACTGCTGCCATTTCTGCTCAATATCGTTGAACTTGTACTCCATTTAATCTTTAGATTTCAAGGCGGCGAATTTACAAACAATTTCGATACGTCACAAACTACAGTTGTTAACATTTAGTTAAAAGTTAAAAGTTAAAAGTTTATAAAGTTGAAAGCGATTAGTAGCTAATCAATTGGGTGTCAGCGTATTGTAGAGACGTCATATCATGGCGTCTCCCATAAAGTTTAAAAAGTTTTGATGTTAATAATTAGTTATTAGCTATTGGCTATTTTCAATGCGGTGCACCTTTTACCTTGCAATTTACATTATCTAATTATTCGGAGTTAGAGTAAGCCAATTTTATTCATAGATATTTAGAGTTTTTTATTATAACAGGACTTTTTTGTCCGTAGGACAACATATGATTAACCATAGCGCAAGCCTATGGATGTGCTACAGCGCACTATCCCACTCGTAAGGTGGCACACTTGTACTTTGTACCTTGTACCTATCTTTTACCTTGCTCCTTGTCCCTGTCAAGGCACGATAATAATTACCAGGTGTCTATTGCTTAAACTCAGAAATATAGGTTTGCTGTTCAATCTGCTACATTTATCTTATTTCTTCAAATATTCAAACATATCCATAATAATATTTTTGACTTATGCAAATAAAAAAGCAAATATTTAACGTTTTTTTAACAAAATACTTGACGAATCAATTTTTATTCTTTAGATTTGACAAGAATAATGCGCAACCCAAAACTGCACTTTTTTGTGATTAAGCAAAATGACACAATCTCCCTGTTTTTGCCATAGAGATAAGGTGCGTTTGAATATTAGATTAAAACTGTTTTAAGCATGTAGCACACCAAAAACAAATACCATGAAAAACAAAATATCCAACATATCATTAACCTTATATTGCCTGTTAATATTTGCTATTTTAATAGCTCCAAAAACTTCAAAAGCACAAGAGTGGAGCGAACCTATAACCATATTTCAGGGAACTTCTTATGCCCAATATATGGATATTGCAATTGACAATAACAACCATATACATGTTGTATGGGAATACCATATGTCTGATAACCTTAGAAAAATACTCTACTCAAAATCTACCGATCAAGGAGAGACATGGAGTGAACCTTACGATATTGTTAATAATGTTTCTCTTTGGATGAGTGATCCTAAAATAGCTGTTGGACCTGATAATAAAATATATGTTACATATGCGCATAATGCAGGCTCAACGGCTCATACTACGGTACATATGCAAATTTTTAATGGTGATTTTTGGGGTGAGCCAATAGATGTAAGCGAAGGTATGAGAACTTCCCACCGAAGCATTTTAGTAATGGATAAAAGTGGAATACTACATATATTTTGGCATCGTTTTTCAACACGGGAACTTCTATATCGAACATATTTAAATGGTGATTTTAGTCCTATTTCTAGTCCCTATCCAAGTAACAAAAGAGTTTCTAACACTAAAGTCCAACTTGACAAATATAATAATATACACGCGATAACAAGCGAACTTTCACAATCTGGTGTATCACATATTACTTACTTTAAAAAAGTAAGAAATATATGGACAGATCCAGATTCTGTATGCAAACCGCGATATGTTAGCATGAGCTTGGCTATCGGAAAAAACTGTGAACCACATATTGTTTGGGTTTCAA
>Ga0116183_1000642_pt1 | contig 40522 bp, 43 predicted proteins | sample AD_UKC078_MetaG_FD_89753 | JGI IMG/M metagenome (GOLD analysis project Ga0116183, IMG submission 89753) | Active sludge microbial communities of municipal wastewater-treating anaerobic digesters from USA - AD_UKC078_MetaG | ecosystem: Engineered > Bioreactor > Anaerobic > Digestate | place: USA...
ACATCGTTGACCCGCGTGTTTTCGATAAAGATTTCTCCCTCCGAAATTTCCTCAAGCCCCGCGATCATCCGAAGCGTAGTCGATTTGCCACAGCCCGACGGCCCGACAAGCACAACAAACTCCCGGTCCTGGATATCAATATTCACTCCGTTGACAGCCTTGACATCCCCTTTATAAATCTTCGAAACGTTTTTAAGAGCTACGTTGGCCATAATTAAAAAATCCCCGAGTTAGCACAGGATTTCGAGAATCGTCGTAATTTTTTGCTTAAGGTCCCTGCGGTCAATCACCATATCCACCATCCCGTGTTCGACGAAAAATTCGGAAGTTTGAAAATCAGGCGGGAGTTTTTGCCGGATCGTTTGTTCAATGACCCGGGGCCCGGCGAACCCGAGCAAGGCGCGGGGCTCCGCGATAATAATGTCACCAAGGGACGCAAAACTTGCCATCACGCCGCCCATGGTCGGATTTGTCAGAATCGAAATAAACGGAAACCGTTCCTTCTGGTAACGGGTCAAAGCCACCGAGGTTTTGGCCATCTGCATAAGGCTGAGCGCGCCTTCATGCATACGGGCACCGCCGCCGGAACCGGAAACAATAATCAAAGGGAGTTTATTCTCAAGGGCATACTCGGTTAACTTCGTGACTTTCTCGCCCACGACCGACCCCATGGAACCCATGATGAAACGCGAGTCCGTCACGCCGAGCGCGACCGGATGACCATTCATCTTGCCTTCCCCGATAATACAGGCTTCTTTCAGCCCTGTGCGTTTTTGATCCGCCTTTACTTTTTCAGAATAAGACTTGACGGCCGAAAACTTGAGAGGGTCCCCTGGCTGCAAATTCGCGGCAATTTCACGAAATGTCTTGTCATCCACCAAATGATAGATCCGCTCCCAGGCTCCCATAATGAAATGGTAGTTACACTTCGCGCAAACCAGCAAGTTTTCTTTGAGAGTTTTATTAAAAACAACGGTTTGACAACTGGGGCATTTGGTCCAAAGACCTTCGGGCATGCTTTTTTTTCTCAGCCCCCGGGTAATCATCAGGGCAGGCGCTTGGGACATTGTCGGTTCCTTTTTAGAAGTCATGGTCTATTCTGTCACCATAAAAAAACCACGAGAGAGAACTTCAGCTCTGTCTCGTGGTGAATCCCGAAACACGAACGTGTTCATTATAAAAAATAAGACGTGAGTGTCAATCGGTTTCTCTTTTGTAACTTCAGAAATCTCATGGCTTTACAACATTTTACGGTCATGGTATTTTGCCGCATGAAACAAAATCTCCGGCAATTCCAACAACAAAAGCTTTTGCTCTCACCGCAAATGCGGCAATACCTTCGCCTTCTGCGTCTCCCGGTCGCGGATCTGCGCCAGGCCGTCCATGCCGTCCTGGAAGAAAATCCCATGCTGGAAGAAGCGAACTTGCCGCTTGATCCCGAGCTCGCAACCGCGGAAAGCCCCCAAGAACCCCACGACGAGGAAAACGATCCCTCCCCCGTCATTTCCGGAGATTGGGAAGGGTCCGAACCGCTGGATTTTCTCCGCCCATCCGTTGATTTTTCAAAACGCCCCGCGAGCGTCAGCCAAAAACTAAAGGATTTTCAGGACAGCCTCCTGACTCCTCCGGAAAGTCTTTTCGATTATCTCGAATGGCAACTTCGTTTCCTGGACCTTTCCGGGACCGAGCAAAGGATCGCCAAGCAGATTATCGGGAACATCACAGAGGACGGTTATCTGGCGGCAACCATCGAAGAAATTGCCAAGGCCGCCCAAGCTGATCCCGCCGCGATCGAGCCTATTCTCACAAAAATCCAGGAGCTGGATCCCCCCGGAGTGGCCGCCCGGGACCTCAAAGAGGCCCTCTTCCTCCAGCTCCAGCGGAAAGGACCGGGAGCGGCACTTGCCAAAGAAATGGTCCTTCATTACCTGGAGCTGGTCGCACGGAAAGATTATAAATTGCTCACCAAGATTTTTCATAAGGATGAGCGCGCGATTCAAAATGCCATCGACATGATCTCCCGTCTCGAACCCAAGCCGGGAAGAAGCTTTTACGCGGAAGAACCCATCGCGGTCACGCCCGACGTCACCGTCTCCATCAAAGAAGGAACCACCGGAGGTCTCGAAATCCGGATGAACGAGGAATTCATCCCCCGGCTCAAGCTGAATCAGGAATATCGAAAAATGCTCCGAGGCCGGGATCTGGACGAAAAAACCGCGCGTTTCCTCAAAGAAAAACTCGCGGGCGGAATAGATTTCATTAAGGCGCTGGAACTTAGAAAGAACACCCTTCAGGGAATCACGGAAGAAATCGTCAAGGCTCAACCTCTGTTTTTTACGCGGGGCTTTTCTTATCTTCGCCCCTTACGGCTGAAAGACATCGCCAAGCGGCTTGAGCTTCACGAATCCACCATCAGCCGCGCCATTCACGGTAAATACATGTCCACCCCTCAAGGAACAATCCCGTTCAAAAGTTTTTTTTCACAAAAAATCGAGACACGGGACGGGGTCGGAGAATCCCAGACGAGCATTGTCGAGAAAGTCAAAGCCCTGATCGAGCGGGAAGATCCGAAAAAACCTCTGAGCGATCAGGCGATCGCGAAAATACTGACCCAGGACGGAATTCAGATCGCGCGGAGAACCGTGGCCAAATACCGGGAGATGCTAAAAATCCTGCCATCACATCTACGCCGTACGCCGTGAGATCTGAACCACAAGCTTATACAGCGGAAGTGTTGTAACCCACGTGTCCGCGGTATGGACATCGGAAAGATGGAGCTGGAGGTCGGATTTGAACCGACGACCTGCTGTTTACGAAACAGCTGCTCTACCAGCTGAGCTACTCCAGCCAGGATGTTCGGGAGGCGAGATGATATAACAGGAAGGTCGGAAAAGCAAATTAGTCTTTCAGCCACTTATTTGCCACGCGGAAAAAATGTTGGCGCGATCAAACTTCCCGAGACCGCTCTCGTGTTTTGACGGTATGATAGCCAATGATGGTTTTCCCATCGCAAATTCGACCTGACGAGATCATCCTGCCGATATCCGGCAAACTAAAATCTTTGACACGAATCTCCTCATCCTCATCCTTATTCGCGGTTCCCGGAGTTAAATCCCGCGCCAAAAAAAGGACCATTCTTTCCGCGGAAACTCCGGGAGTCGGATAAAACTCAAGGAGCCTGGAAATTCGTCCCGTCTTCATCCCGGTCTCCTCCATCAACTCTCGACGCGCGGCATTCTCAAAGGATTCCCCGGGCTCCCGGCCACCGGCCGGAAATTCCCAAAGATTTTTTTTGACCGGGTAACGATACTGGCTGACGAGCAGGTATCTTCCCTGTTTGGTTTGCGGGACAATCACGACACAGCCTGGGTGTTCAAGGATTTGACGGTTCAGGACTTTTCCGTCGGGGCGTCGCACGTCGCAGTCGATGAGCCGGATTGGCCCTTTGGAAAAAATAATTTTCTTATTCCGAACTTGATATTTTTTTTGGGGCTTCATGAAAAAAAGGTTCCTATAAGCATTGCGTAAAGCTGGGGCCGGTATAAAATCCGGTTCGCGGATCTTCTTCTCGTATTCCCTCCGCACAAAAAAATTGAGCGCGCCGCGATAATGAAGTGAGGGTATTTGAGAATCCGCGACTAATTTTCCGCGACGCGTTTCAATGTGGTAAAAACAAGCGAGTCATTCTTTAAAATCTTCGAAAGACTTTTTTCAATACGCGAGGCCGACTCTTTCAGGCTCACGCCAAAAGCGCTGGCAAGCTCCCCCGTGAGTCCTCGCACGGAATATTCAAGCATCTGACGCTTTCGTTGATCACGAGCTTTCAATTTATCTTTGGAAAAACAGAGGATATTGCGGGCAAGGATCCAGGGTTGCTCGGTCTGCTCAGATTTATCGTCACCCGCTTTAAGATATTCCAGGATCTTGGCGGCTTCCTTCGCCGATATGATCTTGTGGAACCCCGACGTTTCCAAATCAGGCTCAGCAACTAAAAAACGCACCTTCATCTTGCCCATCACCGTGGGGACGAGCGAATAGCATGCCACTTTTTTTCCGCCTCGCGTTTCCCTGGTAACCTTGTCCACTAAACACAAACCATGAACGGCATGGAACAAAAGATCTTTTCGAGCAATGGGTTTTATTTTTTTTACGCGAGATTTTTTCACGTCCTCTCCTCCCTTATAAAAGACAAAACTGCATTTCCCGATACTTCTGAGGGCCCAGAATCACGCCCAGTAAAAGGGGCCCAAAACCGATCGATGCCTCCCTTCCCCCTTGATATTTACGCGAACATCATCTCGCGTTGGAGAAGTGGCATGAGTTGGTGACAGTTGATTAACAACGCAGAACATCCTGGTGAGTTATAGACGCATTGTAGCACGTTATCCCCCAAAATTCTAACCTTAATTGATTTTTTCGGGGTGGGTTTTGAGAATCCATCAAGATCGCAAAAAAGAGATGGAGCGGGATACGGGAATCGAACCCGTGTTCCAAGCTTGGGAAGCTTGTGTCTTACCATTAGACGAATCCCGCGAAAAAAGGGAGGCTGAATTTCCTGCCAGTATCCGTTTCGGATTTCAAATCTTACAGATTTTTTTCAAAACTTCCAGACGTTTGTCAAAATGTTCGCGCTTGACCTCACGGAGCCGCGCGAGACCAAATTTTTCAACCGTGAAAGAGGCGACGATTGTCCCGTAGGCGATGGCGGACTTCATGATCTTGAGATTCACCTTCCTCGCCGAAGCAAGATAGCCCATCACGCCGCCGGCAAAACTGTCCCCCGCTCCCGTGGGGTCAAAAACGGTCTCAAGAGGATAAGCCGGATAAAGAAAAACTCCTTCGTGACTGTAAAGAAGGGCCCCGTGTTCCCCCTTTTTAATAATCACGTATTCCGGTCCCATCTGATGGATGCGCTGGGCCGCGCGGATCAGGTTCACCTCTCCGGTCAATTGCCGGGCTTCCCCATCATTCATAAAAACCGCGTGAACACGCCCCAGAACCTTTTTAACTGACTCGGGTTTATTCTGAATCCAGAAGTTCATGGTATCGGAAGCGACAAATTTGAGCGACGAGCCATGGACCTGATCAAGGACCGACAGTTGAATATCCGGGTCCACGTTCGCCAGAAAAACAAATTCCGGCATTTTTGAAAAACGGATTTGGGGCTTAAAATCAAGAAGCACGTTTAAGTCCGTTCGGAGCGTGATGGCCGAATTCATGTCGGTCTCATATTTCCCTTCCCAGTGAAATGTCTTGCCGGGCTTGACCTCAAGATGGCTGAGATCAATGTTCCGTTCCTTGAGGATGTTCCGGTATTCATCCGGGAAATCCTCCCCGACGACCGCCACGATCCCCACCTGACTGAAAAAACTGGCTGCGTAAGAGAAAAATGACGCCGATCCGCCAAACACCGTCTGTTCCGCGCCAAAAGGAGTGGTAAGTTTGTCAATCGCGACCGTGCCGACGACAATAAGACTTGGATTTTTTCGCATCATTCAGTCTCCTAATTTTTGTTTAAACGTCCGAGTGGCCCGTTCGGGGTTTCGGGCCGAAAAAATCGCGCGAACCACCGCGACGCGTTTTGCTCCCGCGCTCATCACAAGGGCGAGATTCCCGAGATCAATTCCGCCGATCGCCACCCAGGGAATTTGAACGTAACGGGCGGCTTGCCTCACATACTCAAGTCCTACCGGGGTCCGTCCGGGCTTGGTCGGCGTCTCGAATACCGGACCCACCCCGATATAATCGGCCCCTTCCCGGATGGCAGTTCGCGCCTGTTTCAGGCAACAGGTCGACCGCCCAAATTTGAATCGACATCCGGCGCGTCCCGCGATCATTCGCGCCAGGGGCAAGGGCATGTCGTTTTGTCCCAGATGAAGCCCGTCCGCGCCAAGCGCGATCGCGAGATCCAGCCGGTCATTGATAAAAAAAAGCCGTCGGTAACGCCGCGCTATTTTTTTGACCTTCTCACCAATTCGCAACATCTGCGAATCGGTCAGACAGTGGGACCGAAGCTGGACAATATCCGCCCCGCCGCGATAAACCGATTCTATCTTCCGTATGATTCCCGCGGAATCGCCCTTGAGGTCCGTGACCGCGTAGAGCGAAAAATTTTCAAAAATCCGGGACGAGGATTTCACGTCTCTCAAGCCAGTTTCAAGGCCCGGATAATTCGGGTTGATGACCGGCCCGCGACCAATTTAATTCGCCTGACTTTTCCTCCCCAGGAAAGAACCTCTTTGGCCCCGGCAATGTCCTTCAACGCCCAATCAGCCCCTTTGACAAGAATGTCGGGCCTGACCGCAAGGATCAGCTTAAGAGGAGTCGGGTCGTCAAAAAGTATCACGTAATCAATACTCGCAAGTGCCGCCAAAACCTGAAGCCGGTCATTTTGGGGATTGATCGGACGGGTGGGATCTTTGTAGGTTTTCACCGAGCGATCCGTATTCACACCCACGATCAGGACGTCAGCCGTCGCTTTAGCCTTTTGCAAATACGTGACGTGCCCCAAGTGCAAAATATCAAACGTCCCGTTCGTGAACGCGATCCGCTTTTGGGCGCGGCGAATTTTCGCCACGACGCCGGGCAGTGTCGCGCGGGTCAAAATCTTTGAAGGCCTCATCCGCTTACCCGAACAGGACCTGCTCCACAACTCCACAGATCGCGTGAAGCGCGATCATGTGGATTTCCTGAATGTGGGCTGTTCTTTGCGAATGGACGCAAAAGCAATGATCCACCATCCCCTTCATCAAGCCACCCTCACGACCCGTAAACCCGATCGTAAGGAGGCCCTTTTGCTTGGCCTTTTCGACCGCCTTCAAAACGTTGGGAGATCGTCCGCTCGTCGAAAGAGCGATGAGCACGTCCCCTTTATGGCCCAAACTTTCGAGCTGACGCTCAAAAACGCGATCATAGCCATAATCATTTCCAATCGCGGTAATCGAGGCGGTATCCGCCGAAAGAGCGATCGCGGGCAGGCTCATCCGCTCCATTTCAAAACGTCCCACAAATTCGGCGGCGACATGAAGGGCATCCGTCCCGGAGCCACCGTTCCCACAAAGGATCACTTTGCGTCCGGCTTTGAACGCGTTGATGATCGACTGGGCTATCCGGTTCAAGACCTCCATGGAGTCATCATGGAATGACTTCTGAAACGCCTCATCGTGTCCCTTTAAAAAAACTTCGAAATATCTTTTCATGGCTTACCCGAAAAACTGCCTTGCCATGTCATATAGTTCCATCGGGACGGTCTTGAGCGCGCCAACCGCGTCCGCGAGCGGGACCGCGACGATCTCGCGACCGCGAAGCGCGGCCATGTGGCCAAACTTCCCAAGTTTCGCGAGTTCAAAGGCCTTGACGCCAAACCGGGTGCCCAGCACGCGATCGAAGGCCGTGGGCGACCCGCCCCTTTGAATGTGTCCCAGTACCGTGCAACGGGTTTCAAATCCGGTATTTTTTTCGATAATTTTTGCGAGACGCTCTCCCACCCCGCCAAGCTGAACATGCCCAAACGCGTCCAGCTCACTTTTAGTCGTAACCAGATCTTCCCCTTTAATCGAAAAACCTTCCGCCACCGCGACGATACTGAAATTCTTGCCGCGTTGATGCCGCTTTTGGAGAAAATCACAAATCTCTTCGGAAGACATCGGTACCTCAGGAATCAAAATGACGTCCGCGCCCCCCGCGAGTCCGGATTCAAGCGCGATCCAACCGGCGTGACGGCCCATAATTTCCGCCACGATGACCCGATTATGCGAATCCGCGGTCGTGTGCAACCGGTCTATGCATTCTGTCGCGATCGAAAGCGCCGTGTCGTAACCGAACGTGTAATCCGTGGCGCTCAGATCATTGTCAATCGTTTTGGGAACTCCAATCACCGGGATTCCGTCCTTAAAAAGCTTGTGCCCGGCGCCAAGCGTGTCTTCGCCTCCAATGGCAATCAGGGCGTCCAACTGGTTTTTCTTGATGTTTTCCCGAACTTTTTCAACGTCCCCTTCTTTCTTGTAGGGATTGGTCCTTGAAGTTCTGAGAATGGTACCACCCCGTGGCAAAATACCGGAGATAGAGTCCAGGGTGAGCTCTTCGTGAATGTTTTCAATGATGCCCTTCCACCCCTGCTTAAATCCGATGCAGGTCCACCCCTCCCGCTTGGCCATCCATACAATGGCCCGGATTACCGCGTTCAGTCCTGGACAATCGCCACCACCCGTCAACATCCCGATACGTTTCATTTTTCTCAATCCTCCCTTTAAATTTAAATTAAGTTACCTTTTATTTATTTCTCTTGCCGGATTTCTGAAGCGCGGATTCGGAATCTTCCATACCCTTGACGTCGCAGATCACGGTCACCTGGTTTTCCGGGCCCAACAAACGCTTCACGCGACTTAAAACGGCTTCCTGCAACTCCGCGAGGACCGACGGCACCGAGCCCCCCGCCCATAGTTTTAGGCGAAGTTTCAGCTCGACATCTTTACCGCTGATATTGATTTTGACCCTGGCTTTTTTAACTAGGGAAAAATGCTTTATCGCTTTCAGCGCCGCCATTTCAATCGCGCTTGACGAAACCACCATGGGACCAATTTCACTATGAAAAATCACGGCTTCGTTCGGGCGGCCGGACTTGACCAGCGCTTTTGAGAAGTTAATGCCTAAAATAATAAAAACCAGTCCGACGACGCCTACCTGGACTGAACGCCACGGATTCTGATAAATCTCCTGAAGTTTCAGGATGGCATCATCAAAAGCAAGCAGATGGAGCGAGACGATGATCATCAGACTGCCAAGGGTCAAAAAGGAAAAAATCGCGAAAAGCTGAGCGAACGCGCTGGTGACCTTCATCGTCTATTTCCTGTCGCCATCATTCTCGGATGTTTCAGTCGTCCCGGGGCTAAAAAAGGTTTCGATGAACTTCGTATTCACGCCCCCCTGGCGGAACTTGGGATTATTTAGAATTCGTTCGTGAAGCGAAATCGTATTTTTAATCGGACCTATCTGCATTTCACGCAAAGCTCTCAGCATAATACTGATCGCGTCCTGGCGGTTCTCACCATGCACAATCAGCTTGGCCAGCATGGAATCATAGAACGGTGAAACGGTGTAGCCGGCATAACCATGGCTGTCCACTCGCACGCGGGGCCCGCCGGGCATATTCCACGTCTCAATCTTGCCGGGAGAAGGCATGAAATTATTATCGGGGTCTTCCGCGTTGATCCGGCACTCAATCGCGTGTCCCCTGATCTCGATATCCTCCTGGGTTAACTTAAGCTTTTCCCCGGCCGCGATCCGGATCTGTTCTTTCACAAGATCAATCCCCGTCACAAATTCAGTCACCGGATGCTCCACCTGCAACCGTGTGTTCATTTCCATAAAGTAAAAATTCTCGTCACCATCCAGCAAAAACTCGATCGTCCCGGCATTTTCATACTCGAATGCTTTCGCCGCGCGAATGGCCGCGGCCCCGATTTTCCGGCGAAGTTTCGCGCTAATCCCCGGCGCGGGTGATTCTTCGATCAGTTTCTGGTGGCGACGCTGGACGGAACAATCACGCTCACCCAGATGGACCACATTGCCGTGGCTATCCGCCAAAATCTGAACTTCAATATGCCGAGGCTTCGCGATAAATTTTTCAATGTAAATATCCCGGTTGCCAAATGCCGCTTCCGCTTCCACCTGGGCCGTCAAAAAGGAACTGATCAATTTCCCGTCATTATGCGCGATTTTAATGCCTTTTCCGCCGCCCCCCGCCGAGGCCTTGATAATCACCGGATAACCCAGTCTTTTGGCGAGGCGAAGCGCCTCTTCCTGATCTTCGATCGTTCCCTTACTACCAGGGATGATCGGAACGCCAGCTTTTTTCATTTCCATGCGCGCGACGGATTTATCACCCGCGAGCCGTATACTCTCCGGCCGCGGTCCAATAAACTTGATCTGACAGGACTCACAAATCTCGCCAAAATGCGCGTTTTCAGATAAAAATCCATAGCCCGGGTGAATGGCTTCAACATCGGCAATCTCCGCCGCCGAGATTAACGCGGGAATGTTCAAATAACTTTCGGATGAAGGTGATTCACCGATGCAAATAGCTTCATCAGCCAGTTTGACGTGAAGCGAATCCCGGTCTGCTTTTGAAAAAACCGCGACCGTACGAATCCCCAGTTCACGGCAAGCCCGAATAACGCGGATCGCGACCTCTCCGCGATTTGCGATCATAATCTTGGAAAACATAGCTCGTGATTTCCTCTTCAGGTGGCAAGAAAGCGCCGGATCAGGCTTTCTTGATCTTCATGATGGGCTGGTCGTATTCGACCGTCTGACCGTTTTGGACAAGAATTTCCGTGATCACACCGCCCGTTTCGGACTTAATCTCATTCATAAGCTTCATGGCCTCGATAATGCAGAGGACATCCCCCGTCTTAATCGCCTTCCCGACAGACACATACGGAGGCTGATCAGGCGCGGGCGCCGCGTAAAACGTTCCCACCATCGGGGAACGGACGATCACAATCCCTTCCTCCACCACCGGAGAAGCCGCGAGAGCGGGCGCGGCGACGGTCCCGGCCGCGACCACGGGAGGCACCGGAGGAAGCACCGCGGGCAACACTGGGGCATGTTCCATAAAAATCCTGTCCCCTGACAATTTGCGTAGTTTGATTTTCATGTTTTCTTTTTCAATCTCAACTTCGCCGATCTGGTGTTCGGCCATAAGCTCCAGCAACTCCCTGATCTCTTTTACGTTCATTTTTTCTTCCTCGCCGATTTGGCTTTAGGGGTTTCGCATTGATGAGAACAATAGGACACCAATCCCCGGAGTCCCAGAAGATAACTGTCTTTCCCGAATCCTGTGACCTGCGCCACGCAGGCAGGCGCCGTCATGGAGTGTTGCCTGAAATCTTCGCGTTTGTAAATATGACTGAGATGAACTTCAACCGCCGGAATGCCGCACGCCGCAATAGCATCCCGAATGGCGACACTGGTATGCGTGTACGCGGCGGGATTAATCAGAATCCCCCGGAAAGTCGCGCGGGAGTTTCCAATCATGTCAACGATTTCTCCCTCGTGATTACTCTGGGCAATCTCAATCTGAACCTTTAATTCTTTCGCGAGCGCCCGAATGGACTCGTTAATCTCGTTCAGTGTAACGGCACCGTACACCGAAACCTCTCGTTTTCCCAAAAGTTGCAAGTTAGGTCCATGGACCACAAGTATTTTCATGTCTAGATCTGTCCCTCGGGATCATTGCCCTCCGTGATCCGCTCGGGGCGCATCATTTCCATTTCACGCATCCCTTTTCGCTTCAATCCCCCGCGAAACGCGTAGAGAACGCCCGAACCGATGCTAAAACTGTAGATGAGCATATCCACCAGCAACGTATAAGCCAAAGCCCGTTCGGGCGACAAGTAGCGGCTAAAAAGATAAAGCGTGCTGGCCTCACGCACTCCCAATCCGCCAATTGATGGTGCCATACTAACGATGGTCACCACGGGTATCAAGATAAAAAATTTCCAAAAAGGAATCCCGCCGCCCAAACTTTGGGCAATCAGAAAATATGACAAGATAAATATGGACTGCCCGATAAAAGAAAGAAAAATAGCCCCCAGAACCGACTTTTGATGGTGACGGTATCCATAAATCGCGTTGTAAACTTCCGCCACCCTCTCTTTCCATTTCTGCCCCGGGGCAAAAATAGAAAACCCTTTAAACAAACCCGCAAATCTTCGGCTCGAAAAGAAAGCGATACAGAAAAGGAGAACTCCCAGCGCCCCATAAACACAGTAGTCAACGTAAGCGCTCTGGGAATCGGCGCGTGACATAATCAATCCGATAAAGGCAATGATAATAATCGCGACAAATCCCATGAGACGATCGAGTAAAACCGATGTCGCTGATTCAATCTTTTTACCTGACTGTTTGTACGCGTAAAAGGCGCGGGCAATATCCCCGCCAACCGAGGACGGCAAAAAGAGATTATAGAACATGCCGACAAACCCGAGGTAATAACATTCTTTGAAATTCAGGCGAACATCCTGGACCTTGAACACCCACTGCATCCGAACCGCAATGACCCCGAGGGCCACCAGGTAAGCGACTAGCGCGGCAACAAACCATGTCCATTGGGTTTCATCGCGAAGGATAGATAGCGAATCCGTTATCTTTCCCCGCACGGAGTAAACAACCAGACAGATCGCGAGAACACTGACGATAAACCGCAGGGCCTTTCCCTTAAAGCCCGTCATACGGATTGGGAAAATTTGATTTGGAGCTCGGAAAGCAGGCTGTCTAAAATCTTTTGTTCTTCCGGACTCAAGTTGCCGCTGGTTTTATCACGCAAGGTCATTAATAAATCAATGGCCTCCTTGGCCGCCTCATGATTCACTTCCGTCTCATTCGTCATCGGATTTGGGATTGCCCCAAGATGCATAAGCGCCTGAATGCCAAGGGATTGGACAAGGCTGAGAAAAATCTTGGACGTGGCAACTTTCTGGGTTTGCTGAGAAGGTTCCGGGTCGGTCGACTGAGACGCGACAATATGCTCTTTCCAACTACTATCAACCTTTTTTTCAGTAAAACGAATGTCCTTGTCCTGTTTCATGAGTACCATCCTCTCTAAAAAAAAGAGGTTCCTGACCGAGTGGGGATCTTGGTGGCCAGGAACCTCTGCAGGTGAGTCGAGACCCGTAAGTCTCTTACGGCGAATATTCTATTCAAAAACACCCATCCGTCAATCTTTTGCTATGGAATTTTAACCGGGTTATTTTAGCGGGATTATTACGAGGCTAACCAATAATACACAGGGCAAGAGAACGGGACAGTCACGGTGAAAAATGACCATTCCAAACTACGGTTTATGGTCTCACCCCTAAAAAACACCCCCCACGGTGACCGGCGAATCGCCAAATCCATCGATCCGCCGAATCAACCGTCCACAAACTCGATCCCAAGCCCTAACTGCTCTTTTCGCAATTCCTTGCGCCGGATCATCCCCTTCAGGTGATATTCATCCGGAAAGTTAGCGCTCGGGAAAACATACATCTCGACGGGCACACCCTCCACGGAATCAAGCGCGTTAATGGTGTACGCTGTTTCCAAGTCAAGATATTCCGCAAAAAGCCCACCCTCGCTAATGTTAGTCGCGATTGCCCGGGTCGTGATCTTCTGACCCTGAAAAGGCATCAGAGTAATTTCGAGCGGAATCGCAACGTGCATTCGATGGCTACGCCGTTGTTCAAACTGGTAACCGATAGAATCCTGTGGCCGGAGCGTTTCCCTGGCGGGAATTTTCTTGTCGACAGATTTATCAAACAAGAACGATCCGAAACTTTCCGCCACAGACTTTTCATCGTTGCAAATATCCACTTTCGACGGCAAATAGGTTTCTCCAATACACTGCACAATATCCTCCGACGCCCCGTAAATCACGCTTTGCTTGGGCCGTAAACAGACCGTTAAAATCCTCCTTAGCCCAATCGCGTCTAACGTTCCCGACCGCTGAAAGTTCAAAATAATTCTTTGCAATCGGTGACGGCGGATACTCTTCTGGATTTTCCAGGACACATCCTGCACCGTCTCAAAAGCCGGCTCCCCTTTCAGGTCAAACACCGAAACTCCCGCTATTTCTCTCGTGCTATAGTGAAACTTGGCCATGTCAAATTTTCCTCTTCCGCGAACGGTCAGCCCTCCTCAGATTTTTATGGAGTTCGGGATACATGTACCCGCAAAAAAATTCACCCCGAATCACCCAAGGAAGGATGTGAGGCCCCCCTTTCCCGCTTAGTTTTATTCCCCTTTCCTCATCCGTCATCATCCTGCCCTCCTATTTCAGAGCCATAATCCAGGCTAAAAAGCTTCGTCCGATACCCTGCCAAAACTATATATCATTTAAATCTATTTGTCAACTTATTATCAATATTTTATATGAATGGATAATCCTTATAGCATTTAATAACATATATATTACTTTTTATAGCAATAAATACCTGTAAATATAATTTATGGCTGTTTTGTTCGGAGGTTTTTTAGACGCGCAAGCAACTCACGTTCAAAACCCACCGGACGAGGCTTGTAGTAGAAGGCATCTTTGGGAAGGTAAACTTGATCAACCTTGGCATCTGGGAAATTGTGCGGGTACTGATAACCGACACCGTGCCCCATCTTTTTAGCGCCTTTATAGTGAGCGTCCCGGAGATGGGTCGGCACGCTTTCAGCCTTTTGGTTTTTCACATCGTCAAGGGCTGAATCGATCGCCATGATACTCGAATTACTTTTGGGGGCTAACGCGAGGTAGGATACCAACTGAGACAGGATAATTCTTCCTTCGGGCATTCCCACGAATTCAAGGGCCTGCATCGCGCTTGATGTCAGAACCAGCGCCTGGGGGTCCGCGTTCCCAATGTCCTCGCTGGAAAAGATCAAGAGCCGTCGAACGATAAAACGGGGATCCTCCCCCGCGTAAATCATCTTGGCAAGCCAGTAAATTGCCGCGTTAACATCCGATCCCCGAAGACTTTTGATGAAGGCGCTGATCGTGTCGTAGTGAAAATCTCCGTCCCAGTCGTACTGGACCATCCGCTTCTGGCAGGATTCTTCCGCGACTTTCAGGTCAAAAAGAATTTTACCTTCAGAATCCGGCGGCGTCGTCAGCGCGCCCACCTCCAGCGCGTTGAGGGCCCGGCGCGCGTCACCGGAGGCCTGTTTCGCAAGGTGCGCTTTCGCTTCCCGCGTCAGCACGATCGAAAGTTTGCCTAAACCGCGATCCGTATCCCGAATGGCACAATCCATGATGGCGATAATATCGTTTTCCTCGAGCGTTTTGAGTTCACACACCAGAGACCGGGACAGCAACGGGCCACGAATAGAGAATGACGGATTTTCGGTCGTGGCCCCGACCAGAATAATGCTCCCCAGTTCAACGTCCGGCATTAAAATATCCTGCTGAGCCTTGTTAAACCGATGGATTTCATCCACAAAAAGAACGGTTCTTTGTCCGGAGCGACGAAGGAGACGGCGGGCATTATCCTGAATTTGGCGCATTTCCGCGACATTACTCAGGACGGCGTTGATTGAGACAAAATTCGCGGACGTCATGCGGGAAATAACAAGCGCAAGGGTCGTCTTTCCCGTTCCGGGCGGGCCGTAGAGAATCAGCGAAGTCAAGCGATCCGATTCGAGTGTCCTGCGAAGCAACTTTCCGGGACCCAGCAAATGCCCTTGCCCGAGAATTTCATCAAGCGTGGTGGGCCGCATCCGCGCGGCGAGCGGCGCCGACGAAGGAAAGGCCTCATTTGATCCGGCCTCAGATTCATTACTTATCGGAGATGCGGAAATCGGCTCATGAAACAGATCGCCCGAATCCCCCGCAGACTTTGGAGACATAGGACTTCTCCGCCCTACTGGTTGGAAGAATTATTTTTGAAAAGTCGCTTCGTATTTTTTGACCAGGATTTCAGCGATCCGGTCATGAAGTTTCTGAACTTGATCGGAGATCAACGTCCGTTCAGGAGACTGGTAAACGATACGAAACGCCAAATTTTTATAGCCTTCCGGGATCCGCTTCCCCCGAAAGAGATCAAAAAGTTTAACGTCACGGATCAGCCCCTCGCCCAGCCCCCGGATTTCCTGCATCAATGATCCACAGAGCACATCATCTTTCACGATCAAAGACAAGTCCCTTTCAATCGCGGGATAGCGCGGCCAATCGATAAAAGGCCGATTGGGTTGAGCATGTTTCACGAGGTTTTCGAGGGAGATTTCGGCGTAAAAAACCGGAGCCTTCAGGTCCCACTCACGGAGTAATGAGCTCGAGATTTCGCCAAGAAAAGCGATCGGGGTTTGCCACGCGCGAATCTCCTGGGCCCGTCCCGGCGAAAAATAACTTTTTTCTATTTTGGCGACGCAAAGCTCCTGGCAACCGGCCGCCGCGATCAGGGCCTCGACATAACCTTTGAGATCATAAAAATTAAGCGATCGGGCGGCATCACACCACGTCTGCGCCGCTTTTTTCCCGTAAAGCGCTATCGCGCAAGTCCGGTCTTCGGCGGGATGCTTCCCCTTGTCAGGCATGCGATAAAGATTCGCGATCTCGAAAATGGCGACCGAATCCGCTCCGGCATTCACGTTCTTGCGAATGACATTCAACAGGCTAGTGATCATCGTTGGACGCATCCAGTGCAGTCCATGCTGTAATGGATTTATAATCTTCACCCCCGTCCCAAGGTCCTTCACCGGATCAAGCCCCTGCTCCGCCACGAGGCTAAACGTCACCGTCTCGTGAAGTCCCGCGCCGGAAAGGTATTGGCGAATTTTCTTCTCCAGTTTCAACCGTGGATTCTCCGTGACGGCGATCGGAGGCCTCGCGGGAAGCGTTTCCGGAATGGAGTTATACCCAAAAATCCGCGCTACTTCCTCCACAAGGTCGATCGACCGTTGCAGATCCGCGCGAAACGAAGGGACGCTGACTTTCCAACTTCCGGGAGCGTGTTGTTTGACATCACAGCCAAGCCGGGTCAGGATCGACGCGATTTGCGCCGGCTTGACCTCGCAACCAAGCGTGTCTCTCACCTCGTCATCCCGGAGGTGAAGGGTCGGCACCTCCAACCGGGGTTTTTCACCGGCCTTGATACACGCGCTGATGTGGCGAGGTTTGGCATATTGTTTAATCAAGGCCAGCGCGCGCTGACGCCCCGCGTCAACGGCTTCAGGATCCACCCGGCGTTCGAAGCGATACGAAGAATCAGAAGAAATCTGATGCCGGCGGGAAGTCCGGCGAACTCTGCCGGGATCAAAGAACGCCGATTCCAAAAAAACATTCCGGCTCCGCTCACTGATCTCGGTTTCTTGCCCTCCCATCACTCCGGCGAGCGCGACCACCCGTTCACTGTCCGCGATCACAAGATCTTCGGAATGAAGTTGAAGCGTCGCGCCGTTAATCGCGATCAACTTTTCGCCGGCTCTCGCCTTCCGGATCAAAATTTCTTTTCCCCGGATCAAATCCGCGTCAAACGCGTGCAGGGGCTGGCCGTATTCCAGGAGAACATAATTCGTAATATCGACAATCAGGTTAATACTCCGGATTCCGCAGGCCAAAAGCCTTCGGGCCATAAAGTCCGGCGTTTTAAATTCTGAAATCCCTTCGATCAAAACACCGGTGTAGTAAGGACAACCTTTCGAATCTTTGATGTCCAGATTCCAGCCGGAAGGCGGCGTCCGTCCGGTCTCCGGATCCAACGAGTGGCTTTTGAGAGAAAGACTTTCTATCGCGGCTATTTCACGAGCGACCCCGAGATGAGACAGCCAATCCGGGCGATTGGATGTAATCTCGATTTCAAAGGTCGTGTCCCGCGCGGCCCCGTCGGACTCGACTTTTTTAACCTCAAGTCCAGCCAAGGTCAACCGATCGGCAATCCGGAGGACGGGCGGCGCCATGTCGACAAAATCTTTTAACCATTGGACTGATATTTTCATCTCACAGACTCATTTATTTTCGTTTTCTCGTGGAAAGTAATCGGAAGTCCCGCGAACAAAACGGCACCCCGCCGCCGGCAGGCGCCTTCAAATTTCATCACGCAAACTGCCGTAAAAACCTCAAATCATTCTCATAAAAGTGGCGAATGTCGGTAATACCGTGACGAATCATCGCGATACGCTCCACGCCAAGACCAAACGCGAACCCTCGCACGCGCGACTTGTCATAGCCCACCGCGTCGAAAACATTAGGATCGACGCTACCGGCGCCAAGAATTTCCATCCAACCCTTCCCCCACTGGATGTCCACCTCGACGCTGGGCTCGGTAAAAGGGAAAAAATGCGGACGAAACCTGATTTTAATTTCAGAGCCGAAAAGCTCGCGCAGAAAAAGATGCAGCACGCCTTTCAGGTCACTGAAAGTCACTTTTTCATCCACCATCAATCCTTCGATCTGGTGGAACATAAACGAGTGGCTCGCGTCCACGGTGTCAGGCCGGTACACGCGACCCGGCGCAATAATTCGTAGCGGCGGCTTACGGGCCTGCATGATCCGAATTTGCACGGTCGATGTCTGGGAACGAAGCAACTGCCCCTTGTCCGTATAGAAAGTGTCAAACGAATCGCGCGAGGGATGATCCAGCGGAATATTGAGCGCCGTAAAATTATGAAACTCGGTTTCAATTTCAGGACCTTCCACCGTTTCGAAACCCATCCGGGCGTAGAGAGTAGTGATCTCTTCAATCGTCTGCTGGAGGATGTGAATGCTTCCCGAATGAGGCGGAATTCCGGGCAAGGTAGGATCAAAACTTTCCCGAACGCCGTCTGAGCTTCCCAGTTTACCGCGCATCTCCGCGACCGAGCTTTCAATCCATTCCTTGACCCGGTTCAATTCAGCGCCGACTTCTTTGCGTTGTTCCGGCGGGATACTTCCAAACTTCTTGAAGAGATCCGGCAGACGCCCCTTTTTCCCCAAATAAAGAAGCCGGAAAGCCTCCAGGGATTCAGGGGAATCAATCCCCTGCAATTCAGCTTGCGCGGACTCCCTGATTTTTCGGATCTCTTCGATCATAAAGAAAGTTTCGCCTCATGAAGTTTCCCTCGCGACTGACGAACTCAGTGGTCAGGATTTTTGAGCGGCTTTAAGAATTTCCAGAAAAGCTTTTTCATCCCGCGCGGCAATTTCGGCGAGAGATTTGCGATTGAGCGTGATATTGGCCTTCTTCAGCGCCGCGATCAGCCGGGAATAGGTCGTTCCATTGGCGCGGCACGCCGCGTTAATTCGAGCGTTCCACAATCCGCGGAACTGGCGTTTACGCTGTTTCCGGTCACGGGTCGCGAAAGCCATCGCCCGGTCGACGGTCTCTTTCGCGGTTCGAAAAAGCGAACGTCGTCCGCCGACAAAACCTTTCGCCCGTTTTAAAATTTTCTTTTTTCGTCTTCGACTTGCGACTGTATGCGTTGTTCTTGGCATGACTCAATCCTTTCTTACCGATTAAGACGGCTTTTAATGATCGTACTAAAGTCGGCTCCGAATCGCTTTGGCCAAAACCTTGGAAGCTTCAAGGGGGCGACGGAGCTGGCGTTTTTTCTTGGGACTTCGATCCGTCATCATGTGACGCCGAAGGGTTCTGCTCCCGATCACCTTTCCCTTCTTGGTAACCCGAAAGCGTTTTTTCATGGTCTTGCTGGTTTTCCTTTTTGGCATTTCTTTTATCCTCACTCTGTCTTGGTTGGTTCAGCAGTCGCCGCGGAACCCCCAGGGGTTTCCTTCTTCTTGGCCGCCGGATTAATCTTCATCAAATAAACCTGGATCGACTTTCCTTCCAGTCCGTCATTGCGCTCAACCATCGCGATATCCGAAAGATCCTGCACGAAACGCGCGATCAACCGGTTCCCTTTGTCCACATAAACAATCTCGCGGCCCCGAAAAAAAACCGTCAACTTCACCTTGTCCCCGCGTTCAATAAACCGGCGGGCATTCCTGAGTTTGGTCAAATAATCATGATCCTCGATCTTGGTGGTCATCTTGATCTCTTTGACGTCAATGACCTTTTGCTTTTTCCTTGATTCTTTCTCCTTCTTTTCGATGGAGTAAAGGTACTTTCCGAGATCCATAATCCTGCAGACGGGCGGCGTGGAAGTCGAAGCCACTTCCACAAGATCCAGGTTCGCATCCTGCGCTCGCCTGAGCCCATCCTCCACGGTTGTGATACCGATCTGTTCACCCGCGGGACCGATAAGACGAATCTGCGGCGAGCGAATCCGCTCGTTTGCGCGTACTTTTTTTTGATCGAGAGCCAAATGACCTCCTAAGGTTATGGTTAATGTTGATCGGTGATTTCTTGGCGGATCCGCGCGATCATATCCGGCAAATTTTGAGCGCCAAGATCCTGTTTGCCGCGGGTTCGCACTGAAACGCACCGATTTTCAATCTCTTTATCTCCCACGATAAAAAGATACGGGATTTTCATCAATTCGGTTTCGCGCACCTTATAGCCGATCTTCTCGGACCGGAAATCAGAATCGACACGAAAGCCTTCCTGCTTTAGCCGCGAAACAATCTGCTCCGCGTGGGCCGCGTGACGCTCGGCAATGCTCGCCACGCGAATCTGCACCGGTGAAAGCCAAACGGGAAACGCCCCGGCGTAATGTTCGATCAATATTCCGATAAAACGCTCGAGACTTCCGAAAATCGCGCGGTGAAGCATAATGACCCTGTGATCCCCACCATCTTCACCAACATAGTTCATGTCAAAACGCTCCGGCATATTCATATCCAGCTGGATGGTGCCGCACTGCAACGTCCGGCCGATCGCGTCCTTGAGATGAAAATCAATCTTTGGCCCGTAAAAAGCCCCGTCCGCCTCATTGACTTTATAAGGCATCTTGAGTTCCTTCAGGGCGTTCCGGAGCCCATCCGTCGCGACCTGCCATTGCTCGTCAGTTCCCATGGATTTAGCCGGCCGCGTCGAAAGCTCCACATGATAATCAAAACCAAAGGTTTTGTATACCTCATCCGTAAAACGGATGGTTTCCATGACACTCGCCTTGAGTCCCTCGGGAGTCGTGAAAATATGCGCGTCATCCTGCGTAAACCCGCGAACCCGGAAAAGACCGGAGAGAACTCCCGAACGCTCATAGCGATGAACCTTCCCAAACTCCGCCACCTTGAGGGGAAGTTCCCGATAAGAATGCTTCTCCTCCTTGTACATCAAAAACCCGCCGGGACAATTCATCGGCTTGATCGCGTAAGTTTCTTCGTCCCGCTCCAGAAAAAACATGTTGTCCCGATAGTTGTCCCAGTGTCCCGATGTTCGCCATAATTTATCCCGGAGAATCGTCGGCGTCTCGATCTCGACATATTCATAGGCCGCGAGTTTTTGTCGCATAAAGGCGATCAAAAGATTTTTCAAGATCAAACCCTTGGGCTTCCAAAACGGTAGTCCGGGCCCCTCCTCATGAAAGCTGAAAAGATCAAGTTGCTTGCCAACCTTGCGGTGATCCCGTTTCTGCGCTTCCTCACGTTGCTTGAGGTAGGCATCCAGATCCTTCTGGCTCGGGAACGCGGTTCCGTAAATTCGCTGAAGCATCGGATTATTCTCGTTACCGCGCCAATAAGCTCCCGCCACGGAAAGCAATTTAAAGGCTTTAATCTCATTCGTATTTTGTACGTGGCCTCCGCCGCAGAGATCGATAAAAGGACCGTTTTGAACAAAATTAACCCGGTCTCCCGGAATCCCCTCGATGATCTCGAGCTTATACGGCTCATTCCGCTCCCGGAAAAACTTTCTCGCTTCCTCTTTATCGACGGAGCGTTCCGAAAACGACTGCGCGGAATCGATAATCTCCCGCATCCTTGTTTCAATTTTCGGAAGATCCTCATCCTGAAAATTCACCGGCGAGTCAAAGTCATAGTAAAAACCTTCATCAATCACGGGACCGATCGCCAGCTTCGTTCCGGGGAAAAGATCAAGGACTGCTTGGGCAAGAATATGTGAGGCAGAATGCCGGAGCCGGTAAATCGGCTCGTACTCATTAACGTCTGACATGCTTCATTGAATCTGGAAGAATCCCCTCCTGTTAAAAATGTCGCGTATTGTACTCGCAGACGGCAAAAGCCGCAACTTTTTTCCTAACTCGTTATGTATTATCGGATTATGACAATCATCGCTTTCTGGTTATTTTTTTAGCAGTGAAATTTCCGCACACTTATGGTGTGCCAATTATTCACATTGGCACATTTTACCGCAAAAATAATTTTGTTCTATCTTATTGAATTTAAACAAGTTATGAAACTTATGAAATTGGCATGATTCCTGAATCTATGGTATCGGATTTCTTAATTTTCAACATTTAACACAAAAAAGGAGGTTCCAATCATGAATCACCTAATTCGCAAAGAAAACCAATGGATGGATCCGTTTGACATGCTGGCGGATCTTCACGGCAACATTAACCGGCTCCTTTCATCATCATTGAGACGGGGTTCGCAAGAAAATATTTCCTCATTCGCCCCCAGTCTGGATCTGAGGGAGAAGGACGATCGCTTTGTAGTCCGCGCCGACGTCCCGGGAATCGACAAAAAAGATATCGATATCTCGGTCATTGGAAATACACTCATGATCAAGGGCGAACGAAAAAGTGAAGAACGTCAAGATGAAAAGGGGTATTATTACACCGAGCGTGTCTTTGGAACGTTCCATCGCTCCGTTGAACTGCCGGTCGAGGTCGACTCTGAAAAAGTCACCGCGAGCTATAAGGACGGCGTTCTGGAAGTCACGGTACCCAAATCGGAACGAGCCAAACCGAAACAGATTAAAGTAGACATAAAGTAAATCCATTCCGCCCCCTGGATTTTGTCCTCGGGGCGGAGTCTTTTAAAACAAGAGGGAGAACTTTGTCATGAGTGAAACGCGTCCGTCAAACAACCGCTGGTTAATCATCCTTGTTGTATTTCTGGCCATTTCATCGGTCGTCCAAACAGCCCTGCTGATCGGACAACACACAAAATCCAAATCGCAGGATAAGCTATCCGTAGAATCAACTTCCAGGAATATCGCTCGTCAAACAGCCACGCCCTTCAAATCTTCAGCGCGCCAAAGGGTCTTACCGTACACGTTCTCAAGCGGTTCTCAAAGCAATGACCCGTGGGAAGAATTTGATTCCATGTCCCGGCGAATCAACAGCCTGATGCGCCACGCGTTCACGTTCGGTTCCCCCCTGATCGCTGGATTTTCCCCGGACAGCAACCTCAATTTCACTCCGGCGATTGACATTGAAGAAACGGAAAACGCCTATCTCGTCAAAAGCGACCTCCCGGGCCTTGAAAAAGATAAGATCAGCATCTCGGTCGCGCGGGGCATGTTGACCATCGAAGGGATGAGAGAAACTTCCTCAGAAAAAAGAAATGACGATACGGGGTTTTACGCGCAGGAGCGAAGTTACGGGTCCTTTTACAGAAGCGTCCCCCTCCCCGGCCCCGTGGACGAAGCGAATATCAAGGCTGATTATAAAAATGGCGTCCTGGTAATCACCTTGCCCAAATCAAAAGTATCGGAGACGCCTCAGAAAGTGGTTATTGACTAAAAAACTGGTGGGCGGTAGAGGACTCGAACCTCTGACTTCTACCATGTCAAGGTAGCGTTCTAACCAACTGAACTAACCGCCCACGGGGAGATCTTCGCGGAGGCAGAATTGTAGATGATAAGCGCGATGACTTCAAGTTAAGAGTTTATTCGGTGAGAGTTGAGAAGATGTTCGTGGCTGGACGGAACCTAAAAATCATCCGTCAATACGCGACATTCCCCGCCTCTCGCGAGTCGTCTCCGCTTCGGACCCGATCATTCACGTATCGTTCAAGAAACATCTTCGTTTTTCGAAGAGCCTTTGAGCGATGCGAGACCTCATGCTTCTTCTCGATCGGGATTTCCGCGAAGGTTTTCCCGAAGGGCGGATAATAAAAAATTGGATCGTATCCAAACCCGCCTTGACCGCGCGGTTCGCGATTAATAAAACCGTGGACATCCCCTGTCGCGGAAAAAATCTCCCGGCCGGGTTCGGCAAGGACGATCGCGGCGGTATAATGCGCCATTCGCTGATCATCCGGTACGCTCCCGAGAGATTCCAGTAATTTTCGATTGTTCGCCTGATCGTCTTTCTCGTGACCTGAAAACCTCGCCGAAAAAACACCGGGCCGTCCGCCCAGGGCGTCGCAGGAAATACCCGAGTCTTCTCCAAGCGTCAGGCACCCGCTGGCCGAGGCGTATCCAAGGGCCTTGATTCTCGCGTTTTCCTCAAACGTGAGACCGGTTTCCTCGACTTCCCGGATCCCCGGAAAATCCTTGAGGCTTAGTAACTGGATTGGGAAATCCCTGAAAAGCTCGCGAAACTCTCCCAGCTTTTTTTGATTGCCTGTCGCGACCAGCAACCGGATCGGTTTGTCCGCTTTATCCATTTTTTTTCTGTATCGCTGAAAGTTGCCGTATCCCGTTTTTGGCAAGCTTCAGTAACTTGTTAAGTGTGATTTCAGAAAACGGCCGATTTTCCGCCGTCCCCTGGACCTCGACCAGCTTTCCGGAACCGGTCATGACCACGTTCATATCCACTTCAGCCTTCGAATCCTCCGCGTAGCACAAGTCAAGCATGGGAATTCCGTCAACTACCCCAACGCTAACAGCGGCCACCGAGTCAATCAGAGGGTTCTCGGCTAAAACCTTGTCTTTCAGCAATTTTTTGACCGCCAGGGACAGCGCGATATAACAGCCCGTGACTGAAGCCGTCCGCGTGCCACCATCGCCCTGGATCACATCGGCATCAATCCAGATCGTTCGCTCCCCCAGTTTTTTCAGGTCAACGACCGCTCGAAGACTGCGACCAATCAGGCGCTGAATTTCCTGGGTTCGCCCCGATTGTTTTCCTCTCGACGCTTCACGCTGAATACGCTCGGGACAAGACCCCGGCAACATGCCGTATTCCGCGGTCACCCAGCCTTTCCCCTCGGCCTTGCAGAAAGGCGGCACTTTGTCTTCCACGCTCGCCGAACACGCAACTTTCGTATCACCCATTTCAATCAGACAAGATCCATCCGCGAATTTCAAATAGCTTTTCCGGACGTCAACTTTTCTTAGCTGGTTGGATTTTCTTCCGTCAATTCTCACGTCCCCTCCCCTAAACAGGTTAGCATAAGTTTTTGTGGAGACCGCTTTCCGGTCAACCCAAAAACTTGTTAATGCTTGTTTAGCCCAAACGGGATAAACAGGTTAGCATAAGTTTTTGCTGAAATGGTTTTAACAACTACTATTTTATATGAAGCAATTTGTGCAACTGAAATCCCAGGCGGACGTCCTTAAGTCTCTGCCGTGCCCGGTCGATCAATCCTGCCAAGAATTCCCCATCCCCGAATCCTTCCTGCCAGACCGATTGAATAAAAACCGGAATTTCAGGATTGGTATCCGCGATCAGGTCAAGGTGCCGCTCAAATTCCGCGAGGTCCACGTCCTTTGATACGACAATTTTGACGCACATCTCCTTCCCTTTTGAAGCCGCGAGAAAACGGCCATGCTCTTCGAAATAATCCCGGTGCCCGCCGACGCTCGCAAGCTTCATATCCATGGACACTGAATCGCAACTTTCCAGAATTTCGGTCAGCGCCCGCCATTCAATCCCATTGGTCTCCAAGAGAACGCGACACTGCTTGCTCTTGAGCTTCGCGATCAATTGTTTCAGGAACTCGGGCTCAAGCAACGGCTCTCCTCCCGTCAAGGCAATAAATCGGTGCGGCCCTTCCCGTTGATCCAGGCGGATCACTTCATCAAAAACTTCTTCCACTGTCATGATCCGCGAAGGTTTTTCGGCTTCATCACAGTATTCACACCGAACATTACAGGACGCAAATCGGATGAAAAGGTGCCGTTCCCCCATGCGCAACCCTTCGCCCTGGATGGAAGAAAGGATTTCACTGATCAGGGCGCCCTTCTCTTCAGAAAAGTCCGGCATGGCCAACCAGGGGATCATCGATCCCTGCTTCATAAAATCCCTTGGCCCGTAACACACAAGCGTCGCACGTGCCGCAAGGGCGGTTATTTCCTTCGTAACAAGTCCAGGTCAGCTCAAACGGAACCCCCAGTTCCTTTCCGAGCAAAACAATTTCCTTTTTTGAAAGATGGAGCAGTGGCGCCATAATCCGGACCGGTTTTCCTTCCACGCCGGTTTGCGTCCCCTGCTTCATGGCCTCCGCGAACGCCGCGATAAATTCTTGCCGGCAATCGGGGTAGCCGCTGTAATCAATCGCGTTGGCCCCAAAGAAAATCACCTCTGCCTTTTCGGCCTCGGCGCAGGAAAACGCGAGTGATAAAAAAATAGCATTCCGCGCGGGGACATAAGTGGTTGGTATTTTCTTCGGCATCTGCTCAGGATTTCGACCGTGGGGAACCTTATCGTCGTGCTGAAGCAAAGAGCTTCCTTTCCAGGGGAACGCGAGACGGATCACGTGGAGAGGGATCTGGAGGGCGGCCGTGATTTGCCGCGCCGAGGATATTTCTTTTTCGTGACGCTGTCCGTAGTCAAAAGAAACGGCCACGGGCGCGAACCCTTCGCGGCGGGCGAAATAAAGGCACACTGTCGAATCCATCCCGCCGGAAAAAAGGCAAACAGCTTTCTTCATGAAATCCTCACCCTCCTCACGCATTCGAGCGTTTCTCCCAAAAACGCCTCGCCGATCCTCGTGAAATTTCTGACATAATCCGTGACGCAGATTTTAAGCCTCGCTTGCCGAACGCCGTCGTAACTCATCTTTCTTTTCGCGAGCAGGGCCTTAAGCTTGAGCGCGGTCGGTATCGCGGAATCGATCAGGGAAACCGAACGCCCCATCACCTTGGAAATGACCCCTTGGAGCAGTGGATAGTGCGTGCACCCGAGAATTAACGTGTCGATTGATTTTTTCTTGATCGGTAAAAGATACTTTCGGGCGGCCTGCATAGCGATGGCACCATCCAGCCAACCCTCCTCCGCGAGCGGTACGAACAAAGGACAAGGTTTCATGAAAAATTCCGCGTCGGGACATTTCTTCTGAAGGATTCTCGCGTAACTTCCGCTTTCTATCGTCGCGTAAGTCGCGATCACACCAATTCGATAATTGCGGGTCGCCGATACGGCGGATTCGACGGCGGGCGTAATCACGTCCAGCACCGGAACCGGAAGGGTCTTTCGCAACCTCGCGAAGGCGACACTCGAAGCCGAATTACACGCGATCACCAGAGCCTTGATTCCCCGCTTCAGCAAAAACCGGGCGCACTGTTCCGAGCGTCGCCGTATCTCCGACTCAGATTTCGTCCCGTAAGGAAGATGGGCCAAATCCCCTAGATAAAGGACCTCTTCGGCGGGAAGGATTCGGCGGATTTGACGAACCACCGTAAGTCCGCCGAGACCGGAATCGAAAACCCCTATGGGACTCTTGACAGTAAATGACATGGCGGCAATTCTCTGAGGGATCGCGACCGGAGAATCACAGAACGCTCACTTTTTTCATCGCGTCCCGTATCCGGTTCAGTCCTTCTTCCATTTCCTTAATATCCAGGGCGTAGCTGAAACGCAACCGATCAGGGGCGCCGAACCATTCCCCAAGATAAGTAATCACTTTGTATTCCTGAAAAAGGACGCTCAGAAATTTGCGGGCATTGCGGCATCGCGGCAACACATAAAAGGCACCTTCCGGCTTCCAGAGATCAAACCCCAGATCCGTCAACCCCTGATAAATAAAGTCACGCCTCTCACGCCAGATCAGTTGCTGTTTCACGATGTAGTCTTTAGGGGTCTTCATCGCGTGAAGGGCCATATCCTGTCCCACAAGATTGGTATTCATCGAGGTGTGAGTCTTTTGCTCACAAACATCCTCCACGATTTTCTTGTCCGCGCTCCACAAGTACCCCACGCGAACTCCGCACATGCAGTAGGTCTTGGAAAAAGAGTTCACCGTGATCACATGATCGCCCTGGATATGATAATTTTCACGTTCGTAGATCAGGTCTTTATAAACCTCATCGGAGACCACATAAACCCCAAGCCGCTGGGTCAGACGCTCAATCTCCTTAAGTGTCTCGATCGATTCGACCCGCCCCGTCGGATTGGAGGGTGAATTAATCAGCATCGCCTTGCATCCCACAACCTTTTTCTTGAAATCCTCAAGATCAATCCTGCCTTCAACCTGGTCGGTAAAAACCGGTTCCATGCCCGCCATTTCGATAATGGGAGGATAAGAATAATAGTAAGGACGCGGTAAAAGAACTTTTCCACCCTTTCCCCAACTCCGGAAGATAAGATCCAGCGCCTCGGAAGCGCCGTTCGTAATCACAAAGTTGTCCGCGGTGGAACCGGGATATTCATGGGCCAGAGCCTCTCTCAGTTTCAGTTCTCCCTGAATCAAGCCGTACCGCAAATCCCTTTTTAAATTGATCCCCTGAAAAACCTCGGGAGGCGGCGGAAGATCCGGCTGGCCGGACCCGAAGCTGATCACTCCGTTCCCTTGTTTACCGATAAATTCGGCAGGACTTTTTAACTTAAGAATTTCAGACATCGTATCCATCAAATGCCGCCCGAAAAACAGGCGCCCCCTCGTTTCGCGAACAGGCGCCTGGCTCCGCTAGCGTTCATTCGCCTCCGCTTGAGAATGTTTTAAAAATCATCTTCCGATTCATCCAAATCCGGTTCTGAGGCTCCATCCTCATCTTCCTCATCGTCGCCATCTCCCCGGAGCCTCGTTTCTTCCTCATCAATCAAACAAAGAACCTCATCACGCTGAACCGTTTCCCCTTTATCAAAAAAAACCTCCGCGAGAATCCCCGTGACCGGCACCGTGATCGTGACAATCGATTTGTCCTCCGACACCAGCTCTAGGAGATCATCCCCCTTGGTAACGGAATCGCCTTCCTCAAAATACCAACGCTTGATAACCGCGTCTTCGACTCGTTTCGATAATCCTTTGGCCAGTACTTCACGCATTTTTTTCACCTCCCAGCAAAATTTCGTCGTGTTTCGCGCGTCCCGGACAACCCGTATTTTCAACCGGAAGTCGACTATAAGTTTCTAACGCACGATAAGAGCTTCTCACATAAGGTCCGGCCACCACTTTCTGAAAACCCATCGCCTCGAGGCGATTCGCCAGATCCGCGAATCTTCCCGGCGATATGTATTCCTTCACTTCCAGATGATGAGCCGTCGGCCTCAGATACTGTCCCAGCGTCAAAACACTGACGCCGGCGGAAAGTAAATGCCGTCCCGCCTCAAAAACTTCCGATTCCGTTTCACCAAGCCCGAGCATCAAACCGCTTTTGGTCACGACGTCCGGGGAAATCCGTTTCGCCGTTTCAAGGACGGTCAGGGAACGACGATAATCAGCCTGGGGTCGCGCGATTTTCTGCAACCTTTCGACCGTTTCCAGATTATGGTTAAACACATCCGTTCCCGCCTCCAGTACCCTGGCGATCAAATCTTCACTGGCGTGAAAATCAGGCGTTAATGTTTCAACACGGGAATCCGGAATCATGGCCTTGATCGCCCGAACCGTGGCCGCGTAATGCCCCGCGCCTTCATCGTCGAGATCATCCCGGGTCACCGAAGTAATCACGATATATTTAAGTCCGAGTTCCTGGGCCGCGAAAGCGACGCGTTCGGGCTCATCCGAGCGAAGCACTTCCCCCAGGCTCCCGCTTTCCACTCCGCAAAAACCACAATGCCGCGTACAAACTTTCCCAAGAATCATAAACGTGGCCGTGTTCCTGGAGTAACACTCCTGCATATTGGGGCACTTCGCGGATTGACAAACCGTGTTCAGTTGAAACTTTCGAAGAATAGCGTGTGTCCGTGCGGTCGAATTTTCAGGAAGCGTCCGGCGTAACCAGTCAGGAAATCTTCGATAGTATCGCACGTTTTATGGTTCCTCGTGGTGGAGATCGAAAAAAAGGTGAGAACTTTTATCAAAAAGGTAGTTTAATGTCAAGGAGTATACCCCGTTTTCAGGGCGACCTATCTCATTCTGAAATCTACGTTTAGTTCAAAAACGGCTGAAGAAGACTTTCAGGGTGACCGATGGAAACAATCCGCACATCCCCCGAATAAAAAGGGCCTTCTTCCAGATAAAAACCCGCCTTGGGAAGCCCCAACGTGAGGGTCACATCGGCCTTGACCGCGACCTCACAAACCTTTCCCGTGTCGGCGTGAAGTCCTGAAGGAATATCAATACTGTAGATTTTCCGTCCAGACGCGTTCATCGCCTGAATCACGGAAACGTAAAATCCTTCCACCCGGCCCCTGAAGCCAACTCCCCAAATGGCGTCTATCAATAGGACAGCCGGACTCAATATCGAGGAAATTTCCTGAGCGGTTTCGGTCCCCTGGGCGTGGTGAAAACAAACGGGGCAATTCGAGAGTAACTGATAATTCGCGGCAGAAGCCCCGGAAAGAAGTTCGGGATTCGCCAGAAGCAACACCTCAACCTTGAATCCTTTTCGAGACAAGTACCGGGCCGCGACGAAACCGTCTCCGGCATTATTTCCTTTTCCGGCGACAACAAGAACCGGACACGGCTGAAAATCACCCGCCACAAGATCCGCCACCGCGCGGCCCGCGTTTTCCATCAACTGGCGACTGTCCACACCAAAGCGCTCCGCCGACTGGCGGTCAATCCACCGCATTTGCTCGGCCGTCACCGCTTTCATTTTTCCTGGAGCGGCGTGCCCCCGGAAGCGCCGTCAGATCGCGTGGACATAGATCTCGCCGACGTAATCCTTTTCTCCGGCTCAAGGCTGGTCGTGTCGGAAGCGAGAAACATGATTAATTTCTGAAGCCCGCTACGAAGGGCATCAACCCCCCGCACCCACTCGCCCAGTTCCCGGCTCGCGGCCGTTAACTTTCTCTCCGTCCGACTTCGCGTTCTTCTAAAATCCTCTTGCATCTTGGCCAGTTTACTTTCCTGCTCGGCAAGCTGTCCTTCAAATTTTTGGACAAGATCCGCGCGCTCCTCGTTGAAACGGGCGTTTTCCTCCCGTATTTTTTCAAATTCCTGATGTTCGAGTATCAAATCTTCCAGTTTCTTTTCCAGATCCTCCAGAATCTGGTCCCTCTCCCGTAACGCCTGTTCGCGAGTGTTCAAAAGATCCCGGGCTTTACCAAGCTCCCGTTCCGAACTTTCCATTCTCTGAAGAAGTCCGGCTTCCTTCGCTTTCAATTCGTCTGCCGCGCGGGCCGCATCATCCACCGCCTGCTGTTGATCCCGGACTTGTGTCTCAAGTTCCTCTATTTTTTGGTTGAGCTCCGCTGACTGGGTCTGGCAGGATTCCCGTTCAGTTTCCAGTTCCCGCGTTAACCGGGCCAACTCATCTTTGGCGGTTTGCGCCGCTGATTCGTTTTGCCGCATTTGCTCATCCCACTCCGACTGACGCCGCTGGGCGAGATCATTCAACTCCGCCACCTTGCCGGTCAATTCGTCCACTTGCGACTGAAGGGTCGCGCAATGATTTTCTCTTTCCTGAATCTGTCCGGATTTCTCTTGGATCTGATTTTCCAAATCACCGATTTTTGCCGCCCACTCGGATTTTTCCCGGGAAAAATCAGCGGAACTATTTTCGAACTGGCTTTGAGCGGCGCGTGCCTGTGTCAATTGTGTCTCAAGTTCCGCGACTTTACTTTCAAGCGACTGCTTTTGTCCGTTCAAATTCTGGAGCTCACCATCCACCGAGTTCATCGTCTGCTCACGTTGTGCTTCAAGTTCCCTGATTTTCGACTCGAGGTCCCGGCACCGGTCACGGATACTGTCTGTTTCCCCCAGTTCAATATCCTTCAGACGAAGCTCCTCTTCCAGTTCCTGGACTTTCCGCGAAAGGGCCTGGTTCTGCTCATCAAGTTCCGGCAAATCTCCGGTCTCATTCGCTGACTTCTCCGCCGGAGATTCCTGCGGAGAGCCCTGATCCTTCGCCTCCTGCTCACTTTTAGCGTGCTCGGCCATCAAACGTTCTTTAAGTTTCGATTTGATCTCACCTAACTCCGCGGAAGACTCGCCCGCTTTTTTTTGTTTCCCATCCTGAATTTTCGCCAACCGTTCGGACAGTTCTTTCGCCTTTCTCTCCCAAACACCCGGATCAGCCGCCGGAGTTTCTTCTTCATCAGAACGGGAAACGGCAGGCGTTTCAACTTCCGGCTCCCCGGTTGCTCCAGACGGTACCGGCGCGGAAATATCTTCCAGAGGCAGGTTTTGCGATACCGATTCCCGGGATTTCGGCTGGGGCGTTTCACCATCACCGGACTCCACTTCCGAAGATTCTGGTTCCTGTTTCTCCGCTTGCGTCTGTTTTAAAAATGAAAAGGGAGATTTTGCTTTCGGATTTTCGGATTTCTTTTCAACGGGCTGTTGCTGTTCTTTGGGAGATCGGGCCGGTTGAGACGGCGAGATCTCATCTTTCAGGAAAAAAGAAAGATCCGGCACCTCGGGCCACATCACCTGGAAGCAATTCTTTTTTATCATATCGTGATTGGTGGTCTCGACCGTGGCTCCCAGTCGGGAGAAGAAATTCTTGATCCTCGCCGCCATCGCGAACGACAAGCCGTCAATAAGGATCAAAGGCGTATTGCTGATCGCCTGCTTGGCGTCCTTTTTTTCCAGGGAAAAAATTTCGCTTACCCGCTGAACCAGATCCTTTTTAAGTTTGGAAGGATAAGATTGGATAATGACACACCAGTTTTCATTGCCTGACATACTTTTCATTTCATCAAAATTCATCGCGCCACCTTCAATTTGAGATTTTGCCTTGGAGAAAAGATGCGCTATTATACCGCTTCGTTTTAATAATTCCATAGCTACCTGAAGGCGACGGGAAATTTTTCCGGCCCGCTCACCCGAGGGGTCAAATAACCTTTCCTCTATAAGGAAGAAACGTGCTCGCGATCAAAAACCTTCATCTAAAAAACCCGGTCATGCAGTCCCCGATGGCGGGATGCACCGACCTCGCCTTCCGGGTGATCGCCCGCCGGCACGGTCTGGAACTCGCGATGACCGAAATGATATCGGCCGAAGCGCTTGTCCGGACGCACAAAAAAACTCTCTCCCTTTTACTCCGTTCGCCGGACGACCAGCCGACCGGTTGTCAGATCGTCGGCGCCAATCCCGAGACGATGGCAAAGGCCGCGGAGATTCTGGAACCGATGGGTTTCGCCCTGATCGACATCAACTGTGGCTGTCCGGTCCCGAAAATCACGGGCCAGAACGCCGGTTCCGCCTTAATGAAAGACCCGAAACGGGCCAAAAAAATTTTTTCGTCCGTCACGCGCGCCGTACGCGAAGTGCCCGTCACGGTCAAAATGCGAACTGGTTTTACCGATCCCAGCGGGAAGGAGGCCCTTCACCTCGCCCAACTCGCCGAGGCCTGCGGGCTTTCCGCCATCACCGTTCACGGACGGACCCGGGCCCAGGGATATTCCGGAAAAGCCGATTGGAACGTGATCAAAATGGTCAAGAGAGCAGTCACAATCCCGGTTTTCGGCAACGGCGATATTTTTACGGCCCGCGACGCGCGCCGGATCAAAAAAGACACCGGTTGTGACGGGATCGCGATCGGCCGCGGCGCGCTCGGAAATCCGTGGATTTACGAAAATATCAGGTCGGCATTCGGGCACAAAAAAATTCACCGTCCGTCCCTGGTCGAAATCAGGCGCACAGTCCGGGAGCACCTGCGCCTCAACGCGCGATTTGACGGGGAAAAAGTCGCGCATCTCAAGGCGCGCCACATCGCCAGCTGGTATATCAAAGGACTTCCCGGCGCTTCTCGCCTCCGGGAAAAAATCAACCGTAGCCGCTCCCTGGACGAAATTATCGCCCTCGTCGAGTCCCACGATTCCTGACACTGAACGGAGCCGACCGGAACGATTACCTGCGGGGTTTTACCAGTGGCGCCTTACCCAGTCGGACGAGCGCCGGGAGGAAAGGCGAAACGAGATGGAGTGAATGATCTGTTTGAGGGTCCGGTGAAGGATTTTGATCAGGAGGGACCCCCGGCGAAAATCAGCCGGGGCAAAATGCTCCGCCCTTTTTTCAGCGATCATCTTCTTCACTTCGCGCGGGACTTTTCCATTCGGGTCGTAGACCGCGATCGCGTGACCGCCGCTTTTATTCATAACCGTCATGGACGGCACGTCCGTGACCCCGTCACCGATATAAATCATGTTGGCGAACGGAATCCGGCGTTTCCCGGCCGGCATGTGCTGATTGATGCTCTCGCTTAGCTCAAGCTTTCCCTTGTTGATCCTGAAAAGAAACTGCGTCTTGTTGGTATCGTTAATAACGAGCTTCGGAAAAACCGGCCGGCCGTTTTCATAATCATATTCGCAGGCGTAGATTTTTTTAAAGTGCTTGCGGATACTGGCGCCGTCAAGCAGTTCGCTCAGGCCGCTTGAAATGATGTAATGCTCAACCGTGATCCCCCACTCCCGAACCTCCGGAATCTTGTTCATGAAGGAAGTCAGCTGTCTGAAATAACCCTGGGCGACTCCCGGGTAATACGGGAGTTGCCTTGCCAGTCTTTTTAGAGTTTTCCGGTCAAGCGGCCGCTCCTTAAACACCGGATCTGAAATCAGAAGGCGGAGATAGGCGAGAGTCGATTCATATCCTTTTTGACGGACCAGCGCCCTGGATTTCGCCCAGAACTTGCGTTTGTCGATACCGTATTCCCGGAAGATAGTCTCTTCCTGCATATTGCCGGGCGCGAGGGTTCCGTCAAAATCATAGACAATCGCGATAATATTCTGAAGATCCTTCGCAGACTTTTTCTTCATAAAGTTCCGTTGCGCTCTTCCTGCGTTTATGACTTGACCGACTTGGCCTCGTCCTGCGAAATCCCTAAACTCCGGGCGCGCTCTCCTTGAATGTACTGGGCGATCGTGCGAATATTCGAAGATAAACTTGTCTTTTCCTGATCCGTCAGCGTCGCGTCCGCGCGCGGCAATTGAAACTGCCCTATCGGGAACAGGAGCGCGGCTTCATTGCTCGGGACCAAGACGTCCAGCCGTCCGGTGATCGTGTTGAGCCGGTAAAGAACACCTTCGTATCCGTGCAGCGTATAGGCTTCCGCCGGGTTCACCTTGGCGGCTCTCACCATTCCGGATTGGATCATCAGCGCGCTGACAATCAAGGCCACCGCGACAATTCCCGCGATGATAATATTTTTATACTTTTCCATACTCCCTCCTCTTTAAAGGGTTAAAAAAGGTTTAAACGGGGCTGGTTGAAATGTGATAAAGGTTGTCCCGGCTTATTTAAAATAACGCTCGCGATAAAAGCGAAGCTCCTCGATCGACTCGCGAATGTCCGAAAGCGCGCGGTGTGATTTCCCTTTCGGCGGTTCCTTGTCTTTCGGATACCATCGGGCAACCAGCGCCTTGATCGTGCTGACGTCCACGTGACGATAATGCAGATAATCATCAATCGCCGGCATGTCTCGGGCGAGAAACCTCCGGTCATGATGAACGGAGTTTCCGCAAAGAGGCGCCTTTTTGGGCTTGCAGTATTCCTTCAAAAACTCAAGCGTCATCTTCTCGGCCGCCTTGACGGTCACGGTCGAATTTCTCACGTCAGCGATCAGACCCGACTTCGAGTGATGTTCCTGATTCCACTGGTCCATCCCCCGAATCAGGCGCTCCGGCTGGTGAATGACCAGGTTCGGTCCCTCAGCCAGGATATTCAGCTGACCGTCCGTGACGATCGAGGCAATCTCGATAATCCGGTCTTTCACGGGGTCCAACCCCGTCATCTCCATATCGATCCAGACCATGTTAAAGCGGTGTGTCTTCGCGCTCATAAACTGCCTTTCTGTTCGGTCTCGGGAACGTGAAAGTTTTCGTTAGCGTAAAAAAGCTCGTCAAACTCATTTTCAAAAGCGTTCTTGAGAGCTTCGTTCACTTCCATCGCGAAAAGAAACGCCTCCGAGATTACCGCGTCGGTCTCCTCCCCTTCGGCGCACTTCAGGCCGAGCTTCCCAAACAGGTGCGACGTGACGGAAAGCACGGGCGATTCCTCGGGACGGGCATTCACCGCGTAAAGACATTCGCTGAACCGCGTGGCCACGTCCACCGACTGGGGCGTTTCAAAGCGTTTCATAACCTCAAGAAAATACAGGTTCCTGATTTCCTTCGCCTCGAGCCCGTGCGCTTCACAACACTGGTTCCAGAACATACAACCGAGCGCGAGCTTCGCGGGAACAAAATCCTGAAGGAATTTCGTCGTGTCTGATTTTACGGCCCCCTTATTTTTCCGAAAAATGCCATTATATACCAACTCGTGAGCGGACGAATCCAGCACAAAATCGATCAAAAGGCGGGCGTTTTTTCCCAGAGTTTCCTTATTTTTTTTCATAACTTTCCCTTTTGATGTATCCTATCAACCTATCGTGCGACTTTCAAGCCGCGATTACACCCGGGCGGGCGCCCGGCCCACTTAATCTCCAGCTCATTATGCCGATAGGATAGAAACTTAATGGACAAGGTGACGTGTGGCACGCAGACGACGAAAAAAAATCAAAAATCCGTTTAAAATTAAAATCAAGGTCAATAAAAAGAGGCTGAAGAAAGCGCTCTGGGTTCTCAGCATCGTTATGGCGGGTTATCTGCTCTTCCTCGGCACCCAGTATCTGGTTCGATCGGTGCGGAAACCCCAACCGGCCTCTCCTGTCATTACCCGTCCGACCACCACGACCCGGAGCCCCAAAGTGACTCAGGCGACCCAGGTGGCCCAGCCCACCACTTTGCCCAGAAAAAAACCAGTGTCAGCGGTGACGGCACAAGTGCCGCCGCCCGCGCCCATCAAGCTAACCCGCCCTTCCATCGTCATCGTCATTGATGACATCGGCGCTCATAACAAACTTCGTGGAGAAATGGAACGCCTGGGAAACAAAGTCACTTATGCCATTCTTCCCCTGCTTCCCTATTCCCGGTTTTTTAGCGAACTCGCCACGCGAAAAAACGCGGAAGCCATTCTCCATCTTCCGCTGGACACGACCCAGGACATGATCCCGGGACGCGGCCTGATCGTCAGCACCATGCCCCGGGAACAGGCTCTCGACATGCTGTCGCGCGACATCGCTTCCGTCCCGGGAATCGTCGGAGTTAACAATCACATGGGATCAAGAGGGACGGCGGACCGCGAGATGATGACCCTCATTCTGGAAGAACTCCATCGCCGGGGGCTCTTCTTTCTGGACAGCTACACGACGAAAGATTCCGTTGTCCCGTCCGTCGCGAGACAGATCGGAATTCCGTTTCTTCAGCGGGGTGTTTTTCTGGACAATGTCGACTCCCCCGAGGCGATTCGCGGCCAGATCCGGGAGACGGAAGCCGTGGCAAAAAAACAGGGATACGCCATCGCGATCGGACATTACCGGAAAAACACACTGGACGTTCTGTTTCGCGAAATTCCGCGGCTTGAGAAAAAAGGATTCGCGATTATCTCACTCAGCCGGCTTTTGCAGTCCCGCCGCCGGTAACCCCGAATAAAACCTTCAGGCGTCCCCTCGGGGAACAAGGGTCCCGTGAAACGTTTCGTGACTTACGGAATCGAGCGTCAAGCGCACGAACTCCCCGATCAAATCTTTCTCACACGCAAAAATGACGCGGCCGTCAAAATCCGTTCGCGCCACAAAACTTTGTTCTCCCTTCGGAGCCCGCGCCTCCACAAACCCGCTCACCTCCCGGCCGACCCGTTCGAGGTTTTTGGCTTTCGTCACGCTCCGCTGGATCGCCAGCAGTTCATTATTTCGCCGGGACTTGGTCTCAAAAGGCACATCGTCCGTCAGCCGTTCCGCCGGAGTGCCGGGCCGGACTGAATACTTGTAAATGAAGGCTGAATCAAACCGTATCTCCTCAATCGCCCGTTTCGTCGCGAGATAATCCTCTTCCGTTTCTCCGGGAAACCCCACGATAATATCCGTCGTGACAGAAATTCCGGGAACCAGTTCCCGAAGCCGGTCCACCCTGGCCTTGTAATCGGCAAACGTATGCAACCGTTTCATCCTGCGCAAAATCTTGTCCGAACCTGACTGAAGCGGCAGGTGGAACCGGCGGCTAATCTTCGGGTTCTTCGCGATCACCTGGAAGAGTTCCTCCGTCGCGTCACCGGGATGCGACGTCGTAAACGACAAACGCTCAAGACCATCGATCGCGCAAAGCAGTTCCAGCAATTGAGGAAAAGAAACATTTTGAGCCCCGGCAAGGGGTACGGCGTCCGGCGTACGAAGCGAAACATCTCCGGGATCTGTTCCCGCGACACCGCGTTCCTTCGCGCCATACGAATTCACATTCTGTCCGAGCAGTGTGATCCACTTCACGCCGTCCGCCACAAGCCGCTTCGCCTCCCGGATCACGTCTTCCGCGGGCATTGAAACCTCGCGCCCCCGTGTTTTCGGGACAATGCAAAAAGTACATTCCTTGTCACAACCGGTCATAATCGGAAGCCAGGCGTGATAAGGCGAGTCGCGTTTCGTAAATTCGCTGTACTCGATCGAGATCCCGTCCCGACTGATCCTTGAAACACGTTCGCGAGTGGCCTGAATCCGCCGGACCAAAGCCGGCAATTCACTGATATTCCGCGTTCCGAGAATAAGGTCCAGATACGGGAACCTCTTGAAAAGTTTTTCGCGATGCTCCTCCACCATACAGCCCATCAAGGCGACGATCAGTTCCGGCCTCTCCTTTTTTTCCTTCCCCAACCGGCCAAGCCGCCCCCAGACCCTCTGCTCCGCGTGGTCCCGCACCGAACAGGTGTTCATAATCACAATATCCGCTCCGCCCGAAAGACAGCCCGCCGGATCCGGCTCCACTTCAGCGGAATCCTGGAGCACTTCAAATCCCTCACGCTCCAGAAGCCCCGCCGCCACCTGCGAATCGTAAACATTCATCTGACAGCCGAATGTTCGCAAAAGACAACGTAGCTTCTTCGGCTTGGAATCTTCTCCGTCAGGTTTAGTTTTAGCGCATTTGGACATTCTTTTATTCTCGCCTCATAGCAGTATTTCCAAGGTTGATTTAACTCAAAGGATACAATCTGCTGGTTTTCTACTTCAATTCTTTGAAATATGACACGGACAAATTCCTTTATATCATGATCTGTGAATTCTTTTGCATTAGTAAGACTCTGAATGCGCAAAAGAAAATTCTGCGCCCTTATTTTTTTATCGACACCTTGCTCATTATTGGCAAGCCTGACTTGTGCATCTTGAAGCTCTTTCTTAAGCTTTTTTTCTTCCGCGCGATAAATAGCGGCCTCTTCTTTAAAAACTTCGGGGCTAATAGCATCATCAGCATGCGCCTTGAACAACAACTTTTGGCTTCGAAGGTTTTTCTCCATCTTCTGGTTTAACTGTGAAACCAAGCGCAAGTAATGCTCTTCTGGTTCTGCCGCAGCGATGATCATTGCATCCTTAAGGTTCTTCATCACATGCAAGCTTTGGGCCAAGACTTCGAGAATGGCCCATACCTGGACTTCTAAAGCATTTGCGGTCACGCCCTTATTGCTACAACGACGAGCTACTTGTGAAATCGAAGAGCATCGATACCAAGCCCTTTTTTCACCCGTGGTTGAATTTCTGCTTAGCATATTGCCTCGAAAAGGCAATCCGCACTGTTTGCAATAAACCACTCCGGACAAATAATAGACATTATCTTTAAATCTTATAATATTTGTTGTCCGGTTGAGAGCCAGCTTTTCTTGGGCCAGGTCATAATCCTTTTTATCAATAATGGCGTCGTGTGCATTCTCAACTTCGATAATTTCTGCAGGGTCGTTCGCAAAAGAGCGATACCCCTTTCCGGTTTTAGTTTTCATTTTTTTCGAATAGTGCTTACGATTCCAAACCAGCATCCCCAAATAAACTTTGCTTCTCAAAATATCGCGAATAAGCTTCGGGTAGAACATGTGCCCCTCGCGAGAGCACACTTTACTTTCGAGCAATTCTCTCGCAATCAGCTTTGTTCCAACACCAGCCACATACATTTTATATATTTTTTTTACGATCTCGGCTTCTTTTGCGTTGATTTCAAGGCGCTTAGCCTCCTTATTATAAGTATAGCCATAGGGCGCATATCGCGCTCCTTGCCAGTGTCCTTTTTTGACCCCTGAAATCATCCCGGGGAAAACCCGCTCAATTAGCCGATTTCTTTCAAATTCGGCGTAACTTCCCAACATCTGGATTGCCATTTTTCCTGCACTGGTAGTCGTGTCGAATGGTTCGGTAGCAGACTTGAATCCAATGCCCATATCATTTAACTCTTCGAGGAATATCAGCAATTCGCGCAAATTCCGGCTAAGTCGGTCTTGTTTATAAACCAGAACAAGATCGATTTTTTTCTCAAGAGCATCTTTGCGCAACGTCTGAAATGCGGGACGGTCCATTGAAAATGCTGAATAGCCGTCATCTTCGTAAATAGCGCATCCCTCTATACTGCAAAAAGTTTCCCAATTCATCAACTTTGCGTGTTGCAAAAGATACTCGCGCTGGACCTGAAGCGAGAAGCCTTCTCTCGCCTGGTCCTCTGTCGAGACCCGTGTATAGATAGCAACTTTTAATCGTTTATTCATCGCAAGGCATTTCTCCATCGAACAATTTTTCTGATGTCCGATTCTGTAAAAACCGGCCAGTCACGATAATCCCGACGTGGATGAACCCATCCCTTTTTCATCCAATAAATGATGGTTTGTCGGTTCACCTTCAGCAAACGAGCCGTATCCGAAACAGTATAACGTTTTTCCATACTGGATATTATACTACTTCATTAGACAACCTCTTACAAGACATTTTTTTCTTTTCGCAACAGGCAATTCGTCTCATAAGCTCGATACATTTTCAGCAAGAGTCTTATCCCTTTCTGAAATGATAGCTGTGCAGCCTCGATTTCGCGTTCTGTCAAACCTTGCGCCCTTAGCGCACTTGCTATTGAGTCCCAATCGTATCGTTTTTCGTTAATGTCGCTTTCCTCCTTGTTCATATGTTTAATCCGTTACTTCTGCGGCGTTAGGTCCGCGAATTGGATCCCA
>Ga0116183_1000644_pt1 | contig 40506 bp, 36 predicted proteins | sample AD_UKC078_MetaG_FD_89753 | JGI IMG/M metagenome (GOLD analysis project Ga0116183, IMG submission 89753) | Active sludge microbial communities of municipal wastewater-treating anaerobic digesters from USA - AD_UKC078_MetaG | ecosystem: Engineered > Bioreactor > Anaerobic > Digestate | place: USA...
GACCATCCTTCCACAGCAACGACGTACAACAATATCGGACTGGTATACGACAACCTGGGTAAATATGAACAGGCGCTGGAATGGTATGAAAAGGCTTTGGCGATTCAAGAAAAAGTCCTGGGCACCGATCATCCTTCCACAGCAACGACATACAACAATATCGCGGGAGTATACGATAGCCTGGGTGACTATGAAAAGGCATTGGAATGGAAAAAGAAGACCAAGTCTAACTATCAAGGCACCTAATCCTTCCTCAATGAGATTTTTAGAATCTGAATTCAGTTATTGATCATTTATACTTTACTGTGAAGGAATTGGCTGAGGATGTCCAGTGCGTCGCTTGACAAGCTGTCATATCTGGTGTATTACAGAGGTACTGAAACGGTTAAGTAAGGATGTGAGTGCGTGCGCAGGGTCAGCATCAAGGATGTGGCCAGGGAGGCGGGGGTGTCCACCACCACCGTCAGCTATGTCCTCAACGAGATCACCACGCAGACCATCAGCAGCGAGACCAGCCGGCGCGTGCGGGAGGTCGCCAAGCGGATGGGCTATGTGCCCAACCTGAACGCCCGCAGCCTGACCAGCCGCAAGACCAACCTGATCGGGATCGTGATCCCCCAGACGGAGCCGGGGCGGGAGTTCATGTTTGACAACCCTTTCTACGGCGCCCTGCTGTCCAGCCTGGAGTTCAACGCCCGCAGGAACGGCTACCACCTGCTGCTGACCGGCCCCGCCAGCGGGCAGAGCTACATCGGCGTCGCCCGCAACCGCGGGGTTGACGGCATCGTCATCGTGGGCTCCTATCCCTCCAGCAGCCTGGACGAGCTGCACCAGCTGTCCATCCCGGTGGTGCTGATCGACACCTATGTCACGGATGAATCCTTCCACACCATCGGCATCAACGACCGGCAGGGCGGCCGGATGGCAACCGAATACCTGCTCTCCCGGGGCCACCGCGGCATCGCCTTTGTGTCCGGCGGGATCAGCGAGCACGGCGTCATGCGCCAGCGCTTTCTGGGCTATCAGGAGGCTTTGGAGGCGGCGGGCCTGCAGGTCCGGGAGGAGCGCCTGTATACAGGCGAGGTGAGCTTCCAGCACGGCATGCAGGCGGCCAGAGAGCTTTGCAGCCAACAGGACATCACCGCGGTGTTCGCCGCGGCGGACATCCTGGGGGTAGGCGTGGTCAAGGGCTTGCGGCAGCAGGGCAGGCGCGTGCCGGAGGATGTGTCCGTCATGGGCTTTGACGACCTGGACCTGGCGCAGATCTGCGACCCCTCCCTGACCACCATGCGGCAGGACATCGCCGCCAAGGGCAGGCAGGCGATCCTGACCATCCTGGACGCCCTGGACGGCAAGCCGGACAAGCAGGAATGGATCTTCCCGGTGGACCTGGTGGTCCGGGACTCGGTGCGTAGCGTCGGCCGGCCGGTAACAGCACAAAAGCACCGCCGGCCTGACAGCGTGGAGGAGCTGAACGAATGATCATTCACCTGCCTGAAGGCATGGTCCCCTTTGAGGACAGCGGGGTTGAGCGCCATCCCCGCCTGCCCCTGGTCGGGCAGCCCGTCACCCTGGGCTGCAGGCTGGAGGGCAATGAGGAGATCCCGTATTTAATCCTTCGCCTGGACGGCAGGGAAGAGCGCCTGGAGGCCCGCCCGGGGGCAGCCGGGGGCCTCTTCCGCTTTGAGCTGGGCGCCTTTGACCGGGCCGGGGAGGTCGCCTATCAGTTCACAACACAGCAGGAAGCCAGCCCCTGGTACCGTTTTGAGGTGCTGGAGGAAGTCCGCTACACCCGGGCGCGAAGCGTCCTGAAGACCACAACAGGCTATTGCCTGGTCCTGGACCATGACCTGAGCCTTGATCTGCAGGCGGACGGGACGCTGACGCTCAAGCAGGCGCAGGCTGAGGGCGTCCGGGTGGAAATGGCTGAAATCCCTTTATCAAATGATTATAAAATGCGTCTGGGCGGCAATTATCTTTGGAAACTTAACCGTTTAAGCGACGCAGCCGCCGAGGCCCTGGCCTATGTGGCGCTGCGGGACGGAAAGGGCAGAATCCGGCAGTCCGGCCTGGAGATGCGGCTGCCGGGCTGGCACATCTTCGGGACCGGGGAACGCTTTGACGCGGTGGACATGAAAGGCGGGTCCAGCAACGGCCGCGTGGTGGAGAAGTTCACCCGGCAGGGCGATATGAGCTACCTGCCCATGCCCTTCTTCATGACAGAGGCCGGCCTGGGCTGGTACCGGGAGGGCGGCATCCCGACACGGATGCGCTTCGCGGACACCGTCACCTTATGCCAGCGCGCCCAAGGCACTACCCTGTCCAGGGACCATCTGCTCCTGGGCCGCCCGGATGAGCTGCTGCGCGCCTACATCCGCCTGACCGGCCAGCCCGCGCTGCCGCCGGAATGGGCCTTCGGGGTGTGGATCTCCGGCAACAGCTGGAAGGACGACGCCGAAGTGGATGCCCAGCTGGAGGCGCTGCGGGCGCATGGCTACCCGGCTTCCGTCATGGTGCTGGAGCAATGGAGCGACGAGCAGACCTTCTACCGCTGGCATGAGGAACATTTTCCAAACCCGGAACAGACCGTCAGGCGCATCCGCAAAGCCGGGCTGCGTCTGCTGCTGTGGCAGATCCCCGTCCTCAAGCACGATGACGAGCATCCCTGCGCGCCCGTTCATGAGGCGGACATCCAGGAGGCCGTCCGCCGCGGCTATGTCATCCGCCGGGAGGACGGCAGCCCTTACCGCATCAACGGGCGCTGGTTCGCCCACAGCCTGATGCCGGACTTCACCAACCCTGAAGCCCGCGCCTGGTGGTTCGGCAAGCGGAAATACCTGCTGGACATGGGCGTGGAGGGCTTCAAGACCGACGGCGGGGAGTTCCTGTTTGAGGAGGGCGCAAGGCTTCACAACGGCATGCGGGGGCTGGAAGCCCACAACCTGTACACCGGCCAGTATGTGGAAGCCTACCAAAACTTTTTGAAAGAGAACGGCGTCAGGGGCCTGACTTTCAGCCGGGCCGGCTATGTGGGCGCCCAGACCCAGCCCGCCCACTGGGCGGGGGACCAGCTGAGTACCTTCAGCGAGCTGCAGGCCCAGCTCAGGGCCGGGATCTCGGCTGGCCTGTCCGGCATCCTGTTCTGGGGCTTTGACATCGGCGGCTTTGCCGGCCCCATCCCCACGGCCGAGCTCTACCTGCGGGCCACCGCCCTGGCCTGCTTTTGCCCCATCATGCAGTGGCATTCGGAGCCCCGGGGCGGGCAATACGGCGGGATGCGGGTGGAAAACAACGACCGCAGCCCCTGGAACCTGGCGCAGAGGCTGGGGGACCCCCGGGTGCTCAGCCTGGGCATACGCTTTGCCAGGCTGCGGGAAGGCCTGCGCCCCTACCTGTGGCAGGAAGCGCAGGCCTGTGTCCGGGACGCCAGGCCCCTGATGGCGCACCTGTGCCTGGACTGGCCGGAGGACGCCGTCGCCCTGTCCACCCATGACCAGTTCATGCTGGGGCGGGAGCTGATGGTGGCGCCCGTGATGGAGGAAGGTAAAACCAGCCGCAGGGTGTACCTGCCCGAAGGCGTCTGGGAGGATTTTTTCACCGGCCGGCGTCATTCGGGGAACCAGACTTTGCTCGCGGACGCGCCGCTTGAGCGGATCCCGGTGTTCAGAAGGCTGACAAGCTGATTCTCGCCACTTCAGGAAAGGAGGCGCGCATGTACCTGCCCAACGCGAACACCCGCCGGACGGCGACCGCGGTGTTTCTCGCGCCTTCCCTGATCGGGGTGGCGGTCTTCTGCCTGCTGCCCATCGCCATGTCGTTTTACTACAGCTTCATGGATTACGACCTGCTGGCGGGAAGCATGGACTTCCTGGGGCTAAAAAACTTCGCGCGGATCCTGACCGGGCGGGAATTTCCCCAGGTGCTTCTCCACACCCTGACCTACCTGGGGCTTTACCTGCCGTTGATTCTGGTGTGCTCCCTGGGCCAGGCCCTGCTGCTCAACCGCAGCTTCCGGGGGCGGGCGGTGCTTCGGACGGTGTTTTATACCCCTGTGATCACCTCCTGGGTGGCCGCCGCCGTGGTGTGGACCTGGGTGCTGTCCGGGCGCTACGGGCTGATGAACCAGGCCCTGTCCCTGTTTGGCATCAAGGGCCCCGCGTGGTTGTCCAGCCGCGTCTGGGCCATGCCCGGGATCGTGATCACCGCCGTGTGGAAGGACACCGGCTATTATGCCCTGATGGTGCTGGCGGCGCTCAAAAGCATCGACCCCGCGCTGTATGAGGCTGCCGGCATTGACGGCGCGGGCGGCGCGCGGAAGTTTTTCAGCATCACCCTGCCGCTGCTGACGCCCACCCTCTTCCTGCTGGTGGTCATCAATGTCATCTACGGGCTGCAGGTGTTTGACTCCGTGCTGATCATGACCGATGGCGGGCCGGGCGGGGCGACCACCGTCTTCCTGGAACGCATCTACAAGTACGCCTTCCGGCAGTACAAGATGGGCATGGCTTCGGCCTATTCCTGGATCTTGTTCCTCATCATCCTGGCCTTTACGCTGCTGCAGTTCCGCCTGCAGAAAAGGTGGGTGAACTATGATGCCTAAGCTGCGCGCAAAACAGCTCAGGAACGCCGCTTTTTACGTCATGGTTGTCCTCATGGCGGCCCTGACGCTGCTGCCCTTCCTGTTCATGCTGTCCTCCTCCTTCAAGGGCAGCGAGGCCATCCGCACCATTCCCATCCGCTGGATCCCGGAGCGCCCCACCCTGGAGGGCTATATCCGGGTGTTCAACATGCCCGGCTTCTCCTTTGGCAGGGCAAGCCTCAACAGCCTCTTCCTGGCGCTTGCCACCACCCTGGTGCAGGTGCTCAGCGCCTGCATGGCCGCCTTTGTGTTCGCCAAGCTGCCCTTCAGGGGCTTGGGCAAGCTCTTTGGCCTGTACCTGGCCACCATGATGATCCCGGGCACGGTGACCATGGTGCCCAACTACATCATCCTGCGAATCATGGGGCTGCTGGACAGCTATACCGGGCTGATCCTGCCCGCCCTGGCCAACGCCTTCGGCGTGTTCCTCATGCGCCAGGCGATGATCACGGTGCCGGACAGCTACCTGGAATCCGCCATGCTGGACGGTGCCTCCCTGTACAGGGTGTTTCTTGTCATTCTGCTGCCCATGGTGGCGCCCACCTTCTTCACCTTGGTGCTGCTGGCCTTCATGGGCGCCTGGAACAGCTACCTGTGGCCCCTGATCGTGCTGACCAGCACCGGCAAGCAGACCCTGCAGGTGGTGCTGGGCAACATGAACAGCATGTACCGCAACAACGAGCACGTCCTCATGGCGGGGGCCGTGCTCACCATCCTGCCCATCCTGCTGGTCTATGTCCTCTCCCAGTGCCGCGTGGACAGCGGCATCGCCCTGGGCGGGCTCAAATAGTCCCCCAACCCCGGATCAAACGCGCAAGCGTTCAAAAAATAGGAGGTATCCCAATGAAAAAGATCCTGGCTTTCCTGCTTGCCGCTGCGCTGCTCATGGCCTTCGCCGCAGCCGCCAGCGCACAGACCACCCTGACCTACGCCAACTTCTCCGCTTCCGGCGCCCAGGAGGAAACCCTCAAGAAGATGATCGCCATCTTTGAGGAAAAGAATCCCGACATCAAGATCGACCTGCAGCTGACCGGCTACAACGATTATTTCACGGGGCTGGCCACCCGCGTGGGCGGCGGCAACCCGCCGGACGTGTTTGAACTGAACATGGAGAACTTCCTGGCCTACATGCTCAGGGGCGCCGTGGCCGACCTGAGCGACCTGGGCATAGCGCGCGGCAATTATTCCGAAGGCACCCTGGCGGCTGTGTCCAGTGAGGGCAGGCTCTACGCCGTGCCCATGAGCTTCTCCACCTGCGTGCTGTTCTACAACAAGGCACTCTTTGACCAGGCCGGGCTTGCGTACCCCACCAATGAATGGACCTGGGCGGACGCGCAGGCGGCCGCGGAAAAAATCCGGGCGCTGGGCGAGGACATCTGGGGCTATTTCCAGCCCGTCTCCTACCATGAGTTCTACAAGTCCGTAAAGGGCAACGGCGGCAGCCTGGTCAGCGCCGACTACACCGCCTTTACCGCCAACGCGCCCGAGAACGTGGCGGTGCTGCAAGCCATGCTCCAGCGCGTGCGGGGCGAAGGCCGCGTGCAGCCCAACCAGGAGGACATGGCCGGCCGCGGTGACTGGGACATGTTCACTGAGGGCAAGCTGGGCATGATCGTCACCGGCATCTGGGGCTTCCCCACCTTCACGGAAAAGGCCGCCTTTGAATGGGACATCGTGGTGGAGCCGGGGTTCAAGGACAAGGCCACTTTCTTCTTTGCCAATGTCAACGCCATCTCTCCCAATTGCGCCCACAAGGAAGCGGCTGCCAGGTTCATTGATGCCCTGGGCTCGGACCCGGACATCGTGCAGCTGCGCCTGGACGCCAGCTGGGAGCTGCCCACCATCGCGGACCAGAGCAGGCTGAGCCAATATCTGGACATCACCCCGCCCGCCAACCGCACCGCCGTGTTTGACAGCATGAACTTCGCTTCCGCGCCGCCTGCCCTGATTGAAGCCGGCGCCGCCGCAGAGATCATCGGCAACGTGTTGTCCACGCTGGAGAGCAACGAAGTCACCGCCCAGGAAGCCCTGGACGATATCCAGGCGCAGCTGGAAGCGGCCGAGCTGCTGAAATAATAATGCTGATACTTTTCTTTACATCAGTATAAGCGCCAGAAAGTCAAGGGATGCGCGGCGCCCGCGCATCCCTTTTATATTGTCTGGAATAACCAATTGTTCCTGTCAGTTCCCCCTGCGGCCGCGCCCGTCGCGGGGCCGGCTTCCGCTATCGGCGGCATTCCCGGGCTGGTTGCGGCGTCCATAGGCGGGGGCGCCGCCCTCATCCGCCCGGCGGCTGCCGGCGCGCAGGCCTTGCCCGCTGCCGGGCCTGTTCAGGTTGCGCTCAAAGGCCGCCAGGTGGTTCTCGGACGCGTTCTTCAGCGCCTGGAGCACGGTCTTCACATCCTCCGGCAGCCCCTCCTGCTTCAGGAAGGTTTCATACATTTTGATATTGTTGATCTCCACCGTCACGCCGGTCTGATAGATCTCCTCCAGCGTCTCGGGCAGCGTCACATGCCCGGCGGAGGTATCCTCCGGCACAGGGATCTTGTAGGCGGCAAACAGGGGCAGCAGGTGCTCCACATGGGTTTGCTCAGCCTTCATGATGTTGCCAAAGGGGCGGTCCACGCCGAATTTCTCCATGATCGCCTTGTATTCAGCCAGGGCTAGGTACTCGTCCTGCAGGGCGTAGACCAGCATCTGCTCCACCGTATAGGTCTCGCCCTCCCTGACCGCGGCCGCGCCGTAGTCCCCGGAAGCCAGGCCCATCACCGGCGCAGCCAAAGCCAGCGCCAGCGCCAGCATGCTCATCCATTTCTTTGTGTTCATCGTAATTTCCTCTTTCCTTTCATTCCGGCATTCCTTTGCCGTGATCCTATCCTAAACGGAAACTGTGGCGGAAATGTGTTTTATCGCGGGAGAAAGTTCGATGATTCCGTGGACAGATGATGAACGTTCACCAGGCGCTGTCAGCCGCCGGCGGGCAGCGGAGAAGCGCTCATGCTGATGCACGCAGGATTCGAACCGGCATGAAATAATTTATGTTGACTTGTGTTGAGAGTTGCAGTATACCGTTTTCGAGTAAGAAATTGCTCCGATGATTACCTGAAAGCGAAGTGATTTTTCCATGGAAGAAAGGGCTGAGGAAAGCCATATCCCTCCTCCTGCGCTGGTCATTGGAATCATTTATAACCTCAAGCATGACTCATCCGGCGACACTCCCGACGCACAAGCCGAATACGACAGCATTGACACCGTCTACGCCATCAGGGACGCTCTTGCCGGCGCGGGTCTCGGCGTGCTGCTTTTTGAGGCGGATTCAACGCTCCCTGAGCGCCTTGCGCACAATCACATAGACATGGCGTTCAATATCGCCGAAGGCACTTCGGGGCGCGGCAGGGAAGCCCAAATCCCCGCGCTTTTGAATATGCTCGGCATTCCTTTTACCGGATCGGACGAAACGACGCTCTGCATCGCGCTGGACAAGGCGCTTACCAAAAGACTGCTTTCCACATACGACGTTCGCTCGCCGAAATACACTGTGTTCGGGCTTTATATGAAGCCCGATCTGAGCGGCATGAAATACCCGATCATCATCAAACCCAACGCCGAGGGGTCGAGCAAGGGAATCTCCGATATCAGCATCGTGAATTCCGACGAAGAATTTGACCAGCAACTCAAGTACATGTTAGGCCACTACAAAGGCGACATGCTGGCAGAGGAATATATAGAAGGCCGCGAGTTCACCGTGGGCATTCTGGGGAACGGGCAGGATATGCGCGTTTTTCCGCCGATGGAGATTTCATTCCATAAAAGCACGCGGGGAAACTATCGCATCTACAGCTATAACGTGAAACAGGATTACAAGAACCATGTGTCGTACAGCTGCCCGTCCGACATAGACAAAAATACCGAAAACGAAATGATGGAATTGTCGCGCCGGATATACAAGGCCCTCGGATGCCGGGATTTTTCCCGGATCGACTTTCGTCTTTCCGCAGACGGCAAAATATACTTCATTGAAATCAATCCGCTTCCCGGCCTGGCTCCCGGTTACAGCGACTACCCCATGCTTGCTGAGTTTTCCGGCGTTTCATACAACGATCTGGTGCTGAGCGTGCTGCGCGCTGGCGCCAGCCGCTGTGGAATCACCCTGTAATGCCGGAGCGCTTCCGCAGGAAGCGTTTTGTCAAGTACCTTTTTTGATTTATTGACGCTTTCTCTTTTGAAAATTGAGTAACTAATATTATCTAATTCAGATACTTGTTCTAAAATAAAGTCTAAGTATTCTTTGCTTGAAGCCATTTTTATATCTCCTTTAATTACTAAAATTTCAATAGTCCATTTTCATCAAACTTAAAATTTGAACCCCATGCAACTTCCCAGTAATATCCATCTAAATCAGAAAAATATGCGTGATATCCACCCCAAAAGGTGTCTTGTGGTTCTTTTACAATTCTTCCGCCAGCATTTCGTACTAATTCAATTACACTATCAACATCTTCTTTATGTTCAACATTATATGCTAATGTAATTCCGGAAAATCCATTTCCCTTTGGTGGATTATTCTCATCAATATCTTTTGCTAATTGTTCCAAAGGAAATAGTTCAAATTTTGTTCCTGGAGTATCGAAAAAACATACTGGCGGATTATTCTCTTTGCAGTCAGTCTTATATCCTAAACCATCTCTGTAAAACTTTATTGACCTTTCCATATCTCTAACACCTAAACAAATACAAGTAATCTTATTCATTACTACCTCCATAATTTCCAATTTGTTTCACTTAATATTTTTGTAATATCATAACACATTCTTATCAAGTTTTATAGCCCTAACTCTTGCCTCTTTACCTGTGTTAGTTAAGCTTAATTTAAGCTTGGTTGAAGCTTGATCTAAGCCTGGCATTTTATGCTGTACATGAATAAAGGCAAGCGTACAGGAATGCAGAGGCGGAGAAATGATCAGGATAAAAATTTTAAGCAAGCGTTTCGGAAACAAAGAGATATTCCGCAATTTGAATCTGGAGTTTGAAGCCGGAAAAGTCTTCGCGCTGATCGGACCCAACGGCGCAGGCAAGACAACCTTGATGAGGATGGTGTTGGGCTGGGAGGGAGATTATGAAGGCGAGATCATTTTCAATGGCGATCTCCGCCTGGGTTATTCCCCGGAAACTCCATATTTCCCGGAAATACTGACAGGCCGGCAGGTCTTGAGCTACTTCATGGAGGTACGAGGGATGGGCAGGGACGCCCGTGAGCGGGAGAGCTTACGGCTGATGGATGCAGCGGGCCTTGATGTTCAAAAAGATCCCTTGGTCAAACATTATTCCAAAGGCATGCGCCAACGTTTGGGCGTCGCTCAGGCCCTGATCGGAGAACCGGATGTCGTTTTGCTGGACGAGCCTTCGGCAGGCCTGGACTTTTTCGGCCAACAGGAAATACAGGGACTGATCGGCAAGCTGAAGGACCGGGGCAAGACCGTCATCCTCAACTCTCACTTGCTCTACGACGTTGAAAAGGTAGCGGACTGCGGCTACCTCTTTATCAATGCCCATACCTTCCGCCATTTTGACAAAAGGGAATTCGTGAAAGAATCACTTGCCGAGATGTTCATCAATACAGCGAAGGGAGCGAATGCATGAAAGCCCTGATCAAATTGCATGTAAAGGAAAATGCCAGGGGAAGAAGCTTTGTCCTGTTCGGAATCTTGGGCGGTCTGGTCAGCCTTGTTCTCCTGACCGGCGGTTTGGTGATCGTGGACAATAACCCGACGGAAAAAATCATCAGCCAGTTCGGCACCCAGTGGAAATTCCTGTCCATTCTGTCGGGTCTTGCCGCGGTCGCGGTTTCAATGGGCACAATAGAAAGACACCGCAAGGAAAAACGGACCGAGTTATTGGCCCTTCATGGCCTTGGCCTGGACCGGCAGCTGTTCTCCCTGGCGATCGGCAATGCTATTGTGTCGATCATGCTCTCAGCGATTCTGGCCCTGGTCCTTGTGTTCATCGTCATTTTCGGGCAGGCCCCGACCAGTCTTTTAGGGTTTGCAGCCGCCTTTGCAAGCTATTTGCTGACTGCGGGCATCGTGGCGCTGATCGTTTCGGTCCTCAACATGTTTCTGCCAGGCGTCGTTGCCGCCGTGTTGGGCGTGTTCCTGGTCATGATCGGATCCTTCCATCAGATCATCCAGGGCATGTTCCTGAACAACAGCCAGCCCGCGGGAAGGATTCTCGGAAAAGCCATGAACCTGCTCCCGCCGCTGGATGTGTTCAACCGGCTGACACGCTGCCTGTTTTTCCTGGAATTTAACGGCGGGCGGGATTTAACCGTCTTTTTGATCTTTATCTGGCTGACCATGACAGCCGTGTACCTGGCAGGCAAAGGGGTGAGCCGCCGTGAAAAAATATAAGCAGATCCTTTGGTTGCTGATCGGGGCCGCCCTGATTGCCTCCCTATTTATCCGTCAGCCCCGCTTCATAGACGCCCATACCATCGATTTGATCGATCAAGCGCGTCGGCTTGATTTTGAGGATTGCTGGCCCGGCTACCAGCCGGATATGTATCCCGTTGAAGTGTACAAGAGAAACTTGCTCGGGAGGGATTCAATCGTTCGATATGATAAAAACGGGCTGTATGAAATAAAAGACAAGACCCCGGTGTACGCCCTGTCGATGGATGTGGACCCGGACGGGCAGGCGGTAGTAAGGATGATCACCGCCAGGGATTATCAAAGCCTGTCGGACATGGGGAATTATGACGGTCCCTCGGCCGACCTTTCCTATCAGGCGGTCTTTGCCCATGAGGCTTTCCATTGTTTTCAGTTCGACCGGGGATTTTATGATCTGTTCAAGCAGAGAACGTCCGCCTGTCAAAAATCCTCAGTCGCTGCCACCTCCCGGAAGCTGGACCATGACCCGGAATACCAGAAGCTTTGGGTCGATGAGATGCATCGTTTGATTGACTATGCCAAAGAAGGAAACGCCAAAAACCATCAGGCCTATCTTCACAGCTATCAAATGCGGCTGGACTATTTGTACAGCAGCCTTGAAGCCGAAGACGCCGATGAATACCTGTCCTATTCCGCGCTGTATGAAAAATCGGAGGGAACAGCGCAGTATATCGAGAACATCGCCCTGTCCCGGCTAAGCGGCAAGAAGTTGGAATTTTCCATCACGGGATACGGCGCAGACGCCTCAAAATTCTATGATTCCGGTTTCCTAAAGTCGTACATTTTGGATCAAAAAAAAGGGCTTGACTGGAAAACGGATTTCTTTACAACAGACAAAACCTTTGAAGACTATCTTTTGGAAGCGGATCGCCTATAATGGCAGACAGGGGTGAATGCGGTGAAACAAACAATTATGGTCGTTGACGACGCGCCGGAACTGAGGGATGTCCTGCGCCTCTACCTGGAAAACGCCGGCTATGAAGCGGTGGAAGCCGTTGATGGAACGGACGCTCTGGAGCGCCTGAAGTCCCATGAGATCGATTTGATGATTTTGGATATCATGATGCCGAACATGGATGGTTTTGAGCTTCTAAAGCGCCTGGACCGGCAGGAGAAAGGCCGGGATTTCCCCATCATCTTCCTGTCCGCCCGGACGCAGGTGCAGGATAAAATCCACGGCCTGACGCTCGGTGCCGACGACTACATTGAAAAACCTTTTGATCCCAGCGAAGTCATCGCCCGCGTCATGGCCGTTCTGCGCCGCGTTCAGCAGCAGAAAGCGGACACCCCAGACCAGGTAAAGGTCGGCGACTTGCGCTGGGATGCGGGCAGTCGCCGGGTTTATCAAAAGGACAGGCCCCTGGAGCTCCGGGCCAAGGAATACCAGATTTTGACTTTGTTTATGAAGCATCCCGGGCGGGTCTATACCAAGCAGGAGATCTATGAATATCTGTGGGACGAGCCCTACTATCGCGATGACAACACCATCATGGTTCACATCTCGAATCTGCGGGATAAAATTGAGGAAAATCCCAAGCAGCCTGAAAAAATCATTACGATCCGGGGCCTGGGCTATATGCTGAGAAAAGAGAAATAAATATGACCGGCCATAAAACCAAACGCTTCAAAAAGATACTTTCGGCAAGCCTCAGGTTTATGCTGGCCTTCATTCTTTTGACCGTCATCTACGTGGCCCTGAATGTTGCTGCCTTTCTACTCCTGACAGGCGACCGGCCCATGCATGAGTATGTGCCGACCCAACAAAGCCAGGATCCGGCAAGCTTGAACTGGCAGGGCATTCATGAACTGGGCGGGTATGGCTATGTGGTTGATCAGGAGGGGTCTGTCCTCTGGCAAAGCCAGGGCCGTCGCGGCCCTGAAACGCTGTCTCCGGGCGATTTGCTGAATCAGCATTTGACGCGGGAAAACAAACGGACCGGCTTCATCTATACAACCCCGGAGGGAAACTGGCTGGTCCTCAATTACCCCTCGGACACCTTCTCCTGCGAGCCGGCCTATGTGATCGATTCCAGCCCCGTACACCAGCGGCGGACGCTTGCGGTGACTTTGATCGGCCTGATTTTATTATACCTTCTTGGCATTTTCTTTCTTTTCCACAGGCTGTCCATTCGCCTGGAAAAAAATGTCCAGGAGATTTATGAGGCGGAAGAAGAGGAAAAGCGCTTCTTTTTCAGGGGGTTGGCCCACGACATCAAAACGCCCCTGGCCGCGATTATGGCCTGTAGCCGCGCCCTTACGGACGGTCTGGTTCAGGCTGAGCAGTTTGACCATTATCTGGATACGATTTACCGGCAGTCCGGTTTTCTCAAAGACCGGCTCGATGACATGATGGCTTACGCGACCCTGAAGGAACAGCTGAGCGAAAACATGATGGAGGGAGACCTGCTGGAAGCGGTCCGCCGGTATGTGGGAGAGAATTTTACCTGGTTCAGCGAGCATGCGGCTGAGATTGAGATCCGCTTTCATGATGATGAAAGCTGTCTGACGGCCTTTGACCCGGCTTTGTTCGCGCGTTTGTTGCAAAACATTCTCGTCAATTCTGTCCAGCACAATGAGCCAGGCGTTTCGATCCATATTGATTGGGACGCGAAAGAAAAATGCCTCCGGCTTGGAGATGACGGGCCGGGAATACCGGAATCCTTGCGGGACACTGTCTTTGAGCCCATGGTGACCGCTGACCCGAGCCGCACGGGCGAACGCTTCCGGGGCATGGGGCTGGCCAACGTGAAGCGGATCGCCCAGCTCCACGGCTGGAAGATTGAATATGACGGGGAATTCAAAATCAAGATTGATGGCGACTGACCGGAGCATCAAGGGTTGATCTTCATGGACGGCAGTGCCTGGTCAAAAAAGAATATTGCCAATCAAAAAACGTCCGCGTACAGCGCGAAAAGGGCGGCGCCCGGCCTATACCTGATTGTGAATCTCCTTTTTCGCTCTGTTCAGCGCGCTTGCGATCGCCTGATCCATATCATAATACCTGTATTCCCCCAGGCGACCGCCGAAGATGACGCCGCTTTCCCTGTCCGCCAGTTCTTTGTATTGCAAATACAAGCCTTCGTTTCTCCTGTCATTGACCGGGTAGCAGGGTTCATCGCCCGGCTTCCATTCGGATGAGTACTCTCTTGAAATCACCGTCCCGGGCAGATCGTTCCCGGCATCATCCTTCCCGAATTGAAACCATTTATGCTCGATAATCCTTGTCCACGGCGTATCGCGGTCTGTATAGTTGATCACGGCGTTGCCCTGATAATTCGCCGTATCGAGGACCTCGTGTTCAAAACGGACGGACCTGTACTCAAGATTGCCCAGCCTGTAATCAAAATAGGCGTCGATGGCCCCGGTATAGATGATTTTGCCCGCCAACGCGTTCCAGCCTTCCCTGTCGGTGAGATAGTCTTCATTCAGCCTCACTTCGATCCCCTCAAGCATCCCGGCGACCATCCCGGTATAGCCGGCGACCGGTATTCCCTGATATGGATCGCTGAAATAACTGTTGTCAAAGGTATATCTTACAGGCAGCCTCCTGATAATAAACGCAGGCAGCGCTGCGCAATCCCGCCCCCACTGCTTCTCCGTATAGCCCTTGACAAGCTTCTCATAGATATCCCTGCCCACAAGAAAGATGGCCTGCTCCTCAAGGTTTTCGGGCTCTTTCGTGATTTCCCTTCTCTGCTCCTCAATTTTTGCCCGCGCCTCCTCAGGCCTTACCACGCCCCACATTTTGTTGAAGGTGTGCATATTGAAGGGCAGGGGGTACAATTCTCCCCTGTAATTCGCCACAGGGGAATTGGTATAGCGGTTAAATATTGCAAATCTCTGCACATAATCCCACACATCCTTGTTCCCGGTATGAAAAATATGGGCGCCATACCTGTGCACATGAATGCCCCCGACAGTTTCCGTGTAGACATTCCCGCCGATCCAGGGCCTTTTCTCGATCACTACAACACGCTTTCCGGCATCGGTCAGCTCCCTCGCGCACACAGCCCCGTACAAACCCGCGCCGACAATCAGATAATCATATCGTTTCATGATCCCTCCCCGTCTCCTATGCCGGTTAAGGAGAAAACTCAAAGGCTGAGGAATTCCGGAGCCGCTGCCCTCCTGCCTGACAGCCAATGATCCGCCCGGCGGCGAAGCGATCAGCCGCCGCTCAAAAACGCGTCCGCGTACAGCGCGAAGAAGGCGGCGCCCGGCCCGAGCACATCCTCATCGATGCCGAACCTGGGGTGGTGAAGGTCATACACCAGGCCCTTCTTTTCGTTGCGGATGCCGATAAAGCACATGAAGCCGCCGAACTGCTCCAGAAACATGCCGAAGTCCTCCGAGGCGCAGATGGGCTTCAGGGAAGCGGGCGTCAGCACCGGGTGCCGGCCAAGCACCTCCCGGGCCAGCGCGACGGACTGCGCGTCATTGTTGACGACGGGCGGGCCCTCATAAAACTCCACGCGGGCGGCTGCGCCATGGGCAAGGGCGGTGTGTTCGGCGATCTCGCGGATCAGTTCGGGCAACCGGGCGCGCTGCTGCGTTGAGAAGGTGCGAAAGCCGCCCCAGGCCGTCGCCTTCTGGGGGATGATGTTGCCCTGGGTGCCGCCCGCCACCCTGCCCACATGCACCACGCAGGGCTCAAGGGCCGCCACGCGGTTGGCCGGGATCGCGGAGATGTCCAGCACGATCCGGCACAGGGGCTTGATGGGATCGATGCAAAGCTCGGGCTGGGAGGCGTGGCCGCCGCGCCCTGTCACCTCCACCATGAAGTTGTTGGTAGCGGCCATGCGCGCGCCTTCCTCCACGCTGATCAGCCCGCTGTCCAGGCTGGGCATCAGATGGGCAGCGATGGCGCGGTCCACGCCGCCCTCAGCCAGAAGGTAGTCGACGATCCCCCGGGCGCCGCCGCCCACCTCCTCGGCGGACTGGAAGCACAGGTAGACGGTGCCGCCCAGCTCAGGCTGCGCCTGTTTGAGCATGGCCGCTGCGCCCAGCAGCATGGCGGTATGCCCGTCATGCCCGCAGGCGTGCATGACGCCCTCGTGTTCGGACTTGAAGGGCGTCTCAGCCTCCTCCTGGATGGGCAGCGCGTCCATGTCCGCGCGGATGGCCAGCCTGCGGCCGCCCTGCTCAGCCTTGCCGCCTACCAGCTTGCCCACCACGCAGTTGTGCGCCAGGCGCACATGGGGGATGCCCAGATGGTCCAGCTGCCCGCTGACCACCCGCGCGGTGCGCTCCTCCTCAAAGGACAGCTCCGGGTGGGCATGAAAATCCCGCCGCAGGGCGATGATGTACTCCTCGTATTGTTTGGACAGCGTTGCAAAATCCATGTGTTCCGCCTCCTTTTTGCGCGCCGCCGCGCAAAAATCATCCTGATGATTCAGTAAACTCCGCCCGGCGCGCTCAGCGCGGGGAGCCGCAGCCCGAGCAGCCCGCGCAGCCGCCGCTGCAGCCCAGGTCCTCAGCGAACTCGTCCTCGCCGGTCAGCTGCGCCTGCAGCGCGCGGTTGACGCGCTCCATCATGCGGTTGAAGGTCAACCGCGCGATGCTGACCTGCAGCATGCGCTCATGCCGGCTGATCTGCTCCTGCAGGCCGTCGGCCTGGTCCCTCAGGGCCTTGAGGTCCTGCTCCGGGGCCTCGTCCCCGGCTTCGGCCGCGGCGATCCGGTCGCGCAGGTCGGCGTAGCGCTCCAGCATGCCGGAGACCTCGGGATCTTGGTACATCTGCTCATCCAGGGCGTTCAAGTTGGTGAATTCCTCGGATTGGGCGATCAGCCGGCCCAGCTCGCGGGCTTTTTCCAGAATCTTTTCCATCAGGGGTTCTCCTTTTCAATTTGTCTGGCCTTGAGGGTCTTGCTGCCCTGCCCTGTGATCAGGACGGGCACGATCTGCCCGATCCGGCCGGGATCGGCGCTGAAGTTGCAGGCGATGCCCCGCCCGGTCTTGCCGGTGAGCTGGCCGGGGTCGCGTTTGGAGAGGCCTTCGGCCAGCACGCTTGCCGTCTGCCCGACAAGGCCGCGCAGCACTTCCCGGGTGATGTCCTCCTGCAGGGCGATCAGGCGCAGGATGCGCTCGCGCGCCACCTCCGGGTCGATCCGCCCGGGCAGCCTGGCGGCGGCCGTGCCCGAGCGCGGGCTGTAGATAAAGGTGAAGGCGCTGTCGAAGCGCACCTGGCGCGCCAGGGACAGGGTCTGCTCAAAGTCCTCCTCGGTCTCGCCGGGAAAGGCCACGATCAGGTCGCTGGTCAGCCCGATGTGCGGGATGGCCTGGCGCAGGGCGCGCACGCGCTCCAGGTACCAGTCCCGGGTGTATCTGCGGTTCATGGCCGCGAGCATGCGGTCGCTGCCGGACTGCGCAGGCAGGTGCAGGTGCGGGCAGACGGCCGGGTTGCGCGCCATCTCCGCGATCAGCTCATCGGACAGGTCCTTGGGGTGGGAGGTCATGAAGCGCAGCCGGCGGATACCGGTCTGGCCCAGGGCGCGCAGCAGGTCCTCAAAGCGAGGCCCGCCGGTGTCCCTGCCGTAGGAGTTGACGTTCTGCCCCAGCAGCATGATCTCCTGCACGCCCTCATCCACCAGGCGCTGCGCTTCGCTCACGATCTGCTTTAATTCCCGCGAGCGCTCCCGCCCGCGCACCAGGGGCACCACGCAGTAGGAGCAAAAGTTGTCGCAGCCGTACATCACCGTCTGGTAGGCGAAAAAGGGCGAGGAGCGCAGGATCGGCAGGCCCTCATACAGGGTGGAATCCTCCCCCCGGCGGAAGGCCTGCTCCCGCCGCCCCTCCATGGCGTCCAGCAGGCGCTGGGGCAATTGGTAGATCTCCCCCGGGCCGAAGCTGAAATCCACATGAGGATAGCGCCTGCTCAGCCGTTCCTGAAAGCCCTCCTGCTGGGCCATGCAGCCGCACACGCCTACCAGCAGCTCAGGGCGCACCCGTTTGATCTTCCTGGTAAAGACGATGTTGCCCATGGCGCGGCGTTCCGCGTTGTCGCGGATGCAGCAGGTGTTGAACAGGATCAGCCCGGCCTTCTCCCTGTCCGCCTCCGGCGCCATGCCCATTTCCTCCAGCATCCCGGCCAGGGCCTGGGAGTCATGGGCGTTCATCTGGCAGCCATAGGTGATCAGGTGGTAGGTCAAGGGCCGGTCCGGCCGCTCCCGGATCTCCCGGGCAATGGCCTGCTGGCGCAGGATCTCCTCCCGCGCGATGGGCCGCACCGCGTCACGCATCGCCAATGTCCTGCTCCTCCTCTTCGCGCTCCAATGGAACCTCCAGCGCGGCCTCGGCCTTCCTGCGGGTCATCTCCATCAGGCCCAGCCGGGTGAAGCCCAGCACCTCGCTGCTCACCCGGTCCTCGCGCAGCGCTTCCGCCAGGGCGGCCTGCACCGCGTCGCGCTGGTCCTGGCCGGGCATGTCGATAAAGTCAATCAGGATGATACCGCCCGCGCGGCGCAGGCGCAGCAGCCGGGCGATCTCCCCGGCGGCCTCCAGGTTGACCCTGAGCGTCAGGTCGTCCGCGCGGCGGCTGTCGCTGCCCGAATTGACATCGATCAGCAGCGCGGCCTCGCACTGGTCCAGCACCAGAAAGCCGCCGGAGGGCAGGAAGACCCGCCTGCCCAGCGCCCGGCGCAGCTGCCGCTCCACGCCATACAGCGAAAAAGGGTCAGGGTGCAGCTGCACGGGCAGCCCAAGGCCCGCGGCAGCCTGCTCATCATCGGTCACAATCCGCTCCGGCGGCACGCGCTCATCGCGCTGCAAGCGCTGCAAAGCGCCCGGCGCGGGCGCCAGCAGCATGGGCGCGGCGCCGGCGCGGGCGCGCGATCGCAATTCCTCCCAGTAAGCCTGCTGGGAAGCGATCTCCGCCGCCAATTCCTCCAGGGGCAGCTGTTCGGCCCGGGCGCGCAGCACCAACCCCATGCCCGGCGGGCACAGCCTGCGGGCCAGCGCCCGCAGCGCAGCGGGATCCCGCGCGCGCCTGCTGACGTGGGCATAATTGCCCCGGGGCAGCAGCATGGCCCCGCGCCCGGGCAGGGCGATGTCACAGGTCAGGTAGGCGGACTTGCCGCCCTGGGCCGGCCGTTTGATCTGCACGATCAGGCTGTCCCCCGGCGCGGGGCGGTCCATGCCTGCCAACTCATTGAAGGGCAAAAAGCCCTCCACGCCGGGCGCCAGCCGGACAAACATCGCCCCAAGGCCCTTCATCACCCGCCCGGCGCGCCCCAGGTAGACGGCGCCGGAGGCCACGGCGCTGTCCTCCTGAAGGGGGGCGTACTCAAGCAGCCGCCTGTTCTCCAGCAGCGCCAGGGCGGGCGTCCCGCCGCGCGCGCGGATCAGCAGCTCTTTCACGGGTCCTCCAGCGGCGCCATGCGCCCGTCCAGCAGGGCGGCGCGCGTGATGGCGCAGCGCGGCGGGGCAACGCCGGCAAAAGCCGCCAGAGAGGCCAGCAGCTGGTCCGGCCGGGCGGTCCCCCGCTCGCTGATGGCCAGGACGGCATGCAGCGCGCCCTGCTTGACCAGCAGGTTGTACACCAGGGGGCGCAGGTCGTCCATGCGCTCGCCGGACTTGGTCTTTCTCAGGCAGGGGATGGCAGTCTGCGCCAGAAAGCCGGGCACGGCGGCCAGCAGCTCCGGCGCGGCCTCCCGCGGGACGATGGTGTACACGGCGGCCTCCAGCCGCGCCATGGCCGGGGCGGCGTCATCGCCGAGCAGCCTGGCCTGCAGCGCCTTGAGCCCTTCGGGCAGCGCGGCGTTGAGCCGCCGGAGGAAGTCCTGTTCAGCCACGGGCTCGCCCAGCGGCAGCTCCATGACCTCGCGCTCACCCTGGATGCCCACGGACAGGGGCGCGGCGAAGCTCAGCAGCAGATGGGGATTGAAGCCCTGGGAATAGCACACCGGCAGCCCGCTGCGGCGCAGCGCGCGCTGCATGGCGCGCTGCAGGTCCAGGTGCCCTAAAAAGCGGTGCAGGCCCAGCTTTTGGTAGACCACCAGCATCTTCATTCCGGGCACACCCCCTCAAAGCGGCGCAGGCCGCAGTGCCCGCAGCCCTCCCTGCAGTCCGGCGTGGTCTGCCCGCGCAGGGCGCGCTCGTTCTCCAGCCACAGGTAGCCGCGCGTCACGCCGATGTCCACAAAGTCCCAGGGGAAGCGCTCGTCCTTCTCGCGCGCGCGGTGGGCGATGAAGGCCGGGTCAACCCCGGCGTCCGAAAAGGCCTGCAGCCAGGCCTGGAAATTGAAATGCTCGCTCCAGCCGTCCAGCCGGCAGCCCAGCTCATAGGCGCGCAGCAAAACCGGCGACAGCTCGCGCCCGCCGCGGGCGAAGCAGGCCTCCAGAAAGCTGGTCTCCGGGTCGTGCCAGTTGAAGGTGACCCCGCGGATGTTCAGCGCGTTTCGCAGCAGGCCCTGCTTGCGGCGGATCTCTTCCAGCCTGTCCTGGGCCGCCCACTGGAAGGGCGTGAAGGGCTTGGGCACAAAGGTGGAGGCGCTGACCACCACCTTCAGCCCGCGGGCGCGCTTCTCCCGGGGCAGGGCGTAATAGCAGTCCACCACCTTGCGCGCCAGGGCGGCGACGCCCAGCACATCCTCATCGGTCTCGGTGGGCAGGCCGATCATGAAGTACAGCTTGACGCTGTTCCAGCCGGCCTCAAAGGCCTCCCTGACCGCGCGCAGCAGGTCCTCCTCGGTGACGCCCTTGTTGATCACATCCCGCAGGCGCTGCGTGCCGGCCTCCGGCGCTAGGGTCAGGCCGGATTTCTTGACCCTGCCGCTGTCGGCCAGCACCTCCTGCAGGGGCCCGTCAACGCGCAGGCTGGGCAGGGACAGGCTGACGCGCCGGCCCTCAAAGCGCTCGTTGAGCCCGCGGATCAGCGGCAGAAGCTGAGAATAATCGCCGGTGGACAGGCTGGACAGGCTGATCTCCTCATACCCGGTGGCCTCAAACAGGGCCTGCGCCTGTTCCAGCAGCTTCCCGGGGCTGCGCTCGCGCACCGGGCGGTAGAGCATGCCGGCCTGGCAAAAACGGCAGCCGCGCGTGCAGCCGCGCATGATCTCCAGCACGATGCGGTCATGCACAGCCTCGGTATAGGGCAGGGGCATGGCGGCGGGGAAGCAGGCGGCGTCCAGGTCCGTCTCAACGCGCTTGACCACGCGGGCCGGCGCTTCTTCAACTTTGGGCGTGAAGGCGGCCAGGGTGCCGTCCTCATGCCAGACGCTTTCATACAGCGAGGGCACATATATGCCCGGGATGCCGGCCAGCCTCAATAAAATCCGCTCCCTGCGCAGGCCTTCCCGCCGCCCGGCGCCGATCACCTCCAGCATCTGCACTGTAGCGGTCTCGCCGTCGCCCATCAAAAAGGCGTCCACAACCTCCGCCAGCGGCTCGGGGTTGGCGGCGCAGGGGCCACCGGCGATGACAAAGGGCGCCCGCTCCCCGCGCTGCCCGCCGCGCAGCGCGATGCCGCCCAGGTCCAGCATGGCGAGGATGTTGGTGTAGCTCATCTCATACTGCAGGGTGAAGCCTACCGCGTCAAACTCGCTCAGCGCGCGGCGGCTCTCCAGGGAGTACAGCGGGATGCCCGCCGCCTTCAGGCCGTCCGCCATGTCCGCCCAGGGCATCATGACGCGCTCGCAGAGCATATCTTCACGGGCGTTGACCGCCTCATAGATGATCTTCATGCCCAGGTGGCTCATGGCCACCTCATAGGTGTCCGGAAAGGCGAAGCAAAAGGCGGTCCGTCCCGGGCGCCATTCCTTTTTTATCGCGTTCACCTCGCCCCCCGTGTAGCGGGCGGGGCGCTGTACCTCCTCCAGCAGCATTTCCAGGCGCTGGCCCATGTCCCGGTTCAAAGCCTACCTCCGACAAATCAGTAAGCTGTATTTTACCACGCGCGGGGCGATCTGTCACGGAAGGCCGGCCTGACGGCTTGCGCCTTCCGCGCGTTCGCGTATAATGCAAGGACAGCCGGGGGCGCGCGGCGCGCCCTTTGGCATAAACCGCCCGGCAAAGGAGGCCTATGAAACTTCATCCTGTCCCGCAGGCCCGTCCCACCCCGCAGCAGGCAGCCTGGCAGCAAATGGAGCTGGGCCTGTTCATTCACTGGTTTCCCATGGGCTGGTACCACGACATTGACCAGCCGCGCCTGAGCGACGCGGCCTATCGCGCGGAGCTGCTGGCCCGCTGCACCTGCGCCACCCTGGACACCCGGCAATGGGCGCGCTCGGCAACCGATCTGGGCGCGAAGTACCTGGTATTTGTCGCCAAGCACGCCCTGGGCTTTTGCGCCTGGCAGACCGATGAGGGCGACTTCAACATGAAGCGCATCCCCTGGAAAAACGGGCGGGGCGACGTGGTGGCGGAATTGGCCGCCTCCTGCCGCGAGGCCGGGATCAGGCTGGGCGTTTACCTGGCGGCGGACACCATGGTCATGGACGCCGGCGCGCGCGGCCTGACGCGCGACCCGGCGCGGCAGGCGGAATACACGCGCGTCTACCGCGCCTGGCTGAAGGAGCTGCTCACCCGCTACGGCGACATTGTGGAGGTCTGGTTTGACGGTTCTCTGGCCATTGAGGTCGGCGATATCCTGCAACACTATGCCCCGCGCGCGATGGTCTTTCAAAGCCCCTATGCCACCATCCGCTGGGTGGGCCAGGAGGAAGGCTACGCCGCAGACCCGGCCTGGCATGCCGTATGGCGGCAGGACGCCCTCTCAGGCGTGGCCACCCAGCGCCACGGCGACCCGGACGGCGATACCTGGCTGCCGCTGGAATGCGACGCGCGCCTTCGCCGGGACTGGGGCTTCCACCATGACCTGGCGGACAACCCGCTCAGGAGCCTGGATGAGCTACTGGCCATGTACTACGGCTCCGTCGGCCGGGGCGCAGTGCTGCTGCTCAACCAGGCGCCCCATCCCCAGGGCCACATCCTGCCCGAGGACATGGCGCGCATGAAGGAGCTGGGCGATGAGATCCGCCGGCGCTTCGCGCGGCCCCTGGCGTCCGGTTCCGGCAGCGGGGCCGTGGTGGAGCTGGACCTGGGCGGCCCAAAGGAAATCGATCACGTTGTGTTGCAGGAGGACATCAGCCAGGGGCAGCGCGTGCGCGCCTACCGGGTGGCCGCGCGGAGCGGGGGGCAATGGCGCGCGGTGTGCGCCGGCAGCGCCATCGGCTACAAGAAGATCGACTGCTTTGAGCCGCTTCCGGCCGAGGCGCTGCGCTTTACGGCGCTGGAGTCCGCGGGAACGCCCATCCTCAGGACCCTGGCCGCGTTCCGGGCGGGCCGGCCGCCGGCCGCCCTGCGTCCCCTTGACAGCGCCTGGATTGCCGTGGGCGAATGGGGCTCCGGGCAGTTTGACCATGGCAGCTGCCAGGCGGACTGGGCCTTCAACCTCAGCCCCTATCTGCCGGAGGCCGGGCAATACGCCCTGCGCTTCGCGCAGCACCCGGGCTATCATGACGCCCTGCGCCTCAATCGCGTCTGGCTGGAGGTGGACGGCGTCCCCCAGGACAGCTACCTGTCTTCCGGCCCGGACGCGCTGGGCTTCGCGCTGTATCTGCCCGCTGTCGGCCGGCAGGTGGCGCTGCGCGCGCAAAGCAGCCGGTATGACCATCCGCCCCACCTGCGCGGCCAGCTGCTGCTGCGCCGCGCGGACCCGAATGCTTAGAAATATATCCAGACATCAGCGCCCGGCAGATATACGGAGGAGATCACCATGAGCATCACCCTGGAACAGGTCAGGCAGCACCCCGCGGTGCGCGCCTACATCCAGAAATCCGACGAGTCCCTGATGGCCATGGGCTATACCGAGCATTCCTTCGCCCATGTCACCCGGGTGGCGCGTACCGCCCGGGACATCCTGGCCCAAACCGGGCACAGCCAGCGGGACGGGGAATTGGCCGCCATCGCCGGCTACCTGCACGACATCGGCAACATGATCAACCGCAAGGGGCACGAGACCTCTGGCGCGCTGATGGCCTTTCACCTGCTCAATGACATGGGCGCGGCGCAGGAGGACATCGCCACCATCGTCACCGCCATCGGCAACCACGACGAGGCCACCGCCTTCCCGGTCAACGATGTGGCGGCCGCCCTGATGATCGCCGACAAGACCGACGTGCGCCGCACCCGCGTGCGGGACAAGGCCTCCATCGCCTTTGACATCCACGACCGGGTCAACTACGCCGTGGTGGACTCCCGGGTGGAGGTGCTGACTGAGGAAAAGGAGATCCGCCTCAACCTGTCGATCGACACGGCCTCCAGCCCGATCTCCGAATACTTCGAGATCTTCCTCTCGCGCATGATCCTCTGCCGCAAGGCGGCCGAGAAGCTTGGCTACAGCTTCGGCCTGGTCATCAACGGGCAGAAGATGATGTGAGCGGAGAAGAGCAGCTCAAAACAGCTAAGATCTGGCATTTCTTCTTCTGAATCGTTTTTTCTCGGCAGGTTTTTTCGGCAGGAAACTGAAAAACGAGCCTTCTTCACAGCACATGTTATAATGAGGCTATAAGGCCTGCGGACTTCCCCGATTGGAAGATTACTGGACGGAGAAGCAATATGCGCTTTGTTCTCAAGACCCTGCTGGTGAGCGCGCTGATGTGTCTGCTGTGCGCAGGCATGGCGCTGGCCACTGACATCACCAGGGAATGCCTTGTGACGGCGCCGGGCTCGCAGTCGGCATGGGCAAAGGCGGCGGATGGCCGGTATGACAGCGCCTGGACATATAAGCGTCAGCAGGATTGCGTCCTCACCCTGCAAGCCCCGCCCGGCACGCGGGAGGGCGGCCTGTACGTGTGTTTTCAGACCGAGCCCGAAGAGATGGCGGTCAAATCCGGCTGGCGGGAGATCTACCGCCGGCAGGGGGCAGGTCTCGCGCACCGCTATGTGCCTTTTGCCGGGGATGAACCGCTGACGCTGGAACTGCGCGGCGGCAAGGACGGCGTGTCCATCAGCGAGTTCAGGGTGTTTTCCGGCGCTCAGCCGCCGGACTGGGTGCAGCGATGGCAGTCGCCGCTTACGCGCGCCGATTTGCTCATCATCGTGGCGCACCCGGATGATGAGCTGCTGTGGATGGGAGGCGCCATCCCGTATTATGCCCTGGAGCGCGGCAAGCGGGTGGCGGTGGCCTATATGACCTGCGCCAGCCACCTGCGCCGCAGCGAGCTGCTCAACGGCCTGTGGACGGCAGGCGTCTGCAACTATCCTTTCATCGGCAGTTTCCGCGACGCCAGCAAGAACGGCGTCAAGGGCGTGCAGGCTGCCTGGGGCGGAGAGGACAAGGCGGCGGCGCATGTCACGCGCTTGATCCGCCAGCTGCAGCCGCAGGTGGTGCTTACACATGATCTGCGCGGCGAGTATGGGCATCCGGCGCACATCGTCACCGCGCGCGCGGTGCTCAAGGCGCTGGAGGCCTCCGCTGACGCCCGTCAGTTTCCTGACAGCGCGGCGCAGCACGGCGTCTGGGATGTACCCAAAGCGTATCTCCACCTGTACGGCGAAAACCCCATTGTGATGCCCTGGCAGCAGCCCATCGCCGCGCGCGGCGGCAAAACCGCGTTGCAGGTGTGTGCGGACGCCTTTGAGCAGCACCGGTCGGCCGACCCGATCTACAAGGTGGTTGATTATGGCAGGTACAGCCCCACCAGGTTCGGGCTGTACCGTTCGCTGGTGGGGCCGGATGTGCAGGGTGATGATTTCTTCGAGCATTTGAACGGGAGAGAGTAGCGCGGGATTTTTTGACAGATTACATGCTTTTTGCTCCATTTTTATTCCATTTTTACTTATTCGGACTATTCGGGCATAAAGCGTGGTATATTCTAATATAGATGTGCATGGCACAAAAACTTTTGGAGGATCAGCAATATGAAAAGAATTCTTGCGTGGATACTGGCGCTGACGCTGGCGCTCGGGCTTGCTGTCACGGGCTTCGCCGAAGCGCCCAAGGGCAGGCTGGTGATTCTGCACACCAATGACGTCCATGGCCGCGCCGTGGCCGACCCGGCCGGGAAGGTGCTCGGCTACGCGGCCATCGCCCAGTATAAAAAGGACCTGGAGGCGGCAGGGGACAGCGTCTTGCTGCTGGACGCGGGCGACGCCAGCCAGGGCACGCCGCTGGTGAACCTGAGCATGGGCAAGACCGCCATCGAGTTTATGAACGCCGCCGGCTATGACGCCATCACGCCCGGCAACCATGAGTTTGACTGGGGGCTGGACAATGCCAGGCAGCTGGCGGGGCTGGCTGATTTCCCCATGCTCTCCGCCAATATCATCAACCACCTGGAGGGCGACCTGACCTTTGTGGCCCACAAAATCTTTGACATGCCAAACGGCATGAAGGTGGGCGTTTTTGGCCTCACCACCCCTGAAACCATGACCAAGGCCCACCCGGACAAGGTACGGGGCATTGATTTCCTCCAGGGGGAGGCCCTGTATGAGGCGGCCCGGAAGCAGGTGGAGGAGCTGAAGGCGGCGGGCGCCGACATCATTGTGCTGCTCAGCCACCTGGGCATGGATGAGGAAAGCGCCCCCAACCGCAGCCAGGACGTGCTGGAAAATGCGACGGGCATCGACCTGGTGATCGACGGCCACAGCCATACCCTGCTTGAAAAGGGCAAGAAGGTGGGCGATACCCTGGTGGTCTCCACCGGCTATAACGGCCAGAACCTGGGCGTGGTGGTCTATGACGGGGAGAAGTTCACAGCCAGCCTGTTTGCAGGCCTTGGCAAGAGCGCCGTGGTGGAGGTGGAAGGCGTTCCTTACAGCGCCCTGCTGAGCGCCAAGCTGGACCCTGAGGTGGCCGAGCTTGTCAACAGCACCAACCGGGCGGTGAAGGAAGAGCTGTCCAAGGTCTTCGCAAAGACCGAGGTCTTCCTCAACGGCGAGCGCGACCCGGGCAACCGCACCGAGGAAACCAACCTGGGCGACTTTGCCGCCGACGCCATCCTGTGGGCGGCCAAGCAGGCGCTGGGCGACCAGGTGGCGGCCGCCATCACCAACGGCGGCGGCATCCGGGCCAGCATCCAGGTGGGCGACATCACCATGAACGACATGAAGACCGTGTTCCCCTTCGGCAATGAAGTGAGCGTCCTGGAGGTGAAGGGTTCAGAGCTGCTGGAGGCCCTGGAGGCCGCTACCAGCGCCACGCCCAAGGCCCTTGGCGCTTTCCCCCAGGTGTCCGGCATCGTGTTCAGCATTGACACCACAGTGCCCTATGAAAACGGCGAGCAGTACCCGGATTCCACCTATTACGCCCCTGCCAAGCCCGGCAGCCGGGTGAAGATCGAATCGGTGGGCGGGCAGCCTTTTGACCCGGAGGCGCTGTACATCATCGCCACCAACGATTTCACCGCCGCCGGCGGCGATACCTACTACGCCTTCCGCTATCCCAACGCTACCAGCGGCTATAAGACCGGCGTGGCGCTGGAAGACGCGCTGGTGAACTATGTCACCACGGTGCTTGGCGGCGTGGTGGGCCAGGACTATGCCAATCCGCAGGGCAGGATCACCGTCATCAAATAAACGGATATCACAACGAAACCGGACAGGGGCTGTCAGCAGCCCCTGCCCCGGGTCGCCAAAAAAGGTCGTGCAGTCACGGCCTTTTTGCTACAATAAGGCGTGTGGTGAAACCTGGACCTTCTTTTTGTAAGTTTTCACCGTCAATGAACGAACCCCGCCCGTCATGCGTTCATTCAAGTGTAGGAAGGGATGTATGAACAGGAGCGACGCCCGGAACATCCGACAGGCAATCAAAGGAGGTAATCCCATGAAACGCAACATCACCCTGGCGCTGGCAATGGCGCTGGCCCTGCTGCTGGCGGCCGGCGCGGCCCAGGCCGCGGACATCAGCTGCGGCAAGGACGTGGTCGACCGCATTATCGCCCCCCTGGCCCAAAAGAACGACAGCATGTGGTTTACCCGGGAAGAGGTTGAAGAGGTGCTGGCCGCCGCCCGGGAACACGGCATTGAGCTGGACGAGGTCCATCTGCGCGTCCTCCGGGAAGAAGGCAGCTACTTCAAGGAGGAGCTGGCCATGCTCTTCGCCAAGAAGGACCTGGGCTTCTACCCCGACTCCTGGAGCGTTGCAGACCAGTACTGGTTTGGCGAGTTCTGGAACAGCATCGACCCGGACATCATCAACCACTATACCCTGCCCGGGGAGGACGAATTGAGCCAGGACCAGATCGATGACGTCGCCAGGCAATACATCCTCGAGATGACCGGCAAGGATTATGACGTGCTCGACCCGGAGCGCTACCTGGTCAGCCGCAGCTTTACCGCCACCCGGGAAAACCCCTGGTACGTCCTGCGTGAATGGCAGCTGGAGTTTGATCCCCGCGTGCCGGACGCGCCCATCATCATCATGACCTTGACGCCGCAGGGCGAGGTCATTGACTACAGCGACAACCTGGACGAGGTCTACAGCCCGGATCCCGAAATTCAGGCCGGGCGCCTGCTTGCCCACTATACCAACGAGTATTCCAATATCTACGGCTCCTGGGACGCCTGGAGCCAGCAGGACTGGCAGGCGCTCAGGGACGGCATGGCCGCTACGGGCCTGACCCCCGCCCAGGCCGCCCGCGGCGACCTTAAAAATATCCTCAGCCAGAACTATACCCCGCCCGCGGGCGCCATCAGCCGTGAGCAGGCCGTTGACATCGCGGCCGGCGCGGTCAGCGACCGCTTCAAGGCGGACAGGGCGGAGCTGCTGGACACAACGCAGGGCAAGCTGCCGCCTGAGACGCAGGTCTATGCCATCTACCTGGAGGCAGGCGGCCTGCAGCGCTGGAAGGTCAGCTTTGAGCACGACTACCTGGCGGAAATCGACGCGCTCAGCGGCCGGGTGATGGTCTGCGATGTGTATTCCCCCGGCAATGACATCAACCGCCGCTACGTGCTCGACGACCTCCTGCCCGAGGACCTGCGCGCCTATGCCACGCCCTGGCCCGAGATCGTCTTTGATTACAGTATCATGGAGGATGATTCGCCCCTGCCCTTCACCCGGGACAACCCGGAGCTGGCGCCGGCCTGGTACTGGCAGCGCCTGCGGGACCTGGGCTATACCAACAAGACCGCCGCCGGCATCATGGGCCGGCTGGAACGAGATTACGGCCCGGAAGAGCGCTACTGGCCGGTAGAGTACCAGTCCATGTACTATATGATCAACTACAAGGAGGACATCAGCCCCGGCGAGGCCTTCCCCGGCATCCCCCATGAGAGCGACCTGAAGCAGGAGGAAGCCGTCAACCTGGCGATGGAGGCCGCCCTGGCCGCGGCCCAAGCGGAAGGCCGCGGCGAGGCGCCCGAGGGGCTTAAAACCGTGGTTTCCTTTACCTTCCACCTCTATGGCAGGGACAGCCGCACCTGGCAGATCGACCTGATCAGCCTGGGCGACCCGCCGATACAGGTCTGCCCGGATTCCGATTTCGCCTATGTGGACATCGACGCCATCACAGGCGAGCTGCTTGATGTCACCTTCCCCACCATTGAAAGCCAGCTGGTGGACGATGCCGGCTGTGGAGTGGACCCGGAGGGCCCCTGGTCGGCCATGGGCCCGGACATGCGCCCGCTGGCCTTTGGACACAAGGCGGCGCCCCGGGCCTTCTGGGACTGGATGGCCGAACACTACGGCGACCGCGGCACGGTGGAGCGCGCCATCGTCGAATGGATAGAAAACTACGGCGAGGATAGCAGCTTCTGGCCGCTTCAGGCCAAGGCGGTCACCCACCTGTGGCTGTACATGCCGGAAACGACGCCGGAAGAGCTGGCGCAGGCCATCATTTTAGGGCTGCCACAGCCGGAGCACCTCACGCAGGAGCAGGCCGAGGCCCGCGCCTGGGAGCTGCTGAAGGAAGCCGGCAAGGAGGTCTACACCCAGGAGGATTATGAGGCCGTCCGGCTCAAGACGGGCTTTTTCTATGGCGCCATCTACCCCAACGGCTGCGCCTGGCAGATCGAGTTCGCCGATGAACGCCATGATTACGACACCTACATCGGCGACGTCACCCTGGACGGCCTGACCGGCGAGCCCCTCACCGTCAGCGCCGAGCCCAGCAACGGATAAAACGCAAACCACGCAAGCCTATCTTGCCGCGGGGCTGCCGGAAAGCAGCCCCTGTTTGTTTTTGCCCAAATCCTTTCCTGTCGCGATCGTTCCAGGATACCTGGTTTTGGACTCAATTACGCTCCCCTTTCATAAAATTTTCACCGGCGTCGAACAAAACCCGCCCGCCATGCGTTTATACAGGTGAAGGGGGTGAAGGAATGGACAGGAGCGACGCCGCGCGAAGCGCCCAGGCACGCCTGGAGGAATGGATCCGCCTGCATGGCGACAAGGTGCTGCGCGCGTGCTACCTGTGGCTGAAGGACGTCCAGCTGGCCGAGGACGCCATGCAGGAAACCTTCCTCAAGGCCTGGAAGGCGCTGCCTGAATACGAGCAGCGCGCGCAGATGTCCGACCTGGCCTTCCTGCTGCGCATCGCGGTCAACACCTGCCGCGATATGCGGCGCGGCTTCTGGTTCACCCGGGTCAACCGCGCCGTCGCCCTGGAGGACCTGCCCCCCGGCCAACTGAGCGTGTGCGATGAGGACCGCAGCCTCTTTTTAAGCGTGACCCAGCTGCCGCTCAGGCACCGCCAGATCCTGATTCTATATTATTACATCGGCCTGAACCTGCGCGAGTGCGCCCAGGCGCTGGGCATCCAGCTCTCCAGCGCGCACCACCGCCTCAAACGCGCCGAAGCCTGCCTGAAAACCACACTGGAAGGAGAGAACACAAATGAAGCACAAGTTCCGTCAAGCCATTGACAGCAACCTCTCCGGCCTGGTGGTCACGCAGGAGCATCGCTTGGCCATCCAACAGGAAATCGAAGGAGGAAAACCCATGAAACGCAAAATGTCCCTGGCGCTGGCAGTCACGCTGACCCTGCTGCTGGCAGCCGCCGCGGCCCTTGCCGCGGTCATCCTGGGTGGCAAGGACGTGGTCGACCAGTTCATCACCCCCCTGGCCCAGAAAAACGACAGCCAGTTCTTTACCAAAGAAGAAGTCGATGAGGTGCTGGCCTTTGCTCGCGAGCACGGCATCGAGCTGGACGAGATCCACCTGCGCAGCATCCAGGAAGAAGGCAGCTACTTCAAGGAGGAGCTGGCCATGCTCTTCGCCAAGAAAGAGCTGGGCTTCTACCCCGGCGCCTGGAGCATCGCCGACCAGTACTGGTTTGGCGAGTTCTGGAGCAGCATCGACCCGGACATAGTCAACTTCAATACCCTGCCTGAGGAGGGCGAGCTGAGCCAGGACCAGATCGACGACATCGCCGGGCGGCACATCCGCGAGAATACCGGCGCGGATTATGACGTGTTCAACCCGGAGCGTTACCTGGTCAGCCACAGCTTTACCGCCGTCCGGCAAAACCCCTGGTATATCCTGCGCGAGTGGCAGCTGAGCTTTGAGCCCCGCGTGCTGGACGCGCCCTTCATCCACATCATCCTGACGCCTCAGGGCGAGGTCAGCGATTACAGCGACAACCTGGACTATATCAACGATCCGGACCCCCAGATCCAGGCCGAGCGCCTGCTTGGCCACTACGCCAGAAACTACTCCAACATCTACGGCTCCTGGGACGCCTGGAGCCAGCAGGACTGGCAGGCGCTCAGGGAGGGACTGGACGCCATCGGCCTGAGCCCCGACCAGACCACCCGCAGCGACCTTAAAAATATCCTCAGCCAGAACTACACCCCGCCCGCGGGCGCCATCAGCCGTGAACAGGCCATTGACATCGCGGCCGGCGCGGTCAGCGGCCGCTTCAAGGCGGACAAAGCGGAGCTGCTGGACACAACGCAGGGCAAGCTGCCGTCTGAGACGCAGGTCTACGCCATCTACCTGGAGGCGAATGGCCTGCAGCGCTGGAAGGTCAGCTTTGAGCGCGACTACCTGGCGGAAATCGATGCGCTCAGCGGCCAGGTGATGGTCTGCGATGTCTATTCCCCCGGCAATGACTACTACCGCCGCTATGTGCTTGACGACCTCCTGCCCGAGGACAAACGCGCCTACGCCACGCCGCGGCCCACCATTGATGTTGAGATCTTGATGGAGGATGATTCGCCCGCGGCCTTCACCCGGGACAACCTTGAGCTGGCGCCGGCCTGGTACTGGCAGCGCCTGCGGGACCTGGGCTATACCGCCAAGACCGCCACCGGCATCATGGGCCGGCTGGACCGGGATTACGGCCTGGGGGACCGTTACTGGCCGGTGGAGTACCAGTCCATGTACTATATGATCAACTATAAGCAGGACACCAAGCCCGGCGACGCCTTCCCCGGCATCCCCCACGAGAACGACCTGTCGCAGGAGGAAGCCGTCAACCTGGCGATGGAGGCCGTTCAGGCCGCGGCCTGGGCGGAAGGCCGCGAGGTCCCCGAGGGGCTCAAAACCGTCACGGCCTTCACCTTCAACCTCTTTGGCAAGGACAGCCGCACCTGGCAGATCGACCTGATCAATCTGGGCGACCCGCCGGTGGAGATCCGCCCGGATACCGATTTCGCCTATGTAAAAATCGACGCCATCACAGGCGAGCTGCTTGATGTCACCTTCCCCGACACCGAAAGCCGGGAGGCGGCCCCTGTCAGCTACGGGGTGGACCCGGAGGGCCCCTGGTCGGCCATGGGCCCGGACATGCGCCCGCTGGCCTTTGGGCACAAGACGGCGCCCCAAGCCTTCTGGGACTGGATGGCCGAACACTACGGCGACCATGACACGGTGGAGCGCGCCGTCGCCCAATGGATCGAGGAGTACGGCAAGGACGACAGCTTCTGGCCGCTTCACGCCAAGGCCGTCACCCACCTGTGGCTGTGTATGCCGGAAGTGACGCAAACTGATTTGGAGCAGGAGCAGCTCGCCATTTTAGGGCTGCCGCAGCCGGAGCACCTCACGCAGGAGCAGGCTGAAGCCCGCGCCTGGGAGCTGCTCAGGGAGGCCGGCAAGGAGGTCTATACTCAGGAGGATTATGAGGCCGTCCGGCTCAAAACTGCCTTCTTCTACAGCGCCATGTACCCCAACGGCTGCGCCTGGCAGATCGAGTTCGCCGATGAACGCTATGAATACGACTCCTCCATCGGCGACGTCACCCTGGACGGCCTGACCGGCGAGCCCATCACCGTCAACACCCAGCTTGGCAACGGCTGACCACAAAACAAAAAACGCTTTGCATTTTCACCACGGGGCTGCCGGAAAGCAGCCCCTGCCGTTCTGTTGTCATGATGTGTATCAGCAGTTATATCGATGAATGGAGGTATACCACATGAATTAGCCCAAGGTATGCTGATTCCCTTCGATAAAGAGCAGTGGTTCAAAACGTTACAAATGGAAAAGGAGATGCATGAGATGATAAAGCTGCCGAAATGGTTGTTATTGCTTGCTTGTATGGTGTTCTCGTTTTTGCCGATGGCCCCGTTTGGAAGAGCTGACCAAATACTTGATTCTGTTGACAAAGAGAGTATAGAGATGATTCGAGCTATGAATGATCACAGAGATATTCGAAGCAGCAAGATTTTGAATATAGGCGACGCTGAACGAGTCTATTATGTAGCTGCTGAAGGTGAAAATGATGTTTTTTGTATCCAAAGCAGACATAAGAATGGCGCATGGGAACGCGACATAGAAACATCCACATTATTGCCAAAGAACAGCATGGAAACGCCAAGAATAGAATATGACAATGATCAACGTGTGTATATCACATACTATCCTGATGATGAGTTGAGTCTGTCCGTCTTCTCATATGCGTATACGCTGGTCTATGAAGCTCCGGTTTGGTATGTTGAAAGCGTTTCTTTCGGGAAACTTGATAAAGGCTCTCAGCTTTTCAAGGCTACAATCATTAATTTGGCCACAGGAACCATTTCAACATACTCTTTCAATACCATAACCGAAGAAATCGTCGCTTCCAGGGAAACTGCCGGCAATCATAAAAAAATTAAGGTAAGTGAGTTTGTTTTAAGCGATTTCATGAATGGAAGTTAAGGACATTGCGCTTACCATGGATGTAATGAGGCTTCCGGAAAAACTGAAACAGGCAGTGTTGTTGCATTACTATCAGGAACTCGCACTCAGAGAGGTGGCCGAGGTGCTGGGCGTGGCGCTTTCCACGGTGCATCGCAGGCTGAAACAAGCGGAAGAACGATTGAACACGGATATCACAGGAGGGAAAGTTGATGGATAACAATCATGTAAAACAAGCTCTGAACAACACGCTTTCCAGCCTGTATGCATGCGACCTGGAAGCCAGCATGCTGCTGGCACAGGCAAAGGGAGGAAAAAAAGTGAAACGGAAACTATCGCTTGCAGTCATTTTGGCAACGCTGCTGTTATTGGTCGCAGTAACAACGCTGGCAGCGACAGGCGCTTTTCAGAAGCTATGGGAGGTGTGGCAGAATTCATTCAAAAAAATGAATACCACGGGCGAGATTGACATTGTCGAGCAGTTTGATCAGGCGGGCTTTGAGAAGGATTATGGGGGTGTGAAGGAATATCTGGTCATTTCGACGGTTCCACAGGCAGAGGATCTGGATTATGACAAAGCTTATGCCATCGTCCGTCAAGCCATTATCGACAAGTTTGGGACACCGGAAGAAGAGCTGGACGCCATGGGCGTATATCCAAACTTTTACAATACCCCCTATCAAAACGAAGTCAATGAATGGAATTTTTACATCACGCCGCGTCAGGATGTAAACATTGATGAAGACCATGACTATGATCCGCCCGGAGAATACAGGGTCACGGTTTCTTCTCCTTCCGGCGAGATCACGATGTGCAACTGGTATCTGGATGATTTCTTCCCTGTTTATGCCCGGCGCACCTGGGAAGCGGGTAAGAAAGACTATGTTTTTGCCAGGGCCAGGGGCATTCAGTTTTTTGAGCAGTCAGCAGAGGATCAGGTGTATTTCATTGCTCAGTTTGAGGAAGCCGGATATGACCTCTCGCAAATCAAAAAGAGCGATGAAGAGGTTCTCTCCGGCTTGGAATTGACACTGGCGTTTGCAGAAACCGATGGAAATCTGCTTTATGCGGATACGCCGGAGGTCAAAGCGGCCATCGCGGCCATGGAGGAGGTATCCGGGTTAACAAGCCAACAGATGGAAAAATACTGTTTCATCCTGCTTCAGTCGCCTTTGACCAGTTCAACGAAGGATTACTGTTTTTCCTTCAATTACGAAAACCAATTCCGGAAGCTTGGAAACAATAACGAAACCGAGTTCGAGCAGAGAGCCGTCGAATATATCAGCAGGTTCGGGTTCTATATGATTTGTCTTGACCCGCAGACATTGCACGTTGTAAAGACCGTTCACGCAAACAGATCACCGGCTTTTGGAATAGCTGATGACGACAGCACATTGCTGGGCCGCCGTGATTGGAACCGGGATGATCTGCAGGAGTTCGAAACTCTTGTGAACAAAGCCTCTTTGATCGATACCCGGCTGCGATCAGGGGCTATCAGCAGAAATGAAGCTGAAGAAGAATTCCGTCATCTGATGCTTGCCTATGGCGGCGATCCGGCGATCTACGGAACCGATGCCATGAACAGCGTTATTGTACCGGATGACATGCCCATCAGTAAAACACAGGCACAGGAATCCGCCGTCGCAGCGGTTGCCCAGTATCTCAAAAAAACCCCGGAGGAGATTTTGAAAATCTATCCTCGCATTTACTGCAACTACGGTGTTGAAGGGGAATTCAAGCGCTGGTACATCACTTTCTGGATGGATGAAGAGGCAGGGGCCAATCCGTGGCATGGCGTTTTACCGGACGGGCTATACGTGACTGTCAGCGTGCCGGACGGAGAGACGAAGGTCGGGCTAATTGAAGGCAACGGCTAAGCACCAAATAGATATTGTACATTTTCACCACGGGGCTTCCGGATGGCAGCCCCTGCCATTCTGTCATTATGATGCGTGTCAGTGGAAGCTTTGCTTCGTTATCTTTTTCAATTACTTTTCCGAAATTGACAAAGGCATTAGCGGGTATTCTATCCGCACAGTAAACTATGGTTTCATCGACCTTCCGTCAAACTGCAGTTTTCTTAGTAAGCTCTTATCAAATCGTTCAATGCTACAAAATCGCATTTGATACTTCTTAGCATAATATTCAGTAATTGCATCCAATATGCACAAAGAAAGGGAGGTGATGTACAGGCAAGCAAAAAGTGGCTGCAGTAGACTTTGCATTTTGCTACAGCCCCACGCAAGGTGTGGGACTTGTTTTCAGCTTCTCCCTTCCTGCTGTTTCAGGTTCTCTTCATTCGCTTCCCGGGATGTCAAGGAAACATCATAAGAACAGCCGCCTCTTTGCGTCCGGGCGGGCGCGTGGCTACAATATGCCCATCTGAATTTAGGAGGCGCGGGACACATGCGGGCGGAGACCAGGGCAGCCTTCATCAAGACCCTGCCGGTAAGCGCAAGCTATCTGGTGCTGGGCTTTGGCTTTGGCGTGCTGCTGGTGTCGCGCGGTTATCCCTTTTACTGGGCGCTGATCATCAGCCTGACGGTGTACGCGGGCAGCATGCAGTTTGTGCTGGTGGATTTGCTTAGCGGCGGCGCGGGGCTGGTGACGGCGGCGCTGATGACGCTGCTGATCAACGCGCGCCACCTGTTTTACGGCATTTCCATGCTGGAGAAGTACCGGAGCGCCGGCCGCAAAAAGCCCTACCTGATCTTCGCGCTGACCGATGAAACCTACAGCCTGCTGTGCGCGCAGGACCCGCCCGCGGGGCTTGACCGCTACCGGTACTATTTTGAGGTGTCCGCGCTGGGGCACTTCTACTGGGCGCTGGGCAGCCTGCTGGGCGCGCTGGCGGGCGCGGCGCTGCCATGGGATTTCCAAGGCGTGGAGTTTTCAATGACAGCGTTGTTTGTGGTGGTGTTTACCGAGCAGTGGATGAGCGCGCAGGGCCGCCTGCCCGCCCTCATCGGCCTGGGCAGCTCACTGGCATGCCTGGCGGCCTTCGGACCCGGCCGGTTTATTTTGCCGTCCATGGGCCTCATCCTGCTGCTGCTCACCGCGCTGCGCAGCCGGATGTCCATCGGGGAGACCCAGGCATGACGCTGCACGGCGCGCTGACAGTGGGGGTGGTGGCGCTGGTGACGGCGCTGATCCGCTTCGCGCCCTTCCTGCTGTTTCCGCCGGGGCGGACCCTGCCTCCCTATATCGCCTATCTGGGGCGCGCGCTGCCCTACGCCGCCATCGGCATGCTGGTGGTCTATTGCCTGCGGGCGGTCGATTTCCAGCCCTTCACGGCGGCGCTGCCGGATGTGTTGGCCGTGGCATTGACCGTATTCAGCTACCGCAAGCGGCGCAGCGCCCTGCTGAGCATCACGCTGGGCACGGCGTGTTATATGCTGCTCATCCGGATCATGGCATAAAAAGGCTCGGATGCATGAAAGCGCTCCGGGCTTTTTTCTAAAACCATATCAGCCCTGTTTTCTTCAAATTTCCAAAGGATGCTGTTCTTTGCAGGGATTCCCATAGGCGACCATGCGGGGAGCGATATCCCTGACTACCACGCTGCCTATGCCGATGAGGCTCTCCGCGCCGATCACGATGTCCTGGCGCACCACGGAACCGGCGCCCACATGCGCGCCGCGGCACACACGGACGCCGCCGCTGAGGGTGCAGCCGGGGGCAATGTGCACAAAATCTTCCAGCACGTCCGCATGCTCCACAATGGAACCTGTGTTGACGATCACCATGTTGCCGATCCGGGCATAGGCGTTTACTACCGCGTTCTTGCCAATGAATACGCCCTCGCCCAGCTTCGCATGGGGAGAGACCGCCGCGCTCGGGTCGATGATGTTCACGATTTCAAAGCCGGTCCGCCTGGCAAGCTGATACCACTTCTCCCGGTTGCCATAGCCTCCGATGGCGCCCGCTGACACAAAGGCATGGCGCATGCCCCGCGCGTGGAACTCTGGCAGAAGGTCTGTGGCGCCCTCCACATATTGTCCGAAAAATTCGCGCCCTGCCGTGTTGTCATCCACGATGTGCGCCACGCGGTAGCATCCCCTCGCCAGAATACTGTCCATCACGCTTTGCAGATGGCCTGTCGCGCCGATCAAAACAAGATCCGTCATGCTTCTTCCTTCCGCAGTGGAGATCTGCTCAACCTGCCAAGCGTTTTTTCGTTTGCCTTTTCCCTATACCTTTTCCACCAGCTCCTGCGGATCCAGTCTCTTGAATTTGTGCTTGCCGATGGTAAACTTCTGCTCATCTATCCGCCTGACCAGTTTGGATGATGTCACAAACTCCCTGCTCACATTGACCAGATACTGCTGGCCTTTCTTTTCCACCAGGTAATAATAGCCGTCATTGTCAACCTTGTCTATAAAATCAAATGCTCCGAACGCGGGAGACAGGATCCACTCAAAGGCCGTTTCCCATTTGCTGAGCTTTTTTTCACGCCACAGGGGGATGATGGAATCAGCGTCCGGGAACTTGGACAGCACCACCGTATCATGGCGGAATTTGCGCTTCTTCGATTTCTCAAAGGCGTTGATATCAATGGGCTCGCGCATCACATCAAACTCCAGGCTGCTGCCGTTCTCCAGCAGATAATCAATGCTCACATCCAGCAATTGGGCGATGGCCTTTAAATTATCGATGTCCGGCATGCCGTTGTCGTTTTCCCATTTTGCCACGGCGCTGCGTGAAACCGACAATTTTTCCGCCAGCTGTTCCTGCGATAGCCCCGCTCCCTTTCTTGCATTCTGCAGTTTCTCTCCAAAAGTCATCATGGTCACCTCCTGCTTTTTGATTGCATCATACGCAGCCCCTGCCGCCAGCACAATCATTTTTCCGTGACAGCGGCGTTACTCATCGTAACATCGTTGATTTTGCAGTTTTGTACGCGGATATGGTGATAAGGATACTGCCCGTCTCGTTTTATAACACTTAAGGGATGCTTTATCTCGCCTCCTGAGCTGCGCGCGGCAGTTTGCGATAGGCGATCTCCAGCAATCCGAGATTGAGGATCGCGAAGATCAGCAGGTATACGGGCATGACCCGGATCCCAACGGCTTGCTGGATAACGCCGAACACCATGGGCATGAAGGTGGCGCCGATATAGGCGGAGGCCATCTGCAGCCCGATCACGGCCGCGCTGTACCGTCTGCCGAAGTTGGCCGGCGCCATGTGCTGGATGGCCGGATACACCGGCCCCATGCCTGTCCCGATGACCACGAAGCCGATGGCCGCAGCGACATACCCCTTTGCCGGCAGGAAGACCAGCAGGATGCCCAGCAGCTCCAGGGCAATGCCGAGGCGGATCAACAGCCTGTCGCCCAGCTTGTTGGCAATGAATCCGGAAATCAGCCTGCCCAGCATCAGGCCGCCGAAGACCAGGGAGCCGAAGGAAGCGATGGTCTCATCGCTCAATCCCGCCCTGGTGCCCGCGAAATAGCTGGGCGTCCACAGAAAACAGGTGGCCTCGCCGGAGCAGTAGGCAAAAAACGCGATCAGGGTCAGCAGCACGCCCGGAACCTTGAGCGTTTCCCTGATCCCGGCGCTGTGGCGGTTTTCTTCTTCCGCCCAGTTCCCGTTCTGCTTCCACAGCGGCAGGGACAGGACGCACACCAGCAGAATGCCCAGCTGGATATAGGCTGTCCACCGGTATCCCTCATTCCACCGGGCAAACCTCAGCGCCAGGGACATGATATAGGGGCTGATCACAGCGCCGACGCCGTAGAAGCAGTGCAGGAAGTTCATCACGGAGGAAGGATAATGGTTGGCCACATAGTGATTGACCGAGGCGTCGATGGCGCCCGCGCCAAGCCCGTACGGCACAGCGAACAGGAACAGCATCCAGTACTGCCCTGAAATGGAAAAGCCGAACAGACCCAGCACCGTGATGCCAATGGAAACGACTACGATCGATTTCGTATGGAATCTCCGGATCATCCGGGGGCCAAGCAAGGCGGAGATCACAGTCATGCAGGAAATCGTCATGGAAACAAACCCGGCGTACGACGAGGGCACATTGAAGCAGACCTGCATGGTCGGCCAGCCGGACCCCAACAGGGAATCCGGCAGCCCGAGGCTGATAAAAATCAGATAAATGACCGCCAGCAGCAAAGAACCCATACCCATTTGAAGCATACTCCTGTCCTGATTCTTTTCGGGGATTGGATATATATGGGATTATACACGAATTCCGTCACGATTGGCAGTTATGTAAACGTTCCCGGATTTTATTGGCAAACCGGGACGAAAAGAGATATAACCTGACTTTTACACTTTGAGAGATAAAAGCGCTCAGTATTTCCTTATAAATTAAGGGAAGTGAGCGTTTTCAGTCTGCACGCTGGTTTTTACCGTCAGCGCTAAGAGGATGCTATTTTTTTACCTGCGCGACCAGTTGTCGGATGTCCTTTGCATGAC
>Ga0116183_1000645_pt1 | contig 40485 bp, 25 predicted proteins | sample AD_UKC078_MetaG_FD_89753 | JGI IMG/M metagenome (GOLD analysis project Ga0116183, IMG submission 89753) | Active sludge microbial communities of municipal wastewater-treating anaerobic digesters from USA - AD_UKC078_MetaG | ecosystem: Engineered > Bioreactor > Anaerobic > Digestate | place: USA...
ACCCAGTAATCATCGTTTACGGCGTGGACTACCAGGGTATCTAATCCTGTTTGCTCCCCACGCTTTCGCGCCTCAGCGTCAGTTGTCAGCCAGAAAGTCGCCTTCGCCACCGGTGTTCCTCCTGATCTCTGCGCATTTTACCGCTCCACCAGGAATTCCACTTTCCCCTCTGATACTCAAGTCCCGCAGTTTCAGATGACCTGTCAAAGTTAAGCCTTGATCTTTCACATCTGACTTGCAAGACCGCCTGCGCGCCCTTTACACCCAGTAAATCCGGATAACGCTTGCCACCTACGTATTACCGCGGCTGCTGGCACGTAGTTAGCCGTGGCTTGTTCTGGAGGTACCGTCATCTTCGTCCCTCCCCAAAGAAGTTTACAACCCGAAGGCCTTCGTCCTTCACGCGGCGTCGCTGGGTCAGGGTTGCCCCCATTGCCCAAAATTCCCCACTGCTGCCTCCCGTAGGAGTCTGGGCCGTGTCTCAGTCCCAATGTGGCCGTTCGACCTCTCAGTCCGGCTACCGATCGCAGGCTTGGTAGGCCTTTACCCCACCAACTACCTAATCGGACGCGAGCCCATCTTCTGCCGGATTGCTCCTTTCATACCCACAAGATGCCTTGTAGACACAACATGCGGTATTAGCCATGGTTTCCCACAGTTATTCCCCAGCATAAGGCAGGTTACTCACGTGTTACTCACCCGTCCGCCACTCGGGTCAAAAAGCTTCCGTCCGAAGACTTCCGCCTGATGACCCCCGTTCGACTTGCATGTGTTAAGCACGCCGCCAGCGTTCATCCTGAGCCAGGATCAAACTCTCATGTATAGATGAGAGCCTTTTGGCTCTTAATTACTTGTCTGTCCGCTTCCTCAATTCTTACTCAAAATTAAGGTCCCGTCTTTTTCGCACTGTTCAATTTTCAAGGTCCATCCGCACCTTCCTCCCGAAAGGCGCTTTGCTAGAATAACAGCCATTACATGCCTTGTCAACTGCTGTTTCCTATGAATTTGCATTTCTGAATGTATAACGGTATAAAGGCCTTAAGTTCTGGTATCAGGCCGCTTCAACCGGTATATCTTCCCTTTGATCCGGCCATGCGGCAGATTGAGCGGATTAAATCCATATGACATTTTTGTTTCACTATTTGTCCGGGCGTCCGGTTAAGCCGAAAAAGGGGCCACCTATTTTTGAGACAGCCCCTCACATTTTTATACCCTGCTCTTGAGGTAAATCAGAAGACCGGTCACCTTCTTACAAAACACTGGGAGCCGTGGTTTTGATCCTGCTGTTGACTTCTGAAAACTTGGGAAGCATCGCTCAAGACCATTTTGTACGACTGCCGCGTGAAAGACGGGATGAGTGCTGGAAAGGGTTTGAACAAGGCAAAGTGATTAACATTCGAGTTGTGCTAGCCTGTATTTTGAATTGAATCTTCACCTGGAGGCCAAGCGTGAATTTCCGAAATGGTATCAAGAGTATGCTCAGAACACCTGTACGCACGGGACTGTTCCTTCTGTTGATTGCGGCAACCACGGTCTTCCTCTTCCTTTCCCTCAACACATGGTCCACCAGCAAGGCAGTCTTGCGGGACAGCAACCAAGTATTCACAACCATCGTGACACTCAAGTATCGGGATGTGGGCGGATCAGGCGAAGGCTACCTCTCTTCGGAGACCCTGGCGGATCTGGAGGCCATCGACTTTGATGCCATTGCATCCAATAAGCATGTGAAACTCTGGCAGCCGTCCAGTGTCTCCTTCGGATCCGCCCAAGGCTTCATGTCCAAGGCAAGGAGTTCACGCTACGCTTATACGGGCGTCTTCCTGGTAACCGGTATTCGACAGTATGATGCCGAGGGATCCTACACCGGGAAGATCGTGGAGACCTTATATTCCATCAAACCTTATGAGAGCGGGCGAACCGTCTTCTTCCAAGGCAGCTTCGAAGAGCTGGGCTTTGAGCCGGATCAGGACGCCACTTATATCATTCATACGAAAAACATGAACCTTGACGGGAGCGGCCTGGCCCTACAGATCGTCCCTTTTTACAGTAGCAGAGCAGAAGACCACGGCATTGATACAGGCGCCATCAGCCCCTTCTACGAGGTCAGGCCCGACCAAGACCCTCTGACAACCGAAAGGGCCATCTATTATGAGATTGCCGCTTATTATGACGCCATGAATCGTGCGCTGCCCGTTTACAGCGTCATAGATCTCTCAGGGATCGAAGAATTTCATCAGAACTATCTTCTTCTGGAATCAGGACGCCTTTTTACAAGAGAAGAGGCGGAGGCCGGGAAGAAGCTGGCAGTGATCTCAACCACGGTGGCCAACAGGATGGAGCTGGAGCTTGGCGATGACTTGACCGTCCTTTTGCCTGAAGAGGCCGTCCCCGGCTTCTATGAGTGGGGACTGGAGCTGACCCGTGAGGAGACCTATGAGATCGTCGGTATCGTCGGCTATCATGAGAACTACCATGAGAATATCTACGTCGCCGCAGCCGCGGTCGACGCCCGGCCTGCCGGCTACGACACGGACCTGGGACAGGCAACCATTGAGAATGGAAGCACGGCAAGCTTCCTTTCAGAGATCGGGCCCTTCCTGGCCGATGATATCGTCGTCACCGCCTATGACCAGGGTTACCAGACAATGGCGGACTCCATCTCGGTCGTCCGCAAGGCCTCTATTGCCCTCTCGGTCATCACCTTCTTTCTGACCTTGGCCGTTCTCATCTTCTTCGCCTATCAGTACGCCGGTTCCCAGCGCGAGGCCGTCGGCATCATGCGCAGCTTTGGCGCTACAAAAAAGGAGAGCCGGCGCTATCTCCTTGCAGGTTCTGGCCTCATCAGTTTTGCGGCCGTTACAGGCGGGATTCTCATTGGTATGCACTATGCGGAGGACCTGGTTTCCTACGTCCTTGACTTTGTCTCTGACCTTCAGGTGGTGGACATTCGCTACAGTGACGGTTTCCATGGTCTGGTCAAGCCCTTCAGTCCGGTAATTACCCTGTCCTATGGCTTTGCCGTCGCCGTCGGCCTGGCGCTTCTGGCACTGGCGCTGGGGATGTTACTCTTTTTTGCCGAGCGGACCATAAGCGGTCATCTGATCAGTCATAGGGAGAAGGTTCATATACCCCGCCCTGTCAAGGATTCTTCGGTTGCCTTCCGGGGATCCTTCCGGCAGGCTGTCCTGGCCATCCGCAGAAGCAAGGGGCGCTCCTGGCTCACTGTATTCCTGGGGGTGACCACCCTGCTCTTCCTGGCTTCCATCCCGCAAATGCTCAATTCCTATAAGCTTGCGCGGAATGAACTCTATGAGGGAACGGTTCTGATAGGCTATGCCTCCAAGAGAGATGGACACTTCTCCGATCAATTAGTGATTCCCAATACCCAGGCGAAAATCCTGCTGGATGATGTCCAAGGCATAGAGGATGTTTCTTACAGCTACAAGACCCACTATCAATATCTGGGTATCGTCCGGCATGCAGACGGCTCCCTGGGGAATGCCGAAAGTATGCCCAACATCACGAGTTCCTACCAGTTGGAAAATGTACTGGCAGCCTTGCATTATCAGCCCAACATCGTATTCACGGATCAGGTGGGTCAGGCCCCGGAGTTCCTCTTTTCTGAATTCCTCGGCAGCTTCATGGAGGGGTGGAGCGAGGAGCGTTTCAGCAAGAGGGACTGGAACATGCTGCCGGTGATCATCCCCCACGCCATGATGAGTGCCTATGCCATTGAGTACGGGGACATCATCAGTTTCTATACCCAGGATCACTTCTACGAGGCGCACTCGCCCTCTCTCAGGTTCATGGAGGCTGAGGTTGTCGGCTCTTTTAAAGGTTTAACGGCCTGGAGTCATATCTACGCCCCGCCTCCCCTGGGGGCGCTGGAGCCCGGGAATTCATCTCTGAATGAGATTCTGAAGGAGATGGGCTTGGCCGATACGCGGCTCGAGACAGGAAGATATCGCGCTCCCTTTGGGTTCTGGAAGGATTTTACAGAGCAGCAGATTCTGGACATCAGTCTGGACAATTACTACATCTCGTCCATGGCCTTCAAGATAAGCGATCCGGCAAAGCTGACCGCAGTCCGGGATTCGCTTGAAAAGAACGGTTTTTCCGGGCCAGGATTCGACGGAAGTATCCGTGTCAGTCTTGTCCTTGAAGATTCCCAGTTTTTGGAAAAAGTCCGCTCGATTGATCAGAGGAGCTTCTATCTGGAACTGCTCTACCCGGTTCTTATTGTCCTGGTCATGCTTCTTGGTCTTCTTACAGGATTCCTGTCGGTCAGGGCCAGGCGCGAGAACATTGCCCTCATGCGAAGTCTGGGTACCAGGAAGAGCGCTATCTTCCGAACCATCTTCGGTGAACAGGCTCTCCTTCTCCTGCTGGGAAGCGGGATGGGGGCCGCCTTGTGGCTGCTTTTACGGGGACCTTCCGAACTCCAGTCAGTCAAGACCTATGCCTTTATGATGGGTTACGCCGCCAGCGCCTTCATCTCCATTATCTTGCAGAACCGTAAGTCAGCCTTAACCGTATTAAGTGAGAAAGAATAAGAGGATCAAAGTATGTGTATCATCCGCCTGGATTCAGTGCAATACAGCTATGTTAACCGCTATCAGACGGTAGAGGCACTCGAAAATGTCAGCTGCAGCTTCGAGCAGGGCAAAATCTATGCCATTATCGGAAAGAGCGGAAGCGGTAAATCCACTATGCTCTCACTCATGGCTGGTCTTGATTTGCCCAGGCAAGGTGATGTCTACTTCCGCGGTCAATCCACCCGTGACCTCGATCTTGATCAGTACCGCCGCGACCAGGTTGCCATCATTTACCAGAGCTTCCGCCTCTTTCCACTGCTCACAGCCCTTGAGAATGTCATGTATCCGATGGAACTTCACGGGATCAAGCCGCGTGTTGCCAAAGAGCGTGCCCAAGACTACATTCGCAGCGTATATCTGGGTAAAGACGAGTTTAACCGCTTCCCCTCCATGCTCTCGGGCGGCGAACAACAGCGCATTGCCATCGCCCGCGCCCTGGCCATGGATACCGACCTGATTCTTGCGGACGAGCCGTCAGGCAACCTGGATTCGGCGACAGCCCGGTCCATTATTGAACTGCTCGCTGACCTTGCCCACCAACAGAACTACTGTGTCGCAATTGTGACCCATGACCGTGAAATCATGGATATGGTGGATGTGACCTACCAGATGCGTGATGGGGTGCTCCTGCAGGATGAGTGACGCGGGGCAAGGTCCTGGATACGCAAAGTTTTTATAGATCAGTTGGTACGGATGGCTTTGCAGAGGGCTTCGGGACACACAGGTCAAATCACCCTGTTTTTCCGGATAATAAAAAAAGGGGCTGCCTCTTAGCACTTAACAGTGTTTTGAGACAGCCTCTTTTGGTTACACCAGTCCACCTGGACCATGCGTTCCCTCTCAGCGGTCCGCCTTTTTCATTTCCTCTTCCAGCTGTTCGGCCAGCTTCATTTCATAAGACCGCTTCTTGTTCCAATAGCGTTCTTTTCGTCCCTGCAGCTTCTGCATGAGGGCGACCAGGCCGATCAGGGCCGCCACGACGACGATCAGTCCAAGAAAATAATAAACTTTATCAATCATTATTTAACCAGGGCCTCCATCTCGTCCAGGGAGCGCTCAAAAGCGTCAAGCGCACCGACAATGGTCTCAGCCCGGGTCATGTCGACGCCTGCCTTTTTCAATACATCGATGGGCCAGTCAGAAGAGCCCGAGGACAGGAAACCCAGGTAGCGGTCGACAGCCGGCTGCCCCTCCTTGAGGATGGTTTGGGCGAAGGCGGTGGCCGCCGCAAAGCCGGTCGCGTATTGGAAGACGTAGAAGTTGTAGTAAAAGTGTGGGATCCTGGCCCATTCGTTGGCGATATCGGGATCGAAGGTCAGGGCCTCGCCGTAGTACTTCTTGTTAAGTTCGCCGTACTGCTCACTCAGAAATTCAGCTGTCAGCGCAGTGCCGGACTCATCCGCCTCATGGATCAGGTGTTCGTACTCAGCGAACTGGGTCTGGCGAAAGACCGTACCCTTGAAGCCGTCCAGATAGTGATTGATAACGGCGGCCCGCATCTTGTCATCATCGGCTGTCTTCAAAAGATAGTCGGTCAGGAGCACCTCATTGCAGGTTGAGGCGATTTCCGCAAGGAAGATAGGATAATCCCCGTATTGGAAGGGTTGGGACTTGCGGGTGAAATAGGAGTGCAGGCTGTGGCCCAGTTCATGCGCAAGGGTATAAAGATTGTCCAGGGTGCCCTGCCAGCTGATCAGGATAAAGGGATTGGTGCTGTAGGAACCGCCTGAATAGGCGCCCGACCGCTTGCCGGTATTGACGGCCCAGTCGATCCAGCGCTCTTCAAAGGCCTGCTTCAAAATGGCGACGTATTCATCTCCGAGCGGAGTCAGCGCTTCCAAAAGGATCTCTTTGGCCTGATCAAAGGAGTAGTGCGAGTCGACCTCATCGACCAGCGACACGTACAGGTCATAGGAGTGGAGCTCCTCCACCCCCAGGATTTTTTTGCGCATCTTCACATAACGGTGCAAGAGAGGGAGGCGCTGATGGACGGCCTCGATCAGGCTGTCATAGACCGATTCGGGGATGGCATTCCTGAAGAGCGACGCCTCACGCCCCGATTTGAAGCCTCTGATGTTTTTGTTGTAGGTGTTAACACGGACGGCGTTGGACAACGTGGTGGCACAGGTATTTCGAAACTGGCCGAAGGTCTTGTACATGCTGGCGAAGGCCTGGCGGCGCACCTGCGGGTCACGGTTTTCCAGATAAAGGCTGTAATTGGCGTGGGACATCTCCAGGGTTTCACCCTTTTCATCCACGATGGGATCAAAGGTCATGTCGGCATTGGACAGAATGCCGTAAATCTCGTCCGGACTCTCGAAGATTTGGCTGGCCCGGGCCAGGAGTGCCTCCTCCGCGGGTGACAGCTGGTACTTTTTCTCCCGGAAGATCTTGTCAAAGAAGTGGCGATAATGCGACAGCTCCGGCTTTTCATCCATAAAACCATGGATCGTTTCCTCCGGAATATTGGCAAGTTCCGGCTCAAACCAGGCGCCTTCCCCCATGAGGGTTGCCATCAGGGCGCCAAGGCGGCCTTTCATCGCCATGAAAGCGGGATCTGCTGTATCCTCATCGCTGCGATGAAAGGCGTAGGTTGCCAGCCGCATCACCTGATCGGTCAGGGATTCCCTCAGCTTGATGGCGTCAAACAAAGTCTGGGCGGACTCGGAGAGCCTGCCGGCATGTTTTTTCACTTCATCTTTTTTGCTTGCCAGATCGGCGAAGGAAGCTTCCCATTCTTCCGTTCCGGCAAAGACAGTGGTCATGTCCCAGCATTGATCAATGGGAACTTCAGAACGTTTCAGCTGCTTTTTTGTTTTTCCCTTGGCTGCGTCATTCCTTTTCATTTCATAAGCCATTTTTTTCTCCTGACTTCTTCTCTGCCACGTCCCCCTCATGGCCATCTTCGCTGGCCAGGGGTTCATCATTCAAATCCTCAGGCAAGGGGACGCCGTTGACTGTCTCGTGCTCCTGATCGTCCTCGCCGGTCACGATGGACATATCGACCACCAGGCCTTCGCGGCTCCGCATCAGGGTAACTCCTGAGGTATTGCGCCCTAAAACAGGGATTTCGCTTGCCCTGAAGCGGATGATGATCCCCAGATCGTTGATCAGAAGGACGTCATCCGTATCGTTGACCTGGGCCACGCCGACCAGTTTGCCCGTCCGCTTGGTTGTCCGGTAGGTGATCAGGCCTTTGCCGGCCCTGTTTTGCGGCCGGTAGTCGGACATCCTGGATCGCTTTCCGAAGCCATTTTCGGTCACCACCAGGAGGGTATCGTCGGAATAGGTGGCGATCATGCCGATGACTTCATCATCCTTGCCCAGCTTGATGCCCCGGACCCCCATGGTATTCCGGCCGGTGGCGCGGACCGAGGATTCGGGAAAGCGGATGGACATGCCTTTGCGTGTCACCAGAATAATGTCGTGGTCGTCATCGGACAGCCTGACATTGACCAGCCGGTCATCCTCCCGCAGATTGATGGCGATCAGGCCCCGCTTGTGAATGTTCTGGTAATCGGCCAGGGCTGTCTTCTTGACCATGCCCCTGGAGGTTGCGGTAACCAGGTAGCCGCCCTGGTCGAATGAATCAATCCGGATCAGGGTACGGACCTTTTCTCCGGGATCCAGGTGCAGGAGGTTGACAATGGCCATGCCCCGCGCCATACGGCCTGATTCAGGGACCTGATAGCCCTTCAGCCGGTAGCATTTGCCAAAGTCGGTAAAGAACAAAAGCGTCTGGTGAGTCGAAGTAATGATAATGGTATCGACAAAGTCATCTTCACGCGGCTGCATGGCTGTGATGCCCCGGCCGCCCCTGTGTTGGGCGCTGTAAACATCGACCGGCATCCGCTTGATGTAGCCGGCGTGTGTCATGGCAATGACCACCTGCTCCTCCTCGATCAGCTCCTCATCATCGATCTCATATTCGCCGGCAGGGATAATCTCGGTGCGGCGCTCGTCGCCATAGCGGGCTGCGATGGCCCGCAATTCCTCCTTCATGACATCGTGCAGAAGCTCCCGGTCACCCAGGATGCGGCGGAAACCCCGGATTTTCTCCGTCAGGTCCTGATGCTCCGCCAAGAGTTTCTCCCGCTCCAAGCCTGACAGCCGCCCCAGCCGCATGTCGACCACATGCTGAGCCTGTTTTTCGGAAAACTCAAAACGTCCGCAAAGCCGGCTTTTGGCCTCTTCTTCGTCTTTTGAGGAGCGGATGATGCTGATCACTTCATCGATATGGTCGATGGCCAGCTGAAGTCCTTCCACCAGATGGAGACGGGCCTCAGCCTTTTCCAGGTCGAAGGTAATCCTGCGGGTGATAACCTCCCGCTGGTGGCAGATGTAATGCTCCAGCATTTCTTTCAGGCTGAGCTGCAGAGGCACGTATTTCCCCTCGTCTGGAACCAGAGCCAGCATGTTGGCACCGAAGGTGTCCTGCAGCTGGGTATGGCGGTAGAGCTGGTTGAGAACCACAATAGGGGTCGCATCCCGCCGCAGTTCCACCACAATGCGGATGGCATCGTGGCGGTCCGACTCATCACGGACATCGGAGATGCCCTCGATCCGCTTGTCCTTGACCAGCTCGGCGATCCGTTCAATCAGGCGGGCTTTGTTGACCATGTAGGGAAGGGAACGGATCACGATCCGGTAGCGGTTGCCCGACGTTTCTTCGATATCAGCATGGCCGCGCACTACAATCCGGCCCCTGCCCCGCCGGTAAGCCGAGCGCGAACCGGAAATCCCCATGATCTGTCCGCCTGTTGGAAAGTCCGGGGCTGGAATGTAATCCATTAAATCGTCCGTGGTCATCTCCGGATCGTCGATGAGATGAATGGTTCCCTCGATGACTTCCCCAAGATTATGGGGAGGAATATTGGTTACCATGCCAACAGCGATGCCGGTTGAGCCGGAAACCAGCAAGTTGGGAAAACCCGCGGGCAGCACCGTTGGTTCTTCAAAGCGGTCATCGTAGTTTGGCTGGAAGTCGACCGTATCTTTGTTAAGATCCGCCATCATCTCCGTGCCCAAGCGGGTCAGCCGGGCTTCCGTGTAGCGGTAGGCCGCGGGGGGGTCGCCGTCACGCGAGCCGAAGTTGCCGTGGCCGTCGATCAGGGGATGCCGCATGGAAAAGTCCTGGGCCAGCCGGACAAGAGCATCGTAGACACTCTGGTCTCCGTGGGGGTGGAAACGCCCCAGGACATCGCCGATGGTAGTCGCGCTCTTGCGGTGCGGCTTATCCCAGGTGAAACCCTGGGTATACATGGAATAGAGGATTCGCCGGTGGACGGGTTTCAACCCGTCACGCACATCCGGCAGGGCACGGTCGGAGATCACGCTCATGGCGTAATCGATGAAGGATTTTTTCATTTCTTCGTCGAGATCGACGGGTATGACCAGATTGTCCGGATTTTGAAAGGCCTCATCCACGGCCGCTTCACGCATTTTATAATGATTGGTATTGTTTGGCTCCAAGGCCATTTGTCCCTCCCTGCCGGCCGGATTGTATCGATCGGAATTACTTGAATTTCAGTAGGATTTTGTCCCCTTAATTTTACCACAGGCCGGCTCTTCCCGCTTAGCTGGCGCATGGGGCAGTCCGGTTGGAATGACTGTGTCTTTAATCAGTGGATTTTTATAGGGGCCTCTTTCGGATGACTGCCATCCGTCTGGGAAAGGAAGGAGGGGTCGGGCCGGTTTTTCGGATCAAAACCAGGGATCGGGGCCTGTTCAGACCCGGCAGCCGGTAGGTGACAAGAGGATCGGGAGTGCCCCCGAGCAGAGCCATGGCCCGCTTGGCTGATTCTTTTTCATCATCCTCACCCTTCATGGCAATCAGTTTCCCACCCGATTTGACGAAGGGAAGGCAGAGTTCCAGCAGGATAGGCAGGGTGGTGACAGCTCGTGCGACTGCCAGATCAAACTGTTCCCGAAAGGCCGGCAAACGTCCAAGCTCTTCAGCCCTGCCCTGGACGGCTGTCACCTGATCAAGCCGGAGTTGCTCGATCACATCTTTTAGAAATTTGATCTTTTTCAAGGTGGCATCAACCAGGGTCACCTGAAGGTCGGGCCTGACGAGAGCAAGCGCCATTCCGGGAAAGCCGGCGCCCGTTCCAATGTCGATCACGCGTGCGTTTTTGGGAATGCAGGCGGACAGCTGCCAGCTGTCTTCAAAATGGAGGGAGGCGATCGCTGCATCCTCCGTGATGGAGGTCAGATTCATCTTCTGGTTGGCCATTTTCAGAAGTTGGATGTAATGGGCCGTCTGCTCAAGGGCATCCCCCGGCAAATCGATTCCCGCTCTTTTTGCAGCTTCTGCGATCAGATTTCTATCCATTTTGTCCCTGCATGCCCTTTTGCTGTTCCAGCCAGACCAAAAGGACCTGGATGTCGGCGGGGGAGACACCGGAGACGCGGCTGGCCTGGCCTACGGAGACCGGCCGCCGCTCTGACAGTTTTTGCCGTGCCTCCAGCCGCAGACCCCTGATTGATTCGTAGCGGATGTGGCCGGGAAGTTTTTTGTCCTCCAGTTTCCGGAAACGTTCCACCCGGTCATGCTCCAGGCGGATGTAGCCCTCGTAATGGATTTGGATCTCGACGGCTTCTCTGACTGATGAGGGCAGTTGTGGCCTGTCTGGATCCAGGGGGGCCAGAGCAGCATAAGTCAATTCAGGCCTTTTCAACAGATCATAGAGCCTGGTGGTCCGCTTGAGAGGGGTGCTCCCCATTTCCTCCAGCAGCTGATCCGATGTGATTGTTTTTTTGACCGGGGTATCCAGGAGCCTTTTTTTCTCCTGTTCGATGGCTTCCTGTTTTTCCTGAAACTTCCGCCAGCGTTCCTGACTGATCAGGCCTATTTGGTAACCAATCGGCGTCAGCCGGGCGTCGGCATTATCCTGGCGGAGAATCAGGCGGTATTCAGCCCGGGAGGTCATGAGTCGGTAGGGTTCATTGGTACCCTTGGTCACCAGATCGTCAATCAGAACCCCGATGTATCCCTCGGACCGGTCGATGACGATCGGTTCCCGTCCCTCCAGTTTCCTTGCGGCATTGATGCCCGCCATCAGGCCTTGGGCGGCCGCTTCCTCATAACCTGACGAACCGTTGATCTGGCCGGCCAGGAACAGGCCGTCAATGCCCTTGACTTCCAAGGACAGATTTAAAATGGTCGGGTCAACGCAGAGGTACTCGATGGCATAGGCGGGCCTCATCATCTCCGCTTTTTCCATGCCCGGTACGGTCTCCAGCATACCCCGTTGCACATCCTCCGGCATGGAGGTGGAAAGACCCGAGGCATACATTTCCTCAGTGTCCAAACCGGTTGGCTCCAAGAAGACATGATGCCTTTCGTGCTGGGGGAATTTGACAAACTTGTCTTCGATGGAGGGACAGTAACGGGGGCCCACCCCCTCAATGAGACCTGAGTAGAGGGGAGAGCGATCCATGTTATCTGTGAGGAGTTTCTTTGTTTCAGCCGTAGTCCAGGTGATGTAGCAGGGCAGCTCGGCAGCCGGAGCCCATTCGGGGTCATCTTCGTGTTCAAAGGAGAAAGGCCGGGCCACCCGGTCCGCAGCCTGCAATTCCATGCGAATGAGATCCAGGCTTCTTTTATGAAAACGCCCGGGCGTCCCCGTCTTGAAACGTCGGGTGGGAAGGCCAAGGGCTGTCAGGGCCTCGCCCAGGCCAACAGCGGGACTTAACTGGTCGGGCCCCGAGCTTCGGACGGAATCTCCGATGATGACGCGCCCGTCAAGGAAAGTACCGGGGCAAAGGATGACACAGGGAGCCTGGTAAAGTGAACCGGTGGCGGTGATTACACCTTCCATATGGTTTTCTTCCGCCATGAGGCCGGTGACCTCCTGCTGAATCAGCATGAGATTGGGCTCTCCTTCCAGCACCTGCTTCATTCCCCGCTGGTAGCCGGTCCGGTCCATCTGCGCCCGCGGAGACATAACCGCGGGGCCCTTGGTCGCATTCAGCATGCGGAACTGAATCATATGAAGATCAGCCAGGCGGCCCATCTCTCCACCCAGGGCATCGATCTCCCGCACCATCTGCCCCTTGGCCGTACCGCCGATATTGGGATTGCAGGGGAGATTGGCCAGGCTGTCCAAGGTCATGGTGAAAAGGATGACCCGCCGGCCCAGTCTGGCGGCCGCCAGCGCCGCCTCACAGCCAGCGTGCCCTGCGCCGACCACGATGATATCGGCCTGGCCAGCGGCAAAAGCGCCCGGCTTTCGTGATTCCTGCAAGAATGAAACCACGCGGACTCCTCTACTTCCCGATACAGAAGCGGCCGAAGATTTCCTCGATCAAAGTTTCAGACACGTCATCGCCCGTGATGGCGGAAAGCTCAGTCAAGGCTTCCTTGAGCGTGATGGCGATCAGATCGAAGGACAGACCTTTTTCCAGATCCTGCTTTGCCTGTTCGACCAGATTCACCGCCTGGTCGATGGCTGCCTTGTGGCGTGCATGAGTCAGGATCTCATGACTTTCACCCTCACCTATCGGCCCGGCTGGTCTTTTTTCTCTCCTTTTATCCGCTTTCAGGCCCCCTTCTTCGATGAATCCGACCAGAACCGCCCGGAGTCTTTCAAGATCCTCTTCCTGCCTTTGTGACCAGGCCAGGACAGGCGTTTGTGGGAAGTGTTCGGCCGCGTAGGCGGCGGGGTCCTCTTCAGGGGGCAGGGAGGGGCGAAGATCGTCTTTACCCAGGATTAGAAGAAGCGGCTGGCCCTCTTCAATCAGGCTCCTGATCCGCGCTTCCTCCTTTTGCCGGATGGCCGGTTCAGGCAGGGGAGGCGACAGGACCCAAAGGATCAGGTCTGCCTCCTCCAAGGCTCTTTCCGCGCGCGCGATTCCCTCGCGCTCAATGGGATCATGACTTTCATGGGTCAGGCCCGCCGTGTCAGTCAGATGGATCAGGTAGCCGTCGAGGGTCAGGTCGATTTCAACCGTGTCGCGTGTCGTTCCCGGAATAGGGCTGACGATGGCCCGGTCCCGGCCGGCCAGGGCATTGAGAATGGATGATTTGCCCACATTGGGGCTGCCCGCGATCACCACAGCCAGGCCTTCCCGGATGACCCGTCCGCTGACAAAGGTATCGGACAGCCTGCCAAGTTCATCTGCCGCCTCCCTGAGTTCCAGAATCAGGGCAGCCCGGTCCTGGGAGCGCTCTTCCTCTTCATCCCAGTTAAGCAGCATTTCCAGATGGGCCAGGGCTCCGTAAAGCTGATCGACTCGTTTTCTCACCGTCCGCGAGATGCCACCCCGAAGCTGGCGGAAGGCCACCTGGGCCTGTCGTTCGGCCTGGGCCCCGATCAGATCCATGACAGCCTCAGCCGATGACAGGTCCATCTTGCCGTTGATGAAGGCGCGTCGGGTGAACTCGCCCGGCCCTGCCGGCCGGCACCCTGCCGCGACTGCGCTGTCCAGGATGGCCTGACGGACAGCCCGTCCTCCGTGGCAGGAAACTTCGTAAAGATCCTCGCCTGTGTAAGAATGGGGCGCTCTAAAGCAGGCCAGGACCACCTCATCGATACCGCCCCAGATCCCGGGTGCCAAGGTATAGCCTTGCATCAGGGAAGGACGTACAGGTGACTCTCCGTAGGGCACAAAAAGCCGGTCGCAAATAGAGCCGGCCTGCGGTCCTGAAATACGAAACACCGCCAAGCCGCTCACACCCGGCGGTGTTGAAAATGCCGCGATCGTGTCCATGTCAGACCGATTCATGGCTCCTTCATCCCAGGATCTCCAGGCCGGCTGTGGGGGAGATCACCACATAACGTCGGGGTTCGGCGCCTTCGCTATAGGTTGTGATGCCCTCGGTATCCCGAAGCGTCAGGTGGACAATCCGTCTTTCAGCGGCACTCATGGGTTTCAGTCTGGATTCACGGCCTGTATCAAGGACCCGTTCCGCCATCCGCCTGGCCTGGTGCTGAATGCGCTGTTCGCGGCGGGTGCGGTAGCCCGCCACATCGACCATGACGCGAAGGTGCTCGTCCACGAAGCGGTTGGCCACAATGTTGGAAAGGTACTGGATGGCATCAAGTGTTTCGCCGTGGCGGCCGATGGCCACCCCGCAATCGCTTCCCGAGATCTCAATGTGTAAACTCCCGTCTTCGCCAAGATAGGATTCAATCCGTCCGTGGATGCCGATGCCCGACAAAATGGCTTCGATATAATCGAGTACTGCGTTCTCGGCGGAAACAAAACCGCGCTCCTGGTCGGCCACCTTCCATCCCTGGTCTTCTTCGTCTTCTTCGTCCAGGTAAGGGATGGGCTCGGAAATTTTCTCTTCCTTTTTGACCCGCTTCCGACCGGCCGGCAGGTGGTTTTCGTCCACCGTGACCCTGACGTGGGCAGGCCGCCGGCCAAAACCCAGCAAGCCACCCGTTTCTCCTTCATCAAGGACTTCAATCAGCGCAAAATCCTCACTGACTGCAAGTTCCTCCAATGCTTGACTGATCGCTTCTTCGACCGTCCTGCCCGTCTTTTCAATGGTGCGTTCCATGCAAGTAGCCTCCTCACGCACGAACCCCGGAATCCATCCGGTCCGAAGTTATCCGAATCGCGGCCATGCCGCGGTTAATCTCGGGTTCAATCATCCTTTTTGCTTCTCAGGCGCTCAAAAAAGGCCTTGAATCCACCGCTCTTTTCAGGGCTCTCAATGGAAGATCCCCCCGGGCGCGACCGGTCAAAAACGGCCTGTTCCGCCGCGTGGGCCAGGCGGATCGGCTTGACGTAATACTGGTAACCGAGGGCGGATTGAATCAGGTACATAACATTTTGGAAGAGCCAGTAAAGGCACATGGACGCAGGCATGCTGAACATGGTGAAGAGCATGATGAGCGGCATAAAAAGGTTCATGCCCTTCATCATGCCGGCACCCGGATCCGGATCCTGGCCCCGCTTGGCTGGATTGGCCTTTTCCCGCTGTTTCTCTTCCTTGGTTTTTTCCGGTCTGGCTGTGCTCTTGCGCATGATCCTCATCTGGAAAAAATAGGTCAGCATGGTGATAATGATGAGCAGCACCAGAGGCAGCTGGATTTGCCATTGAGACCCAAACCATTGGAGCGGGTTGTAAGAAGGCGTCATGCCCAAATCCATCCCGAGAAATTTCGTATCGATGAACTGAGGCAGGCGGATCCAGCCATTCGAAACGGACTGCTGAAGCGCGCTCCCCGAGGCATTCAAGCCATTCAAGACCGGAATATCCATGGATGCCACGTTTTTGACCTGGGCGGCTGTCATCAGGCCCTTGTCTCCAAGCATGTTGGCGATCTTGTAGATATTCTGCATATCGACGCTGCTGATGAATCGCAAAGGTGCCCTGAAAATGTAAATAATGGGCCAGATGACCACCAGTTGGAGCAGGGTCGGCAGGCAGCCGGACATCATGGAAATGCCGTTTTCCTTGTAGAGCTGCTGCGTCAGTTCGTTCACCCTGGCCTGATCCTTGCCGTACCGCCGCTTGATTTCATTCACCTCCGGCTGCAGCATCTGCTGGCGCAAGGTGCTGCGCTGGCTCCTGAGGCCCAGCGGCATCAGAACCAGCCTGATCAGGATGGTAAAAAGAATGATCACCAGCCCGTAACTGTTCAGCCAGGTGTAGAGGGTTCCCAGCACCAGCCCGAACAAACTGTAAAGGGGATCCAGTAAACCGAGCTGGACCGTTATCAATGATGCCATTTGTCTCTTTCCTTAACTCAGCGGTTCAGCCGGCCGCCGTTTTCAAGCGGCAGGTCCCTGCTGTGACCGCATATTTTTTTATCCGGGACGGGATCGTACCCGCCTTTGCATAGCGGCTGACAGCGCATGATGCGCCAAAGGGAAAGCCCCGCCCCTTTGACCGCTCCGTGAATTCTGACTGCTTCCTGAGCATAAGCTGAGCAGGTGGGGTTAAAACGACAGCACGCCGGGTGGGCGGGGGATAGATACCGTTGGTAAAAGGAGATCAAGGTAAGAAGCCCCGACGCCGCAAAGGAAGGCCTTTCATCACCTCGATGGCCTGTCCCCCCTGCCTTGAAATTTTCTTTATTCGCTTTCACCTGCGGAGCTGCCGTTATTTTCTTCTGTTTCCGGTCTTTCCTGCCCGGCGCCGGAATCGATGATGAGCCGGCCCATGGCGCCGGCCAGGATAAGCAGTGCCGGCTCATCTTCCGGGTTCCATCTCGCCGTCACGATCAGGTCATAGCCCGGATGCAGCTTAACACGGCTCAATCTGAAAGATTCGCGCAAAAGCCTCTTTGCCCGGTTGCGCGGTACTGCCCCCCTGATGGCGCGGCTGACCGTAAAGCCGATCCGCGGCGCCTGCCGGGCATAGCCCCCGCGATGGCGGAAAGCGTGCAGACCCAGGAAGCTGTTCCTGTGATAAACACCGCGATGGTAGACGCGGGAGAAATCTCGGTTTCGCTTCAGTCTGTCCGCAACCGCCACCTTCCCGGACCCCGTGTCAGGACGAGAGCTTCTTTCGGCCCTTGAGCCGGCGCCGTTTCAAGACGGAGCGTCCGGCTGCCGTTGCCATTCTTTTTCTAAAACCGTGAACGCGGGAACGTTTCCTGCGCTTCGGTTGATAGGTCCGTTTCATTGGTTCCCCCCAATAATCGTTTTATCTCGACTTAAAAACACGGCGGTCTTATCTTTGGTCTGCCTAAAGGGCACAACGAACGAATTATACCGAATAGGCTGCCTGCCCGTCAATCAGGCAAACAGTCCCTCCCTTTCCTTCACGCTTCCAAAGACCGTTCAGCCGCTTCAACTACATGCTGCATCAGGATGGTAGTCGTGACGGATCCGACGCCGCGGGGCACCGGTGTAATGTTGGCAACAATCGGTTCCACCTCTTCAAAGGCCACATCCCCGACGAACTTTCCGTCTTCTTTCTCATTCATCCCGATATCAATGACTGTCTGGCCAGGCGCGACCATGTCGGCCCGAACCATTTCAGCCTTGCCGGCACAGGCAATAATCAGGTCACTTTCACGGGTGACGGCAGCCAGGTCCACCGTCCGCGTATGGCAGATGGTCACCGTCGCATGCTCGGCCAAAAGCATCATGGCCACGGGTTTACCGATGACCAGGCTGCGGCCGATGACTGCCGTCCTGGCCCCCTTGATGGGGATCCGGTTGTGTTTGAGCATGGCAAGTGTCGCCTCGGCCGTACAGGGGGCAAAACCCGTCCTCGAACCGGTGAAGACACCGGCCATGGAGGCCGAGCTGATCCCGTCCACATCTTTTTCAGGGCGGAGGGTGTCACAGATCGCTTCTTCATCAAGATGTCCGGGGAGCGGTCTGAAGAGGAGGCAGCCATGAACCTGGTCATCTTGATTGATTTTTTCAATCTCATGAATGAGGGTTTCCTGGCTGACATCCTCGGGAAGCACCCGGACAATGACGCGGACACCGATCTTTTCGGCCCGTTTCAGGGCCCCGCGTTCATAGTAGATATCATCGCCTTTCTCACCGACACGAACGATGGCAAGGGTTGGTTCGACCCCCGCTCTTCGCAATTCAACCACGCGCCCGATCAGTTGCTCCGTCATTTGGTCCGCAACATCCTTGCCGAGCAAAATATTTGCCATGCTATTTCTCCTTTTTCCAGACTTTTTCGCGTATTTAGTCCATTCTAGCATGAAAAAGCACCGCCGTTCATCTCTGAACGGCGGTGGCCTGTCAGGGCAAGAGCCTTGGAATTATTCGCTTTCCAGAACCTTTTCTTCTTCTCTTCCAGCGTCCGGCATTCGCCTGCCGACCACCAGATGTCCCAGGCCGGTGTCAAGATCGATTTCGGCTGTATCCCCTTTGGAAACCGTGCCATCAAGCAGGGCTTCCGAGAAGCGGTCCTCGACTTCAGTCTGAATCAAGCGGCGGAGCGGGCGGGCTCCATATTGAGGTTCATATCCTTTTTCAGCCAGCCAGTCTTTGGCCCGGCCGGTCACATCGGTCATCAGGCCGATGTCTGCAATCCGGGCAGACAGGCGGTTGATCATGATGTCAACGATCTTCCGCATGGTCGGACGATCCAGCATCCTGAAGAAGATGATCTCGTCAACCCGATTGATAAATTCAGGCGAAAAGGCGCGGTGGAGCTCTTCCATGACCAGATCCCTGGCTTCCTGGTAGGTCTTGCCGCCATAGATCTCTTCTTCCTTGTGATCCGCATCTTCTTGATCTTCATGTTCAAAGGCAAAGCCAATCCTCCGGCCCTCGGGGCCCACAAGCAGGCGTGCCCCGATATTGGAGGTCATGATAAGGATGGTGTTCTTGAAGTCGACGGTCCGGCCCTGGCCATCTGTCAGCCTGCCGTCCTCCAGGATTTGGAGCATGGCATTGAGCACATCAGGGTGGGCTTTTTCGATCTCGTCAAAAAGGACTACCGAGTAAGGCCTGCGCCGGACTTTTTCCGTCAGCTGGCCGCCTTCGTCGTAACCGACGTAGCCGGGCGGGGCGCCGATCAGCTTGGACACATCGAATTTTTCCATGTACTCCGACATGTCGATGCGGACCAGGGCATTCTCATTGCCGAACATGGTTTCTGCCAAAGCCTTGGCCAGCTCCGTCTTTCCAACACCGGTTGTCCCGAGGAAAATGAAGGAACCTGTCGGCCGGAAGGGATCCTTCAGTCCCAGTCTGCCCCGCCGGATGGCCTTGGCCACGGCCGTGACCGCTTCGTCCTGCCCCAGAACACGTTTTTTCAATTCATCCTCCAGGCGGCGGAGCCGCTCGCTGTCATCCTCAGTCAGGCTCCTGACGGGGATGCTGGTCCAGCTGGACACAATATCGGCGATCATGTCGGCAGTCAAAACCGGCCAGTCCTCACGGCTGGTGTCCAGGCTGCAATCGTGGAGCTCCTTAAGGCGCTCCGTCAATTCATCTTCCTGGACCTTGAGATCAGCGGCCCTTTCAAATTCCTCGTCCTTGACGGCTTTTTCCTTTTCCTCGATCACGGCATCAAGTTTCTCCCGCAGCTGCCGGATCTCATCCGAACCTCCCTCGAGATTGATCCTCAAGCGTGAGGCAGCCTCATCGATCAGGTCGATGGCCTTATCAGGCAAAAACCGGTCCGTGATGTAGCGGGTTGACAGCTGAACGGCTGCCTCAACCGCCTCGTCCGATATACGGACTCTGTGGTGACACTCATAGTGGGGACGCAGGCCGTACAAAATCTCAACTGTATCCTCCTCGCCCGGTTCACTGACCATGACGGGCTGGAACCGGCGTTCCAGCGCTGCATCCTTTTCGATGTGCTTGCGGTATTCGTCCAGAGTGGTCGCCCCAATCACCTGGACCTCGCCCCTGGCCAGCATGGGTTTGAGGATGTTGGAAGCGTCCATGGCACCCTCGGACGCCCCTGCTCCGATAATGGTATGGAGCTCATCGATGAAGAGAATGATGTTGCCGGCCTCCACCGCCTCATCGATGCCCTTCTTCAGGCGCTCCTCAAATTCGCCCCTGTATTTCGATCCGGCCAGCATACCGCTGAGATCGAGCGAAATAAGGCGTTTGCCCCGCAGGAGGTCGGGCACTTCATCCGAAACGATTTTTTGAGCCAGACCTTCCGTAATTGCAGTTTTACCAACACCCGGCTCACCGATCAGAACTGGATTGTTCTTGGTCCGGCGGCAGAGAATCTGTTCGATCCGCCGGATCTCCTCCTCCCGACCGATGATGGGGTCAAAACGGTCTTCTGCCGCCATCCGGGTCAGGTCGCGGCTGAATTTGTCCAGGTTGGGCGTATCGGAGTCCTTTGTCTCCCGGTCCGTCCGCACCGATTCGGGACCTCTTCCCTGACCCTGCGGAAACGTTCCCTCCTGGCTGGCGTCCGACAGCCTGCTGTAAAACTGCCTGGGTGATATGCCGACTCCCTCCAGGATCCGGACGGCCACACTGTCACCTTCCCGCAAAATCCCCATCAGCAGGTGCTCGGGTTCAATGACGCCGCTTTGCGTCCGTCCTTCTGCCTCCTTGGCGGCAAGGTTGACAACCAGGCGTGTCCGGGGCGTCATCATGCCGATAATCTGATTGCCGTCAATCTGTTCTGCCTGCTCCGGCGAAACATCGACTGGCTGCTTTTGGTTGAGGACAGCCAGATGCCGGTTGATGGTCTGCGCGTCCAGTCCGGCCTGGGCCAGCAGGTCGCTGGCGGTGCCGGCGCGTTCGGCGATGATGCCTGCAAGCAGGTGCTCCGTTCCGATGTAGCCTGTCTCAAAGGATCGGGCCGTCACCCAGGCCGATCCCAGTGCCTCCCCGGATCTTCTTGAAAAACGTATCATCATTTTTTTATCCCCCGTAAACTAAGATTTCTTGCTAAGCTCGTTTTTCCAGCAGCGCCTGCCGGATAAGGGCAGCCCGCGCCTGATCCCTCTCCCTTTCATCCATAGGTTTACCGGCTCCCTGCTGGATGGCGCCTTCTCCTGTTTCAGTCATCAGTGACTGGATCAGGCCATAGTCCGGCATGCCCTCAAGTCCCAATTCCCTGCCCAGCCGGACAAGGGAAAGGAGTTTCATGGCTTCCTGGGATGTCATCAGGCGGGCTTGGGTTAGAAGACCCATGGCCCGGCCGACTTCATCCTCCAAAGCGGCAGGATCACGGTCATAGAGCATCCGCCTGGTTTTCCGCTCTTCCCGGGCCAGGTCAATGACAAGCCGGCCCAGATCGGTCAGAATGCTTTCTGCCGTGACACCCAGGGTGACCTGGTTGGACAGCTGGATCATATCGGCCCTGGCATCGGTCCCCTCACCTTCCGCCCCCCTCAGGACAAAACCCGCCTTAGAGAGTTTTTCCGCCAGGGGCCGGATGACCCCGGACCGGATCAGGCCCGGGACATGGAGCATGACAGAAGCCCGCATGCCGGTTCCGGTATTGGTCGGGCAAGCAGTCAAGTAACCCAGGCGCTCATTTTTCGCGAAAGGCAGCCGGCTTTCCAGCGAGGCGGCGCATTGGCTGACCGTGTCTGCAGTTTCGTCCAGGCGGAGCCCCGCGCTGACCGCGTAAAGTCGCAGGTGGTCTTCCTCGTTGACCAGGATGCCCGATGCTTCTCCCGGAAAAAGAAGCAGGGCTTTGCCTTTCTTGCCAACCAGCATCCCCCGGCTGATGATCCGCCGTTCGGCCAGGGCCAGGGATTCAATGGCCCCCAACCCCTCCAGCTCAACAATGAGTGGTTTTTCACCCGAAGTCAGGCAGAGGGCCCGGAAGGCTTCAATCACTTTACCCTTGACATAGTCCAGCTCGTCCGCTTTCAGCCGCCAGGGAAAAGGCGTATTCGCCAGGTTTCTGGCCAACCTGACGCGGGTGGAGATGACCACATCACTGACAGGACCCTCTTCCAGGTACCAGGCCATCAGTCTTCGCCTTCTTTCTGCGCTTCATGCGCCCGGATCCGGTCTCTGATTTTGGCAGCTTCTTCATAAGCTTCATCCTCGATGGCCCGGGCGAGTTTTTTTCGCAGATCCGTGACCTCTGCCGGCAGGTCTTCTTTTTCCATAGGCTCGATGTGACGGGTATGACCCTGTACCCGCCGGAAAACAGGTTCCAGCACCGCGGCAAAAGTGTCGTAGCATTGCCCGCAGCCCAATAAACCGCTTTCCCTCAACTCGCGCTCAGTTTCTCCGCAGGAGGGACATACCCGCCGCGCTGGCCCCCTGTGCGGGGAGCCCGGGTAACTGGGATAACCGAAGAGGGAAGGTCCCGGCAGGATGGAACCGAAGAGATCCTCCCACCAGGAGTCCGCACCTTGTCCGGGAGCCGCCGCACACCGGTCACACAGGAATTCCGTCCGCTCCTGGCCATTGACGGCCCGGGTCACCCGGACGGTCGCCAGCCGCTGCCCGCACTTTTGGCACAGCATGCCTATTCCTCCTTCTGGGCGGCAAGCCCCGTCAGCATCTGCCGGAAAAGGTCGGACCGCACACGGCTGCGCATGGGCAGGCTGATCTGCCTCAAGCTGGCATCCGATAGGGAGGCTTTCATGAGGAGAAGCATTTTCCTGGGGACCAGCTCCAGCTCCATCAGCTGATTGATCATGACATTGGCCTCATGCTGACTGAGCTGATCGGAGACCGACCGGGCCAGATGCATCAGGTATTCGGCTTCCTCGGAATAGGGCACCCGGGTAATCCGGACGTAGCCGGACCCGCCCCTGCGGCTCTCTACCATGTAACCCTGCCGGTGGCTGAAGCGGGTCGTGATCACGTAGGTGATCTGGGAGGGTGCCACCTGAAGTTCAGAAGCAAACGCGTTGCGGGACAGCTCACAGGAACCGTCCTGCTCTTCAATTAAATCGAGAATCACTTTTTCGATCATGTCCGTCAAACTGCTCATGCCTGCCGCCATTTCTTCAATAGACTTATACTATCTTTGACTTTCATTTTATAATGAAAGGTCTCAGGGGTCAAGAACAAACGAACATCACTTCAGCTGACCTGCGCCCGCTTCCCTCACAGGGAATCCAGAAAACGATCCAGGGCCTCGTCTCCTTCAATCCTTCTGACCGGAACACCGTGGCTTTTTAAAAAGGCCTCGAATTGAGCCTGATGCTTGCGGGCGGTATCTTCCATGATACTCAAATTATCTGGATCGTAAGCTGCGGACATGTCGGGGAAATCATTGGGCAGGCCGCATTGCTTCAGCTTGCTGTCCAGTTCATCGGAATACTCCAGGACAGAAAAGAGAACCGTATAAGGATCGCCGGTCCGGCAGGCATGAAAGATTTTATTGTAGCTCTGTATCATTTCTTCATACCAACCTTCAAAGGCTTCCGCCACCGGGCCCGGCGAAAGAGATTCCTTCAGCACTTGATCGATCAGGCAATTGGTTTCATCCAAAATTTTCTCACAGGCAGATTGGACGGACTGGATATCTTTTGCGAAAAATACTTCATCAGAGAGCCCGGCAAAACCACTGGGAATCAGGGGCATGGCGAGCAATTCATCTTTTAGGTGCTTCCTGCCCCTTATAATCATGGACTGATTTAAAAGCGCGAGCGCCTGGGACAGGGAATCAATCATGCGGATTGCAGCCAGACGGACCTGCGATAAAGACCCCGCGGTCCGGGCTTTGAAATACTCTTTGAATGATGAATCGAGCATCCGGCGCGAATGGCTGAGAAATTTTTCTTTGTCAGATGTATCAGAGGCTCTTAATTTCAGTTCATTGAACCGGCTCAAATCCTGCTGTGTGCTGAAAAACAGGACCTCCCCCTCTGTAATAATCGAACTCACAGGCTCTGCATGACTGGCGATTCTTTCAAGTCTTTCCCACGGCAGAGCCCACAAATCGAAACCAATTCCATCAAGAATGAAGGTAGAGGCCAGGTCAAGGCCCCGTTTTGTTTTAGGGACGAAATACAGATCCAAATCGGAAAACCCGTTCGTATCCCCATAAACAAAGGAGCCGTACAGATGGACGATTGCCACATCATCCCGATAATCCCTTTCAATCTTATTCAGCAGTTTATCCTTCAGTTTATTCAAGTCCACGGAAACCTCCGGAGAAAACAAAACGATTCCGGACAAAGAATCAAAAGGCCGGGAAACTGTGGGCGGTGCCGTTTTCACAGCACCGCCCTATCTTTCGTGTCTGTCCTTATCCGGGCCGGGCCGGCTTCAATGCAGCCAGGAAAACCGGTCAGCTGTCCTCGCCTTCGTCATCAAATTCCTCGTCCAGGTCAAACAATTCAAGAAGCGGATTTTCCTCCTCAGCTTCCGGTTCTTCCTCGGGCGGGGTCAGATCAAAGGAACATTTGTTGACAAAGACCTCGGGGTCCAGCCCCAGCTCGCGCATGTAGGCCTCATAGTCTTCCTGCGTCTCATGAGTGAAGCCCAGCTCTCTGGCCTGCTCCTCATAATCCGTGCGCGCAACCCGGTCATCCGCTGTGGCGTTCAAAAGCGGCATGTTGGCGGGTACAACCGGGATGGCGCTGATGTTGCGGTACCGGGTCAGGCCAGTTCCTGCCGGAATCAGCTTGCCGATGATGACATTCTCTTTCAAGCCCTCAAGCGGATCAATCTTGCCCTTGACGGCGGCATCGGTCAGGACACGGGTCGTCTCCTGGAAGGAAGCTGCCGACAGGAAGGATTCCGTGGCAAGAGAAGCTTTGGTGATGCCGAGCAGGACCTGCTTGCCATCAGCGGGCTGGAGGCCGTTTTCCACTGCTTCCTGGTTGGCGCGGTGATACTCGGCCATATCGACAATGCTCCCGGTGAGCAGTTGTGTGTCGCCCGGATTTTCAATTTTGAATTTTCTCAGCATCTGACGGACGATGATCTCAATATGTTTGTCATTAATCTCCACGCCATTGTTTTTGTAGACTTTCAGAACCTCGGCGATGATATATTTTTGAACGCCGCGGGCACCCTTGATCTTCATGATGTCGTGAGGGTTGACTGACCCGTCGGTGATCAGGTCGCCTTCTTCGACCACATCGCCTGTATCAACAATAAGAGGGGTCGAGATGGGGATGCTGTACTGTTTGATTTTTCCATCCTCTGAGGTGACGATGACCTCACGGCGGCGCTTTTCAGTTTCCCGGACCGTGACCGTTCCGCTCAGTTCTGTTATGACCGCCTGACCTTTCGGTTTCCTGGCCTCGAACAACTCCTCAACACGGGGCAGGCCCTGCGTGATGTCGTCACCCGAGGCGATACCTCCCGTATGGAAGGTCCTCATGGTCAGCTGGGTCCCCGGCTCGCCGATCGACTGGGCGGCCATGATGCCGACTGCCTCGCCGATCACTGTGGGGCCGCCGGTCGCAAGATTTCGGCCGTAACACTTGGCGCAGACCCCTTTATCACACTCGCAGGTTAAGTTGCTGCGGATGGGGATCCGGGTCAGGCCCAGCGCTTCAATCCTTGAAGCAGTCGAATTGCTGATCATCTCGTTTTTTTCAACCAGGACTTCGCCCGTTTCCGGGTGCAGGATGGGAAGTGCCGCATAGCGGCCTTCAATCCGGTTGGCCAGGGTCTCGACCACACGTTTGGTTTTGCCGCCGACCACGACCGGCGACACTTCAATGTAGTCGTCAGTGCCGCAATCCTCGCTGCGGATGATCACGTCCTGGGAAATGTCAACAAGGCGCCGGGTCAAATAGCCGGAGTCGGCCGTTTTGAGGGCCGTGTCAGACAGGGATTTCCGGGCGCCGTGAGACGAGATGAAGAATTCGAGAACGTTCATGCCCTCGCGAAGGTTGGATTTGATGGGAATCTCAATGGTCCGGCCTGATGTATCGGTCATGTTGCCCCGCATACCTGCCAGCTGTTTAATCTGGTCGATGTTGCCTCTGGCGCCTGACAGGGACATCATGTAGATGGGGTTGTAGGCACCGAGGCGCTCCTTCAAGGCTTCCGTGATCTCATCGGTTGTGGAACGCCAGATGCCGACAACGGTCCGGTAGCGTCCTTCCTCACTGAGCAGCCCCAGCTGGTACTGATGGTTGACATTTTCGACCCGCTCCTCCGCGGCGCGGATCAGGCTCTCCTTGACCTCGGGAACGATCATGTCGAAAATTCCGATCGAGATGCCGCCGACTGTCGCGTAATGGTAGCCCAGGGTCTTGATTTCATCCAGGACCCTGGCGGTCTCGGTAATGCCGCAGTTATGAATGGAGCGCTCAATGATCCTGGCCAGTTCTTTTTTACCGATCACAAAGTCACACTCCAGGGCCACCTGGCTGGCGTCGTCATCCCCGCGCTCAACAAAGCCGAGGGACTGCGGAATGATCCCATTGAAAATAAAGCGCCCCAAGGTCGATTCGACCAGGCCCTGATACTTCTTCCCATCCCGTTCCACCTGGCGGCGCACGCGGATCCGCTGGTTGATGGTGATCTGCTTGCTGTCGTAGGCCATCATGGCCTCATCCAGGCCGGAGAAGACCCGGAGCGGTTCATCCTGGGCGCTGTTCGGATTCGGTTTCTCGTTGGTCAGGTAATAGCAGCCGAGGACAATATCCTGGGTCGGCACGGTCACCGGCTTTCCGTCCTGGGGTTTCAGCAGGTTGTTGGAGGACAGCATGAGGAAGCGCGCCTCCGCCTGGGCTTCAGCCGAAAGCGGCACGTGGACCGGCATCTGATCACCGTCAAAGTCAGCGTTAAAAGCCGTGCAGACCAGAGGGTGAAGCTGAATGGCCCGGCCCTCGACCAGGACAGGCTCAAAGGCCTGGATGCCCAGCCGGTGGAGAGTGGGGGCCCGGTTCAGGAGAACCGGGTGATCCTTGATTACTTCGTCCAGCATGTCCCAAACCAGGTCGCCGCCCCTCTCAACTTGGCGGCGGGCCGATTTGATATTTTGGGCGTATCCGTGACGCATGATCTCCCGCATGACAAAAGGCTTGAAGAGCTCGAGAGCCATCTCTTTGGGCAGGCCGCACTGATGCAGTTTCAGTTCAGGACCGACCACGATGACCGAGCGGCCCGAATAGTCGACACGCTTTCCCAGGAGGTTCTGGCGAAAGCGGCCCTGCTTGCCCTTGAGAAGATCAGACAGGGATTTCAGGGGTCTGTTGCCGGCGCCTGTCACGGGCCGGCCGCGGCGGCCGTTATCGATCAGGGCGTCCACCGCCTCCTGAAGCATGCGCTTCTCGTTTCGGATGATGATGTTGGGCGCCCCAAGCTGCAGCAACTTGTTCAAGCGGTTGTTGCGGTTGATGACCCGCCGGTAAAGGTCGTTGAGGTCGGATGTGGCAAAACGGCCCCCGTCAAGCTCAACCATGGGTCGGAGTTCGGGCGGCAGGACGGGCAGGACATCCAGCACCATCCAGTCAGGCTGGTAGCCCGAATTTTTGAAGGCTTCCACCACCTCAAGCCGTTTGATCAGTCTCAGTTTTTTCTGGCCGCGGGCGTGGGCCAGTTCCTGCCTGAGATCTTCAGCCAGGCCTTCGACATCGATGTCGGCCAGCAGATCACGTATGGCCTCGGCGCCCATTTTTGCCACAAACGAATTGCGGCCGAACTCGACCACGGCTTCCCTGTAATCGCGCTCATTGATGATTTGCATCTTTGCGAAAGAAGTGACTCCGGGATCAATGACAATGTAAGCCGCAAAATAGATGACCTTCTCCAAGTTGCGGGGCGACATATCCAGCATGAGCCCCATGCGGCTGGGGATGCCCCGGTAGTACCAGATGTGGGTGACGGGGGCAGCCAGGCGGATGTGACCCATCCGTTCCCGCCTGACTTTTGACAGGGTCACCTCAACCCCGCATTTGTCGCAGATTATGTTGCGGTAGCGCTTGGTCTTGTACTTGCCGCAATAACATTCCCAGTCCTTGGAGGGGCCAAAGATTTTCTCGCAGAACAAGCCATCCGTTTCAGGCTTCAGTGTTCTGTAGTTGATGGTCTCCGGCTTCTTCACCTCGCCTTTGGACCAAGTCAGGATTTTTTCCGGTGACGCGAGGCCGATACCGATTGACTCAAAGTTGCCTAATTCCGACATGACTCGACCTCTCTCCATTATGCTTCAACCTCAACTTGTTCGTATTCTGCCTCCGCTTCTTCATCCGGAGCCTGGTCACTGACCACCGCCCCTTCAGAGTCAAGGACACCATCCGTGAATCCCTCTTCGCCGAAAGCCTCTTCATCCGCGTCCAGGGCGGCTTCTTCGCCAAGCAGATTGAGCAGGGTCCGGTCGGTTACCGTCTCCTCGTCTTCCACGTCACCGCTGTCGGGAATATCCATCTCCTCATTCTCCTCGGACAGGATATGGACGTCCAGTGACAGAGACTGCAGTTCCTTGACCAACACTTTAAAGGCCTCGGGAACTCCCGGTTCGGGAATATTCTCACCCTTGACGATGGCCTCATAGGTCTTGGTCCTGCCCCAGATGTCATCCGATTTGACGGTCAGGATCTCCTGGAGTGTATAGGCCGCACCGTAAGCTTCGAGCGCCCAGACCTCCATCTCACCGAACCGCTGTCCGCCAAACTGAGCCTTGCCGCCCAGGGGCTGCTGGGTAACCAGCGAGTAAGGCCCGATCGAGCGGGCGTGGATTTTGTCATCAACCAGATGGAGCAGTTTCAGGTAGTACATGATGCCGACGGTGACCCGGTTCTCGAACGCTTCCCCTGTTCTGCCGTCGTAAAGTATGGTCTTGCCGTCTGTATCCATGCCGGCTGCCTTGAAGGCCTCGACCACATCCTGTTCATCGGCCCCGTCAAAGACGGGCGTGGCAATCTTATAGCCCAGCTTGTCCGCCGCGGCACCCAGATGCAGTTCAAGCAACTGACCCACGTTCATTCGCGAGGGAACGCCGAGCGGGTTCAAAACAATGTCAAGCGGTGTGCCGTCGGGCAGGAAGGGCATGTCCTCCTCGGGGAGAATTTTCGATACAACACCCTTGTTGCCGTGCCGCCCAGCCATCTTGTCACCGACCGAGATCTTCCGCTTCTGCGCCACGTAGACCCGGACCAGCTTGGTCACGCCGTGTTTCAACTGTTCATCGTTGTCACGCGTAAAGGTCTTGATATCGACCACCACGCCTGATTCTCCGTGGGGGACCCGGACCGAGGTGTCACGGACCTCGCGGATTTTCTCACCGAAGATGGCCCGGTAAAGGCGCTCTTCGGGCGTCAGTTCTGTTTCGCCCTTGGGCGTCACTTTGCCGACCAGGATGTCACCGGCGTGAACTTCGGCGCCGATTCGGACGACACCCTCTTCATCCAGATCCCGCAGGGCATCGTCGGCCACGTTGGGAATTTCACGCGTAATTTCCTCGGGTCCCAGCTTGGTATCGCGGGCCTCGCATTCATATTCCGTGATGTGAATGGAAGTGTAGACATCGTCGCGGACCAGGCGTTCATTCAGGAGAATGGCGTCTTCAAAGTTGTAGCCTTCCCACATCATGAAACCGATCAGGACGTTGCGGCCAAGCGCCAGCTCTCCCTGATCCGTTGACGGTCCGTCAGCGATGATTTCGCCCGCCTCAATGCGATCACCCACGCTCACGAGCGGGCGCTGGTTAATGCAGGTTCCCTGATTGGACCGGTCGTATTTCTTGAGCTGATAGGTGGTGACGGCTTGATCATCAGTCCTGACGCGGATCAGGTCACCCGCCACGTGTTCGACTACGCCGCCTTTCGAGGCGATGACACAGACACCGGAATCCTTGGCAGCCCTGTACTCCATGCCTGTCCCGATAATAGGTGATTCGGTCTTGATCAGGGGAACGGCCTGGCGCTGCATGTTGGAGCCCATCAGAGCCCGGTTGGCGTCATCGTTGCCCAAGAAGGGAATCAGTGAAGTTGCGACGGAAACCAGCTGCTTGGGTGACACGTCCATCAGATCGACCCGGTCGGGGTCGAGCTCGAAGAACTCGTCGCGGAAGCGGCAGGAGATTTTTTTACCGATGAAATGGCCTTCCTCGTCAAGCGGTTCATTGGCCTGGGCGATGTAATAGCGGTCTTCCTCGTCAGCTGTCAGGTAACGGACTTCGCCGGTCACCACCCCCGCCGCTTTATCGTAGACCCGGTAAGGGGTCTCAAGAAAACCGTAGCGGTTAACCCGGGCGTAAGTGGCAAGCGAGTTGATCAGTCCGATATTGGGTCCTTCCGGCGTTTCGATGGGGCACATGCGCCCGTAATGGGAGGAATGGACGTCACGGACTTCAAAGTTGGCCCGCTCGCGCGAAAGGCCTCCCGGACCCAGCGCGGACAAACGGCGTTTATGGGTCATTTCTGCCAGCGGATTGGGCTGATCCAGAAACTGCGACAGCTGGCTGGAGCCGAAAAATTCCTTAATGGCCGCAGAGATGGGCCGGGTATTGACGATATCCTTGGGAGCGGCCGCCTTGATGTCGGGAATGGTCTGCATCCGCTCGCGGACGACACGATCCATGCGGGAGAAGCCGATTCGCATCTGGTTTTGGAGCAGTTCGCCCACCGAGCGGATCCGGCGGTTGCCCAGGTGGTCAATGTCATCACCTTCGCCGACCCCGTATTCAAGACCGATGTAGTAACTCATCACGGCCAGAATATCGTGCAGGGTCAGATGATGGGGAATTAGCTCCTGCCTGCGCGCAGCAAGCTGCTGACGCAGGAAGTCGGCAGGCTCGGCTGCCTCTGCTGCTTCCTCAACAATTTCCCGCAAGACGGGCGTGTAAACTGATTCAGTGATTCCGGCTCCGTCGTAATCAATGTTTTCAGCGATCTCGCTGCCAAAAAAGCGCGTCAGGTATTTTTTGGCTTCAACCCGCTCGTTCCCGACCACACGAAGCTGGTGTTCGAACTGGGTTACCGTATCGCCTGCCCGGTGGATTGGGTAGACATCAACCGAATTAATGCCCGCCTGCTGGATGGCTTCGGCTGCTTCCGCCGTGATAATCTCATCTGCCAGGGCCAGCACTTCGCCATCACTGGTGATAATATCCGCAGCTGCCAGATGGCCGGCCAAGCGGGAAGCAAGGGCCAATTTCTTGTTCAGCTTGTAAATTCCGACCTTGGCCAGGTCATAGCGGTTTGGCTGGAAAAAGTTGTTATGAAGCAGGGTCTGGGCTCCCTCGCGGGTATAGACCTCGCCGGGGCGCAACTTGCGGAAAAGTTCCTGCAACCCCTCATCGCTGGTCTTGCAGCCGTCCTTTTGCATGGTCATGAGCAGAGACTCTTCACTGCCCAGGACATCAATGATCTCCTCATCTGTTCCAATGCCGAGAGCGCGCAGGAGAATGGTCAAATGAAATTTGCGCTGGCGGTCAACCCTCACCCAGAGGATGCGCTTGGAGTCGGATTCGAACTCGATCCAGGCACCGCGGTTGGGAATAACCTGGGCCGTATAAAGTTCCACCTCACTCTTGTCGCGGATGATATCGAAGTAAGCACCCGGCGAGCGGACCAGCTGGCTGATGATCACCCGCTCGGCCCCGTTAATGATGAAGCTTCCTGTTTCCGTCATCAGCGGAAACTCGCCGATGAATACGTCCTGTGTCTTGATGTCATCGTTGACACGGTCATGAAGCTGAACCTTCATATAGAGTTTTGCTGCGTAATTGGAATCTCTTTCTTTGCATTCTTCAATTGAATAGGTTGGATTGTCGATGTCGAAGTCACGACCGACAAAAGAAAGTTCGATATCGCCTGAAAAGTCAGTAATGGGCGACGATTCCTGAAGGACCTCCATCAGCCCCTCTTCAACAAACCATCTGTAACTGCTTTTCTGGATTTCAAGTAAATCCGGGATATCGAGGATTTCGTCAATCTTTGAGTACGACATTCTTTGCACTCGTCCGTATTGAACGGGCTTTATCATCAGCGCTCACCTCACAAATCGAACCGGCTTGTTTCGCTCGCATCGCCTATCCGGCCTTGACGATGCTTGGTCACGTGATATAATTGCATCATCGCAGGGCTGGTGAACCACAGGTTCTGTGGTTGTTGGCACGCAAAAACAGCGCCGGCGACACATCGAACCATTCTAGCATGCTTTGATTTCCGGGTCAACAGCTTTTTTTATTTTGGGAAAGAGATTGATGTGAAAGCAAAACGGTCACCGCGGTTTATCGCGACCATCCTGATCGTGCGGGCAACACGCAGGGTCATGCGTCTGCTCCATTTAAAAGCCACCCATTTCCCCGGTCAGCTGGCCAGCCGGCTTTGTCCCGATTTTTTATCGCGGATTGAAAAACCGGGCCACATCATTGCCATCACCGGAACCAACGGCAAAACGACGGTAGCCAATCTGGTTGCCGACATGGCCGAGAAACTGGGCCTCTCTTTCGCCCACAATGCCTATGGCAGCAACATCGAGGAGGGGATCATCACTGCCCTGCTCGACGCGGCGACCCTGACAGGGCGAAAAAAACGACCACTGGCCATTTTGGAAATCGATGAGCGGGTTACGCGAATCGTCTTCAAGAGTCTGCGTCCCGACTATCTGCTTGTCACCAATCTTTTCCGTGAATCCTATCTGCGGAACGCTCACGGGGAGTTCATTTTCGATATTTTAAATGAGAGCATTCCCCCTTCAACCCAACTCATCCTGAACGCCGATGACCTCCTGTCCCAGCAGCTGGGAGAAAGCCGCCGCCACACCTCTTTCGGCATCGCGCGCCTGCCGGGTGAAGAGGCCTTTAACACCAGTCTGATCCGCGACGTCAATCTTTGTCCGCGATGCCAGGGTCCTTTGACTGACGACTTCATCCGCTACCATCATATCGGCCGATCCCGCTGCGAGGCCTGTGGCTGGAGATCCATGATCCCCGACTTTGAAGCGACCGCCGTGTCCTCCGGAACTCTCACCCTCTCGAACACCTTGGATAACAGCGAGGAGACCTATCCCTTCAAGGGGGAAAATATCCTGGAAGCTTACAATCTTTTGGCAGCCATTGCTCTGTTCAGAACCCTGGGTTATGGCCGGGAGATCATCGCCCGGATCTTGGGGGAAGTCGCCATCGGCGTAACAAGGAAAGAAATCATCCAGGCTGGGGACAAAAGGATCTACAGAATGCTGGCAAAAGGCAAGAACCCCATCGCTGTCAGCCGTGTCCTGGATGCCCTGTGCAGTCTGCCTGGCCGCAAACAATTCATCCTCCTGGTCGACACCAGCGTCAAGAAAATGTCAGAGGAGGACAACACGGCCTGGCTTTATGATACGGATCTGTCAATCCTTGCGGCGGAGGAGGTCACCCGCATAATTGTCGGCGGCCGCCGCGCGGAGGACATCCGGACCGCCCTGCTTTTTGCGGGCCTGCCGCCTGAAAAAATCAGGACCTGCCGGGACAAAAGTGAAACAGGATCCCTAGTGAAGCATTCGCAAGGTCCGGAAACACTCGCCATCCTTTATGAACTATATTCAGAGCCGGTTTCGCGCAAGGTGGCGGCCTCCTTGCAGCGGGTATTCTCGAAGGCGGCTGCGGAAAGCGGGGTCAAGCCATGAAGGTTGAAATCATTTATGGGGAACTGGCCAACCTGCTAGGAGAACACGGCAGCCAGAAGCTACTTGCACAAACCTTTGGCGAAGACCACTTGATCCGGACCTTCTATCCCGCCCTGCCGGCCTTTTTGAAGGGCGATGTCGATCTGGTTTACATGGGCCCTATGACAGAGCGGACACAAAGGCTGGTTCTTGAGCTGTGGCAGGGGCAGGCAAGCCGATTCCAGAAGGCTATTGAGGGAGGTACCGTCTTCTTCTTTGCGGGCAACGCGCTCGATCTGTTGGGGCGGACCATCCGCTATGAGGGAAAAGAGACGATTGAGGCACTGGGCCTATACCCCTTCGACACCTTCTGCCGCCGCTACGACCGGTACAACGAGGTGGTCTGTGCCAGCTTCAAGGAAATGCCGGTCATGGGTTTCCGCTCTCAGTTTACAACCCATACCGGCGACGCCGGCGCCTATCCCTTTCTCCAGGTCAATTATGGCTCAGGCATGAATCCTGACACCCCTTCCGAGGGCATACATGACAGAAATTTCTTCGCGACCGACCTCCTGGGACCCTTCCTGATCCTCAACCCTTCCTTTACCCGCTGGCTTTTCAATCTGACAGGGTTCCGGGGTCCGCTTCCTTTCGAAGAGGAGATGACGGCCGCGGCGGCCATCAGGCTGACTGATTTTTTGGAAACCTACTCCCCGAAAAGCAAGGCGTACAAACTTATTCATGCCTATTTGCGAAAAGAGAACCAAATCCTGAATCCATCCGCCCGGCTCAAAAACGAGAACACGCCCCGTTAAGGGCGCGTTCCACGTATAGGCGGCGCGATTTTTTCTCAACCCGCAGGCGTCAGCTCCGGGACTATCTCTTTTGGTTCAGCAGGCGGGCGGCCGAAAAGAGCGCTGAAAAAATCCTTCTTGCCGACAAATTTCATGCCAAAGGGATGGCGCTTGACCTCAACGTCCCTGGTCACTTCCCCCATCCACTCATTGAGGTGAATCTCTTTAAGGGATTCACGGATTCTGTCAGGCAGTTCCGGTTCATCGCCGTAACCTTCAAAATACATAATGTGATAACCATGGACGGTTTTGACAATGCCTGTATCACCCTTCTTGCGGCCATCCTCTGTGCACCAGCTTTCAAATTCGCGTACCATGGCGCCTGAAGCAACATCCCGGTAAAGACCGCCCGCCGCCTTGCTGCCTGGATCATCGCTGTGCTGGATAACCAGTTTGACGAAAGAGGCCTCGGTTCTGTCGCCGTCGAGGTATTGCTGCAAGACAGCTTCAGCCTCTTTTTTCAGCTCTCCATCCGTCTTTTCGTCGGGGTCATTCTCCGGATTGCGGATCAGGATGTGGCGGACGGAATAAGGCCTGAAATCATCGCGTGACCGGCCAATAAACTGAACCAGGGTGACAGAGTTTGTCCCCTCGATCACCTTGGCGTCACCCTCTTTGCGGCTGTCGTCCTTCAGGAAGTCCAGGACAGCGGAACTGATCCGGCCCGCAGCTTCCTTTTTGAAGACCAGGGAACCAGGATTCTCTTCAATGAATTCTGCCTCTTCGTCGTCAACGTACTTGAGAATGGCCTCTTCAAAGGTAAACTCCCCCAGGTCCCCCAGAGCCAGGTTGACTGTTTCGACCAGGTCAGCCAGGGCTTCTTTTCGCTCTTCGGCGGTCGCGTCTTCGTCAGTTTTAATCTTGAAAACGTAGGAGTAATAGGAATAGACATCAAGCTTATCCCTATGCTCCTGATAAAACTCCTCAACCTTTTCATCGGACAAGTCAGCCTCTTCGCGGATGGCTTCCTCGTAGTAGTTGATCAGCATGGAGTTTCTCAGATCACGCTCAATCAGCCGCAGGGAGGCGCCCGGGCCATAATAAAGTTTGACCAGGCTGCTGACGCTTTGCCCGTGGTTCATGGCCAGCTGGGTGAATTGTTCCTCCAGGGACCGGGCATTCCTGTCCATCTCCGCCAATTGGTTCTCATCCGGTGAAAATCCCTCCGACTCAATTTCGTTGAGGGCGCAATACATGAAAGTAATGCTGGGCAAGATCTGGTTGATGAATTCCTCACGGACGGTCGATCCGGGACCCATCTGCGATTCCTGATCCAACACCTTCTGGAACTCGTCCGTGAAGGCCAGGCCAAGCTGTTCCGAGGCTGTCATGTTGCCCATGACCATGTTGAGATCGGCTGCTGTCAATTTGCGGCTGCCAACGGTCAGGGCCGTTACGGATCTGGTCAGGATACCAGCTGATGAAACGATCCAGACCAGGAGGCCAAGGACCGCCAGGACAGCCAGAAAAGCGAGAACAACTCTCTTCCAGATTGAGTGACTCTCAATCTTCTTCTTGTGGCCGTCCGATCCTTTCATCCGGGCCAGACGTGATTTCCGTTCGGCCCTGGCAACCTGATGTTTCCAATCAGCTGACGTTTCTTTTTTAGTCATCTATCTACCTTCCTCGATCGCAGTCTGCGACACCTTGGATTTTCATTTCACGCGTAGGCAAGTGTAGCACAAAGGACCTTGATTGAGAAACCGCATCCTGGCCTTCAAGCCGGCTTGACAAGCCGGAGTTTGGCCGGAAGGTCCTCCGCCCGCTCCAGCCAGAAAGCGGGCCCGAGGCGGTCGATTTCCTCCCGGTCCATAGAGGTCCATCCGACCGCGGCAAAATGGCATCCGGCCCGCCTGGCGCTTTCAAGATCCCGCACAGTATCGCCGACATAAAGCACCTGATCGGTCCGTGAGATGCCCAGCTTTTCCATGGCAAACAGGATCGGTTCAGGGTCGGGCTTATGCCTGGCGGTGTCTTCGGCGCAGACCCTTACGTCAAACAGGGCCGAGAGGTCAAAGGCATCCAGACAGATCGCCATGCCTTCACAACGGCGCGCTGTGACGATACCGGTGAGAAAGCCGCGGCTCCGCAAACTTTCCAGCATGGGCACAATGCCTTCGAAGAGGGTGCTGTGGGAAGCCGTCCGGGGAACACTCCAGCGGATGTATTCAGCCATCAAGGTTTCTCCCTGATCACCGTAGCGGCCGAAGGTGGCCACTAGGGGTTCGCCGACGGTGGAAAGGATTTCCTCGTCGCTGGGAATCCAGCCGAGGATTTTGTTGAAGGTGTGGCGGTGTGAAGCCATGATCAGCGGTACGGTATTAATCAGTGTTCCGTCAATATCGAACAAAACCGTCGATATTTCAATTTTTCCGCGGTTTTCATTCATCACGATCCCTGCCTGCTTCTGCGTCTGCCCTTGTCACCCTGATCCGGACGATCCGGTTATCGGATATGGCCAGAACGTGAAAGGTCAGCGGGCCGTACCTCACGACAGGGCGTTCATGTTCTTCAGGAATCCGGTCCAGCAAATCGATGACGAGGCCCGCGGCCGTATCGTATTCGTCATCGTCAATGGCGACCCCTGTAATCCGGGACAAACGGTCAAGCGGATACCCCCCTTCCACCAGCCAGTTGCCCGGTGCGATCTGGATCATCTCCTGCCCCGCCTCATCGTACTCATCCTCAATGTTGCCCACGATCTGTTCGACCAGGTCTTCAATGGTCAAAAGTCCTGCCGTACCGCCGTATTCATCGATAACGATGGCCATTTGGATGTGGTTTTTTTGCATCTCCCGGAATAAATCACTGATGTTCCGGGTTTCGGGAGTAAACCAGGCGGGCCGCATGATCGAGGCCAGAGTAAAACCATCTTCCCCCCGGGTCTTTTCCCGGTAAAAGAGGAGATCCTTGACATGCAGCACACCTACGATGTTATCGACCGACCCTTCGTAGACAGGAAAGCGGGTGTAGCGGGTTTCGTATAGAAAGGACATGGTCTCCTCAATACCCGCCTCTGCCGGCAAGGCTTCAATTTCCGTCCGGTGAGTCATGACCTCGCCAGCAATCTTGTCATCAAACTCGAAGAGGTTGGCGATCAGTTCCCGGTTGTCATCTTCAATAGCCCCGACGGCGTGGCCCGCTTCCAGCATCTGTAAAAACTCTTCTTCCGTCGGCGCGGGTTCCGGAATTTCAATGTCGCGAAGATGAAGGATCTTCAGGATGACTCCGCTGATTGAATAGAGAAGAAAATCCAGTGCGGCTGCCAGCAAGATCAGCGGGGAAAGAAAATACCAGCTGTGCCTGACAAAGACAGCGGCTCTTTTCCCGCAAGCCCTTGCAGGGAGCATGAGCCCAAAAAGAAGCAGGAAGAAAAGGAAGAGGATGAAGAAAAGAGCGGTTAACCAGGCGGCCGTGGCCGGGCGCCCCACATGGGTCCATCTTGCAAGTGCGGGAATGGCAAAGGCCGTGCCGCAATAAAGATAAGCCGCCGCCACAAGAATACGGGCCATATCGATCCAGCGTTGGAAACGGGCCGGCTGCTCCAGCCAGCCATCAAGGACTGACTTCCTCCCCTCTTCCTTTGGAAGCGGCGGTCTCTCCTGCGAAAGCAGGCGGATAGCCTTCTGAAAGGCCGTGAAAAGGCCGAAGAGAAGGAGAATCAGAACCGACACAAAAAGGGCCGGGCCAGCGGCCATTTCAAGCACTTGTGCAGTTATGCGGCTTGGCATCTTCGCGGACCTCCAGCTTTCTTCCTGTGTCAGGACACGTCCAAACAAGCAGATGGGTAGAGAAAAGACCAGTCATTCCCGGGGCTGGTCTTCTTTCGAAGACCCGCAGATACCCGTTCCCTTTATCTGCGGGCCTTGGTCAATCTAATCTTCCTTTTGCGCTGCTGCCACTATCTTATCTGCGATATTCTGCGGTACCTGCTCATAACGGACAAATTCAATCAGGAACCAACCGCGCCCCTGAGTCATTGATTTCAGGTCGGTCGCGTATTTGGCAATCTCAGCGCGCGGCGCCTCCGCCTCAACAATCTGGTAGCCGGGAATGGTATCCGGGTGAATACCCAGGATACGGCCGCGCCGTTTGTTCAGGTCGCCCATGATGTCACCAAGGAAATCATCCGGAATATGAACCGAAAGCTTATCAATCGGCTCAAGCAAAACCGGGTCGGCCTGAGGAAGCCCTGCCCGATAGGCCAGACGGGCAGCCAGCTTAAAGGAGAGTTCATTGGAGTCAACCTCGTGGTAAGATCCATCAACCAGTGTCGCCTTGAGGTTGACAACCGGGTAGCCGGCCAGGACACCTTCAACGATCGCCTCTTGAAGCCCTTTTTCAACCGCGGGAAAATAGTTTTTTGGCACCGCGCCGCCAAAGACTTCCTCCGCAAATTCGAGCCCCTCTTCGGCGCCCGGTTCAAAAACAATCCAAACATCGCCATACTGCCCGTGGCCGCCTGTCTGTTTCTTGTGCCTCCCCTGCACTTTCACCTTCTTGCGGATGGTCTCGCGGTAGGCGATCCGCGGTTCGCTCAACCGCGCCTCAACGCCGAATTTCGATTTCAGCCTCGTTGAAATCACGTCCAGCTGGACCTCACCCAGGCCGGAAAGACGAAACTGGCGCGTCTCCGGATCGTTGACGATATCAAAGGTCACATCCTCGTCCTTGAGCCTGACCAGGCCTTGCATAATCTTTTCCTCATCGCCCTTGTTGACAGGGGAAATGGCCAGAGTCAGGCAGGGCACAGGCATCTCCGGAGGCCTGATCTTGACTGGCGCTCCTTTGTCCGTCAATGTGTCGAGGGTCACCGTCTCGGTAAGCTTGGCAATGGCGCCGATATCCCCGGCAATTATTTCTTCGGTTGGCAGCTGTTTTTTCCCGTTTTGGAAGTTGAGGCCGATCAGCCGTTCTTCTTTCTCCTGCCTGGCGTTATAGATAGTTCCCTCATCTTTCATGGTGCCTGAAAAAACGCGGAAAAGTGAAATGCGGCCGACAAAGGAATCGACAAAAGTTTTGAAGACAAAAGCTGCCAGGGGGCCGTCACTCTCGGAGTGCAGAAGAATTTCCTCACCGTCCTGACCAACTGCGGTTACCGGGTGGCCGTCCAGCGGAGTGGGGAAAAATTTTGTAAACAGATCAAGCGCGAATGAGACGCCCAAATTGGCCTGAGCGGACCCGGCAAAAACAGGCCGGATGGAGCCGCTGACGATTGCCTTGCGCATGCCCCTGGCTTCCTCTTCCGGCGTAAAGGGTTCGCCTTCAAAGTATTTTTCCATCAATTCTTCGTCGTTTTCCGCGATCTGCTCCTTGATCTGCTCACTGTATTCCTCAATCCTGTCTGCATATGCCTCAGGAAGCTCGATGGCTTTTGCCTCTCCCTTTTTCCCTGAAAAGGTGTAGGCCTTGCCCCCCAGGACATCAATCAGACCCGTCATGTTTTCTTTATCCATTATGGGCAGCACGAGGGGCAGCACGCGCTGTCCGTAGGCTTCGCGCAAATCATTCAATGTCTTCTCAAAATCGGCGTTGGGTTCATCCATCCGGTTGATAAAAAAAGCGACGGGAATCCCGCTGCCATCAGCATTCCGGACGGCTTTTTCGGCACCAACTGAAAGCCCGTCCTTGGCTGACATGACAATCAGGGCGATATCGCCTGCGAACATGCCAAGAATCTGCTCACCCAGGAAGTCAAAATCACCTGGCGTATCGATCAAATTGATTTTGTGGTTTTTCCATTCGCACCAGGCGACTGCGGTACTGATTGACAGGCCCCGCCGCATTTCCTCGGGGTCAAAATCGGTGACCGTATTGCCTTCGTTGGACCGGCCCATACGATCGATGACGCCTGCGTTGTAGAGAGCGGCCTCGACAAAGGCTGTTTTGCCGACGCCGCCATGACCCATCACGGTAATGTTTCGGATTTTCTCCGTCGTAAGTTTCATAGATTCCCCCTTGAGAAGTCATTTTTCCATATTATAACGTATGCAAACTCAGCCAGCCGGCCCCGTACGCGGGCGGCAAAGATCAGTCGTCAGGTTCCAGCCTGGCGGTGAAATGGCGCAGAATTTTTTCCGCGCCCCGAGTTTTACAGTTATGAGAGAGGAAAGCCCTGCGGACCTTCGTAGTCGCAGGGCTTTCGGGGGTTTTAGGGGATGCAGATAGTTGTTGTGCTATAGCTCCAGCGCGATGGATGAGAG
>Ga0116183_1000646_pt1 | contig 40468 bp, 20 predicted proteins | sample AD_UKC078_MetaG_FD_89753 | JGI IMG/M metagenome (GOLD analysis project Ga0116183, IMG submission 89753) | Active sludge microbial communities of municipal wastewater-treating anaerobic digesters from USA - AD_UKC078_MetaG | ecosystem: Engineered > Bioreactor > Anaerobic > Digestate | place: USA...
CTTTTTTTGTACGGAAATCAAGCTTCATCATAGCCATGAATGTTTGGTGTTTTACTTTCTGGATTATCATAGCCGAATTTTCCAAACTGTCGATTACTTCTGGCTGAAGATTGAAACTCAATTTTCCTTTTTCTAAACTATGAAAAGGTTTTTGTGGTATTCGCACAAAATACCATTTTAAAGCAAGCTTATCTGTATCAAATTCATCTCTTTCCGGCTCGGATCTGACAGGACTCCAAGGCAGATTCGGACGTTCCTGTTCTGATAAAACAATACCATGTCCTGGATTAAATATAGGTATTCCGTCTTCAAATTCAACTTTGCACAAAAAGGTTTCGCGCCCAAGCGGAGCATAACCGTCTATCATCCTTTTTCCGAGAACTATTGCATACCATTCTTCGTTTTGTGTCTGTATTAAATCAGCATGACCAATACTTTGAATAGGGTATTTATTTCCTAAGTGTCTGTGCGTAAGTACCGGATTTATCTTGTCTGCGACATAAGGCCCCCATAAAAATTTGCTTTGATGCGCACTGACCGCATGATACATATTTGTGCCTCCTTCCGACATCAGTAATAAATATCGATTGTCTATTTTATAAATATGAGGTCCTTCTGCGTGAGCAGCATTATTAGCATGACCATAAGTCAGTATTTTTCGCTCTCCTACAAATTCTCCTTTGTCAATATCTAATTCTTGCATCCAAACCGCACATTGCAATGGCCACGAACCTTTAAAATCCCATCTGTTTCCCGTGTAATAGCATTTCCCATTATCATCCCAAAACAACGATGGGTCAATGCCCGGTGCATCTTTCAACCATATCGGGTCAGACCAGCTGCTTTTGGGATCGGTAGCTGTTATGTAGAAATTTCCTCCGCATTGATTCGCAGTAGCGGCTATGTAAAACAACCCATTGTGATAACGGATGGTTGGAGCCCAAATGCCATCATTGTCGTTTAAATTGCTCATATTTATCATGTCTGGACGATTAAGTGCATGGCTTATTAATTTCCAATTTACTAAATCTTTACTGTGATAAATTGGTAGTCCCGGATACCATGAAAATGAAGAAGTAACCATATAGTAATCGTCATTTACGCGACAAATAGATGGGTCGGGGTTGAAGCCGGACAAAATTGGATTTGTAAAATACTGCGACACATTTTGTGCGCACACAAAACAAGGTAGAAAAAGTAATAAACTCCAATAAAGTTTTTGTTTCATTTTCATATTTTCTATTATTTATTCATAAGCTGTTATAAGATCATTCTATTTTGAATAAAAAATGAACATCAAATATCTATCATTAATTCACATTTTTCATTAACGAGTGAATAATGTAATGTTTAATATAAGTTGTAGAATACGATTGTTTTCAATTTGTGTGAATAATAATTTGTGAAGCAGCTAAAGCATCTGTAAAAACACTCAGTTTAATCTCACCTGCTTCTTTCTCATTTGGTTGAATAATTGCAATTGCTCGTCCTCTGAATGTTTTCGGATTCGTCGAACGGAAACTTTCCATATCATCGGGTGCGGCGTTGCCTGCCGCTATAACTGTTCCTGCGCCTTCGCATTTGATATTTACTTTTATGTCAGCATCGGAAACGAGATTTCCATCTGCATCAACTAACTCGATTTTCACATACGACAAATCATTTTTATCGGCTTTGATTTTTTGTCGGTCGGCTGTCAGGCGGATAGCCGTTGCTTTTCCCGCTGTTTTATATGTAATGGAAGCGCATTCTTTTTTGCCTGTCATATTTACAGCTTTCAGCTCGCCCGGACGATAAACGACTTCAAAAGTTGCCGTATAATCTTCTTTGCCGGTTTCTTTTTCGCCAATCAATTGCCCATCTTGATAAAGTTTGACTTTTGGTGAACGGCTGTACACGCGTACGGTCATAGCTTGTCCTTCGCGTCCTTGCCAGTTCCATGTGGGAAGCTCGTTAGGCCAGCCCCAAAAATTTACCACTTCGCGTTTTCCGCCGGCAACAGGCGCTTGAACCGCCATAGCTATTTCGCGCTCGCGCCAAAGAATGTCGCGGTAATATGACTGTGGTTTTTTGTCTCCACAAAAATCAATATCGCCGCACCAACCATTGTACCAAGGCCAACCCATGAATTGATGTCCGCCTTCGCCGGGCAATATTTCGTTAGACTGCGCCAATCCAGCTTCACCCAAATAGTCGATAGCTGTCCAAACAAAATCACCAACTATGTAAGGATGTTTTTCCACTAAATTCCAATTCTGTGCGGCTTCTTTAGGAACAGACTCACTGCCGTAAATAATGCGACCGGAATAAGCGGCATGATCGCTTTCGTATTTTTTCCATACATAATTATAACCTGCTACGTCCACATTCTGAAAAGCCCTGTAAGCATCCTTATCCCAAGAGAATTGCCGTCTATCCCAAAATTCATTGGCGCCGATAGTGGTAAAGCGAGTGTCGTCGTATTGACGGACGACATTTACTAATCGTTTGGAAATAAGGTCGCCTTCGGGTTCATCGGCGCGTTGCGCTACTTCGTTACCAATACTCCACATAATAATAGAAGGGTGATTGCGGTCACGGCGCACTGATGCGGCAAGGTCTTTACTGCTCCATTCGTCGAAATACCGATGGTAATCATTGCTTCGTTTGGCTTGCTGCCATTGGTCGAATGTTTCGTGTATAACGAGCATGCCCAAACGGTCGCAAGTTTCAAGAAAATGTTCGGAAACCTGATTGTGGGCGCAACGCACAGCATTGTAGCCATTGGCTTTCATGAGTTCGACCTTACGTTCTTCGGCGCGGTTAATGGCGGCAGCTCCGAGCAATCCGTTGTCGTGGTGAATACATCCACCTTTGAGTTTGAGCATTTTTCCGTTCAATAAAAAACCTTTTTCCGCGTTAAACTCGATGGTACGAATGCCGAACGGAATGTTGATTTCGTCCGCTTCCGTTCCGCTTGTTACGGAAATTTTCACGGTATACATTCGTGGCGTTTCCACTGACCATAATTCCACTTTCGGGACATTCAGCACAAACTCCACATCGGTTTTACCTGTTTTGCCAACACTTACTTTTTGCGAATGAGCAGCAACTTCTTCGCCGTTTGGGGAGTAAATTTTAATATTCATATCGGCAGCGGTTGCATTGCCATTTCCGTTGTGAATTGCGGTTGTTATCTTCACTGCTGCATCCCGCTTTTTCAATTCCAACAGGCGGACAAAAGTATCCCATTCGTCCAAGTGTATGTTATCCGTTTTTATCAACCACACATGCCGGTAAAGGCCGGAACCTACATACCAGCGACTATTTTCGCCGACGTTCAAGATGCGGATAGCGATAGTGTTCAGGATATCTGCCGCATGGCAGTAATCTGTAATATCAACCTTGTAGGAAGTGTAAGCGTAGGGATTAAAATAAACTTTCTTTCCATTGATAAACACTTCCGATTCGCAAGCAGCCCCTTCGATATAAAGCATGAAACGTTTGCCTGTATCTTCGGGCGCAATGGTGAATTGTTTCCGATACCATCCCTCTCCGCCGAGGGTTTGTCCAATATCGGCGCCATTCATACCACCTTCGTTGTATTTCGAAAAGAGTCCGACAGTAATGCCGGCTCTTTTTATCGGGGTAGGATCCATGCTCCAGTCATGGGGCAGATCGAGTGTCCGCCACTTAGCATCGTTGTAGTTTTCTTGTTCCGCATTGGCTACGCTTCCCCGATGAAATTTCCAAGTATCGTCAAAAAGCATCTTACGGTTAGAAGCGGATAATTGTTCTTGTTCTAATACCAGAAAGATTCCTATAATTACAAATAATATTATTTTCTTCATTTTTGCTTTAGTGCTAATATTTTTCACTCAATTTTACTTCAAGAATCTGATTATCTGATAGTTTCTTTCTGCAACCGGTTATCGATAGCACACATACGCTAAATACAGCTATCAAAAAAAAATCAATCCGTTTAATTTTCATTTTTCTGTCCGTTATTTGTATCTCTGACACTACTTCTTCAATAACCATCTTCATGTATTATTTTTTCTGTCTGTTGTGTGTTATCTTCATAAAACTTATTCACAATATAGACCTGATTTCTTTGTGGATATTTAGTTTCCACTCCTAATAGATTATAGTATTTTCTTCCAACTTCTTTTCGTGGAGCGTATTCAACTGCTAGTCCTGTTTCGGCGCCCACACTTACTTTAACATCAGCTTTATAACTCATATTATATTGGTTAGTAAAAAGAAAAGTATATATACCAGCAGCATCTGTAGTTATTTCGGATATTGCATATTCAGCTTTACCTTCTGAATAATAGTCGTTTGGTCCAAAGAAATTCCATTTACTTATTCCTAATGCCGTCGCCCTGAGTGTAAGATTTTTTCCTTCATCTATGGTGATATCAGTAGATTGAAACCAAGAACCAGAATCAATTTTAGCTAAAACTTTTACATCCTGATCTTTAAAATCATCTGTATTCTGAAGAATATCAATTTCTGCGATGCAAGCATGAGTGCCGGTTTTAGCAACAAGTCGGAAATACCTAGCTTTGGTTGATTTGAAATAAACTTCAGAACTATAAGGCAGCCAGCTCCCTCCCGAAACTATTTTCCAATTTTTCCCATCAAGGCTGATATAGCATAAATAATTACGAATAAGACCATTGTTTGAATTATCTATTCGCGAAGTACATAAAAATCCGGTGATTTCATATTCAGCTCCCATATCAATCGAAATATGGTGCGGAGCTTCTGCTGTTCCCCCACTGTACTTGGTATGCCACTTTGTACTTGTATTTCCATCAATTACATTAGTTGCCGCCCCGTTCTCTCCGCTTGTTTCTTGACTACTATAATCATGTATTTTCCAATTTGTCTTAGGAACATAACGATTTTTAGAAGTATCTCTCCATTTACCAGTGACAAAATTTAAATCGAATAAAGCTCTGTAAGTAAATGTACATGAATTTCCACTAAAACTGATAGGGAACATGATAGTTTTCGATTCAGCTAAGTCTGGATCCTGCCAGCGGTCGCCGACATAAACATATGAAGTTCCCTGCGTACCACTAATGGTAAGAATTGATGCAGCTTGCGTATCAAAAGAAATAGAATTTCCTATGTTTTGATTAGAAGACCAACCGCTAGTAAGCGATTTAGAGTAGGATATTTTTGCTTGATTAGGATCCCAGCCAGTACAAGCCGATGAAATCATAAAATAAGTACCGTCGACTTTTACAATTGCAGGTGCTTCACGCCCTTGTCCTGAAAATAGTTTTGTGTGTTTAACAGCACTCAAATAATCATCCGAAAGTTCAAACAAACCTAAGTCGCTGTTTTCGTTAGTTGTAGAAATAAAGTAAGCTTTCCCATCATCATCCTGAAACACATTACAATCACGGGATTTAATACCTAAAGGACGACCTGCCCAATGAAGTTTATAAGGTCCGGTTATGTCATCGCTATAAAACACAGCAGCTTCAGAAGCTCCATAATTACCGGCTTCCCAATGACACCAAATTACATATTGTCCTGTTTTTCCACAGTGGAGCAGTTTTGGACGCTCAATCATACGATTACTTCCCAACTTTCCAACAGTACCATCGGGATAAGTATAATTATGTTCTCCATTTTTAATAATTTTTCCTTCAAACTTCCAATTAATAAAATCTTTTGTTGAATACATATTCACATCCGGATTCCATTTAGCAGTTTCACGATCTTCGCCAATCATATACCAAGTCTCACCTATTTGTAAAAAACCAGCACCATGCGCTTGTACCGAACGTCCTCTGTCATCGCTCCATAATGCTCCGTTTTTAATGGTACACCATACATTTGCGGGGCGACTATTGAGATAAGCTGTTACCGCATTTTTGAGGGCTATAATAGTTGCGTCCAAGTCTTTTCCTGTAGGATTATTAAAAACTTCTTTTGCTGCATCAATAGCCGTTTTATAAACAGCTTTGTTCGGATAATCTGAATCATTCAGTAATCTTTCTGCATTGGTTATTTCACTTTTTAATAGTTTGTATTTAGTCAGTAATCCATCTTGCGATTTAAGCTTATCAACTGTCGTTTGTATATTATTTCGTTGATCTTTCGTGCTGTCATAAACAGCTTGAGCTGCAATGATTTCATTTTCTACAGTCACTAAAGCCGGATATGGATTTGATTTGATTTTAAGCTCTTCTAAAGCTTCGAGCAATGGTCGATAAGCTTCAATAATAGACTCATACTCTGCAATGGCTTCGTCTAATATTCCAATAGCTTCAATCAAGGCTTCTTTGGTTTGTTCTGCATTTTTCGCGGTATTAATCGCATTTCTCATTTGTTGTATGTTAATATATCCCGGGCGTTGAGTCGAGGCCGTATCTGATACTGCAATCGCTAGTCTTTCTTCTAAAAAACGGCTATATTCTTCTAAGTTATCGGTTTGATAGTACAATGTAATGTGGTCGAACTCAATACTTGTTCCACCTGTAGTGGCTATATCCAAGCCTATTTCCAATGTACCATTAGTAACGGTTCCGACAACTTCAAGGTAAGCTGAAACACGACTAGTAACTGCTTTTTTGCCTTCATTTGCGTACAAATAGATATTTCCACTGAAATCCGTATAAAATCCAGCTTTCAATGTGTATTTTCCGTTTGGTAAATTTGCTATTTTTTGAAAGGCTTTACCTGTAACAGCCCCGCTATTCCATAATTGCCAGTGGTTTTCCCCTTCGAATATAACCGTCCCATCGCCTTTAGCAGCAACACTTATTTTACTTGTAGCTGCATTGGTTGTTTGCTGCCAGCCATAAGGCGCTCCATTACTCATGGTTGCATTATCAAATTCGGAATTAACTACCTTAGAACTTACGTCTATCAGGTCGACATTCTCTGCCGCATACATGCTTGTTGAGGTGGCAAACATAATTGCTCCAATAAAAGCAAATGCTAATAATAAGTTTATTTTTTTCATATGAGATTATAATTTTATTGTTAAATTAATTATTGTATGAAATTTACTTGAATCAAAATTACTGCTGCTTTTTAGCACTAAATAGTCCATCTCTTTTGCTTTATAAATTATTATGCTACTATCACTTTCCTATTTCCTACAATGTACATACCCTTTTTTAAAGGAATATACAACTGCCCTGTTGAAATCTTTACACTATTTAATAGATGCCCTGTCATGGAATAAATATTAATATACTGGGGGAATTCACTGTAAACTAATATGCCGTTTTCACAATTTATTATATCAAAAGCTTTCCATAAGCCTGTTGTCTCTTCAATTGAACTTTCCGGTTCATTCTCTTTTTTGTATAGACGGAAATTATCTATCATAACTGCCGCAGTAGCTTTAATGCCAATACGCACCGCTGTATTTTCTTCTAAAATATTGAATAAAGTTGCTGTCGTTTCCCATGAGTTCCAGCTAGCGGTAGTAGCAGTTTCTTCTGTTCTAGTTCCTACTGTTGCATAAATAAAAGTTGTTGACGGGGCATTGGCTTTTAATGCAGCTTTTACAGTATAATCTCCTTTGGATAGAATTATGTCTTGAAAAAAATCGATAGTACTGCCAGCATCTGCCCATATAAAATAGCGTTTTTGTCCATGTACAGCATCACCAGTTTTCAATTGAACATCGGCACCTTTAATTACCCCTGTTAAAGTCCAATCCTGTGGCACATTATAAGTTCCGTTATAATAAGTTCCTTCCTCAAAACTGAAGTTTTTGATAATTTCTGTGACTTCTTCTTCATCGCCTGGTATCTGCTTTAACAACACAGCTGAAGTCTCAGGCATAACAATCGTTGTTCCATCAAAATCCAAATTCACTTCTTTTACCCATCTATTATTTTCGTTAAAGTATCCCTTGCTTGCAGAAATAAATCCTAAAGAAGTTGGTATAGTGAAAGTGCCTCCAAGCGTTGAAAGCAAAACCACTTCAGATTCACTCCGACGTATAGCAACAGCTTGTGTGTTAGCGGTATCTGGCTTAAAACGGATGCCAGCAATGCCTGTTTCTGTTGCCGTTGAATTTCCTGCGTAGTTATATACATATAAACCTGTACCTTGTTTTTTCAAGGCAATATCTTCATTCGCCAGATTCAGTATTTTATTCCGTTGGCGAACCAAGTTAATATGATTTCGTTCCACTAATGTCTGCCCGCTATTTGTATAAAGTCCGTTGCCATCAACGTGCCCCATATTGTAATAATCGAAAGCTTTGTCACCTGCGAGCGCCGCCATCTGATAAATAGGCGATTTAGAATCTTTCGCATCAATTTCCATAATCATGCGATAATTTTTACCCGAACTTGGCAAATATCCCCACATGTCTCCTTTAATACTCCCTGCATCCGTTCCATAAATATCCACGCCTACAAAATCGATATTCGTTCCACCGCTGTTACGTTTCGATTCGTTTGCGTTAATACGTCCTGATGTTTCGTAACTTACGCAGTTAAGCCGTGTCCACACTACATATTTCGATTCTTTCACACCGGCACCTACATGATGGTAATAGTTTATGATTTCAGCTGATGTTGCCGAATTGTTTCCATGTCCGCGGGCTTCGTTACCAAGTTGTACGCCAATAACTGTTTGAGGATTTCCGTTGTTGGCATCCCAAATAGCAACATGGTCCATTACCTGTCTCACAACATATTTTTCGCGGTCGCGTAAGTTTGTATCTCTCCAATCTAAAGAGTATTCCCATTCTTTGCGCAATATGTTAAATTCGCTTTTACCATCCAATGAACAGACATAATCTGGTGTACGCGGTTCTTTCCGGCCACCGTAATTCCAGAGATATTGCACACGACCGCCACTGCTCCAGCTGAACCAAAGCAATTCCATTTTTATGTTATATTTTTTACACCAACCCATATATTTATCAAGAACTGTCCAGTCGAATTCATCTTTTAGCGGTTCGACTTCACGCCAGTGTATAGGAATGGAAACCGTGTTGAAACCATCATCCGCCGCCCGTTTGATAACTGCTTCGAGCGCGACATCGCTCCAACCTTCATAGCCATACAACTTATCCAATCGTACTTGAATGTTGGTCATATAAAATGGTCTTCCGTCTACTCGGAGTACAAATTTTTCAGAGCTATTGAGGCTGGTATCTACCCAGGATACAGTTTGTTGCACTGGAGGAATAGTGTACTGTGAATTATAATATGTTATTCTAGCTCTTTTCAGAGTTTCAGCAGCTTCAAGTATATCTTTTCCAACAGGGTTATCAAGTACCGCTTTAACGCTGTCAATTACCTCCTTGAATTCTGCTTTCCCTGCATATGCAGTCGAGTTAAGCATAATTACTGCACTTGTAAAAGCTGTTCTTAAATCATCATATGCAACAAGAATGGCTGTTTTCTCAACAAGCAGTTCTATTGTCTTCGCGATATTATCGCGTTGATCCTGAGAACTATCATAAATAGCCTGAGCATCAACTACAGCTTGATTAAAGATTGTTTTATCCGGATAAGAAGAGGCCGCAATCTGATTTTGGATATTTATAATGGCAGAATTCAGCATAGCGTATTTTTCGAGAATATCGTCATAATCGTTGATCACAGCATTTATCTTTTCAAGTGCATCAAGAATAGTCGATATTTCTTGGTTAGGAAGATTTGTTACTTCTATCAATACTTCTCTATATTTTGCTAAATTATTATATCCTGGTTTTCCTGCTGGATTTTTCATAGAAAGTGTATCAGCTTTTGCTTCTTCTATTTTAGCATTTAGTATTCCTAAATATCCATCGACATCAGTTCCTTGGAAATAAAGTTTAAAATCATCAATTTCAACAGTAGAACTGCCTGTCGTTTGTATTTCCAGCCCAAGCTCTAATAGACCGTCGAAAACGATTCCGGTTGCTTCATAAATTTTATTTGTTCCAGATACAACTGCGGTTTTACCTGTATTAGCATATAAAAATACTGTCCCGTTAAATGAAGGCACAATAGCAGCCTTTACCATATATTTTCCATTCGGAAGATCTGATATATTCTGAGAAAGATTACCTTTTATTCCACCGCTGCCAACCCAAAATTGTAAATGATTCTGATTGCCTGGAATAAGTCCATTTCCTTTTTCTGTTGTACTTATTTTAGAGCCACTTGCTGTTATATTCCAATCGGTCGTATTACTGCTAAAAGTCGGATTGGAAATGCGTTCGGTCATATCAATGTAATCTCCGTTTTCCAAACCAAGACTTTCTGGTGCGTAAGCTTTGCCGGCAAGATACTTTACATTACTACCACCGCTGATACCTTTTGCCTGAGGCTGCAATTTCATCATTTTTATGTTATCCAGCCAATCCACTTTCGATTCGTTGCGAACAAAAGCAAAATAAATTGTTTGAGGAAGGTTTGGAGATGCTTGAAAAATGGTCGAAAAAGAAGATTTTGCTGTCCCCGATTCTATAGTTGTGTGTCCCGTAATATTTTGGATTGCATGGCTTCCGTCCGTATATTTTTCATCTCTTAAATGAATCTGATATGTAGTTCCCCCATTACCATTACCTGACGAAGTCCAATAATCATACGTAAGCAAATAATGGTTGCCAGACACTAATGAATTCGCAGGCAACTCTTGAAGTAATTGACGTGTGTCACTATGCATAATGATTGATTTTACTCCATCTGAACGATAAGTTGCATCTTCACGAACATTTGTCTTTCCTACTTCAGCTCCCCATGTAGGCATACCTCCATTCCATGTATCCCATACAGTAGGCTGCCATCTGCCTGTTGCGAATGTTTCTGATTTTACCTCTTCAAAACTTGGATTTTGAATAATATTATCCCCCGATATTGTATATTGAGGAACAGGGATAAGAATTGTTTTAAATGTTCCGTTCTCAAAAATATATACTTTACCGTCTTTTTGAGTAAAACGAACTGCAGCGGTTGTTGCCGGTGTATAAGTAATTCCAGAGAAAGCGATATTTATCGCAGTTCCGGCGACTCCCTGCACTTCGAGTGTATAATCACCCAAGTTCGGAACGAAATTATTAAAATCATTAACTTCTGAACCTCCAAAATTATCTTTCAATGGAAGATATGGAAGTTCTGTTTGGCCCTGTATGCAGAATAAATTTATGCATATAAGAAAAAATGATATAAAGCTTTTTTTCATGATTATTTTATACTTACTTATTTTAAAATACTTAGGCTATGTTTCTTATTCTCAACGACGAATAATAGATACTTAATATCAATCACTTTTAGTTATCATATACCAACACTTGGTCAAGTACTACACCTTCGTCAATCGCTTTTATGTTTAATGTAGCCGATTTATTTATAACTGGTAATTTTACACGGCGGATAGCTTGATTTCGCAATACATTCTGTTTCCATTCTTCGCTTCGCCCGTAGGTTTCGTAACTGATTTCCTGCATAGAAGAATTATCCAATGCGATTCCAAATCGCAATTTATCTCCTTTTACCGGATGATTTGGAAGTAAACGAACTTCGATAGTAATACTATCAGTCGATAATTTTTTCAGTTTAAAAGAAATAGTACTTCCCTGCCGTATAGCCAAAGCTTTTTCTTCATAGCCTAAATTTTCAGGAAAACATTGCACAGCTGTTGTTGTCGAATAATCTGCTCCGTTAAAAACATACAAAGGCTTTTTGTATTCAGGATATGGCAAATTATCTTCTTCATGTTTTACGGGTTTAAAAGGCGGTAACTTTCTCGGCTGGTGGTCCATCATACGATACCATTTCCCATCGGCTAAAGAATTATATTGTTGCGTCAACGAAACAATACTATCATAAGCTAAGTCGCTTTTTGTCCATTCAGCTTTTCCGTGACGCGCCAATTGAGCATTCAGCAGTTTGTAATTCATTTGAGCAGTTGCTTGTACAGGATATTTTATCAACTCAAAATAAGCGTCTTGCAATTTAGCGGGGATTTTCTCTCCAATTCTTTCTACCTCATCCGATATTTTACGGTATGCCTGTAACCTCTCGCGAACTTCTTCTTCGCTCCACGGTAAATCTTTTACAATTTGTGCCGTACGATTATCCCATTCTTCTTCACGGGTATTACCCATAAATTCAGGTTTACGAATATAAGCTAAACGGTAATGTTCATTCATTATAGGGAGTAATTGTTTGCCTATTTTATCTCCAAATTCACGTTGCAAATATGTTTTCATATGAGCATCCAATCCTTTAGAAATTACGCTGTTGAAATCCCAAGCCATATCCAGAAACAATTCTGTTTGATATTCACAAGGTTTAATATCGCCGACATTCAATATCCACATTTCTTGAACTCCTTTTTCATACGCCAGCTTCATCTGCTGATAAAGCAAAGCGGTACTTGCTGTTCCCAACCACAAATAATCGTGTGGACGTCCCCAATACGACACGTGATAGTACACACCATGACCACCTTTTCGTTTCAATTCATCCTCGGTTGGGAAATGCTTGATATATCCGTAATTATCATCACACCACATTAAAGTTATATCATCTTCAACAGGAAGTCCTGTATTATAAATATCAAGTACTTCTTTATAAGGAATAAAAACTTGCGGTATCTTTTCTAAATCTTCGTTTACATATTCTTTCAACAGGCTACGCTGATCTTCAAAAACGCGCATCAATACATTTTTTTGTTCTTCAATTGTTTTTGCTCCCCGCATTTGTCCATCATGAACACCTCGCATGCCGAGCGTGTAGATATTATCCAAGTGGGCTACTTCCGCAACACGTTTTTCAAAAAATTTATATACATTCTCACTGTTGTTTACATAGTCATATGCTCCTTCGCCTTCTATCGCCCACTCACCGGCAACGCTCCGCATCATGGGTTCACAGTGCGAGCCTCCAATATAAATAGCATAATCGTGTGCCATTTCCCTATTCCCTTCAACAAGGAAATACGGAACCGTACATTCATGCATGGCAGGCCAAATAGTATTAGCACGAAGACGTAATAAAAGTTGGAAGATCCGTTCATAAGATTTCGGGCCGATAGCACCTTTTGTTCTACCACCAGCTGTCGGCAATCCTGGTTCATAAGTTTGGCTGCTCCAAGGAAGCAACCCCCAGTCTTCATCATTCAGAAAAATACCGCGGTATGGAACTGATGGTGATTGAATTGTTTTAAAATTGGCATTTAAAACAAACTCTCTCAAAGGCTGGGGAGTTACATCCGCCCACCATTCCCAAGGCGAAACACCCATTAAACGGGAAATTTCCAAAAGTCCGTAAGCTGTTCCTCTGCGATCACTTCCCGCTACAACTAAAGTTGGCTTTTCGTTTATGTTTACAACCGAAATCTGAAAGGCATCGTTTTTCCCTTCCAGTTCTGAAATAGAAATCAAATTTTCAGAAACAAGTTTTTGAATTAGCGGACTTTTATCTATTGTTCCGATCCAAATATTTCCACTTTCTTCTGCCGTAATTTCAGGAACTACAGAAAGCACCGTATTTATATCTCCTTGCAAAAGCTGTAATGCATTTGTTGTTACTTTTTCCTCTGCCTCAGCATTATATGAGATGATTATCGGAGAACCTGACTGAAGTTTGAATGAGTTTTTTGATGTACACGCGAACTGATTTAGTAAAATTAGTCCTGCAATAATAAGTTTCAAATAAGTTTTCATTATGTTTGTATTTTTAAGTATTTTCGTATGTAAATTCTATGTGTGAATAATTGAAACCAGCTTCTATAAAGTATTTATTATTCAAATTATTAACGACTAATTATCCAGTAGTTTTATAGTTTCCATTACACCATCCATTTGTGCCAGTGCGTACATTCGCCCATAAAATGAATACCCCGGATTATAAGCCTTACCTGCATCATCCAGCATTAATCGTCCGTGATCAACACGCATAGGGAGCGCTGGATTTTCTTTCTCAAAAAAACGAACTAGCTCAATTAAATGTCCACGACCTTCTAAATGTGATGCTTCGATAAAATTGCCATTCGGTAGGATATTGGTACTCCGCAAATGAACAAAATGCGTACGTTTCGCAAATCTTTTTGCTAACTCAATAACATCATTATGCGCCCCTGCACTGAATGAACCTGCACAAAATGTCAAACCGTTATGCGGATTATCAACTGCTTTCATTACCCATTCTACATCTTCAGCGCTACTAACAATACGTGGTAGTCCTAACATCTGATACGGAGGATCGTCTGGATGTACGCACATGTTAATGTCATATTCATCGCAAACAGGCATAATGCGGGTAAGGAAATACTTCATGTTTTCACGTAAAATATCGCGATCAATACCATCGTAAAGCGCTAACAAGCGGTTAAATATTGCTACCGGATTTTGGTCGCCTTCTTTTATATTCCCATTAACAAAACCTTGAGTTTTTACAATAATAGTATCAACTAATTGCTCGCTTTCCGTTTCAGTTATTATTTTGTCCAATTCGTGGAACTTTGTTAATTCTTCTTCAGTATAATCATTCTCCGCATTTTTGCGTTTTAGTATATAGCAATCAAAATAACCAAATTTTATTTTGTCGAAGAAAAGTGACGATGTTCCATCGTCCCATTTATAGTCAAGATCAGTACGAATCCAATCTATAACCGGCATAAAATTATAACATACGTTTTTTATTCCCGCTTTACCCAAGTTTCGAAGGCTTTCGATATAGTTTTCGATTAACCGTTCGCGCTCTTTGCCGGCAGATTTAATAGCTTCGCTTACCGGAAGACTCTCAACTACCGACCACCGCAAGCCATGTGATTCTATATAATTTTTCAAATCGCATATAGATTCGAGCGTCCAAACTTCGCCGTTCGGAATATCGTGCAAAGCTGTTACAATTCCTTCTACGCCTATTTGTTTAAGCATCGGCAAAGTAATTTTATCTTTTTTACCGAACTATCTCCAAGTTTTTTCCATTTTTATATAATTTCAGATTTTAAATGCAATTGTAAATCTGTAGATCGTAAATCTGCATATCAATTACACTCCACTAAATGCACTGAAACCGCCGTCGACAGGTAAAACTACTCCTGTGATAAAACTAGCTGCATCGCTGCAAAGAAATTGTACGGCTCCATTTAGTTCTGAAATATCGCCGAAACGTCCCATTGGGGTTTTACTCAGCACTTTCACACTACGTTCGGTCAATGAGCCATCAGGATTTATTAGTACCGCACGATTTTGGTCGCCGATAAAAAATCCTGGAGCTAATGCATTTACACGAACTTTGTCACCGTATTTTATAGCCATTTCGGCAGCAAGCCACTGCGTAAAATTAACTGACTGCTGTTTTAGCTGCCGAATAGCCCGGTACACGGGTAATAGCCGAATAAGCAGCCATCGAAGATATATTGATAATACTTCCACTTTTTTGCTCTGCCATAATTTTTCCAAATACCATGCTCGGATAAACCGTTCCATTAAGATTCAATCCTGTAACCTTTTCCCATTCGGAAATCTGCATATCAAAAAATGGTTGATCGGGTTTTAAAGTTCCTCCAGGTGTATTTCCTCCCGCAATATTCAACAGCATGTCTATTTTTCCCCATTTACTCAGAATTTCTTTTGCTACATTTTCAAGGCTTTCTATATCCAAAACATTACCGACAATACCTATGGCTTCACCGCCCATGTCTTTCAATTCTTTTATCCGAGTATCTAAGTTTTCCTGACGGATATCTATGGCGACTACTTTAGCGCCTGCTTCTATAAAACTTTTGGCAATACTGCCCCCTAAAACTCCGCCGGCGCCCGTTATTACAGCAACTTTTCCGGATATACTAAACATTTCATTCATATCTTGATTCGTTTTTTTTAGTTTATTTGTCATCTACAGCACGGCCAAATGCTGTAGATGTAGGAAGTAGTTAAAGTTCCTTCTAACAATTTTGATAGCATGGAACTTTAACCGAACTGAAAAAATCAATACCTATTGAAAATTATTTTTTCAGACTCTATACGTTTCGATTCGTATATTTTTTTCACAATGTAGATGCCGTTTTCTAGTGGCTCTGCTACTTTTAATCCCTGTAAAGTATAATATTCTATGCTGATTAACTCATCGCTTGCAAACGGGAAGTCAGTGACACTGATGATTCCCCCTTCTGCAAAATGAACTAATTTAAAATTGTCCACACGCATTGAGCCGTCCTGTTTAGTACCCTCACCGGTTGAAGAAACTCCAATTTTAACAGTTGTACCATCTACCAATACCTCAAAGCTAATATTTAAGGGTTGCCACAGAGCATCTCCGTACAGCTTGCTAAGTGTAGCAGATTGAACTGGAGAATCACTTCCTACTGTAGCATATAGATGCTGATCCGTAATTACTCCTATTCTGAAATCTGCACTAAGTACATAATGCCCTTTATTTAAAGAGATGTTTTGATAAACATCAATACTAGTTACCTTCTCTGCAAACAAATTATAAAAATAACTACCATTAGCTGCTGGAGCATTATTTTTTCTATTGAAATCCGTCCAACCTGAAGAAACTTGACTTAAAGTCCAAGTAGAGCCAATAGTTTCTTCAAAACTTGGATTAGCAATGCTGGTTGTCACATCTGTTCCGCCTGCGACCAAATAGGCCGAGACTGCTATTCTGAGTGCTTTAATCTGTTCTTTTGCTTCTTCGTCAGTTGTAGCAGTTTCGCCACCACCATTATATACTGCTAGCGCTGCAACTTTAGCAGCATTAAGAACATCTAATCCATTATTAGTCTGAAACGGTTTAACGACCGCATTACTGGCAGCTATTTCGGTATTCAGCTCAGCAAATAAAGCGATAGATGAGTTTGCTGCTGGAACAGCTATATTTAACGCAGCTAAAGCAACGGTTAATTCATCTGTAGATTCTTTATTGGTTATTTTATTCTCAGCATCAGCAATTGCGCTAATCAATGCATTTAACACAGATTCCGCCATTGGGGAATCTTGATCAATATTCTTAGCATCAGCAAGTGCTGAATTCAAAGTATCAAGCGTTGTTTTATTAGATTTAGCCGCAGTAAAGGCAACTGATAAATTAGCAGTTGCTGTTTCCAGCTCCTGGTTACCGGTTGTAGATTCAACTAATTTCGCTGCAGCAAGTGCAGAACTTAAGCCATTAGCAAGTGCAGTATTAATTTCAGTCGCATCAAATTCTTCCACTTCTGCAATTAGCTCTTGAAGTGCATTGTAAATAGCCGTATTATCAAAACCTAAATAATAAAGTTTTACATTATCGAACTTTATTTGTGAGAGACCTTCTTGTAAATACCTTACACCTATTTCAATTGTACCATCCAAAACTAAAGTATTTTCAACAGCGTAAAATTTTAATTCTTCATCAATGGGTGTAACGGCAGTATTTGCATAAATTTCAGCACAACCAGCCTGCGTACCTACTGAATCTAATTGAGCGTAGACTCCCATTGTTAATTTGTATTTTCCATTCGGCAGACCGGAAATAATTTGATAGGCTCTACCTTCAGTAGTTATATCTATATTATAATATATCTGACCATTGCCATCTCCTACTATAGATTTGTCAGCAAGACCACTTCCAGAACGATATATCGTAACATTATCCGGACTCCAACCGTTATAATTAGAATTAAAATTCGGATTAACAACAAAATCATCTGTCATATCTATCATATCTCCGTTTTGAAGTTCAAATTCCGGAGCAATGGCAGAACCTTCTAAATACTTTACATTAGCGGCATTGCCAGTGATCCCGGCTGTAAAATTACCTTCTGTAAGATTAAATTCATCAAGCCAGTCATATTTGTTTGTTGTTTCGGAACGCTCCAAGCAAAGCCAGGCAGGCGCTGTTTCGCCTGTAGAAATTACTCCCTCAAAGCCTTCCCATGTTTTAACTCCGTCTGTTCTTGTTGTGTGACCTGCAATACTAGTAAATGTACCAGTGCCAAAATCACCAGAACCTAATTTAATTGTATATTTAACACCGCCTTGCTTGGCATTGGCTTCATTTCCTTTATGTTTATAAGTAATTAAATAAGTAGTATTAGCTTTTAAGTTGGAAATATTTTGGGTCAAACGTAATGCGCCACCACGAAGCAATAAACAATAAGTGCCACTAAAAGGTGATGTTGTTCTTATAGAACCGAGTGGGTCGGTAGAAACCCAATCTTCAACCCCGCTTGTGTTATAGACATGCCAATAAACGCCATCTTTACGATGACTACCTTGAGCTGTATTTGTTTCGAATCCAAAATTTTCTACAAGATTATTTCCAATGAGGGCGTAACTTAAATTTGGAGTAATTGTTTCTTTGTACTCACCACTTTCAAACACGTGAACCAAACCATCTTTTTGTACAAAACGAACTGTAGTTGTTGATGTCGGCTCATAGTTAATACCCAGGCCGGGAATTCCGATTGAACTGCCTTCAGTTCCATCAACTTCAAGCGTGAAATTGTCTTTCGTAGGAATAAAACTTAACGGATCATTTACTGGACTTCCTCCAAAATCATCGGCTTGAAGCGGGAAATAAGGAATAATTATTTGTGCTTGTATATTCTGCAATACACCATAACATGTCATTAGACATAGAAAAAATAATAATTTTGTTTTCATGATTTTTTATTGTTAAATGATTAATTGATATGAAAAATTATTTTTATTGTGTAATATTTTCGTTCTCAAATGATATAAATACTTTTTTGTTGGACTAAAAAAATTCTATCATGATTTTGACTTTACACTTTTTCTGTAATCGAATAAGTAATTACATGCCGGCATTATGATGTGTCGGCATGTAATTTATTAAGGCTTATTGTTTCTTATAAAACACTTTTTCACTTTGCGACAATCCGGATTTATATATTTTCTTCACAATGTAAATACCCGATTCTATAGGTTCTCCTACTTTAATACCTTGTATGTTATAATACTCTGTACTCATCAATTCACGTCCATCTGTAATAACCGATGATATAGAAGTAGCTGGAGCATTTCCTGAATAGAGAAGTGTTATATTATCAATACCAAGTGTAAATGATCGTGTTAGAGTTAATGGAGAAAGGAATTCAATGCTAAAACTCATCATGCTGTAATCATCTTCAGTAACAGTTAGACTATTCAATGAATAGAATTTTTCAGCCCAGTCTTCACCAGCAACAGCCTCTTCAAATTCGATGATAGTTTCATGTCTGTAATTTTGAGCTGAAATTGACACTTCTGCCAAGTTTACTTCCGCCATATTGTTGGTGTATATTCCCATGCTCAGATTGTAATAACCTTCCGGCATGGTTATATCATCAATCCGATACGTGACATTCCCACTAACCGTGTTCCCCGATTCTCCATAAAACTGCAAATGACCATCTTTTACTACATTTCCAGTGCCTTTGCTGGCACGACCTTTTTTAGCTGCCGGAGTACTGTTTATTATCCACATGGAAATATCTGAATCTTCAAAATTCGAGTTTTTAATCCAGCGGGTTACGTCTACAACAAAATTAGGAGAAGCATTCGGGAGGCTGTATGCAAACAGCACCTCGTCTAATGCAGTTTGTGCTGTTTTAATTTCTTCTTCGTTACTTGCAGCCGGTTCATAAACAGCTTTTGCTATAGTTATCGCAGCATCTAATGCCGACTTGTCTCCGTTTTGTAAACCTAAATTTGTAATGCGTTCTGCTTCATCGAGCAAATTTTTAAAAGCGTCATAGGCATTTATGGATGATTCCGCTTTTTCTAACTCCGCTGTCAAAGTTTCAATAGATGCTTTCAATGCTTCTGTAGTTCCAACTGTCGTCCCAGTCAGAGCTTCAGCTGTTGCTTTTGCTGCTGTTAAATCAGCAAGTACAGATGCCTGCATTTTTTTGCTGACAAATTCGGTTGCTTTATCAAGCAGTTCTTCCAAATCTGCAACAGCCTTGACCGCTTCTTTAGCAACAGTAAGAGCCGCTAATAAACGTGCCGAAGCAGCTTCTAAAACTTCAAGTGAAGTTGAGCCCGCATTTTCTTTCTTTGTTTCTGCATCTTGTTTTGCTGCAGCTAACTCAGCCGCAATATCGGCATGCATTTTTTTACCGGTCAATCCAGCAGCTTCTGCTATTTGAAGTTCAAGTGCATCAAGAACCAGAGTTTTATCAACTCCTACATAATATAGCCTTACATTATCAATTCCTACCCAGTTAGTACCTCCTTCAATGCATAGCCCGATCTCCAGCGTTCCATCAAAAACATCTGCTTCAAGTGTGTAAACAAAGGGATCTGTCGTAAAAAGACGAACTGTATCTGCTTCGGCAGGATCTTCACTTTTTCCTGCATATACATACACATACTCATCCTCAGGTATTTTTGTGCTGAATGCAGCTATCTGTATTTTATATTTCCCCACCGGCAATCCCTGTAAAGTCTGATACATTTTTCCTGAAAAATCGCTGCCATTCCAATTCTCCCAATAAGGAGGAGTGAAAGGATCGGTTTTACCAGTTGATAATTTATTATTTTGCGCTCCGGTCGTTGAAGTCCAACCCTGATTATTTTTATCAAAATTAGGATTGACAACAAATTGTGTACAATCAATCATATCCCCTGTTCCCAAAGTGATTTCCGGAGCAAAAGCCGAACCTGATAAATATATTCCTGAACTTGCGCCGCTGATTCCACTTGCAGCAATATTATTTGCCTCAACCAAAGTCATACGATCAAACCAGCAGTTTGCAGTGTTAGGTAAAACCACTCTTTGAAGTGCAAACCATATATCTGTATTAGAAGGAATATTATCTTTTGTTTTAAAATAAAATTCAATATCACTTATAATTGCCGAAGAAGGTGTAGTAAAAGCAGGAATGGAGTCAATGTTCAGATCTGCTTTTTCTGTTCCTAAAAGGATGCTATAAGTAATATTACCTGTATTAGAATGTACTTTGTGTTTAAATTTCAGTTGATAATATGTATTTGATTTCAATTTCCCGGTACCTATATTTTGAGTAAGGTAACGTCCGTTTTCATGAAAATACAACGCACGTCCATCCCCGTCCAGCAGATTCCGCCCGCCTTCTCTTATTGAAGAATTAGGCCAAGCGCCCCAGCTTGATTCTTTTGATGCATTTAAAGCGTCCCAATATATACCGTCTTTGAAATCACTTCCTTGTGCTCCTCCTTCTTCAAATCCCGGATTTTGAAAAAGATTTCGGCTGTCGTAAATTCCAGTCTTTGCATCGACATCATCTTCTACTGCAAAAATATCAGGAAAACTAGCTTGAGATTCTTCTTTAATGACACCTTTGTATTTTGTGTTTTCATACACATGTATGACACCGTCTTTTTTTACAAAGCGAACTTTAGCACCATTTGCTTCCGGCTGATAGCTATATTTAATATCATTACCGGATACTGTTATAGCACCTGAAGCAATAAGCTCAAGCGTATAATCGCCTGTTGCAGGAGGGAGAAAAGCCGTCGGATTAACACTCGTCCCTCCTTTGGCAGACAAATCATTAGCTGTCTGATTTGAAGGAAAATAAGGATAAATTATTTGCGCCCGTACACTGTGAAATGTACCACAACATGCCATAAAGCATGAAAAAAGGAATAATTTTGCTTTCATAACTAATTAATTTTTTAAGATAAAATAAACTTATGGTATTTAAAATATAATTTTTCTGTAACTAGCAGTTTACATTCGAAGTACTGAATCCATCAATCATAAATTGCTAGTTACAGAAGTGTTTTTTTAATTCAATCGTTCCAAAGTTTCTTCGACAACAATCCAGCTTCCATATGCATTGCCTTTTTTAACTCTGAATCGATAATAAAGATCAAAATACTGTATCTGCTTATATTCACTGTTCAAGCGAGTGTAGTACCTGTTGAAATTTTCCCTATCTAACTTTTCAACGTCCAAATTGGCATAAGATCTGAAATCTACCGAATGATCTTCGTTTATCTTCAACACCATAGCATAAGCATTTATACTATCGAGTGATGCTTTGTTATCCTGAGTGTTTTTCCCCGCATACATGCGTATTTCATCTTTTGATAAAGGCTGAACAATTTTTGGCCCGTTTGCAGGATACATATCTTCTTCTTTTCCATCTTCCCAATACTGCGCCCGCTGGTAATAAGTTGTCTGAGTAATCTGTTCTGCATAATCATTTTCTACCAACACGCGTAACAACATATTTCTCCTATCCTGATTTATTTCGTAATTTGAAACACTTTTGATATTAAGCGGAATAAAATAGATCGAATCAGGAGATAACCCTTCCTGATTAACTTTAACCGGAACCTTTATGTATTGCTCCTTATTATTTGCAGGAAAAGTTACTGTGTACGATTCAAACTCATACCTACCACTAGGTAGTAATTTAGCATATGAAGCTGAATCAACACCAAAATTTATCCTGTTGTATTCGTTCATCAATACTGTATCCGATTCTAATTCTATTGTTATTGTTTCCGGATTCGGTTTAGATCCACCGCAACCAATAGAAAAATATCCTACTGCGTTTTCAACACCAAATGGATAAACTACATTGTAAACATTATGGTTACCTGTACTAAGAAGATAAAGTATAGGTTTATACATCTCTTTGTCATATTGATTATCTTCACATGAAGTAAAAGTAAATATGCAGAGAAATATACCACAAATCAAAAAAGTTATTTCTTTCATTATTTTTTTCATAATACTTATTTTTTTGAATTGAAAATTAATCTTGCCATCCCGGATTTTGATCTAATGAAGGAGCCTTGCGCACTTCATCTAATGCAAGTGGAAACAATACAAGTTTCCGATCAATTAATCGGTTGCGTGCTTTTGCATGATTTATTGGGATAATCGTATAAAAACTATTGCCTTTCGCATCTGTATCCAAACCACGTATCAACTCTTTTTCGCTTTCTTCATATTTACCCCAGCGGCGAACATCAAAATACCGCCTGTTTTCAAATAAAAATTCAATCATACGTTCACGCTCAAGCAGTCCTTGCACTGTTTCTGGAGAATCAAATTCCGCATCAGTCAATCCAGGCATACCGGCACGATAGCGTACTTGATTAAAAGCCGACACAAGTTCATTTTTTTCACGCTGCAATGTATAGGTTTTATTTGCGATTGTATCAATTATCGTATGCGTTTCTGTCAGGTTATTCAAAGCTTCAGCATACGAAAGTAAGATTTCAGCATAACGAATAATCGGGAAAGATTTTTGTTGCCTTCGAGCGCCAGTGCCAGACCATGCATCTTCTGGATGAATAAACTTAGTTAGTACATATCCTGTTATTGCATAATCAGTAGTGTTTCCATACCCAGCTTTATCTTTTCCAGCACTACCTCCATACGAATAATCTGCTATAAAGTTCTTTTTATCAGCTGGTTCACTTATGGAACTACATTTCCATTTCCGATTACTAAAACCAATACTAGCATAAAAACGCATCTCCCGATTATCATACATTCTGCTTACAGTAGCAGGCAGGTCATATCCGGAAAAAACTTTCTCTTTTCCAATCGTACCTCTTGTTATGTATGGATACTGAGAACTTGAGTTTTGAATATCTCGACCATCAACCATACGGTAAGCATCAATTATTTTCTGAGTTACACATAATCCATTCCAGCCACCTAAATGTACAGGAAAAGCTCTCCGACTATAATTTAAAGTCTGATTAGACCATTGAGCCCAAATAAATTCCCTATTACGGGGAGCCACTGTCTCGCCATTAAACATGTCGGCATATGATCGGAAAGGGTCTATATTTCCTGCTCCATTTGGAAATTCTGCATTTGATATATTACTTGGAAGATTAGGCGAATCACCATCTACTCGTTCTACTGTATGCAGAGAGTAATATCCCATATCAATTACACGTTTTGCCGCCATGGCTGCTACTGCCCATTTTTTCTCATCGTACTTCTGAGAAATATAATGTACTCCATCTGTTGATCGTTTCCAATTTCCGAAAGTAGTTATTGCTGCCGGATTGTTAGGATGCGGATTATACAAAGGGCTGGCTTGCATTAAACGCAAACGTGCAACAAGTGCATATGCAGCACCGCTTGACGGCCGACCAAAATTACTGACAAGCATTTCTTCTGGGCGGTTCATCATCGGGGCGGCCTTTTCCAATTCTGCACAAATGTAATCAACTGTTTCATCCCAAGTGGCTCTGGGACGGTCGTAATAATCTATTTCTTCATTGTTTTCTAAAGGTTTATCACCAACAATTATTACCGGGCCATATTTTATTGCTAAATGATAATAAGCATATGCCCGTATAAAAAGCGCATAACCCAAAATATCACGACGATCCAATGCAGTCATGTCAGTTGCCTCATTCATTCGTGTCATAATAGTATTGGCCTTACGGATAATTATATACATGTTGTTCCATGTATTCATGTTGTACAAGTTTGTTGGAGATACATTGCCCAAAGCATACGCCATACCTCTGAATTCGGTTTCACTATACAAAGTAAAACCCTCATCGGTAGCCATAGGACCGGGAGTGTAATTATTCCCGAATATTCCGCCTTCGTCTGGGAATTGTGCTGCTGTTGACCAAAGATAACGTTCGATATTCCGTTTACTTGTAAATATCGAATCATATTTTAATGTTTCATTAAAGTAGTCATCTACCTTAAGAAAATCGCAAGAATTAAACGTTATTGCCGATAGAAAAAACAAAATGCCGACAACATATCCGCTTATATTTTTTAGATTGTTCATTGTTTTTTTCATTTTAAAAATTAAGATATAATTGTAATGAATAACGTGCCGGAATCGGATACGAGCGACCATTATGATGTGCTTGCTCCGGATCGAAAAGTTTTACATTGTCCCAAACCCAAAGATTGGATCCCACGAACTGTACGTCCATAGAAGTTAGTCCTATTTTTTTGATAAAGTCATTGTTGATATGGTAATTTAAAGTGATTTCCTGAAGACGCAAATACCAGGCATCTCCTTGCCACCATGTAGACAGTTGTGAGTTATTTACATTATAACCATAATCCAAACGTGGGAAACGAGCATTCGGATTTTCTGCTAATGCGGGGTCAATTCCATTGGCAAGCACATAATCCATTGGTATCCACCTATTAGCAGGATCAGCTGCAACCGTGAGCACATTCCCCACATCTCCCCCATGGAAAGGAACATACCCCATGCCATTATTTACACCGTTTACACTTTGCCCTACATGATAATAAGGAGTATGCCCGCGTCCTTTGAACAAAACGCCGAGCGTTAAGCTTTTATACCTGACTTCGCCTCCAAATCCATACATCAAACGGGGATAGGTCGGGTCGGATAAAGCAACCCGGTCATCCGTATTGATCACGCCATCTCCATTGATGTCTTTATATTTAATATCGCCCGGCAGTACTTTTCCCCCGAAAGTCTGCTCCGGGCTGGAAGCCACATCCTGCTCGTCTTTGAATAAACCAAGTGCAATGTACCCGCGGTGTACGCCGTTGGTATATCCATTATACGATTGATATGGATATTTCTGCGGAGCCTGCTCCCAATTTTCAATTTCGTTGCGTGAATAAGTGAAGTTAGCACGTATCGTAAAACCCAGATCTCTGTTAAAATCGTGGCTGAAAGCAACATTGCCATCCGAACCGTAACTTCTCATTTTTCCAACATTCCCATAAGGCATAGCGAGCAGACCCACATAACCGGGAATTGATTGGCGCTGCTGGAAAATTCCCAAGCGTTTGTCCTCAAAAAAATCAATATTAAAGGTCAATTTATCACGAAACAAGTGTGCATCAACACCGACATCCGCTTTTAGCGATTTTTCCCACATCAAATTGTCGGCGCCTACGGAACTTTCGGTAATACCGCCTGAGATTCCGCTTGCCCATGCGGTAGATGCATTTTCGTTAACAATCGTCAGATACGGAAACCTTCGGTCTGTGATACGGTCGCTACCAACCATTCCATATGAACCTCTGAATTTCAAGAAACTTAACCAAGGTATTGTTTCATTTACCCATTGATACTGTGTAGGAATCCAGCCTAAAGCCGCCGACGGAAAGAATCCGAACTGACGTCCAGGCTGGAAGTTTTCACTCCCTGTATATCCAAAATTAATATCAACCATGTATGTGTCGTTATATCCATAGGTCAAACGACTTGATAACCCTTGATAGCGTTTAGGGATAGCCGCCATACTCATATTAACGCCATAGCCGCTATCTGCAATATCCTTTGTGTCTTTTGAATCACTCATATAGTAATATACTAATCCTGAAAAACGGTGTATATCTTTAATTCTTTTTTCATAAGTCAGTGTAGTTTCAAAATGGTATTTACGATATTGCCGCTGACTGTAAGTATAAGAAGCTGTCTCTGCATTTACACGCTTAGCCAGCAACAACTCTCCGTTCACATTACGACCCGATGCCCAATACATTTCAGGTAAAACAGAACGGCGTTCATCAAAATATGATTTATTGTCATAAGCCGCCTGCATACGTAATTTTAAACCTTTAAGCAAAATATCAAGATCTTGAACAAGAGCTAAAGTTACCTTGCCGGTATAAGATTGGTTACTGGATATACCAGTATGATTCAACATAACATAGGGAGAGTAAGCGTCATTCGGTCCATAGGCTGGAATATGTCCAGTAGAATACTCTAATGGGATAAGAACGGGAGTCAGCTGTGACTGCGCATTCCAGATATAATCCGTATTGGCAACACCCGGCTGTTTTCGGAGCGTCAGGTAACCATCCGTCCCAAAATACATGTTTGTAGTAGAAGTCAGCTTTATGTCCAAATTGGCACGATACCTATACGTATTATAACCCACACCCGAACGATAAGGGCTGTCCTCATCCATCTTATAAGCAGCATTCTCATTCGACATATTTAAACTGACAAAATAACGTGCAATCTCACCGCCTCCTTGACCGCTGACATAATAATTCTGCTGGAATCCAAAATCTCGCATAATTTCTTTCTGCCAATTCACATCTGGAAAAAGATCAGGATCAAGACCATATTGGATGACATCTAAATCACGCTGTGAGTACATAGGGGCTGTACCTCGGACCGATTGAGCTTCGTTAATTAATCGGGCATAATCGTAAGCTCCTACATAATCTGGCATCTTTGTAAGTCTTGATATAGTAGCATTTGCTCTGGCAGTAATTCGCAAATGTCCTTCTTTTCCACGTTTTGTTGTTACCAATACCACTCCATTAGCACCACGTACACCATACACAGCTGTAGCTGAAGCATCTTTCAATACTGAAAATGATTCTACGTCAGCCGGGTCAATAGAGTTTAGATCTCCTTCAAGCCCATCAATTAAGACTAATGCCGATTGATTTGCGCCGAAAGTACCAATACCACGTACCCAGAATTCAGAGATATTTTTTCCGGGTTCACCGCTGGTCTGCATGTTAATAATACCAGCGACACGCCCCCCTAATATATTCGACATAGAAGTCGCTGGTACCTGCAGGTCTTTTGTTTCTATCGTTGATACAGCGCCAACTGTACTTATCTTACGTTGTGTCCCCAAGCCCGTTACTACAAGCTCTTCCAATTGAGAACCGGACTTCAATGACACAACAAGATCGGTGTATGCCTTGTCAATAAATAATTCATAAGTCTCATATCCTACAAAAGAGATTGACAGAGTGCTACCGCGTCTAACTTTAATGCTAAATTTACCCTCCATATCACTCAGCGTGCCTTGGGTAGTATTTTTCACATATACAGTGGCACTAGGCATTGGCTCGTTAAATTCATCATAAACTATTCCTGTAATAGTATATTCGGGCTGCTGCGTTTGTGCTGCAAGAATATATGTTACAAACAGCAAAACTGCTGTTAAAAAGTATTTTGATTTATACATAATTATAAATTGATTTTAATTTTATGGTTGCCGTAAATAATTCTATTCGATTGATAATTTGCGGATACAATTGTTGTTGGTATCTGATATGTATATAGTATAATTTTTATCAATACACATTCCACGGGGATAGTTGAACAACGCTTCTTTAGGGTCGCCATCTTGATACCCGGCAATACCCGGCTGTCCAATCAAAGTTTCTACTTGACCTTCGGGTGTTATCTGGCGGATGCAGTGGTTTCCGGCATCAGAAAAAACAAGATTATAATCATCATCAAATACAAACTGGCCGACTTCACCTATTAGTGCACTTTTTCTGTCACCATCCCGCCACCCCGACACATTAGGAGAGCCGGCATAAAGTTCATAATTACCAGAAAGGACATCGTATCTATAAATAGAGTTATTTTGTATCATTGCGATATACAGCATATTTTTGTCGCGCGGATGAAATTCAAGCATTCCTTGTGTTCCTGAAACCAACGTTGTTACTAATTCTCCTTTTCTTGTACGGGGATCGAACTTAACTAATTGACCATTCATTCCATAAGTATAAATAAAACCGTCAAGTTCACAAGTGGCTAAACTGGTTTTCCAGTCAATCTTAAATTCTTTCTTTCCTTCCTGCACTTCCTCTGGAGTAGGAGGTAGTATTTGCCTAACTCGACCTACCCATTGCAATTCTGCATCAAACTCATAATAAGTAGAACCACCATCATCTGGGAAAGTCACCATTTTGCCTGTTACATCCAATGTAGGTGCACCAACTTTATAATTTCCATTAGGAAGCTGCATAACTACATCCTTTTCTTCATTGAGCATCCATATTACATTATCAGGGCTCCTATGTCCACCAAACATATTTCCTTCATGGTCAATTGTAATACGCTGCGGAAGGTTAAATGTTGCTGAAGCAAGTGCACCCGCTGCAAACGTTTTCGTTCCGTGCTGTCCTGCAATAGTAGTCACACGAAGCGTCGTATTATATATGAACTTTTCAGAAGCAACGACAGAATCGTTACCAATAGCAACAGAGATTACACATGTATCACCCGGCTGCCGCGGAGCAACAAGATATATACGCGTACCGTTCGTCCCAATAATAGAAGCACGTTTATTATTAAACCATACACGTATATTGTCTTTGTTATTCCCAAAATTCTCTCCGGCAATAATGACTCTTTCAGCCATACCGCCTTGAGTTGGGTCAAAAGACTCAATAATAATAGGTTTATTTGAATCATAGGGAGGTGCGATTTTCCCTTCTTCATCAGGTCCCTTACAGGACATTAAGCATGCAAAAAGAAAACATGTTGCTAAATAGATGTTTGTTTTTTTCTTTTTCATAATAGATAATTAAGTGATTGATTTTAATTCAACAGGCAATATAAAAATTTAATTTATTGTGAGAATCCACCTGCTTGGGCAGGTGTTTTTTTCTTTTATTCTTGCTTTATACTACATTTTCCTGCAGTCGTATTAAATAAACGTGATTTATATAAAAGGAGGGCCTAACATAAACAGCATGGAGCAGAAAGTGAAAATTAGTTTTTTCATGTTTGTGATTCTTAGATTTAGAACAATGTTATTTCCAGTCAAAAAAAGAATAAATGTGTATAAGGATATATGCAACACTAGAAAGATAATGTTTTTGAGAGGCTGGTAACGAATTATTTGTTTTCATGATTTCAATTTTAATTAAGGTAAAATAATATCACCAGCAAAAATAGAGTATATTTTATTATGACATGGGGATTTTTTCGGCAAAAATGCGCACTAATTAAGCAAAATTAAAAATACAAGCTTTCCGTAGTAGTTTTTATGAAAAATTTCGTATAATATTGCATTGTTTTAAATTTAAACATAATGAACAAACTACTCCAAATTCATATTGGCTTCTTCTTTTTGTTCTCATCTTTTGCATACGCAAATTCAAATCTTATAAGTAAGATAGGGCTTGAAGAAGGTATTTCAAACAACGATATAACCAGTATAGCACAAGACTCTGATGGCTTCCTTTGGTTCGCGACAGAGAATGGGTTAAACCGATTTGACGGTAATTATTTTACAACTTATTTTGCTGATTCAGAAACTCCTAATTCTATTTCCGGCAATAGTTTAAATATGGTTTTAGCAGATAAAGATGAAAATGTCATATGGATAGCGACACAGCATGATGGATTAAGCCGATTTGAAAAATCCACGCAAACATTTGTAAATTATCCAATAAATGAAAATTTACCTAATGGAACTGCATATGGTGGAATTACAGCACTTTGCCTGGGTAATGATAATGTATTATGGATAGGAACATATCATAACGGATTGAAAAAGCTCGACAAAAAAACAAATATAATAACTCATTATGATTCCAATAAAGTTCCAGCGTTAAAACATCATCAAGTTTGGAGTGTTACCGATGATTTGAAGGGACACGTTTATATTGGCCACGTCAATGAAGGAATGAGTATTATCTCTCTAAAGAATAATACTGTAAAACATTTTTCAAACGATCCACTAAATTTGAAGAGCATCCCGGACAACAGAATCAACCAAATTTTTATTGACTCCAAAAACAACGTATGGTTAGCAACCAGATCGGGTTTAGGATTATACCACCCTGAATCGGACGATTTTACAGTTTATAAAAAAGAAAAAAACAATCCGAACAGTATTATCGGTAATGATATTTCATGTATAACCGAAATTAACGACAAATTATGGATAGGAACTTATAAAGGCGGGATTAGTATTTTAGATTTAAACAGCAACTATTTATTGCCGGAAAAAACTAAATTTAAAAATATATATGCAAACGATCTTCCTAATGGACTCTCTCATTCTTCGGTTAGATCACTTTGTCACGATTCTTTTGGTAATGTTTGGATAGGAACTAATGGTGGAGGAATAAATTTCATCAGTCACCAAGAATCATTTTTTAAAACAATCTCTTATTGTCCGATAAAAGGCAACAGCAATGGTTTGAATAGCAAAACAGCATGGGGGCTTTGTTACGATAACAACAGTAATCTTTGGGTGGGGACATCTGGAGGCGGTATTGATGTATTTAAAGGCGACAAAAAAATTGGCAGTTATAGTAAAGAAATGAACAATTTGCCAGACAATCTTCTCCTTTCGGCTCTAGCAGACAGCGAAGGAAATATCTGGTTTGGTTCTGAAGAAATCGGCATAATGCTATATGACAAACAGAGAGACCGTTTCGAAAGATTTGAGCACAAAGAAAACAAATCACGCTATAATTATGTGCGGTGTATTTTTGAAGACGACAAAAAAAACATTTGGTTCGGAACCGATGCTGGAATACTTAAGTATAACCTCCATACAAAAAAAGTAGATATAATCGATGGAAAAGACATTGGCTTATATGATAATCAAATCAGAAGTATTTCACAGGACAAAAATGGGAATATATGGGTAGGCAGTCTAATCAATGGATTAAGTATTATATCTTCAGACCTCACTCTATTGCAAACTCTTAAATTAGGCAATGGATTTCATTCCAATAGAATCAATTATATTTACAAAGACTTTTCAGGAAAAATGTGGGTAGCCACAGGATCGGGTATTTCCTGTTTTTATGATATCGACAGCTTCAAGTATAAGACTATCACAAAAAAAGATGGACTTGGAGACCATTTTATCAGATCGGTCATAGAAGGAGCTCCCGGAGAGATGTGGATGGGAACAAATTCAGGACTCAGTCGATATTGTGTTAACCAAGAAAAAGTGGATAATTTTGGGCGTTATGACGCTATTCCATTAGGTATGTTTATGGATGGTTCTGTTACAAAATCGCCTGATGGGGTTATTTATTTAGGAACTCAGAACGGAGTTTGCTATTTTGACTCAAGCAAAAGTCCCGAAGATTTTATTGTCCCCGATGCTAAAATCACAAATTTTAGTATTTATGATCCACGTAAACTGCAAGGGGAAAACACGACCAACATTCCTCTTTCTGATAAAATCAAATTAAAATATAATCAAAATACTTTTATTGTATCTTTCAATGTACTCGATTACGCGTTAAAAGACATGATAGAGTACTCATATACATTAAAGGGGCTGGATGAAATGTGGTATCAAACAAATGGAGAAAATCAAATCACATTTCGAAATATTCCTCCTGGAAAATACATGTTTAATGTCAGTTCAAACATAAGAAATCAAGACCGAACAGAAAACATTGCAAACCTTGCAATTATAATAACACCTCCATTTTGGTTTTCGTGGTGGGCAAAAACAATATATGCATTACTGATTATCCTGATAGTTGTTATTATTTCCCGTTTTTACAAGCGTAAATTAGATTTGGAAAATCTATTATTTTGGGAAAAAGAAAATCATAAAAAAGATCAAGAACTAAATGATGAAAAATTAAGATTTTACACTAATATTGCTCATGAGCTTCGAACCCCTCTAACCTTGATAGTAGGCCCTTTAGAGGATTTATTGTCAGATTCTTCAATGGACAATAAACATTCAAAAAAAATATCACTTATTCATAAAAGTGCCTCTCGTTTAGCTAATCTCACAAATCAAATTTTAGAGTTCAGAAAAAGAGAAACCAGTAATAGGACACTATGTGTTTTATTTGGCGACATTCTGCCTTTACTACGAGAAATAACGCTTAAATACAAGGAACTGAATCAAAACAAAGATATTTTGCTAAAATTATTTGTTGAATCAAAAAACACTAAGTTGTATTACGATGTGGAAGTTGTTACCATAATTATGGATAATCTTATTTCCAATGCGTTAAAATACACATTGTCAGGAACAGTAAATATAATTTTGAGAGATATTGTAATTGATTTCAAGCCATATCTCGAGATTGAAATAAAGGATAGCGGACTTGGCATACCAAAAGAATCATTAGAAAGGATATTCGATCTTTATTATCAGGTAAAAAGTAAACATCAGGCTTTTGGAACTGGAATTGGACTGTCGTTGGTTAAAAATTTAATTCAGCTTCATGAAGGTTTAATTGACGTAAAAAGCAAAGAAAATGAAGGTACATCTTTTTATATACGTTTGTCGTTAGACAATACCTATCCCAATGCGATACATGTGGAAGATAAAACGCAAACAGAAGATAAAAAAAATGAATCAAAACCAATACTTTTAGTCGTAGAGGACAATACAGATATAAGAGAATATATTGCCGAATCATTTAACAATAGTTTTGAAATACTCGAGGCTGAAAATGGTCAAGTAGGCGTAGAATTAGCCTTAGAAAAAATTCCAGACATTATTATCAGTGACATCATGATGCCTATCATGGACGGTATTCATCTGACTAAAACATTAAAGAAAGATATACGCACAAGCCACATTCCGATCATACTTCTTACAGCAAAAGATTCATTGCAGGCAAAAACGGAGGGTTATTCGGTCGGTGCAGATTCATATATAACGAAACCGTTCAGTGCAAATTTATTGCATACAAGAATATCAAATTTGTTAGAATCCAGAGAAAAAATTAAAAGTATATTTTCGGCTCCTACTTATGCAAAATCTGTTATAGCTAACACATTAGGAGAATTAGACAATGAATTTATAGAAAAGGTAGTAAATATGATCGAAGAAAACCTAAGCTCCGAACAAGTTAACATTGGTTACTTAGCTGATCAGATGTATATGAGTCATTCTACTTTTTACCGAAAAATAAAGGCACTTACAGGGCTTTCTGCAACTGATTTTATTCGAAAGATTAGAATACAACATGCTAAAAAAATGCTCGCTTCGCAAAAATACAGTATTACTGAAATTGCATATAAAGTAGGCTTTGGAGGGCTGTCATCATTAAGAAAAGCTTTTAAAGCAGAACTTGGCATTTCACCATCAGAATTTTTAAAACAAGAAGATGAAAAACTTAATACACAAGAATAATAAACAAAGTAAATCATGAAGAAAGTTTTTTTATTTTTATTATTAGCAATAGGATTAAACTTATCTGCTCAAAATAAAGCTGATTGGGAAAACCCCGAAGTATTTGCAATAAACAAAGAGGCAACCCGGGCAACCTCACTTACTTATCCAACCGAAGAATTAGCTAAGACCGACGATTATACGAAATCACCTTTCTATCAATCGCTTGATGGAACGTGGAAATTTTATTTTTCACCGAAAGTATCGGAAGTTCCCAACGGATTCTGGAACGAAAATTATAATATCAGCAATTGGGCTGATATGCCTGTTCCCGGAAATTGGGAATTTAATGGCTATGGATTGCCTTATTATAAAAATACAGGTTTCGGTTTTGTGGCCAAGCCACCTCATATTGACCGCGAAGATTCTCCTGTTGGAGCATATCGCCGTGATTTCACGATTCCCCAAAATTGGGACGGACGCCGTGTGTTCATTCATTTTGAAGCTGGAACAAATGCTATGTACATTTGGGTGAACGGACAGAAAGTTGGTTATACACAAAACTCGAAGAGTCCTGCTGAATTCGAAATCACAAAATATATTCGTGAAGGAAAAAACACATTGGCCTGCTAAGTACACAAATACAGCGATGGTTCATATCTCGAAGATCAAGATATGTGGCGTTTAGGCGGAATAAACCGAAGTGTTTATTTGTATAGTACGGCACAGACACGTATTCAAGATTTTTTCGCGCATCCCGATTTGGATTCAGATTATAAAAACGGCTTGTTTGCTTTGGATGTCGTTTTAAAAAATTATGATCATAATGCGCAATCGCAGGCATTGGAAATTTCCTTGCTTGACAAAACAGGCAGAAAGGTTTTATCAAAATCACAACAAGCAAGTATTCCGGCAAACGGAACTTTTGAAATAAAACTTCCTGCGGTAAAAATATCCTCCCCACTTAAATGGACTGCAGAAACACCGAATCTTTACACACTGTTGCTAACATTAAAAGATGAAAAAGGGACTATTGTGGAATCTACTTCACATAAAATAGGATTCCGTAAAATAGAGATCAATGATGGACAATTATTTGTCAACGGAAAGAAAATCTATATCAAAGGCGTAAATTTACATGAATTCAACACCAACACAGGAAATGTTGTTACCCGTGAAGTAATGATGCGTAATCTACAGTTGATGAAAGAGCTAAATATTAACGCAGTGCGTACCTCTCATTATCCGCAGGCTCCGCTTTGGTATAAATTGTGCGACGAATACGGTCTATATTTGGTTGACGAAGCAAATCTGGAATCTCATGGTTTGGGTTACGGAAAAGATAATGTTTCCAATTTTCCCGAATGGCGTGCGCAACACATGGACCGCATTATTCGTCTTGTAGAACGTGATAAAAACCATGCATCGGTCATTTTTTGGTCGTTGGGAAATGAAGCCAGCAACGGGAAAGCCTTTTTTGACATGTATGATTGGGCAAAAGAACGTGACAACAGCCGTCCCGTACAATACGAACAAGCAGGACAAAACAGTAGAAACACCGATATTATCTGTCCCATGTATCCATGGTGGAAAGGTATGGAACGTGATGCGAAAAAAGATCTCGGAAAACCATACATTATGTGCGAATATGCTCATGCAATGGGTAACAGTATGGGAAATTTTCAAGAATACTGGGACTTGATGCGTTCGAGCAAAAATATGCAGGGAGGTTTCATTTGGGAATGGTATAACCATGGTTATCCAACAAAAGATGAGCAGGGACGCTTTTATTGGGCTTATGGAGGTGATCTTGGTGGATATAATCATATGAACGATGGAAATTTTTGTATGGACGGAATTGTCAGCCCTGACCAAAAATTAATCCCTCACAGCCACATTGTAAAGAAAGTATATCAAAATATTCTCTTCGAAGCAAAAGACTTGAAGAACGGTGTGATTACCATAATTAACGATTTCAAGTTTACGGATATTTCAAATAAAAATTATATTTTCAAATGGGTATTACTGAAAAATGGAGAAAAATCGGAAGAAGGTAAATTTGATGTAAATCTAAAAGCAGATTCACGCAAAGATGTAAAATTAAAACTCCCCAAAACAGAAGAGCAAGCAGGAGTTGAATACTTCCTTCAGGTATTTGCATATACGAAAGAAGCGACTGAATTTCTTTCTGCCGGATTTGAAACAGCCAAAGGAGAATTTGCTTTCGAATCTAATAACTATTTTACAGCCGAAGAAAAAGAGGGAAATCTTGAAATCGAAGAAAAAGACGATAAGTTGTTTGTGAAATCAGGTTCTACTGAATATGAATTTTCATTGAAAGACGGACGCTCATTGTTAAACGCAAAAGATGAAGGAAAACGCATTTTTCATGAACTTCCCCGCTTGAATTTTTGGCGTGCTCCAACTGATAATGATTTTGGCTCAAACGAGCAATATAATTTGGCTGTTTGGAATTCAGCAAGCCATAACTATGTTTATAAGTTCAGAAGCCGAGAAAAACAAGATGGAACAGTCGTAATGAAATATGAAGCTAAATTGCGTGGTGTAGAGGCGAAAGTGGACATGATTTACACCGTAAATAAAGATGGAAGTTTGACTATTGATGCTAAATATCAGGCGTTATCGGATGAATTGCCGGAAATGATGCGTTTCGGAATGATCATGACCCTGCCGAATGAAATGGACGATTTCATTTGGTACGGACGTGGACCGCATGAAAACTATATAGACCGTAACCAAGAAACCTTTATGGGAATTTGGAATGGAAAGGTCGGAGAACAAGCATTTGCATATTACCGTCCGCAGGAAACAGGGAATAAAACCAATGTGAGATGGTTGATACTAAAAAATAAAACTGGAAAAGGAATTGAAATCAGAGGGAATCAACCACTTTCGGTTAGTGCCACAAACTACAAGCCCGAAGATCTTGATCCGGGTATGACTAAAAAACAACAACATTGGTCTGATGTTAATTCTCGTTGGGAAACCGTTCTTTGTATCGATTTATTTCAACGAGGAGTTGCCGGTTTAGATTCGTGGGGGGCAAAACCCTTAGATAAATATCGCTTTGGGGGCAAAGAATATCGGTATAGTTATACAATTAAAGTATTAAAATAAAGTTTTAGTTCATTTTTTTAAGGTTGTAAAGATTGTGTTTGTTATAAAGGGGGTGTGTCAAAAATAAACAATTGAGCACACCCTCTTTACTTTAAGTTTCACAAAATTGTTTTATTAAATTCTTTACTTCAAGTTTGTTTTTTTATAGAGTCTATTGTATGTTTGTAAGCATCCCAAATAGGCCGTATTTTTAGAAGCAAATCAAATTCCGATCTTTGCTTTAAAAAAAAGGTATGTTCAGTTTGAATGAAGGCAATCGTTTTGTAGTTTGTTTAACAGGTGTTGATTTGCGCAAGGGATTGGACGGTTTGTGCGGATTGATTCGTTATATGTCATTGAGTCCGGTTAATGGCGATGTTTATGTTTTTCTGAATAAAAGTCGTACGACGATGAAGCTGCTGCACTGGGAGCGGGGAGGCTTTGTGATTTATTACAAGCGCATGGAAAGCGGACGCATCAGCCACAAGATTTTTCTGAAAGAAGGCGTCGGTTTTCGTACCATTCGTTGGGATGAGCTGGTGCTTTTTATGGAAGGGATTAGTGTAAAAATAAAACGAAGAAAACGATATAATTTTTAGCAAAATAGTTGTGTATCTCGTTGTAAATTAGTATCTTTACGCTGTAAAAAAAAGGATGGATACACAACAGATACTACACGAAAACGCTTTGCTGAAAGCACAACTTCTTTCTAAAGATGAGCAACTTCTTTCAAAAGACGAGCAAATTCTTTTGAAGGAAGAGCAACTTCTTTCGTTGGAAGAGCAGCTACTTCGCAAGCAAGAGCGCATCCTTTACTTGGAGCGTCAGTTGTTTGGGCGACGCTCAGAGAAGCGGTTACCTGACTACTGTGAAGCTCAGCTGTCATTGTTTGATTCGGAACAGGGCTTGAAAACCATGGAGGCAGAAACCCCTGAAATGAAGTCGTTGGTTGACGATATCATGCACAATGCAGAAAAACGCCGCAATGCTTCAAAAGAAAAATCGATCTCTCAAAAACGCTCTTATAAAGTACCGCAGAACATTGAACGCCGGGAAACCGTTATCAACCCTGAGCATGTAGATATTACGACAATGATCAGAATCGGTCAGGACGTAAACGAACGGTTGATGATTGAACCTTCGAGGTTTTGGGTAGAGCGTATCGTTAGACCGATATACAAAGAAAAGCAAGAAGCACACACCCTGACCACTACTATCGTCCAAGCTCCCCCGAGAGATGTGATATTACCCGGATGCCTTGCCGGAGAGTCGCTTCTGAGCCAAATTATTGTGGATAAATTTCTTTATCATCTTCCTGAATACCGGCAAGCCAAACGCTTCAAGAATCTTGGAATAGAAATCACCACATCCAGCATCAATCGCTGGGTACATGCGCTGGCCGATAAGCTTTATCCTCTTTACGCTGCGCAAGTGCAACGGATTCTCTCCTCCAGTTACATTCAGGTGGACGAAACCAGTCATTCAATAATCGACCGCAAAGGTTCGGCACGAAAGGGTTATATCTGGGTGGTTCGCTCGGTGCTCTCTCCCGGCGTATTTTTTCATTACGATAAAGGCTCCCGCTCCCGGGAGGTTGTCCTAAAGATGCTTAAAGATTTCCAAGGGGCACTTCAAACCGATGGCTATGCGGCTTACAGCATCTTTGAAGAAAAAAAAGGCGTGCTTCCACTTGGGTGTATGGCTCACGTGAGACGGAAGTTTGAAACCGCTTTGACAACTACCCCGCAAGCTCAAAAAGCACTTGATTATATTGCACTGCTTTATATGCTGGAAGGCAACCTGAAAGCACAAGGAGCTGACGACGAACAAATCCGCAAGGAAAGGGAACTAAAAGCTTATCCGATATTACAACAAATGGAGAGTTGGATGAAGCAAACTTATAACAATTGCACCCCAAAAAGCCCCTTGGGTAAAGCCATTAGCTATGCTTTTGGGATGTGGCCTCGTATCAGTCGGTATTGCAAAGAAGGATATTTTCACATTGACAACAATGCTGTAGAAAATACGATTCGTCCCATCGCACTTGGACGAAAGAACTTGGAATGTCTATCTTTGTTGTGACAAATTTTATGAGCGCTAAATAATTAAATTTGAATTATGGCAAAAAAGTATGACAATGATTTTAAAGTTTTAATAGTAGAATTATTAAAATCAGGGATATCGGTCAAAGAAGTAAGTGAAGAATATGGCTTAAATGGCAGCATGATTAGGCGCTGGAGAAGCGAGTATAAAACTAAATCTGGTGATTTCACTAAGAAAAAAGAGTTATCTCAAGAGGAAAAAGAATTGAAATCTTTAAGAAGGGAACTTCGTGATGTAACAATGGAAAGGGATATATTAAAAAAGGCAGTAAGCATCTTCTCCAAGAGCGACATGTAAGGTATAGATTCATTTCAAATAATGTTGAAAACTTCACTGTTGAGAAGATGTGTAAATGTATGAAAGTTAGTAGGAATGCTTATTACAATTGGCAAAAGACAAAGGGTCAGACTGTTGAAAAACCAGCTCGTGCTCTATTGAAAGAAAGAATACGATTGATTTTTAATCAAAGTAGACAAATCTATGGTAGTTATAGAATTCAAAAGATGTTGGAGAGAGAAAAACTATTTTATAGTCGTTCGTATGTAGCTATATTAATGAAGGAAATGGGATTGAAGAGTGTTTTGAGAAGGAAATATGTTACAACCACAGATTCTAATCATTCTTTTGATATTGCTGCAAATGAGTTAAATAGAGAGTTTCAAAGCTCAAAACTTGGAGAGAAGTGGGTCTCTGACATCACTTATATTAGAGTTAATAATAACTGGAATTACTTAACAATAATAATTGATCTGGCAGATAGAAAAGTTGTAGGATGGTCATTGAGCGAGGATATGACTACTGAAAATACAATTATAAAAGCATGGTTTCACGCTAGATTAAATAGAACTCCAAATCATAGTCTTATATTTCATTCTGACAGAGGAGTGCAATATGCTTGTAATAAAATAGTTAGCCTTTTTTCTTTTAATAGAAAAATTATACAAAGTATGAGTAGAAAAGGAAATTGTTGGGACAATGCTGTAGCTGAAAGCTTTTTTAAAACAATTAAAAATGAGTGGTTATACCGATTTAAATACACTTCTTATAGTCAGCTACACCAATCTATAGAAGATTATATAAGTTGGTACAATACTAAAAGAATACATTCATATCTAGGGTATATTTCCCCTCTAGAAATGGAAATTAAATTAAAAGGGAATATTTACAAAGTGGCTTAAAAAATTTGTCACAACAAAGATAGACATTCCAGAGGCTCGGTGAGCTATTCCATTGGACAGGTTGTTTACACCAACAACACAGGAACAAATGGTTCTGTGGCACAAGGTGTACAGCAAGCCTACGAAATTTTTACGGTAGGAATTAAAGAAACCGAACTGAACATTTTCCTTACGGTATTTCCCAATCCTACTACCGATTATCTTACATTGAGTATTGATGATTTTGAAATTTCAAATTTATCATATCAACTGTATGATATGAACGGAAAACTTTTGCAAAACGAAAAAATTACAGGCAACCAAACAAGTATTGTTATGAGCAACCTTGTTCCTGCCAACTATTTTGTGAAAGTTATTCAGGGCAACA
>Ga0116183_1000647_pt1 | contig 40458 bp, 40 predicted proteins | sample AD_UKC078_MetaG_FD_89753 | JGI IMG/M metagenome (GOLD analysis project Ga0116183, IMG submission 89753) | Active sludge microbial communities of municipal wastewater-treating anaerobic digesters from USA - AD_UKC078_MetaG | ecosystem: Engineered > Bioreactor > Anaerobic > Digestate | place: USA...
ATTGAACACCTCTTTTATTCTTTAATTAATGCCATTCTATGATACCCTATACTATTGTCAAGTAATATTTTAACTATATTTATTGTCTGCTTTCTAATTCAAAGCTCTCAGTATCGTAATAAAAAATGAATTGAATTATTACTCTTTAATACAAAACTACTGTTTTAATGCGCTTATCATATCTTTATGAGGAAGTTAATTAATACATAATTCATAATGCCTAATTAAAGGGCACAGATTTGAAAAATAAAAATATAAAACAGTATATCGTTGGACATTGTTGAAAAAAAATCATCTCTAAACCCGCTTGTAGTAGGCATCTGCTGATTTGGGTGAAAATAGTTTTCAAAAAACTCCATTTTGTAAGCCCTATATATATAGAGGGAGTTGTTTTTATTATGGTGGGTGATGGAAGATTTGAACTTCTGACCTCTACGATGTCAACGTAGCGCTCTAACCAACTGAGCTAATCACCCACATATATTCATGATGCCAAAATACTTTTGTCTCAGAGTATGTCAAGAAAAAAAACGTAGCAAAGGCGTTCTTGTTTACAATAGTACTCTATTAAAGAGTTTGACTATCATGTGTGCCTAAAACTTATCTAATTTCAACCAGATCTTTGCAGCATCAATGATCCCATTTTCGTGACAAGAGGGGATATTATAATACTTAGGCTTGATCTCTTCAGGCGCATTTTCAACAATAAAAGCACTACCAGCCCAATCTAATAAATCCAAATCATTATAATCATTACCTACAGCCATAACGTTTTGTTGATCAATATTTAAAAAATTACACAGTAATTGAGCAGTTTGTGCTTTTGAGATATTCTTTGGAAATATTTCTATCCAACGCGATTGATGATCCAAAGGTGATGTGGCATGAATAATAGAATAAGACTCTAAAATCTCTTGATCAAAAAAGCTAAAATCAGACTTTGGAGGCAGCACTGCCAACAGTTGAGAGGACTCTTTATAAATATAATTATCAGGCTGCGCTTGACGTGCATATTCTTGATAAATATCTATTCGATGATGAAAGTCTGTATTGCCAGCAGAAAAGCGAAAAAAGTCAAAAAAGTGGTTATTGGGTATCTTGTCGTGTATCATAAAATCTATCTCTCCCTCAATTAATCTGTTAGCAATAGTTCTTGTGTCTTGATGGCTAAGATGGCTGTGATAGAGTAATTCTTGTGTTTGCCAATTCAATAAACCCGCCCCAGATGATAATATCAGATAATCAATAGGAAAAGAAGGAGCAATGACCTTCTTTGCTGTAAATAGAGACCTGCCCGTGGCAATGGCAGTAATTATACCTCTTTTTCTTAAATCGTGAAATAGATCTATTACCTCTTGGTTCACTTGCCTGTTATGCCCATAAATTGTGCCATCAAAATCACTTATCATTATCTTTTTCAAAATACACCTCTATCATATAATAAATATATTTTATAGATTTGCAATTTATTTCCGATTTACCTTGACAAAAGGAATTATTTATGCTATACTTTAGTTAAAAGAAAAAAAGGAGGATAAAATGATTAAGCATTTCAAAATTGCTTCAATAATACTACTGATAATATCTGTCTTTGCCTGTCAAAAGCAAATCCCTAAATCTAAACCCACTATTGTAACTACAATTTACCCTTATGAGCTGATGATCAGACAAATTGTCCAAGATAAAGTAGATGTGTACTGCCTTATACCGCCAAATTCTTCCCCTCATACGTATTCGCCCCTGCCAGAAGACATTGTGATAATTAACAGTGCAGACTTAATTTTTGCCAATGGATTGGGGGCTGAGCCACAATTTGAAAAGGTTTTTAAACCTCTTGGGGATAAAGTAGTAGAAGCATCATCTTTTATACCTAAAGCAATCTTAGAGTACGAATTACGCACTAATCAGAAGTTTAGTTTTAATATCAAGGATGAAAATGCACATGAACTTAATCCACATATTTGGCTACATCCAGAAAACTTGATTGACATTGCAAGAGGCATTACCTCTCGCATAAGCACAATCATGCCTGAACATAGAAAGTTTTTTGAGCATAATCTCGAAGAGCTGATAAGTGATGTTACAAAAGCAGACCGTAATATCATTAAAGAGAGGGAAAAGCTCGATTCTATTAAGATTATTAGCTTCCATGATGCCTTTTATTATTTTGATTTAAGATACTATATTCAATCGTTTGGCTTGATTCAAAAGTCGCCTGGGCAAGAACCCACAGCCCAAGATTTAGAAAAAATCGCTCAGACAATAATCTCCGACCATATTGAGCTTATGGTTACAGAGCCCCAATTGAACCCTAAGGCTGTGCAGGTATTAGCTAATAATTTTAATTTACCAATAATTTCTTTGGACCCGATTGGGCAAAGCATTAATGCTCATAAAGTGTCTGACTTACTCACTCTTAATTGGGATATTATTTATAATGGATTAAAATGATAGAAATAAAGGACCTAAGCTATCGCATCAAGAACAAGACTATACTTGAGAATATCAGTGTAAATATTGCTGATGAAGAGTTTGTTGCGATTATCGGACCAAATGGAGCAGGTAAATCCACTCTCCTCAAGCTGATGCTCAATTTATTGCCTTTACAAGAGGGAGAAATATTCATCAATCAACAAAAGCATACTGAGTATCTGAAGAGTCATCAGCTTGCTTACTTGCCGCAAAAAGAGTCTTTTGTTATAAATTTCCCACTCAAAGTTATAGACCTTGTGCTCATGGGGCGCATCTTTAACAAAAGACATTTTATGCGTTTCAGTAAGCATGATAAAGATATTGCTATCGCCTCATTGAAATTATTGAATATTGAGGGCTTTCAGAATAAATTTATCTCAAACTTGTCTGGCGGTGAGTTTCAACGCGTCTTATTGGCAAGAGCATTGGCAACAGAATCCAACTATATTTTTCTCGATGAACCAGAGGCAGGTATCGATAAAATCGGTTTAGCAGGGTTTTATGAATTGCTCAGCAAGATTAATGAGCAAGGGAAAACGATCATAGCTGTGTCTCACGACCTCGACAAGCTATCTGAACATTGTAAATTAGTAATATGTTTAAACAAAACAATGCATTGCCACATCAAGCCTGATAACAATATCAAGCAAATTGTACACGAATTTATAGAAAGTGCTAAATAAGTGTTTTCTTTTTTAACAATAGAGTTTCTTCTTTTTTCTTTTATAGCAGGGATATTGTCTGCAATTTCTACTTCTCTGCTCAGCGTATTTGTCACCTTAAAGAAAATATCTTATATGAGCGAGGCATTATCACATATCTCTTTTGCAGGTATTGCTTTGGCTATTCTACTGGGCTTATCATTAAATATTACCAGTACCATTTTCGTGCTGTTTATTGTTGCGATTATACTGTATATTTCTCTGCAATATAATCTTGAAGAGTCCAATGTCACCATGCTTTTAATGTCGGTTTCTATGGCAGTTGGTATTATTCTTTTGTCTTTTAAAAAAGATTATGTGGTCGATGTGAGCTCTTATATGTTTGGCAATATTCTTTTGATCAATAAAGAAGACTTATATTGGCTAACTGCCCTTATTATCATCAACTTACTGTTTATCATCGCCTTTTATCGCGAGATAATCTACACTGTATATCATGCCCCAATCGCTGAATTTTACCATGTGCCAGCAAAGATCATTACAGTCCTACTTTTAACTATTCTTGGCATAAATATCGCCATCTCAGTTAAAATAACAGGTATCGTGATGATCACTGCTCAGCTAATTTTGCCAGGTATGATCAGCCTCAATATAACACGAACAATACCCAAGGCGATTATTATTAGTGTTTTATTTTCTGCTTTTGCTTCGGCTTTTGGCTTTCTGCTCTCATTTCATTTCAACTTACCCTCAGGAGCGGTGATAGTCGTAGTGTTATTTGTCTTGTTCTTGCTGTCTTTATCCTTTAAAAGACTATTTCTCAAGGAGCATTCGTGAAAAAAAGTATTCTGGTAAGTGCCTGTTTACTCGGTGTAAACTGTAAGTACAATGGTGAAAATAATGCACAAAAGAAGCTCATAGACTATTTTGAAAGCCATCCCGATTATTGCTTTATTCCTATTTGCCCTGAGCAGCTTGGGGGCTTGCCAACGCCGCGAAAGCCTTGCGAGATGCAGCAAAGTAGCCAAAAAGTGCTCACTCAGGATGGAGAGGATAAGACATTTGAGTACCAAAAAGGAGCCGCTGAAGCACTGTATATAGCAAAACTTGCAGGGGCAAAGCTGGCAATACTAAAAGAAAAGAGTCCCTCTTGCGGCGTGCATTTTATCTATGATGGCACTTTTCAAAGTATTAAAATAGCGGGACAAGGCGTATCTGCAAAGCTCTTATCTGAAAACGGTATAGAGATAATCAGTGAAGAAGATCTCGATGAGTTTAACTGGTAAAATTGGCAATAATAAATTGATGTTTTTTGTCCATTTTGAGGATGAATAAGACAGCATTTTTCTTGCCTTTTTTGAGCTTAATTTTCTTTCTAAAGCTCTCAACAGTCTCAGAAAAGCCACGTGTTTTGATATCTAAATAGCCAATATCATGTTCAGCTATAAAGGCATTGAGCTTTTTGAGAGAGAAATCCATGATAGAAAATACCTCATATCTCTTTACAAAAGGGCTCTCTATCGCATTATCAGAGGTGAGCAATGCTAATTTTTGATCGATCTTATTCAGATTGAGCTTGGCAGCAAGGTTTTCTATCAGATGTGCTTTGATAATAGAAACTACAGGCTCATAGAGATATTTATTGATCGCTGTTACTTGTGTGTTCTTTTCATTATCTTCGATAAAAGAGATATTTTCAGGTAGTAATACGCACTTTTTAGCTTTGGATCGAGCTAAATCAGCGGAGCAAAAGAGTATTTCTTTTAGTTCATTATGCTCTTGTACAAAGTGCAATTGCCCATCTTTGAAGAAATCATATTTATCATAATCGAGCATGGGCGAAAGCTTGATGGCATACTTGGAGTATTTTTGGGCGATGCCCTCTAATGCAGTCAAGTTAGGCGACATATTAAAGGGGTTATTTGATCTTTTATCATCAAAACGTCTATCAGGATCGATAAAGATGCATTCAACAGGCTCGGTAAAGTCCTCTGCTTTCTTATTCTGAAAGGTGATATTTCGCTCAAGATAGAGGCTCATATTATATTTGGCAAAGGAGAGTATTTCTGGCGATAAATCAATGGCAAAGCATTCCTTTTTATCCTTGGAAATAGCCCAAAGATCCATGCCAATACCACAACATAAGTCTGCACACGTGGTAAAATCTTGCATGATTGAGCCATTATACTCAGCCACTGCATACGAGGATGCCTGCTGTGCATTCTTTTCTGTCAAGAGCCACTTGTCAGTTATTTGTAATTTATCTTTGTACTTAATCTGCAAAGAAGCTATGGTAATCAATTCGCTAATAGGAGCAGTGGGATTGTCATTTGCCCACTTTTGTATTTGATTAATTCTTGGGCTTAAGCTTTTCTGCAGCAGGCTCTTTATTTCTTGAAAGAGCTCGGTATTTATCCAGTTTTGTAATTGCATAAAAAAAAAGCTGTCAGCAGACAGCCTTTTAAAATGTGTGTGTGTTAAATTACTTCAAAAGGATAAATCTTTTAATTGATGTGAATTTGCTGTCACCACTTAATTCAGCAATATACGTACCTTCTGGTAAACGCATATTTCTGTAATCTGTGCCATCCCATGAAAAAGAGTGTTTGCCTTTTTCCAATTGCCCTGTGAAAAGGCTCTTGACGACAACGCCTTTTTCATTTGTGATAACTAAGCTTATGCTTGAAGTTGATGGTAATGCACAAATAATTTCTGTATAATCTTTCATTGGATTAGGTGTAACAACCACATCAATTTCTTGAGTCAGTTTTGAATTAGCAAAGAGAGCTAAAGCAAGAGTGAGCAAAACCAGTAATAAAGTAACCCTTTTAATGTTAATCATGATACCTCCACATATTTTATTAGCTATTTATCAAGCAAAAAATGTTCCAAATATTGTATTTCAGCAATTAATATGCCTCCATAGATCCCTGCTTGATTGCCAAAAATTGCTTTAGTGATCAGTGTTCCATGGTAATTAATTGTCAAATATTCTTTTATTTTGTTTTGTAAAAAAGAAAAATCAAAGCTGGGGATATCCACTACGCCCCCACCAATACAAACTACATGAGGGTCGAGAATGGTAATCGCATTGGCAATTGTCACCCCAAGGTATGTCAGCGATTCTTCAACCTTCCCTTTAACTTGCCTGTTAACAGCGGTTAAATCGAGTAACTCCGCAATGTTCTTAACCTCCAGTTCAGGGAAGCTTTCTTTGCAGATAGCCAGCATTGAATTTGCTGAACAGTATGCTTCTGCGCAGCCAATTTTACCACATTTACACTTCCTGCCATTAATGTTTACAATAGTATGTCCGAGCTCCAAAGCAGAATAACTTTGCCCATGGTAGATCTCATTATTATAGACAAAACCTGATCCTATGCCTGTACCTATTGTGACGCCTAAAACGTTTTGGTCAGCGTGTTTCGAGGCTTCGGCATAGCACATGATATTGGCATCATTTTCGACATGAACTTTTATATTATTTCTTTTTTCTATCTCTTTTTTCATCTCTATGTTTACAATATTTGGCAAGTTTGGTGTAACTCCTGTTACCACTCCTCTTTCAACATTGACAGTTCCTGGTGTTCCCATTCCAAAATATTCAATCTTTGGTTCTTTTTCTTTGATTATTCGTATAGCTTCGCTAATTACACCAAAGATGTGTTCATTGTTGTCAGGCTTTGCTATTGCGATTCTATCATGGAAAACAATACCTTTGGCTTTATTTCCATAGGCATATTTTAAGAATGATCCACCAAGATCTAATGCACCAAATAGTTTTTGCATTTACAACCCCTTAATTTAATAGTATTGTCTATTTCCATAGACTTTCCACTGTCCATTTATTTTCCTAAAAAAGCTCATATCACCGTTTTCATCAGGCTCGATAAAATGCGTTTGATTGCCATATTTTGAATAAGTTGCCAGGAAATATACAACTGCAAAGTCTTCATCAATCTCTATATGCACATCAGAAATATCAAGATAAGTGAAAGCCGTCATCCTGTCTTGCCAGATAAATTTCTCTTCAAACTTATACTTACCCTTGTGTAAAAAATCATTGTCATATTCATTCATTATTCTGGCAATATCCAGTTCATTAAAGCCGTCTTTAATATTAAGCAATACATTGTTTATCTGTGACTTCGCTACTTCTTCATTTGATAATTCAGTTAAGCAACTATTCAGAAAGAGCAGAGTCAATAATAAAAAGAGTATCTTTTTCATAAGCCCTCCGAGCAAATATAGCTTTTGATCTTTTCCATAATATTCATTTCTTGTTCTGCATCTATTGCCTCCAAGCTGAGTACTGCAATGAGATTGAGACAGTCCATAAGTCTGGCATGATTTTGCCAATTATTATTTAAAGGATTTAGAGATACATTATTATAAGCTTCAGCAAAGAGTCTCGCTGTCTTTCTGGGAAAAAGCTCAGGCTCTCTAAAAAAGCGACCAATATCAAATAGGCTCGGCATCGCAAGAGCCCCTTCCCAACCGATAATTGCCTGATATTTATTGCCTGAAATAAGTATATTTTCTGCGCTAAAATTACCGTGAGAGAGTACAAAGCTTTCTGCTATCTCTTCGAGGTCTGCGCTTTTGCTGTGTAAAAAGTCTTCCACTCTCTTTGCCAGGTCAATTCCTAATCTCTTACCAGCCAGCCCGTGCAAAAAAGATAAATGCCACTCATTCATTGGCAGATTTAGCGCAAGCGGCTCGAGCTGTACATTCAACTCGCCTGGCTCATTATAAACAGTACGATGAACAAGTGCCAAAGATTCAGCGATATTGCTCACAATATCATTGCTGAGTTCATTTTTATTTTGCAGAAAGCTTTTTAAACTCACGCCTTCAAGGTACTCAGATATTTGATATGGCTTGTCGATAATATTGCATGATTCATTGACATAATACACTTCTGGCAGTGAGATAATTTCCTGCAAATAATGAGATAAGATCATTTCTTTTCTACATAAAACATCATTTTGTGGGAATATGTTCAGAGAATATTTGTCTTGGCTATTACTCTCATAAAGCGTGAAAAGCAGGCTGCCGTCTGGACTGTTTTTATGTGCAATAAAGCTCTTTATATTGATGCTTGCATCAAATTCTTGAAATAGCCTTCTGATTAGTGTTAAGTCTATTTGCTTGAGATTAGAACTCATTATGCTTGCTTCTCCTTTGATCTTCGCGGTTTAGCTGTTTTTCTTGTAAAGCATCTCTCTTATCATATAGTTTTTTACCTTTAGCTAAAGCAATTAAGACTTTACACTTGCCACTTTCATTAATATAGATTCTTTTTGGAATCAAAGTCATGCCTTGCTCTTCAGTTTTGTTCTTCATCCTTTTAATTTCGCGGGCATTTAAGAGGAGCTTTCTTTTTCTTTCGGCTTCGTGATTAAAGTAAGAACCTTTTTCATAGGGGCTGATGTGCAGATTAAAGAGCCAAACCTCATTATTGGCATCTATGCGTGCATATGAGTCTTTAAAATTGACCTTTCCCTCGCGAATAGACTTGATTTCTGTGCCCTTTAAGACAATGCCAGCTTCCCATTCTTCGATGAAAAAGTATTCAAATTTTGCTTTTCTGTTTTCTATATTCATTTTTTTACCTATTCATAATAATTAATAAAGACAATATAATCAAGTTTATATCTCTTGTAAAGCTTTTTTTACCAAAAGGTCTACACCTTAGTTTTTACTATACAATTACCATTTCTCTTTTTAAAATCTCATAGTATTCAGGGGCGTCTTTTTTTGCCACATTTCCTTCTGGTAACTTTGTGATGCTAATCTCTGTCTTATAACCAAATAAGTCATATTCTATGAGGTCATTTGGTTTGATTTCCAAGCTTGCTTTAGCAATTTTACCATTAACACGAACAGCATTATTATCGCAAGCTTTTTTTGCAATACTGCGTGTTTTAACCAAGCACAACTTATTCATTAATAGATCTATACGCATATTAACTCCTCTAATATATATACTGTCGATAATACTTATTATTATTTGGTAAAACGCTATTTGGATTTGCTGGCTTTACTTGGTACTCAAAAATGAAGAGATTCCCGTGTATTTTCTCTCCCTCAGTCGATTGACTACCCCACCTTATTCCATCCGAATTTGCTTGATTAATGCCATAATACAATGGTTTTTCTTGCACATCTAAGATTGACCAATTGACTATATAATTCTCTTCTGAGATCAGATTTATCAAGAATGTATCATTTTCTTTTAAAAAACTAAACTCCAAGGGCTGCGGTGTAAAGTCGAGCTCTCCTCTAACATAGCCCTGCACGATCAACTCCTTATCAATTAAACGATACTCATAATTGGCAAAAGGCTCTGCAGTTTTATCTATGTAAATGTAGTAAAAAGTATTAGTATTATCGTCTTCTGCATTGCTGTAGTATTTACTTGAAACAAAGCTCACAAACTGAAAATCGGTATCGATAATATCATTTGGTGAAGCTATTTTTTTTCTATACAGGGCAAAGCTCCTGGCTTCATTATTCGACCAATAAAGATAAATGTTTTTATTATCATAAACGCATTTAATCGGCAACGATAGCGACTCTTCAGGGAATATATCAAGCACGAAAATATTATTATAATTAAAAGTCTCATCCTTATAGAGCTTGGCTTTGAACTCGCTTTTCTGATTATTATACTCAACTTTGATATCTGTTTCGCCCTTATTTACACAGTATATTGTGAAAATGCCCTCATTATCTGTATAGCTCACTTGCTTACTTGAATGATGTACGACTTTCGCACCCTGTATTGGCTTACCATTTAACCCTTTAATCTTCCCACAAATATTATAATGTTCCGAGTATTGCTGGGCTGCAATACTATTTTTAAACAGTTGAATCAAGGGCTTGATAGTAGTAAAATATGACTGCGAGCGAATACCGTCATATGAAAAAAACGACACACCTTTATAGTCATTTTGAATAACAAAAACAGTCTTATTTCTTAACAAATATGCAGGGTAAGGATTTGTATCGCTCCATGCCCTGAGCCCAACGACAATTTGATTGTGCTTTTCTTCTGGGACTTGTTCCATGAGCTTGATAAAGCTTTGATCTTTTGTCTGATAAGCCATCAAATAAACTGTATCAATATACTTTTTATCAAGCCAATCTTCCCAGTTTTGACCATAGTATTTAGTTGCAGAAAAAGGGTCGGGCTTCACTGCAGCACTCAATTCGATATGGGGTTTAACAGCTCTGACTCGCTCAGAAATCAGTTTCACTGTTGCGGTAACTTGTTGTTCTTTCCACATTTCCCAAGTCAGATTTCTATCATTATTCAGATTTTCTTCAAATGCTTTTATTGAGTTTGGATGAAAGCCCCAACGATGATTTGGGTATCTAATATAATCTAAATGCAGCCCGTCAAGATCGTAGTTCTGCACCAAGTCAGCGAAAACATTAGCCAAATACTCTCTTGCCTCAGCAAAAAACGGATCAATATAAGCCCCTTCCAAATCAGTAGTTGCCATTTTGACTCCATCAGCTGAATACGTGATCCAGTCTGGCTTAGTGAAGTATAGATGATTACTGGTGAGTCTTTCTGAGCTTCCAGGTGTAATAGTAAACACTACCACCCAGCCTTGCACTTTGATTGAATTAGCTTTTGCTTTTTGAATCAAATACTGGAGAGGATCAAAGTCTTTATCTTCCAGGATATAGGACTTGGCTTCGGGGTTTTTAAAAGCATTAGAGGTTCTATTTGGCTGGTAAAGTGCATCACCCCTATATCTCACTTCTGCCAAGATTTCATTGATATTATTATCTACACAATCTTGTATTAGCTGATCTATTTTATTTTGAGAGGTTAAATCCCATGGTGTCACCCAAATTGACCTCAATTCAAGTGCCCCTAAAGCACTAAAAATCATCAATAATATAATGACTAAAATTCTTCTATTTTGTCTATAAAACATTTACACAAACCATCCTTCAGATTAATATCAATTTTATCTTTTTCTTTTAATTGTTTTACTGAATTAACAAACTCTTTTTCTTTAAAGATTAAAGCATACCCCTTTTCTAATGCCCTTTTGGGGGCATATTCATTGAGTACACTTTCCTTCTTTTGTAATTTCAGTCGTATAGAGTTCAGTCTCGCATTTAGTAATATATTTATTTGACTATTCTGCTGGTCTATCTTCTGTCTTTGTTTGCTCATATTGAATTGGTAAAAAGCCTGCAGCATTTGCTGGAGCTTATTATTGCGAAGAATCAGGCTATTTTTTATTAAAGCAAACTTCTCTTTAAATGCAGAAAGATTACTTTGAGCCTCAAGTATCTTTTGCTTACGTCGCATGATGATATTGCGTGGTTCAAAGGTCATCAAGCGCGTTTGTAATTGGTGTAGCAGCACTGATTTCTTTTGAATAGCATTTGGTATTCTCATCAAAACAAGCGAATGCTGATCAAGCTTTTGTTGCAATACATAAATCTTCTTGATGGGGTGATATTGTTGCAGCTTATTATTTTGACTATGCAAGGCATTCTTTTGCTGACTAATCGCATAGAGGCAGAGTTTTTTGATTTGTCTTTCTTTTTGTTTCAAGTTTTCCAACAGCTCTTGTCTATCAGGCACCAAAATCTCGGCAGCAGCAGAGGGCGTAGGCGCTCTTAGGTCGGCAACGAAGTCAGAAATAGTAAAGTCAATCTCATGCCCCACAGCAGATACAGTCGGTATTGCTGATTTAAAGATCTCGCGCGCAAGCATCTCATCATTAAAGCAAAAGAGGTCTTCTTGCGAGCCGCCGCCACGTGTAATCAAGATCACATCCACATTATTCTTTTCATTAAAATACCTAAGCCCATTGATTATTTCTTGCGCAGCTTTTTCGCCTTGCACAATTGCTGGATAGAGTAAAATCCTGATTGGATAGCGTCTTGAAATCACATTCAGCACGTCTTGTAAGGCGGCACCAGATTCCGAGGTGATAATGCCAATACTCTGGGGTATTGTGGGTATTGCTTTTTTATGTTCTTCCGCAAATAAGCCCTCATCGTCAAGCTTCTTTTTCAATGCTTCAAACTGCTTTTGCAGGGCTCCAGTCCCTGATTGATACATATTCAATACTTGTATCTGATATGTACCTTGTGGCTCATAAACAGTCACTTTTCCGCCACAGACGATCTTATCACCATTCTTAGGCGAAAACTTGATATAATGATTATATGTCTTGAAAAATACGCATTTGATTGTTGAATACTCGTCTTTTAAGCTAAAATACATATGTCCTGAACTATGGTGTGTAAAATTCGCTATCTCACCCTCTATCAGCAGATTGCCGACCATATTCTCGATGACATTCTTCAAATGCCTATTAATCTCAGTGACTGTAAAAATATTCTCTTCAGCGTTCATCTATATGCTTTATAGCCAAGCTATTTATAAGATATATTTAGATAAATCTTCATCTTCTATTAATGGCTTCACTTTTTCTTCTACTAATGTTTTATCAACTACTACTTCTTTGATGCTCTTCTGTGGCATTTCAAACAAATAATCTTCCAAAATAGCATTGAGAATGGTCTGCAATCTCCTTGCCCCGATATCTTCCATTTTCGCATTTGCTTTTGCGGTATACTCTGCAATTGCACTGATGGCATCTTCTTCAAAGCTAAGCTTAACTTTTTCTGATTTAAAAAGCTCAGTATACTGTTTGAGCAGTGCATTTTTAGGTATGGTTAAGATCTTCTCAAAGTCTTCTTGGGTCAAGCTATCCAACTCAACACGAATAGGGAAGCGTCCTTGCAATTCTGGTATCAAGTCCGAAGGCTTTGACATATGAAATGCACCTGCAGCAATAAATAGTATATGATTTGTGCTGATCATGCCATATTTTGTCGGCACATTTGACCCTTCGATTATTGGTAAAAGGTCTCTCTGCACGCCTGAACGTGAGACATCTGTTGTCGATTTCTTTTCTACAGAGGCAATCTTATCAATTTCATCGATAAAAATAATACCATGGTTTTCAACTCGATACTTGGCTTCTTCAGCGACTCTTTCGCGGCTGACCATCTTACTTGCTTCTTTTTGTGTAAAGTAAGTGATTGCTTCAGAGACTTTCATCCTCTTTGTCTTTTCTTTTTTATTGGGAGGTACAATGTTTGACATCATATCTGAAAAGTTAAAATCAAAGTTTTCCAAGCCAATACTTGAGAATATTTCTATCTGTGGCACCATACTTTCAGTGGTATTAACTATCACGCTTTCATCGTTTAAATGCCCGCTCAAGATCTGTTTTATTAGTGCTTCTCTTTGCACTTTCGAATACTCTATTTTTGATGTTATTTTTTCATCATTTTCTTCTATAAAAAGCGCTTCATCCTTTTCATTTAGCATCAAATCAACTACTTGATTAATGGCAATTTCTTCAGCTTTATCCTGATAATGCGACTCCATTTCAAAACGAACCTCATTATAAGAAAAGTCCATCAATTCGCGCACCATTGATTCAACATCGCGCCCAACATAGCCGACTTCAGTAAACTTTGAGGCTTCGACTTTGATGAAAGGTGCATTGGCAAGATTGGAGAGTCGTCTGGCAATTTCTGTCTTGCCTACTCCTGTGGGTCCTATCATAATGATATTATTCGGAATGATCTCATTTTGCATATCTTTCGATACTTTTTGCCGTCTCCAGCGGTTACGCAAGGCTGTCGCCACTGCCTTTTTCGCTTTATCTTGTCCAATTATATAATTATTTAAAACATCGACTATTTTTCGAGGGGTTAAATCTCCCATTTTCTTTTCAGCATTTTTTCTAAAAGCTAAATCCATTCTTACTCCTTAACAAGTTAAAAATCAATCACATTTCTATCACAGTTATGTTCTTATTGGTATAAACACAGATATCCGATGCAATATGCAAAGATGATTCAACTATCTCTTTTGCAGAAAGCTCTGTGTGCGTCATCAGTGCACGTGCCGCTGAGAGTGCATAATTGCCTCCTGAACCAATACAAGCAATATCATCATCTGGTTCAATGACATCGCCATTACCTGTGATGATAAAGAGGTTCTCAAGATCTGCAGCTATAATCATAGCTTCGAGTCGTCTGAGTATCTTGTCTGAACGCCAATCCTTTGCCAATTCAACTGCTGAACGTTTTAAATTGCCTTTATACTCTTTTAATTTACCTTCAAACTTCTCAAAAAGCGTAAATGCATCAGCTGTAGCGCCTGCAAAGCCTGCTAAGACTTTATCATTGTAAAGCGTTCTCACTTTTTGTGATTTTGCTTTAAAAATAGTATCTCCGAGGGTTACTTGTCCATCACCTCCGATAGCAGCTTTGCCATCTCTTCTCACAGCGATAATAGTTGTGCCATGCAATGTTATACTTTCCATTTTGACCTCTTAATCATCGCTGTTTTCTTCATTATCTTCAGGGTCAAAATTGTCTGCATCAACTTCTGCCTCATCTTCGTTATCGAGCTCTTCATCTGGCTCTGGTTCTACTTCAGGCTCATCTGTTTTTGGGCTCAAGTCTATTTTCATTTCCATCGCTTTGTCATACTTTTTATTAATTAAATCTTTTTCATCTTCATTGATATTAGCCAAGATTATTGAAAATATTTCATCAACAGTCAATGTCTCTTTTTCAAGCAATTCATTTGACAAGATATCCATCAGCTCTTTATGAGAGGCAATAATATCTGTTGCAGTTTGATGGGATGTATGAATCAGATTACGAATTTCATTATCCACCAATCTTGCCGTATCTTCACTGAAAAAGTCTTGCTGCGTCATATCGCGTCCGAGAAATACCTGTTTATCTTCTCTGCCAACGGTCATAGGACCTATTTCTTTGCTCATGCCCCAATTACAGACCATTTTCTTTGCCAACTCAGTAGCACGTTGTATATCATTGCCTGCACCCGTTGTCAGTTCATTAAACACAATTTCTTCAGCAACACGTCCACCCATCAAGTTTACCAAAATTTGTTCTAAATATGAGCGAGAATAGCTGGATTTATCAGTCATCAGATAGTGAGTTGCCCCGCCAGTAAAGCCACGTGGTATAATAGTTACCTTGTGTACAGGCTCTGTTTTATCTTGAAAAACAGAACACAATACGTGACCAATCTCATGATAGGCTGTGCTTTTCTTTTCATCTTCTTCAATAATGCGATTCTTACGCTCTTTACCGAGGGTAACCTTATCGCGTGCCTCATCAAAATCAGACATATCAATCTTCTTCTTATTTTTTCGTGCAGCGCCCAAAGCCGCCTCATTTGCCAAGTTTTCCAAATCTGCACCGCTAAAGCCTGGCGTGCTGCGTGCAATAACCATCAAATTGACATTATCGGCTATTGGCAAGATTTTAGTATGAACCTTAAGAATATCATTTCTCCCTTTAATATCGGGTAAATCAACCACTACTTGGCGATCAAAACGACCTGGTCTCAATAGTGCAGGATCCAAGACATCTGGTCTATTGGTTGCAGCGATAATAATCACAGAATCATTTTGTTCAAAGCCGTCCATCTCCACAAGTAATTGATTCAAGGTCTGTTCCCTTTCATCATGTCCACCGCCCAACCCAGCACCACGTGAGCGTCCAACAGCATCTATCTCATCAATAAAGGCGATACAAGGGGCATTGCGTTTTGCCTGCTCAAAGAGGTCTCGCACTCTTGATGCACCAACGCCCACAAACATCTCCACAAAGTCGGAACCGCTAATACTAAAGAATGGCACCTTTGCCTCGCCAGCCACAGCTTTAGCCAAGAGTGTTTTACCTGTTCCTGGTCTTCCTAAGAGTAATACACCACGAGGTATTCTGCCGCCGAGCTTTTGAAACTTCTTTGGCGACTTCAAGTATTCTACTATTTCGCACAGTTCTTCTTTTGCTTCATCTACGCCAGCCACATCATTAAAGGTGATTTTTGTTTTGCCATGCATAAAGAGTTTTGCTTTGCTTTTGCCAAACTGAAAGGCTTTATTGCCTCCACCTTGCATGGAGCGCATCAAGAATATCCATATGCCGATTAATAAAATAAAGGGCAACCATGAGATCACATAAGCCCAAAAACGAGAAGGCTTTTGCGACTCGATCTGCACATTTGCATTGTGCAGTTTTTCCACAATAGAAGGGTCTTCAAATGGCATATAAGTCGTATATTCATTGTTTGACATATCTTTAAAAAACAGGTTTTGGCTATTTATTCGCACAGATTTAATTTCATTTCTATCTACCATGGATAAAAACTCGCTATATGACTTATCTTTTACAGCGGTTTTGCTTCCATTCATCATTTGATAGACGACTATTGCCAGCAGTATCATCACAATCCAAAAGAATATTGTTTGTGGCGGTTTTTTACCTGGCATCTGTTTTTTTATTTGTTTTTTATTATTATTTGTCATGAATACACCTCTTCTTTTAATATTCCAATAAATGGTAGATTTCTATATTTCTCTGCATAATCAAGCCCGTATCCTACGGCAAATTCATTACCAACATCAAAACCTACATAATCGATTTGAACATCGATTTTGTGAGCTTTTGGCTTGTTTAATAAGACACATGTCTTTATTGATGCGGGGTTGTGGTTTTTCAGATAATCCATAATATAATTCAACGATAGACCGCTATCGACGATATCTTCTACAATTATCACATGTCGACCATGAATATCCGTATCTATGTCTTTTCTGATTTGCACGACACCTGTCGACTTTGTGCCTGAGCCGTAGCTTGAAATAGACATAAAATCTATCTCCAAAGGTATAGTCATTGAACGTATTAAATCACACAAAAACAATGATGCCCCTTTTAAAATACATATCAAAATTGGGGTTTTATCTTTATACTCAATTGATAATTGAGCACCGATGTCTAAAATTCTGTTTCTGATCGTATTTTCATCAAACAAAACAGCTGAAAGGTCTAGGTTCATTTCACTCATTTATTTATCCTTTTTTTGGGTTTTTCTTGCTATTGTTAGCTTATTTTCTTTAAGATTATCGATGGTAAGAACAAGATGCCACTTTGTCTCGCTATCCACAGCCACTCTCTGATCTATTCTATGTTCTGCTACCCAAATAATCTTTTCTGCATCACAAAAAATAACGACTTTATCTCTTTGAAACTTCTCAACTTTTTCATCAATAAAAAAGTCTTTTAGCTTTTTAAAGCCCGTCATGCCAAAGGGGATAAAGCGATCTCCTGCCTGTCTATAACGAAGAGTTAGTGGAAATTGTACCTTATCAAAATCCATCACAACACAATTATTTTCTTTTTTAAGATCATGCTCAGATATTGTCTTCACCTTTTGCATTTGAATGCGCTTGTCATTGAAGACAAAAACTGTTCTCAGGCTACTTATCTCACGTGAGTCATACTCATTTTTATCTGAAAAAGTAAGCTTATTATATAATCTAATAGAATAATAGTCTTTTTGCAAAATAATATTTGCGGGCAGGCTTAATTCTTTACCGCCGTCCAAGTTAAGCAGGTTTTGTACTTCTTTGAAGTGGTAATAGTAAAAGTCTTTAGAGGATTGAATCAGCTTTTCCCAAGCTATTTTTAATACATAAAACTGCAAGATTGGATTGATGGGTAAAAACTTGTCAAGATCCAGGTAAATTTCAGTCTCACTCTCTAATAAAGCGCTTCTTTTATAGAGTTTGTTTGACTCGCTTTGGAAATATTTATCAGCCTCGCAAAAGATTATCGAATATTCATTTAACTTTTCTTTGAAGTTAGAATTATACTCTCTTTCAATCATAGGTAACATGCTATTTCTGATCTTATTACGTGTATAATCGCTCTCAGCATTACTCAAATCTTCACGCCATGTGCAGCCCTTAGCTTGTAAATACCCCTCCAACTCGGCACGTGAAAACAATAAAAATGGATGAATAATAGACCCAGAAATGCTTTTAATTCCTGCCAAACCATTGAATGCTGCACCACGCAAAAACCGCGAGAGCACAGTCTCTGCTTGATCATCTTTATGATGCGCCAAGGCAATTGCATCAAGTTTATTCAAGGCTTTCAAATCATTAAAATATTTCATGCGTATATCTCTTGCCTTGTTTTCCATGCCACTAACTCCAAAGAGGTCGGATTGCTTTACAAAAACAGGCACATTATTATTAAAACAAAACTCCTTCACAAAGCGTTCATCTTGCTCAGAATCCTCACCACGTAAATGATAATTGATGTGCGCAGCCATAATGTTAAGCTTGTATTGCTTTCGAAAATGTAAAAGAACTTGCATTAAAGCAGTCGAATCTGCCCCTCCAGAAAAGCCTACAAGAATCTTGCTCCCTCTTTTGAAGAGCTTATTCTCTAACGCATATTCAATAAACTTATTATGAAACTTTTCTATGCTCATTCCTTACTCTTTCTTAACATAAAATTAAACCATTGCAATACTATTTTGTTATGTATGCAAACTATGTCAACTTAAATCTTGAAAAAGATTATTCATTCTCTTTCATCACTGAAAAGCTTTTCATATCTATGCTGTGCATACGTTTTAGCTACACAAAATATATTATGAGACTATTGCATAGTAAAACAAAATCATAAATAAAAAAACATCTCCCTCTATATATATAGGGCTTACAAAATGGCGTTTTTTGAAAACTATTTTCACCTAAATCAGCAGATGCCTACTACAAGCGGGTTTAGAGATGATTTTTTTTACATAACCAGCAGCGAAGCGAGTACTAATTCAGCAATACGATGACCAAAAAGTGCCTTGTTTCAAATAACAAAAAGAATAAGCAAAAAAGCTTGCTAAAATATCTATTTTATTTAAACTTGTTTTCAGAGGCATTTTTGATAAAGAGGAGATTATTCATGACAGGATTATTCAAAATAGCAGTTTTAACATCGGGGCACAGCCGTGGCTCTAACTTTAAGGCAATTTACCAGTATATTAAAGATAAGAAATTGCCAATTGTTGTAGATTTTGTTTTGATTACCGCGCAAGACCCTCCAATCAAGGAATATTGCACAAGCCTCAATATTGAAACTATTTTTTACGATGGTAAAAGCAAAATCAATTCTTTCTTATTGGAATTATTCAAAGAAAGAACGTGTGACTTAATCGTTTTGGCTGGTTTTATGAGAAAGCTTTCAGAGCAATTTTTAGATACTATAAATACCCCGCTCATCAATATTCACCCTGCACTATTACCAAAATACGGGGGCAAAGGTATGTATGGCTCAAATGTTCATAATGCCGTTTTCACAGCAGGGGAGAAGATTTCTGGAGCAACTGTGCATTATGTCAATAAGAATTACGATGAAGGAGATATCATCATGCAGCAAAGCGTTGATATCACTGATTGTCAGTCGCCAGAAGAAATTGGCAAAAAAGTGCTGGCAATAGAGCATCAAATCTATGGCGCAGCAATTGAAAAAATACTTTTAGGGAGGGCTTCATTATTAAAAGATTAATTGTAATTATAATAGTACTCGTGGCATGTACACTATCAGCATATGAAATACAGGATTTAATTCAAAACAAGCTTGAATATCTCAAAAACTTCCCTGATGATATTGCAGAGAGAATAGAATTAGGGCAAATATATGCCGAGCAAAATCAGTATGATGAAGCAGCTAATCAGTTCATGATTGTCCTCTTGGATGACCCTCACAATACAAAAGCATGGACTAATCTCTTGGCAATACTTAATTATATCGGCAGTGATAATGATGTTATTTCTTTGAAAGATTTAGCATTAGACTCCACAGACAATGACCCTTTGATCGCCTTTATTATTGCCAGTTCTTTAGAACGCACGTCAAATAGGCTTACTGCTATCGCTCTGCTAAAAAGCATTATTGATGACAGTCGCACAGATGAGAATACTGCGATATTATGCAAATTAAAGCTGGCGCAATCTTACTATTCTTTGGGAGATTTTTATCGTTATAATATTATAAATAATGAACTGAAAAAAGCCCAAACTGACGAGAATAAAAAGAGTGAGAATATTGTGAAAATTAAACCCTTATTCTTAACTGAACTGTCCTTTAGCAAAGAAAACAATGACGTACTCAATCAAAAACTAAAGCAGTATATGGATATGGGAGCACTTGAAATGGAGGTATATGCGAACAGTAGATTGCAAGACTCAAAAGTTGCCGCAAACACCTATTCACTCGATATTAAAAACAAGTATTTCTTCATCACTGTCGATGGTCAGTTTCACTTGTTAAAAAGCAATAAAGATAATTTTCCAGAAGATGAAAATGCCTTTGGGACTCTCTTCACAGCCTCAAAGCAATTCTATTTTAATAAATACCGAATTGAGCCTTTTGCCTCTATTGGCTTCAGTGAGTATAAAACTACTGAAAAAAAAGAAGAGTTGACTCAAATCAATGCAGGCTTTGTTTTTAGTTCTGATTTTTACACTATTTTAGCTGATCTTAATCGCCTCAATGATAGCGAGAAAAAGACATCAGCGATGCTCACAACTTATGCAAATATCTATGGACCATACTCTATTCAATCGATCAATAGTTTTGGCTATAATTATCAGTTTATCAGCACATTAGGTGGACATTTTGATAAGCGCAATGCAAGTCATCAATTTCATCAAATAGATAATTTATTTTCCTTTAAACAATACGTTTTTAACCTCTCGTACTGCCGCTCTTTACATGATAAATGGACAAATACTTGGGGCATCAGCGCCAGCATATTTCATTAGGAGTATACCATGAAAAGATATGAGAAAAACCCAATTATCAGCCGCCTAAACATTGTCTCAGAGCTGCCAGAACTAAAGGATGTATCCTCTGTCTTTAACCCTGGAGCAGTGATCTTTGAAAATAAAGTCGTTTTACTATTGCGTGTGCAAAATAGAGGGCGCGAGACACTTTTGGTAAAGGCAATTTCTGCTGATGGATATAATTTCACTGTCTCGTCAAAACCAGTGATAATCAAGGGTTTAACAGAGTCTGCTGAGAGAAAAATTTACCATGTTTATGACCCACGCATAACGCAAATTCAAGGTAAGTTTTATATACTTTGTGCCATCGACACCTCGCAAGGATGCTTTTTGGGCTTATTTACCACAAGTGATTTTGACACATTAGATTTTATAGACTACGTTTCTGAGCCTGATGTACGCAATGGAGTATTGTTTCCAGAACTGATAAATGGCTATTTTTACAGATTAGAACGACCTAATCAACATGTCTTGGCTAATGGCACAAAGACGGGATCAACTATCATCGTTTCAAGATCAATTGACTTAATAAAATGGGAAAAAGTCTCTGATTTATTCAGCGGCAGACCACATTATTGGGATGAACTTATCGGGTCGGGTCCTCCGCCACTGAAGACAAAGAACGGTTGGCTGCACATATACCACGGCGTTGCAACTCACTTTGCCTCAGCAAATATCTACCAAGCTGGGTATAGCCTATTAGACCTGGAAAACCCTGAAAATGTCTTAGATCGAGGGAAATATAATATACTCGAGCCACGTGAATTATACGAGCTCACAGGACAAGTGCCTAATGTCGTCTTCCCCAGCGGCATGGTATCTTTTGACTATGATAATGAAGGCTTTTTAAAAGATGATGCCAAGATTCTAATCTACTATGGCGCCGCCGATACCGTCGTGTCCGTGGCAGAATTTTGCCTGAAAAATCGATAAGAGAGGCGTGGTGAGGAAGAGATTTCACTGCGTAGAATAATAAATTATGAGGTTTTTAATGAAAAAGATAATTATCACACTCGCTTTTATCATCTGCTTGAGTGCTATCTTTGCAGAGCATTTTCCTGTGCCTGCATATCAAATAACTCCCAAGTATTATGCTTGTTATCGTACGGCAGAGAAGATGGAAATTGATGGGCAAATGAATGAGCCCGCATGGCAGAAGGCACATTGGACAGAGCCTTTTGCCGATATCGAAGGTAAGCTTAAGCCACAGCCTTTTTATAATACCCAAGTAAAGATGCTCTATGATGACGAATATTTTTACTTCTATGCGTATTTGGAAGATAAAGATCTCTGGGCAACACTCACAGAGCATGATGCAGTGATCTTTCATGATAATGACTTTGAGATTTTTATCGACCCAGATGGTGACACACATGATTACTATGAGCTCGAAGTAAATGCTTTTAATACAATTTGGGACTTATTGGTCCTCAAGCCCTATCGTGATCGTGCACAAGTGGCGGTTAATGCGTGGGATATCAAGGGCTTGCAATGTGCGGTTCATCTCGATGGAACAATCAATGATAATAGTGATGAAGATAGGGGTTGGGGCGTGGAAATTGCTATCCCCTGGTCTGTTTTGGCTGAATGCGCTCACAAGCCTGCTCCACCAAAGAATGAGGATATCTGGCGTGTGAACTTCTCACGTGTGCATTATGATTTGGATAAAGAGGGTACTGGCTATCAGAAACGTCGTGATTTGCAGTCTGGAAACCCTCTGCCAGAGTACAATTGGACATGGTCGCCGCAGGGCTTGATTGCGATGCATTATCCTGAGCAATGGGGGTATGTGCAGTTTTTTGAGCAAGAAGTGAGTGAAGACGCTGCTGAGATTGGCTTTCAGTTGAACACGAAGGAACTCGATAAGATTCTACTTAGGCAGATTTATTATACACAAAAGCAGTATTTTATGAACAATAAAAAGTATGCTAAGACACTTAAAGAGTTGAATTTTGACTATCCTTATCAAGCAAAGGATTATAAGATAGAGATATTTACCAGCCCGCACACCTATGAGGTGATTCTCACTAATAAGAAAACAAAAGAGCAGCTATTTATCTTTCAGGATGGTCGACTCTTAGAGGCAATTGACTTTTAAAGATAGCGGAAAATTCAGCAAAGACTTGCCAAAACAAATTAAAGATTAGTAAGGGGCTGAGAAATTGATAATTATCACTCAGCTCATTTATATTTATGCCCTTTTCTTTGGTTAGATTGGCGATGCTCATTTCTCTCTGGATAAGCTGGCTCGCCTTTGCTAATTGCTCATCAGTAAAGAAAAAGTACTGCTGGTAGTCAGCTAAACTAAGCTCTTTTTGTAAAAAATATCTTGCACTGGCGATTCTCCAAAGTAAGGCATAGAGTTGGTAATCTTTCGGGGTGTGTCTGAAAAGGGGCACTAAATACTGTCCAAGAGGGTCAAAAACAGCCTTATACAGCGCTTTATTTTCTTTTTTATGCAATATCCAGTCTGTCACAATTCCAGCGTCAAATGCCTTGCAAATGAATTTATTGGGGCAGGGGGTCAGTTCAGCGCATGGATAGCAAGAAAACTGCGCATGATCAGGGAAATAAACAAGCGTGTCCGCCTTATAAGCGAGCGTCTCATATGGATAAGCCGACCCAAAAAAGAGGGCAAAAACACGACAGTTCGTCAATGAGGCAAGGTGCATGGTTCCTGTATCTGAGCTAATCAAATACTCCGATTGATCGAGAATGTGATGCAAGTCTTGCAAGCTGGTCTGTCCAATTTTATTGATAATCTTCTCTCTCTGCCCAATTAAGGGGATAAACTCTTCATATAGCGCCAACTCGCTCTTCACGCCAGTTAATACGATCAGATAACCATTTTCAATTAGTCGATTAGCAATCTTGGCAAAGTCGCTCATCAAGGGGTGACGCTTAGAATTGCGGGAGCCCAATTGTAAGGCAATTTGCTTTTTAGCCTCTACCCCACTCTCTTTTTCTGGCAGATACGCATTGTCAAAGGGATTGAGCTTCAAAAAGATATCTACAAGGTTAAAACTTGCCAGCTCCCTATTTTTCATAAAAGAGATAATATATTTCAGCCACTTTTCATCATGCTCATTACCAGAGGCAAAGCCCTTCTTATGCGGGCTTTGTACACGCATTATGATCTCTTTTGCCAGAGCTGTGCCATTTAAATTTATCACATAATCAAAGCCTTTTAATCGCTCAAACATTTGCTCAGCATAGTCGCTATCTTTTAGCAGAAACTGCCCATCTTCATGCACTGCCAGCAGGTCGAGATTGACAGGCAATGGCTTTACACAGTCGATGAGAGAAAGCACGTCTGAGAATATTTCACTATGCAAGACATAAATATCAGGCTTGGCGACGCTCTTTTGTAGGGCTTTTATCAGTGGAAAGCTCTGAATCAAGTCTCCCATTTTTGCTAATTGTATAATCAAAATCTTCATTTTTGCCTATCACCTCTCTCTTTTATGGCAATATATAAAAAAGATTATTGCTTGTCAAGTAGATAATTGTAAATTCGTGCATAATTTTATTGACTTTTATCTCTCATTCTGCAAGAGTTAATTATTATGGTTAGATATTTTTTATTGATAATGATAATTCTCATGCCTTTTTTGCTTTTAGGTCAACTCGATGACGAGTTAATCTATGACAGTGAACTTTATGAAAAGGAGTCCTATTACTTTGAGGCATGGATAGATACGCCTATTTATATCAATCAGATTTCAAGGGATGAGCTGATAGACTCTTCAATCTTTTCTGATCTTGAAATAGATAAAATTATTGAATATAGAGCGCTTAAACCGATTGATTCGATTGCTGTTTTGCAGACTATGCTTAATGATGAAAAAATTGAGATGATAAAGAATAGGCTTCGCTTTAATTTGCCGCAAAGATACTCTACCAACATCAAAAGCTATGCTCTGATCAGCAAAACGAAGGAAGATTATTATTATCAAAAGCTGAATATGCAGAATAAAGAAATGAGGATGAGCGTGGTCGCTGAAAATAATCCTCATGATCTTCTGCACTTTGACTTTTATAAACTCAGCGCCAGCTATACGAATAGCAAGATAAAAGAATCTGTGCATATAGGCGCTTTTTCTATCAATTCTGGCAATTATTTGCTCTTTGGTTCGTCTCCTTTTTTTCGTAGTAAAACTGTCTATAAGCCGCAAGAATCGCGGGTAAAACAAGATTTGAGCCGCACGAAATATGGTTATCTCAATGGCATTGCAACTAAAATAAATGTCAAAAATACCTCTTTTCTGCCATTTGTTTCGATAAGCCCTTTTAGCTTTAAAGCTGACTCTTTGGGACGCATCAAGACAATTATCAAGACGAGTAATGACGACAATATCTCTGTTGTAAATAGCCATGTAAAAGCCTTTGGGCTCATCTCTGAATATAAAGAAAAGCAATACTTAATTGGGGCAAATCTACTTTGGCAAGATTTTGCTAATGAGTTTTCTGATGCTAATCTCAAACAAAAGAATCAGACTTTTAGTCAATATGGTCAATTCTTTAATGATTATTTGGCGCTGCGCTATGAATACGCATTTGCACACGAGAAAGATGCTTATCATATTGAGACTCTGTGGCATAATAAAGCACATTCTTTGAAAATAGGATATCGTGATTATCAAAAGTATTTTCCAGAAAATTATGCCACGCCATACAGTGTCAGAGCCGATTTTAGAAATGAAAAGGGCATTTATAGTCTATTCAATACCGAGATAAAAAAGCTGCAGATTGAGCTCTTTACCGATAATTTTATCTATAGCCAGCCCGAAGGAAAAGACGATTTAACTAAGAGAGGGACGGTAAATAAGATCAGACTAAGCTATCCTTTTAGCCAAGATTATCGGCTTTCTCTGCTCGCTAATCACCGTAAAAGCGATCTCTCCTATCAAAATGAGATGACTCTCAAACGCAGAAACTACCTGTCTATCATCAATGATATATTCCCAAAACAACGGCTCAGCCATCAAGTAAAGTGCTATTTGATAGGCGATAAGGTATATAGTCAAAATGAAGAAAAAGAGGGCTTTGCTTTGGTTCAAAAAACTAAGTATAGCGGCAAGGTATTTACTTTTTCTTCTACCACTGCCTTTTATGATACAAAATCAAGTATCTCGCTACCAAACAACTCTGTACACGGCTTTGCCTCGTTTTTTGTGCTGAATAAGTCGAGTTTCTTAGTGTCCCTTGAAGGTAAAGTTAGAGTAGTAAATTCTTGCGACCTTGGTGCGACTGTCACTTATCAGCCAGAAAGTTCAAATGCCTACAAAGCCGCTTTATCATTAAATATGGTCTTTTAAGAGGATATTGCAAATTTAACAGTGATCATTACTAAAAGAAAACAGATGTTTTTCTTTATCTAATAAATTCATAATAAATCCCCTTTGGATTCTCTTTAGATTCCTATAAGATTACCTTTCATTCTCCAAGATAGCAAGAGGAATGTAAAGGGAATCTCATAGCTATATCTCTGATAAATAGTCATATACAAGATTGACAAAAAAAAGAATAAAAAGAGGGGAAAACAGATTTGAAAACAGGGATTTTTGTGTTTTTTTGCACCTTCATTTGCTGAGAATTTGGCAATTTTCAAGTTGTAATTTTTACATATTGCTTTAACTTTTTTTGCAATATCCTCTTTATAGTTTTGCTGTATTATTTAACAAGTAGCTCGGATTTACAATGTAACAGTTTCAATAAAAAAAGCCCAGCGAAGTTGCTGGGCTAATTTCTATTTTAAATATATGTTTAATTTTCTTTTGTTAAAGCGACTGTGCTTCCTTTTTCAACCATTTCAATTGCATTCTTTGGGCAAGCTTTTACGCAAACTTCACAGCCTACGCAGAGTTTAGGGTCGACTTTATGAGGATGTTTTAACTCACCACTAATCGCTTGAACAGGGCATTTTTTAGCACATATCGTGCAGCCGATACACTGATCTTCGTGGATAAACGCCTCTTTACGTGGAAGCATCCTATCTTCAATGGCTTTTGTAGGGCATACAGACGCACAAATACCGCAATTGATGCACTTGCTATAATCAATTATTGCAAGATTATTCACAATGGTAATTGCCTGGGTTGGACAATTCTTTACACAGAGTCCGCAAGCGATACAGGCAGTGTTATTGCCACATGATTTCTTGGCAATAGGTCCCTTATCGCGGCTTGAGCAGAGAATATGAACTCTCTTGCTGATAGGTACGAGCTCGATCAAAGAGCGTGGGCAAGCCTTTACACATGCGCCACAGCCTGTACAATTATCTTCATTTACTACTTTCATGCCATCTTCTGTAATATGCAGAGCGTCGAATTGACAAGCCTTCACACAGTCATACTGGAATACGCAGCCCCAAATACACTGATTTGGTCCGCCAGCGATTGTCGCAGCAGAACGACAGCTATCTATACCCTTGTATTCAAATTTAAAAGCGGTATTATTATAGCCACCTGATTGGCAATGAATCACGGCTATATCTCTCTCTTTTGGCGTCAGGCTGACACCCATAATCGCAGCGATTTTCTTGGCAACTTCTTCACCACCAGGAGCACAAAGATTTACTGCAGCACCATTTTGAACTATTGCGTCTGCATAGCCAGCACAGCCTGGAAAGGCACAGCCACCACAGTTTGCTGAGGGTAATATGCTGGCAATTTCATCAATTTTAGGGTCAACTTCTACAAAGAATTTCTTTGAAGCATAGGCTAAGATTAAGCCAAAGACGGCGGCGAGACCACCAATCAATAAAGCTGGTAATAATATTGTAAACATTCTTCCCCCTTAGCCGAGTTTCAGTCCAGCAAAGCCTAAAAAGGCAAGCGCCATACAGCCTGCAATAATCAGGGCAATAGGCATTCCTTGCATGCTTTTTGGTACTTCTGCTTTTTCCAAGCGTTCTCTGATTCCTGCCATCATCAGCAATACGACAGTAAAGCCGACGCCACCAAAAAATCCATTGAGAATACTATCTAAGAAATTGAGATGATCATTAATATTTATCACAGCCACACCGAGTACAGCGCAGTTTGTGGTAATTAGAGGCAAGTACACACCCAAAGATTTATACAGAGCAGGAGCTGATTTTTGGATAAACATTTCTACAAATTGCACCAATGCCGCAATCGTGAGAATAAAGGCAATCGTCTGCAAATATTCAAGACCAGCTGGTATGAGTAAATATGCATTGATCAACCATGTAAAAGCTGAGGCTATAGCCATCACGAAGATCACTGCCATTCCCATACCAAAAGCAGAATCTAGCTTTTTTGATACACCTAAATAAGGGCATAAACCTAAAAAGCGAGACAGCACAAAGTTATTGATAAAAATGGACGAAACTGCCATTATTAGTATTTTTGCTATATATTCCATTTCTTACTCCTTTACTGCTTTCTTCTTGTCTTTGATGATATTAATCAATGCCATTAAGAGCCCAAGAGTGATAAAAGCACCTGGTGCCAAAATAGCTACCAACATTGGTTCCTCGATATATGCTTGAGGGAGAATGGCTATTTCCCAAATCTTGCCAGTACCCAATATCTCACGGATAATGGCAACCACAGATAATGAGAGAGTGAAGCCCAGTCCCATACCAACGCCGTCCATTAAAGAAGCAAATACGCCATTTTTGCAGGCAAAAGCTTCAGCACGACCAAGAATAATGCAGTTCACCACGATTAATGGAATAAAGATACCTAAGCTCTTATGTAGATCAGGTAAATAAGCCGCCATTGCCATATCTATTATTGAGACAAATGATGCAATTACAACGATATAGCCAGGGATTCTTATTTTTGAGGGTATCAAATCCTTGAGTAATGAGATGAGAATATTTGAAAAAGCCAAGACAAATGTCGCAGCCAAGCCCATACCTATTGCATTCTGTAAAGATGAGGTGACTGCCAAAGTAGGGCACATACCCAAGACAAGTACGAAGGTGGGGTTTTCTTTGAATATACCTTTTGATAATTCTTTAAATGAGCTCATCTTTCACCTCCTGTTTAAAGGTAATGCCAGCTAATTCGTTTTCAAGATCATAAATATCCTTTTTAATGGCATTGGTCACAGTACGTGTCGTAATTGTTGCACCTGTAATGCTTTTTATATTACCACCATCTTTGTCGACAGTTAAATCTTTGTATTCGAGATTAGTATATTTTTCACTAAATTCAGGCTTAATACAGTTAGCGCCGAGACCAGGTGTTTCGCTTTGTTGAATGATGATGATTTTTTCAATTTTAAAGTCTGTATCAATGCCGACCATGATCTGGACATCACTGCTATAACCTCTACCACATGAAATAAAAGTATAGCCTATTTCTTTGCCTTTTTCATCTTTAGCAATATAGTAGACCTTGCCGTTTTTCAATTCTTGCTTTTCAAAGGTTTTTGCTGCGCTGATAACTTGTTCCCTTGCATTGTTTTCCTCATCAAACAAATTACGGTCGATAATTGGCTTAGTTTGTTGATTTACCAATGCCAAAATACCACAAGCGAGGGCAGTTATTATCAAGAGCACAAGGGCATAATGTAAATAAACTTTCATTCTTTCACCTCCCCAAATGGCTTAGGTCGTGTATATTTGTCGATAAGAGGCACAAATAAGTTCATGATCAAAATCGCATAAGAAACGCCCTCTGGATAACCACCGATAAGCCTTATTACGACGGTCAAAACACCAGCGCCTATGCCGAAGATCATACGTCCATTCTTGGTTATCGGGGTTGTCACCATATCCGTTGCCATAAAGAATGCACCAAGGAAAAGACCACCAGATAAAATGTGGAATAGCGGGAAGGTGAGTGGCGCTGTCATAATACCATCAATGCCGCCAAAGATATATACCAAGACGAATACTGTCCCAATATAAAATGCAGGGATACGCCATTCAATAATATTTAAAATAAGCAAATACAGAGCGCCTAAAAGCAAGGCAAAGGATGATATCTCACCAATACATTGCCCAATATTACCCCAAAAGAGATTGTTTAGCGTTGTGATATCTGATAAATGAGTATAAATACTATGCGCATTATCATAGCCTATCGTTGTTATAACGTCTTTATTTCGCAGCATATTAGCCACGCCAAGAGGCGTAGCCTTACTGACTAATTCCATTGCTTTTTCTGGGACATTATCAAGGTTCATACCGCTAATCTGCCCGAACTTTGTTGCAGCCCAGCCAGATGTCATTCGTGTGGGCCATGAAGCCAATAAAAAGGCACGTGCCAGCAAAGCAGGATTGACAATATTAAAACCAAGCCCACCAAAGGCATGTTTACCAATAGCAATAGCAAAGGCAGAGCCCACTACCACTATCCACCAAGGCACATTTGCATGCACATTAAAAGCTACAAGCATACCTGTGATAACGGCAGAACCATCAGTCACAGTGATCGGCTTTTTTCTCAGCTTTTGGATCAAAGCTTCTGTAATAACAGCTGTTGCAACACCATAAATAGTCAGTTCTAAAGCCCTAAATCCAAAATATATAATTCCTGCCACCAAAGCAGGTAGCAAAGCAATAACGACATTCCACATTACAAACTTTACATTAGTCACGTCATGTAGATGTGGAGAACTGCTTACAATTGTTTTATCTTTCATTTCATACCTCTATAATAATACAAAATTAGCCCGTAAATTATGATTTAGCTGCTCGACGCATTGCGGTAATTTGGTTTTTACCTAAATCAACCCATTGAATAATCTTGATATGAGCAGGGCAAACATATGAGCAGGAGCCGCATTTCATGCAGTCCATCACCCCTGACTTCTCTGCCATATCCCAATCTTTATATTTCACTGCGGAGGCAATAAAGCTGGGTAAAAGATTGAGTGGGCACGCATCAACACAACGTCCACAGCGTAAACAAGCATGCTCGTCAAGCGACTTAGCCTGTGTTTTACTAAACAATAGTATTCCAGAGGTAGTCTTACTCACGGGGGCATCGAGATTAGGCAATGCAAAGCCCATCATGGGACCACCAGAGATAATCTTGCCAATCTCTTCTTTTGTACCATCACATTTTTCAACTAATTCTGAAAAGGCTGTACCGACTCTTGTTAGCAGATTCTTTGGATTATTTACAATCTGACCGCTTACTGTTACCACACGCTCAATCAGAGGCTTTTTATAGCGCACTGCCTCATAAATTGCGATTGCTGTACCAACGTTTTGTACAACAACTTCTACGCTACTTGGCAAGCCACCTTTGTTTGGAACTTTTCTCTTTGTACACGCATAAATGAGCTGTTTTTCTGCACCTTGTGGGTATTTCAGTTTCAAGCCAACAACATCGAGTTCTTTTTCTGTTTTTAATAAATTCGTCATTTTTTTGATTACATCAGGCTTATTATTCTCAACGCCAATATAGCCTTGCTTAGCGCCAAGCACTTTCATAATAATCTTTAAGCCTGATATAATGTCATCGGTTCTTTCCAACATCGCACGGTAATCTGCAGTTAAATATGGTTCACACTCAACACCATTCAAGATGACAGTGTCAATCGGCTTATCTGCAGGTGGAGATAGCTTGATAAGGGTTGGGAAACCAGCTCCGCCCATACCGCACACTCCCGCATCACCAATGCGCTTTTTAATCTCTTCGACTGGTAAATCTAAATAATTAGTATCATATACTAAGTCCACCCACTCGTCTTGTTCTTCCGCTTCAATTTCAATAGCCATTGACTGATATCCACCAGGATGTGGAAACATATCAATCTTGGTGACCTTCCCCGTCACGCTCGCATGCATAGCTAATGATACAAATGCAGAAGGCTCTGCGATTAATTGTCCAGTTTTCACCCTATCACCAGGTTTCACAATTGGATTAGCAGGGGCACCTATGTGCTGTGATAGAGGAATCACAACCTTTTTTGGGATACCCATTAGCTCAATAGCAGAGTCTTTTGAATACTCTTTACTATCCTTAGGATGGACACCACCAATAAAGCTTTTTAATTTCATTCTTGCTCCCCCATTTTATTAATTCAAATTTAGAAAACAAGTATTATGATTTGCTAAATAATGGCAAGATTTTTTTTGCGTTTTGTGAAAATAGTTGTAATCTGTATTAAAAAGTCAGGAAAATCAAATCAATTCGTACTGATATGAATAATCCAAACGGCTCAATACCTCATCTGTACAGCCACGACTGAGAGCCATAAAGGACACTGCCGCATCGTCTCTAAATTCTTCTGTGAGATATCCGAGCTTGACGATTACCAGGTCTTTTTTTAGATGATTAATGCCTAAAGCCTTAAACATTTCTGAATTGGTAAAGCCGATATGTTTTGAGCAGATTATCAGCTCAAATTCTTTAGTTTTAAAGAGTATAAGAGTGGTATTTAATAGACCAAAGCCCTCAATCCTTTTAATCGGCACACCCTGAAGCAATACGGGTTTGCAGTATTTTGTATCATAAATACCTCCGACAAAAAGCTCGATCTCTGTTTGCATATTCTTCTCGCAGAGAGCCACAGCTAATGGATCAAAAATGCCTGCAATTAAGATACTTTTCTCATTAATCTTATCTTTCAAATCTCTACTCAAAAGCCTTATTATTTCAGTATTATCGGCAGTTGAACCAGCGGTAGGATTGTCGCCCGAATCAGAAACAAAGACAGGCTTTTTCTCTTGTTTTAATGCTTCTATAAGAGCTTGTTCAGGCGGTAAAGAGGGCATAGAAAAACCAAAAAGGTGTTTCTTTTCCTTAAATTTATCAGCAAGATATCTGGCAGCATGATCAGCTCTCTCTTGATCTGCTTTGCAAACCACTATCGCAGTTACACCATTTTCTTTCGCATCAGCCCATGGAAAGCCAAGACAATAAGAAGCAGACAATATTTCAGCCTCTTTCTCCAGCTGATGCAACTCGTCGATCAGTGATTTCATTGGCTGGCAATCAGTCTCCGATTTTTCACCAGCGATCAGGCAATTAACCTTTGCATAAGCTGTTTTCAAGGTGATCTTGTTTTTCAAAGAAAAGTCTGCTAATTCAGCGATCTTATAACCTGTTTCCCATACGTCAATATGCGGCGCAGTCTTAAAAGCAACAAAGGCATCAGCTGTTTCCATCATCGTTTTAGTTATGCTGGCATGCATATCAAGAGCAGAGAAAATCGGCGTGCTGGGGTACTGTTTTTTGATGTCTGCCAGCAAGTCGCTTTCAGCTGAACCAATGCCCTCAACTCGCATGGAACCATGCAATGCAAGCACAAATGCATCGATTTGAGGCGCTTCCTTTAGATATGCAAAGAACCGCTCTTTCAATAGCAAATAGTACTCTCTGTTTATTTCACCATTTGGCACAGCCTTCATAAAAACCAATGGATAAAGCGAATACTCGCCTTTCTCTTGAAAATAATCAATAATACCCTTTGCCATTATAAACGCTGATTTATTAGTAAAAATCTCTTCTTTTTCAAAAACTACAATATCTTCTTTACCCGTAATAATGGGGTTAAATGTATTTGATTCGTGGAAAAACCCACCTATTGCAATATTCATTTTTTATCCTTTTAAAAAGCTTCTTGAAGAAAAAACCTCTTAGCATTTTGATATGTCTGTTCTGCTACAAGGTTTGGTGGAATACGCAAGATATCGCTAATCTTTTGCACCACATAAGTCAAATATTCGGGCGTATTTCTCTTGCCACGATGAGGAACAGGCGTCAGATACGGGCTATCTGTTTCGATAAAAAACTTATCTTTAGGTAAGATGCGCACTACGTCTGCAAGATCATTATTCTTATAGGTAATCACGCCTGTGATGCTGATATACCAATCTTCGGCAAGCACTTTCTCAGCAAAAGCGACATCACCAGAAAAACAATGAAAAACAACCTTCTTTGCTTTATTTTGCTTCAGCACGTCAAAGCAATCTTCATGCGCTTCTCGATCGTGAATAATGATCGGTTTATCTATCTCGCAAGCAATCTCAACTTGCCTTGCAAAAGCCTTTTTTTGCATATCTTTGGGATTATAATTACGATAATAATCGAGTCCAATTTCACCTATTGCCACCACTTTTTTATGCTTTGCTAATTCATATACCACTTTCTCATTGAAAATCTTTACCGTAGAGGGGTGGTAGCCTACACTTGCATAGATTTCTGGATATTGTTCTGCCAATTTAATAGAATCTCGCGAGCTTTTTTCATCTATACCGATATTTATAATGTTTTTCACGCCTACTTTGAAGGCTTTTTGGATCATCTGTTCGCGGTCATGCTTATAGTCATCAAAATCTAAATGCGCATGTGTCTCAAAGATATTCATACTTACTCCTCAATTACTCAGCTAACTTCTTTCTCGATATTCTTTTCCAAAATGCCATTATCTTTATATTTTTGATACTGGCTTCTGATTAATTGCCAGGAGAAGGGAAAGATAATAAGCGAATAAGCTATACCAAGCAATAGAGCGATTATACTGATAATCCATGTATTTAGCATATTGTACTTTGTCAATGAATTTGCATAGAGCATTAATAAAAAAGCTGGAACATTGACAATTACGATGAAGATAGAGAGATACACATTTTGCCAACGAATAGTATGTTTGCCAAAAGTATAAGCTTTTTTGATCACTTTAATGGGGCATATCGGATTTTCAAACATCATGGAAGGCACATGAAGAACAATAGCCAAACCATAAATTATTAGAATAAAATGTACCAAATTTAAAATGGGGTCGCCTTGACAAATAAGCTTCAATAAGAGCAAATAAAGAGAAGAGATGATGCATAAGGCTAATTGAGTAGGATAGTGTCTTAAAAGGGCAAAATACTCAGAAATATGAGAGCTTTTTGAGAAGAAGTCATCCTCCTTCGCAAGAGCAATTAACCAAAACGGCATAAAAAGAGAAATGACAAGCAAATTCAAGGCATAGTAAAAGAAAGGTCTAATATTTACAAAATAGCGGTGCAGCAAATATAAACCAAGAATGAGCGGCACAACTGAAAATATAAAAGTAATGAGAGAAAAGCTTATATGTTTGCTGTTATGCTTAGAATATGTGCTAAAGACTTCTCTGATTGTCTTAGATGCTGACAAATTCTCTTTTACAAAGCTCGTAGCAGTTCCACAATGATTACAAAAAATACTATTTGCAGGTATTTTACCCTTACACTTTTTACAATTCATTTTGTCTCCTTTAAATTAAAAAATACGCTCATACAGGCATCTTCAACAATACTTCTTCTAAATCTTTTCTCAGTTCTGCTTCGCCGTTAATCGTATCGACAACGAATGAGATCAGCGGTAAAGAGATATTTAATCTGGTCAATTTCATTACGGTTTTAGCCATAGAGACGCCTTCGACTTCCATGCCCACTTTTTGTAATGCAGAGTCCACATCCAAGCCCTGAGCTAAGAGCTTTCCAAACTGTCGGTTTCTGCTGTTTTCTGATAAGCAAGTTGTGATCAGGTCGCCCATTCCTGCGATGCCGTATACAGTTTTGGGATTAACATTAAAAAACTTCATTAATTTATAAAATTCAGAGAGTCCTTTTGTCATCAAAAGCCCAAAGATATTAGTCTTATAGCCAAGTCCATCTGCAATGCCAATAGCAATAGCGATCAAGCCTTTCAATGAAGCTGCCAGCTCGATACCTTTTACATCTGTGCTAAACTCAAAAAAGAGCCTTGAATTTGCCAATTCCTTTTGTAAATAGAAGAGCAATTCTATGTCATCAGATGCCAAAACAGCCTTTGCGGGCAAGCCTTCTGCAATTTCTCGGGCAATAGTCGGTCCTGAGAGATTAGCAAAATGCACTTTGGGTATAAAATCTTTCACTATTTCATGAATAGTCTTGAGGCTCTTGTGTTCGACGCCTTTTGAAACATTTACATAAATTGGCTGGGTATAGCCTTGAGCCTTTATTTCTTCGCATATTTCATGAACTTTTCTGGAGGGCACGCTGACTATCAAGATATCATCGCTATTTAATCTACTATTGTATTTTTTTTCAGCAGAAATATTATCAGGCAGCATTATGCCAGGTAAAAACTGTTTATTCTCACGATCTTTATTGATCTGTTCAGCTTCTTCAGTAGTATTGGTCCACAGTACAATTTGATTTTTTTCAGCAAAGACTGTAGCTAAAGTTGTTCCCCAATTTCCAGCACCTAAAACGTATACTTTCATTTTTTCTCCTAAAACGTCTTCAACACTGTAATTCAGACAGGCAATAAATGTTTCATTTTATTTTCAAACAAAACCAAACCCCTCGCAGTGGAGGGGCTTGCTGATAATTTATTCACTTGTTTTTTGAGTATGGTTGTTTTGTTTATGTTGGTGATGTGTGCTTTTAAATGTTTTTCTATTACCTTGATTCTTATTTGAAAAGCCTTTTTTAGCAAGAGAGATCACGACAGTTTTCTTTCTTCCATCGCCGATAGTCGTTGTTTTAAATCTCTTATCTTCTTGTACTCTGTGGTGTATCAATCGTCTTTCAGCAGAGATAAGTGGGTTCAGAGAGACACTTACCCGTGTTTTTAGCACTTTTGCCATAGCAATTTCAGCATCACGTTTGAGCGTATTAGCACGTCTTTGACGGTAATTATCCACGTCTAATATAATCTTGCCTTCTACCTCTTGATTTCTGAGAATACTGAGGTTTAATAAGTACTCTAAATCATTGAGGAAATTGCCATCTTTACCGATAATAACACCAGGTTCTGTGGGGTTAATTATCGTAACTTTGTATACATGGTCGATATTTTCAATTTCGACTACATCAAAACTCATCTGAATATGATTAAAGAAATCAAATAAATAGAGGCGTATTTCTTCAGAATAATTAGTAATAGTAAATTTTACTATTGCATCCTTTCCGCCAAATAGCCCTAAAAAAGAGGAAGTTGGTTCTTGTACAACTTCATATGTAAATTGATTATCATTGAGTTTATATTCTTTTTTAAAATCTTGAATAGCGAGATCAACTGTCTTTGCAGTTTTTTCAATTGTTTTCATTTTAAGCCTTCTTCTTGTAGTCTTTGTATAATTGTTGTACTATTTGGAACACATTAAATACCATCCAATATAGTACAAGACCGGATGGTAGAGATTTGAAAATAAAAAACATAAATATAGGCATAATATACATCATCATTTTCTGGCTTTGGATTTGAGCTTGTTGTTTTTCGTCCATCTTTTTTAGATCTTCGGGACTTGTGTTTGCCATAGTCATTTTTTGTTGTACAAACATTGATATGCCCATGAGAATAGGCAATACCCAGAACTTATCAGGTTCAGATAGGTCTGCCAACCAACCAAAGAACTCAGCTTGTCTGAGGTCAATTGAGCTTCTCAAGACAGGGTAGAGAGCGAAGAATATAGGCATTTGCAAAAGTAAAGGCAAGCATCCGCCTAATGGATTGATTTTGTGTTCTTTATAGAGTTTTTGTAATTCTTGATTCATGCGTTGCGGATCGCTTTTATATTGCTTTTGAATCTCTTGCATCAGCGGATTAATTTCTTGCATCTTTTTTGCCGACTGCATAGTCTTATTGGTAAGCGGAGAGAGTAAAAGCTTTAATACAAGAGCAAAGATGATAATAACGATACCCCAATTTGTGATGAATTTATTAAGGAAATTCAAGAAGTGTAAGAAGAGCTTGCTCAGCCATCTCAACCAAGCGCTTCCAAGCTCAGCAATATCTTCCATGCCATTATTAAAAGCAGAGAGTTTGCTATAGTCTACAGGACCTAAATAGAGTTGATAGTTGTCTTCAAAGACAGAGCTTCTTTTGCTAAAATCGACATTATAAACAAAGGCAGGGCTATCTTCACTTGCAAAAATATCAATACCTTTGGACTCAATTTTCTTTTCAGGGATAAGGGCATAAATGAAATATTTAGAGCGCACAGCAGCCCAGTCAATACTGCCATAATGCTTTAAGGTCGCATCTTTTGTCCCCTGATTAGTCATCTTGCCAATCTCTTTATTGATTTTATAAAGAGTAACTTGTTCGTATTTATTTCCGACCTGGCTAATCAGTTTGAAAGAGTTCTTTTTATCTTTTGTGGATGCAGTGCTCTCTTCGGTCAGCATTATACCAGAGTCAAAGCCAATCGTATAGCCATCTAAAGAGGCATAGCTTTCATTAATAAACTTAAAATCCAGCGTATAATCATCATACAGGGTAAATACCTTGCTCAATAACTTTGTGCCATTTTCTGATTCAAAATAGAAAGTTAAAACTTGAGCGCTATCTGATTGACTATGTTCAAATTTTAAATTATAATCAGCAAGAGAGATATAGCCGTCAGACGTTTTTAAAACAATATTTGTCAAATCTTGATCTTCTGGTATTAGCTGGACGGGGGTTTGTTTGTCAGCTAAGGAATAATCTTTAACGACGATAGATTTTAAATTACCACCTTTATTTGTAAAAGTGAGCTTGAGTTGGTCATTCTCAATAACAATATTTTCATCCAATTCAACAGCTTGATTAACGACAGGGGTACTAATGAGTTCTGTTTGTTTTTCTCCAGCATCATTTTGCTTGGTATTTGTATCTTCGACAGTCTGAACAGTTTGAGTTTGGGCATTTTCAATTGTTTTTGGTTTCCAGAAATATTCTGAAGCCACCCAATAGATTACCATAATTAAGATAATGGCAATGATTGTTCTTTTTTCCAAATTTCCTCCAAAATTATATCATAAGTGAGTATTAGGGTAGTGGATCATCTCCACCAGGGTGAAAGGGATTACACTTCAAAACACGTATCACAGATAGGAAAAGAGCTTTAGGTAGAGAGTATTTTATAAAAGCTTGCCTTGCATATTCACTACATGTGGGAGTAAACCGGCATGCTGCTGGCAATAAAGGAGAGATATATCTTTGGTAAAACCGTATCAAATAATAAAATGGATAATTAATTATTCGCATATTGGTTCAATCTCTCAAATTGCCTATATAGATCTTTTTTCAAAAGCAAAAAATCTACTTCGACAATATCTGGACGTGCAATAATATTAATTTGAAAACGTGATAAGGCTGGAGGCTCATGGTAATCTCTTAAAACTGAATGTAATCGCCTTTTGATGAGGTTTCTTACAACCGCATTACCCACTTTTTTACTTACTGTGATACCTACAGCCAACTCTGTATTCTCTTCGTTTTCAAGGTAAATCAACAAAAAGTACTTGCCAAAAAGCTTATTCTCGCTTTTTCTTAGCTGGTCAAATATACTTTTTTGTTTGATGAATTGCATTTATACGCAGAGAACTTTTCTTCCTTTTGCTCTTCTACGTGCTAATACTTTACGACCATTCTTGGTTGCCATTCTGCTTCTGAAGCCGTGTACGGACTTTCTTCTTCTATTATGTGGCTGAAATGTTCTTTTCATTTTTTATCCTCCAATTTTTTGTATTTTTGAATAATCATTTCCTAAATTGCCAAATTATTAGGTCTATTGTAAGTGTCAAGAAAAAAAAAGGAAAAGTGATTTAAGTTAGCCTTTCAATTTAATTTTTTAGAGGTAGATTCATTATTAAGATATATTGATTTATTCAATAAAAAACTTGACTTTTGAATTATATTTATTAATCTGGTAAAAATATATATTGAGGTTATATGAAAAGAATCATCATTATCACGGGCTATAATAAGTTTTTTGGTCAAGCAAGAAAGCCTTGGGCTTCTCTTAATACCGACTTATTTGTTGACGAGCTGAAAAAGCATGGGTATAATATCGAATTATACGAATTTTATCAAATTGCCAATGATTTAGTTAAACTAAAAAATGAAATTATTATTTACAGCTTTAGTCAAAAGTTTAACTTAAGATTTTTGATCAAAGACACGATCCGCTACCTTGAAAAAGAAGGCAATATAGTCATACCAGACTTTAATTTATTGTATTGCCATGAGAATAAGGGGTATCAAGAATTTTACAAGCGTCAATTGGGAATAACGAAGCCTAAAGCACTCTATTTTAGTAGCAAAAGAGAAATGGAAAACATGGATATCAAGTTTCCTAAAGTGCTAAAGATGATAGAAGGGACTAACGGTAATGGTGTGTTTTTGGTGCGCTCAAAAAAAGAAGTTCATCGAGTCTTAAAGAAAATAGAAAAACAGCTGAGTATTTTTGAGAGAATAGACTTATTGCGTCGCCATTATTTTAGAAAGCAAAAGACCTTTGCTGGCTTTCCCGAGTTTAATCCTATAAAAGACTTCCAACAATACCGTGATTATATAACGCAAGAGGTGCCATTTGTTTTACAAGATTTTGTTGAAAATCTCGACTGTGATTATCGCGTAATCGTGCTTTATAATCATTATTTCGTTGTGAAGAGACTGACCAATAAAGGTGATTTTCGAGCAAGCGGAACCAAGAACTTCATCTTTGAATTTGAAATGCCAAATGGTATGCTCGACTATGCGAAAGAGATATTCGACAGTTTTAAATCACCACTTTTATCAATGGATATTGGCTACGATGGCAAAGACTTGAGAGCTTTGAATTAGAAAGCAGACAAAAAATATAGTTAAAATATTACTTGACAATAATATAGGGTATTATATAATGGCATTAATTAAAGAATAAAAGAG
>Ga0116183_1000658_pt1 | contig 40129 bp, 39 predicted proteins | sample AD_UKC078_MetaG_FD_89753 | JGI IMG/M metagenome (GOLD analysis project Ga0116183, IMG submission 89753) | Active sludge microbial communities of municipal wastewater-treating anaerobic digesters from USA - AD_UKC078_MetaG | ecosystem: Engineered > Bioreactor > Anaerobic > Digestate | place: USA...
CAATTTATGCATAAAATCACCTTTTTTATCTTATTATAGCAAACTTTTAAACATTTGTCATAAAAGCATCTTTGAAAAATGATGAAAATAAAACTCTTTTCTTTATTTTAATATATGTTATAATACGGTAGGGAGAAAAATATGATAATTTATTTAAAAAATAATTGGCTATTTATTTGTATTATATTAGCTTTAATTGGCCTTTCTTTGTTGTTTATTTTGCCAAGTGGCCAACAAATTATCTTGATTTCTTCTTATTTAGCAGCAATATACTTATTTTTGGTCGGAATTTCTTTTGTTGTGACGGCATTTAAATATTCTAAATATTTGGAACGGTCACAAAACCAAAAACGGGAACAAATTCTATTACTATTTGAAGCTCTTTTTTTGTTTGCGTTGGGAACGGTGATTTTAATTTTTCCGACTTACGCAGTTCGGGTTATTGTTGGTATTTCATTAATTCTTCTTCCGACCATTCATTTGTTTACTCAAGCAAATAAAAAAACTTATTTAAAGAACAATTTTTGGAAATATTTAATCGGAATATTATTTTTGGTGGCTGCGGAATCGATTATTGATTATGTATTTTTAGGTTTAGGTATCATCATTTTGCTTGGGGCTGGGTTTTTACTTTACTTGCTAATTATTAATTGTCGGGACCGCAATCGTCCCAATTTGCTTGTGAAATACGGATTACGGTATTTAAATAAGAAGGGGCGGAAATAATATGGGGAAAATGGAATTAGCGATTATAATTATTGTGGGCATTTTTGGGTTTTTGGGCTTGTTTCGTGGTTTTGTGAAACAAGTGATTTCAATGGCCTCTTGGTTGGTGTCATTAGTTGGTGCTTTCTTGCTAACAAAAAGAGCCAGCACTTGGCTAAGTGCTTCTCGCATTGGTGAGCGCATCAATACCAAAATCACTGCTTGGATTGCCACCTTTCCCGTTTTTAATGTTCCCTTTGAAGCCGAACATGCGAATGAGCAATTAAGGGATGCGATTACTGAACTGGGCTTACCGAAGTTTATTGCGGAGTTGATTGCGAAAGGTGTCGATTTCTCCACCGTTCCTAACAACTTTACTTTGGCGGAAGTTTTGTCTCCTTCCATCACTAGCGTTTTCATTACCATTATCACCTTTATTGCTTTGCTGATTATGATCTTTATTGTCTTTAAAATCCTCGGTCATTTCCTAAACAAACTGTTTTCGGGAAAGGGCTTAGGACTTGTTAACAAAATTTTGGGCTCCGTCCTCGGCTTGCTTAAAGCCGCTTTAATTGTTTGCGTGTTGATGTTAGTCATTTCTGCGGTCGCAGGAATGATTCCCAAAGTTAATGCTTGGGTTCTTGCCGATTTAGCGACCCCCGGTGGTTTGGGGATGGCGAAATATATATATGAAAGCAATCCATTAGTGACCTTGATTGAAGGCAGCTTCAATTTCGACAATCTATTTAAATGATGAATATGGTCGGATTCTTAACCCGGCCTTTTTTATAGAAATGAGGAAATATGATTAAATTAGAAAATGTTGCAAAATATTATCACAATGAAGGAGCGGTGACCTTAGGTCTTCGCAAGATTAATTTGGAATTTAAATTGGGAGAGTTTGTGGCGGTGACCGGTGAAAGCGGGAGCGGTAAAAGTACACTCCTCAATGTTATCAGTGGTATTGATAGCTATGAAGATGGCGAAATGTACATTGATGGTGAAGAAACCTCCTATTTTGATGATGCTGATTGGGAACAGTATCGCCGGGATGCAGTCGGCTTTATTTTCCAAAACTATAATTTGATTGACAGTTATACGGTTTTAAAAAATGTGGAAACGGCTTTAATCATTCAAGGAATGCCCAAAAAAGTCCGCTTGCAAAAAGCGAAAGCCATTATTGAACGAGTTGGCCTCACTAACCATTTGCGCCATCGGGCCTCCAAATTATCAGGTGGTGAAAAACAACGCTTATCGATTGCTCGTGCTTTAGCCAAAGAAACCAAAATCATTGTAGCTGATGAACCGACTGGAAATTTAGATAGTGAAAGTAGCAAACAGGTATTAAAACTTTTAAAAGAAGTGGCCGATGGCCGCTTAGTTGTAATCGTCACCCATGATTTTGAAAATGTCGAGCCATATGTCACACGGAAAATCCGTTTATTCGATGGTGAAGTTGTTGAAGACAAAAAACTTCGGGATTATTCCCTTACTTCTATTCCCGAAAAAACGATTGGGAAAATGTCGACAATTGCCAAGACCTTCCAAATTGCGATTTATAACCTTTTAAGCCAACCTAAAAAAACCATTTTATTATTGCTCGTAGCAATTACGACACTCTTTTTTGTTTTTATCAATTATGGGTCCAAGTTAGTAGCCCAAAATATGGACCATTATGGTAATGGCCTGTATAATAGTTATCCGGAACGGCTGGTTGTTACTAGGAAGAATAAAGCGCCCCTAACAACGACCGATTATGATTACTTTATGTCACAAAGCGAAATTACGAAAGTCATCATTCCCGATTTAGTAGTTGACGCCCAATTTCATATTAATTTTCAAATCAAGGATTCCTATTATTATGAGGATGGTTTTTTGAACTTTAATAATGATTTTGCTCATCAAGTGGTAATTGGTCGACTTCCCCAAGCGGATAACGAAATCGCATTGGCTTTTAACCCCTATTCCATTGATGAAAATAATCTTGATAAGCCTTTGAATGCGATTTATGACATTAGTATTTCCACCGCTAATGGCTATTTCCAAATGCCTTATAAATTGGTGGGAATCTATCCCACTACTGATCAAAGCCAATTCATCTTAAGTGAAGGTGGCATTACTAAATTATACGATCTTATGAAAATATCGTTAAAAGGCTATCAATTCATTGTCAAGGATGGTGGGGTTGAACAAAACCTTCCCTATGGGATGATTAGCGTGAATAATAGTCTATCCGAGCATAATATTAAAATCTCACTATATTATAAAGATATCTTACCCGGTAATCTTGAGCAAGCGGAAGTAAGCTTAAATAATGTTCCCGTCACCATTACTTTTGATGCTCTTACTGACCATTACAATACGATTTTTGTTAGTCCAAGTTTTTTTCAAGAATTAAAAGTGGATGAAGATTATCAATATACTTTGAATTTAAAGGATAAAGACCAAGCCAACAAAGTGATTAACCGTCTTTTTGATAATGGTTATTATGCTTTTTCGCCATTTTTGGCGTCGAAAGTCATTGATTTTGATGCCATTTTTTCCGTCATAACTAATATTTTTGCCACGCTTGGTGTTTTATTCTCCGTTGCTGTTACCTTTATTATTTCATATTTAGTTGTTCGCTCAATTCTCTTGAGTAAAAAGAAAGATTATACGATTCTTAGGATTATCGGCTTAAAATTTCAAGAATTAAAACAAGTTGCCGTCTTGGAAATAATCACGATTTTTTTGGGAGCTTTATTAATATTAAGTGGAATTTATATTACTTTAATTATTGGTTCCTATGAAATTCGTAATTTAGTTAATAAAACATTTACATTTTGGAATTATTTTTCATTAATCACTCTTTCGTTGGCTGTTATGATTTTAATTGCTTGGCGGTTTACACGGATGATGACTAAAAAGAGTTTGTTCATGAATTTAAAGGTTGAAGGTGAATAAGATGATTAGTGTTAAGAATTTACATAAATATTTTAATCGTAATAAACCCAATGAAATTCATGTCATCAACAATGTCAATTTAACTTTTCCAAAAACAGGCTTGGTGTGCTTATTAGGTCCTTCGGGAAGTGGAAAAACGACATTAATGAATGTGATTAGCGGATTAGACCGTGTTCACAGTGGCGAAATTGAATTTCGGGATCACAAAATTAGCAAATATCATGCTAACGAATGGGATTTAATTCGTAATCGTTATTTTGGTTATGTTTTCCAAAATTACATTTTACTTCCGGATTTAACAGTTTATCAAAATTTAGAATTTGTTTTAAAGATGTTTGACTTAACAAGCGAAGAAATCAATCGGCGAATTGATTATGCTTTGGATGCGGTTGGGATGATTAAATATAAAAAACGGCGTCCCACCCAACTATCCGGTGGTCAACAGCAGCGGGTTGCGATTGCCAGAGCGCTTGTGAAGGCCCCGGATGTCATCGTTGCTGATGAACCAACTGGCAATCTTGATGAAAAAAACACTTTGCAAATCATGAATATTATCAAAAAAGTGTCGCAGGATTGCTTAGTCATCATGGTTACCCATGAGCGTCGCTTAGCAGAATTTTATGCAGATACGATTATTGAATTAAAAGATGGCCAAATCGTTCAAGAACGAAGCGTTTCCCAAGATACAGAATTCCATAGTCTCTATGATACTAATATTTATTTAGGAGATTTGGAGAAGAAGACGATTGCCTCCGAACAAGTAACTATTAATTGTTTCCAGGATCAACCGATTAATGATTTGGCTCTCAATATCATCTATAAAGATAATACTTTTTATATTCATTCTAACCAAGATAATATTAAAATCAAGTTCCTTGACAATCACAGTGAAACAAAGGTTATGGAAGGTAAAAAACCGGTTATTAAGTTAGATGATGTTCAAAAGTTTCAGTACGACTTACCGAAAATCCCCGTATCCGTCAAGGAAAAGGGATCAGCCATTAAATACCGTGACACTTTTAAGATGGCCCTTCGTTATTTAGGCAATTTAAACAAACGCAAGAAACTCTTGTTTGTTGTCATGTTTTTGGCCGCTATTTTAGTGGTTTCCGGCTTTGTTAAGCTATACTCCTCTACAAAAATTGATGAAGTTGATTTCTTAAAGGAAAACCGCAATTTAGTTGAAGTCAAAGGTGTGAAAAATTATGACTATGACGATTATTTAACTTTGGAAGGAAAATTGGGTGATGCCAGCATTTTACCCTTGGTTAATTCACAGGTTTTTTCCGAGTTATCCTTCGATCTTTTTGCACAAAATCGTTTTGCTAAAGTAGAATTCCCTCAAGCAGCAATCCTTCCCCTTTCCCTTTTAGATAATCCAACTATCTATAAAGGGCAAATGCCGACAAAAGCCGATGAAATCATTATTGATAAATGGGTGGCGGATATAATTCTTGAAGATTACTTTTTTAAACGTTCGGGAGGATTGTTTTATGAGCAGATCATTGGTCAATCCTATTATCGCGGATACAATCAGTTAGGCGGAAAAATTGTGGGCATTATTAATACCAATAACCCGACCATCTATGTTTCCGATGAACTATATTATACAAACGCTTTGAAGGATAATTTACCACATGATTCCGCAGTTCATCGATATGAGACGCTTAGCCTAAGCGCCATTGATGAGTACTATGATATTGCCGATTTTGATAATGAAATTCTCACCGACAATGCTGTGGTTGCACAACCGAAGGCTATTCCGGCCAATTGGCAGCAAACGAAACAAATCCTTGTTAGCAAAGAGTTTTATCGTAATTACCTTTATAACACGCTTGATAATACCCGTTTACTAATGCCAAACGGAGAAAAATATACGGTAATTGGTCTTGTTGATGTTGGTTTCGAACAAAATATTTATTTGCATAGTAGTAATTTATGCGAATTATCGCTTGTCTTAAGTAGTTCGACGGATTCGGTAATTGTTTACTCATTGAATAAGAAAGCTACCATCAAGATTTTGGAAGATGAAAAATTACGGGCTCGTGATCGCTATCAACTCAGTTATGAAGAATATTATGAAGGTGTTTTTGATATCTTCCAATATATTTTCAGTATTATTATTTTAGCAAGTTCGTTAATCTTCCTATATTTCATCATGCGTTCCAGTTTAATTGCCCGTGTTTATGAAATCGGCGTTTACCGAGCTTTAGGGGTGAGGAAGAGTAATGTCTATCGCTTATTTGTTTCGGAAATTGTTTTAATTACTTTGTTTAGTTCCTTAATTGGGGTGATTGTCGCCTCTATCTTTATTGTGCAAGTTAATAAAATTGCCGGTATGGTCCTCATTGAATATCCGTGGTTTGTTGGTGTCGCTTCGATTATCTTTTTATTCATTTGCAATTTATTAATTGGTTTAAGCCCAGTAATTCATTTGTTACGCTCCACTCCATCGCAAATTTTAAGTAAATATGATATTTAAAAAGATGATAGAAGTTTTAATAGTTATTATATGAGCTATGTAAAAAGCCCCCTGAAAAATCAAGGGGCTTTTAAGATGTTTTTTAATAGCCAAGGTAATATCCTAAAATCAGTAAACCGACAGTTAAAGCTAAAACCACAAGTTGTAACAAGATGGTTTTCTTTAACCATTTGCCATAACTAAAGGAGGAAATCCCGAGGGCCACTAATAAGACCGGATTGGTCGGGTAAATCAAATCGGTAAAGCCATCGCCAAAAATAAAGGCTAACAAAGCAATATTTTGGGTAATCCCTAAATCATTGGCAATAATGGAAATAATCGGAATAATGAGAATGACTTTAGCACTGGCGGAACCAATAAAAAATTGAATCAGTAAAATGATTAAATAAATGAATAAGATTCCCATAATTGGTGATGAACCGGTGAACCAATTGACTATTTGGCGGATGATAGTCCCCATGATTTGGGCATCTTCTAAAATGAATTTGATGGAAGCCGCTAAGGTAATCATAATGACAGCCGGTAATAATGAAAGAACTCCCGACCAGAATAATTTGCCGACTTCTTTAAAGGTTTTACCGACTAACAGTCCACAAATAAAGATGCCGACCAAAAAAGAAAGGGCGATAATGGGAATCGTAAAGTTCTGCAAAAAGGGAATCGTGGATGCTAGGACAATGGCCAATAAAACCCACAAGAAGAAGATGGCATAAATTTTTAATACGCGGTGATCATAGTTTTCAAAACTTTCGTCAGGGTTAATGATGGCTAATTTCTTTTGGTCATTTTCATAAGTTGGTGATTTACTTGGCTCTTTTTCAATGGTCTTCACATGGATGGTTAGAAAAATACACAAAAGCGTATACATCAAAAAGAAAATGAACAGGCGAAACCAAAAGCCTTCTAAAATTTGGAGGCCCATTTGGTCGGATGCCAACCCGATGGTAAAGGGATTGGTTAAGGCTGTGGAAAAGCCAAAACCGGTTGCAATTAGACACATTCCTAAACCGGTAAAGGTGTCCCATCCTAACGATAAAGCTAAAATAATGATGATCGGTAACAAGGTCACTGCTTCTTCAAAAATGCCAAACAAGGAGCCAAGGAGCATGAAAAATAAGGTGACAATATAGAGTAATAAGTATTTTCGATGTTTAAATTTATGGATTAGGAAACTGATGAGCGCTTTAATGCCGTGGGTTTCATTCATAACATTAAAAGAACCACCAAGGATTAAGATGAACAAGGAAATGACGATGACTTTTAAACCATCACTACCGGCAAACAGGCGAAAAGGTGAAGTCAAAAATTTCCAAAATGGATATCCCGTCCCCCCAATAAATTGGTAAACATTGTTATCATCGTAAACGCCCTTTTCAATGAAAAAGGTCATGACATAAACCATAATCATGAAGCTGATGAGGATAGCGCAAACGGTAATAAAGGAGCGTTTATTAATTTTTAAAATTTTATCTTCACTCATGTTGTTTTTCCTTGATATATTTTATATAAAGTAATTCACCGACAACGGACCACTTGACGCATTCACGAATATTATCGGGAATGAAGTAATAGAGCGTATCATTATGATAGATTTCAAAGTCTTCGTTGACGCCAAAGGGGATAGCGGGAACATTCTGCAACTTAAAAAGTATTTCTGTGGGTTCACCATTTAAAATACCAGTAAAAAAGACGCCTTGCTTCGATAAAGTTGTTGTTCCTTCCCCCACCAAAGCAAAGCCCTTGCCCTTAGGGTCGGGTAATTTGACTTTCACATGACTGGAAAGTGAATAATCAGGATGGGCGATGTTTTCTTTTTCCACTTGTTTTTGCCAAAGATACCAGTCACGAATGTTTTTGGGGATTAAATCATTATCACTTTCTAAATCATAGTAAGGATTCAAATGAATTTTAGTATGGCAGTGCTGGCATTCTAAGTCGCTTCCATGGGCAGTTAAACTATATTCCTGATGACAAACTGGGCATAGATAGAGGATATGTTCCAACCCTTCCGCAAACTTTTTGCCTTTGTAAGGGACTTGATTGACCGCTTGCCAAGCATATTCATCATAATTCATGGCTGTAAACAGTCTATCATCAATCTCTTCAATGGATAGATGCGCTAATTCGGAAGCTGAAAACAGCAGGGAATATTTAATCTCCACTCTTCCCTTTCGGGAAAATTTTGACCATTTTGGGAAAGTAAAATAACTTCCGTGGATTTGGGAATAAATAACATTCATTTCTAAATTTTTCAAAAGTTTTCCGGTGGCGGGGGTAATACTTTCTAAAGTCCCATAAGCACTTAAGCGACCTTCAGGAGCTAAACCGAGATTGCCGTGGTTTTTCTTTACTTTAAGAATGTTGCGCATAGATTTTAAATCGGGTTGAAAAAGCATTTTTGGAAAGGCACCGAGTTGGTGGATTAACCATCCTAAGTCATAATGACAGAAGTAGTAATAAGCCGTTACGGCATTAATCTTCCAAGGGTGAAGAGGAACAAACGACCAAATGAAATCATATTTTGAGGGATGATTGAAAATGATGACGGCTGGTTGTTTGACATCTTTGATGGCCGTTTTATCAATCTTAACCCGGAAACGGGGAAAGAAAAATAACTTTAAAAAGAGGACGATGGCGCCATAAAGGAGGGGACGCGGCTTTCGCACATTGTTGCGGTAATAATCCATTCCATATTTTTGTGGCATGGACATAAGTTTTTTCATAATTTTGGGATAGAAAGCCGCCGCTATTCCGGCAATGATAATTAAAAGAAGAGCAATTAGGAGTGTATAAATCCAGTTGATTTGGTGTGAAATATTCCCAAAGCCGATTCCTAACAATAAGGTAGGAGCTGAGGCCAAAGTAGTAATGAAAACATATCTCGGAAACCTTAATTTGGAGTTAGCTGCAGTAAAGGCAATTAAACCATAGGGAATTCCCGGCACAAGATACATAACTGCTAAAGCTCCCATAAATTTTTTTGAAGCAAATGGTAAGGTTATATTCTCTAATTTTTTGACTTGTTTTTTCGAAAAAATGTTTAAAAAGCGGGGTCCAAATTTTCTAACCAATAAATAAATCAAAATATTGCCGATAATCATTCCACTAATACAGGCGATAAAACCCCAAATTGGTCCTAGCATAAATCCGGCAATCATATGGGTTAACTGTGATGGCAGAAATACAATCAATAACTGTAGGGTTTGGAAGATGGTGATAAAGAAGGGCGCCCAATAACCATAACTAGCGAATTTCGTAAACAAGGGTTCCAAATCATTACTTTGAATTGACAAACTAATTGGTTCAATTAAATCAATGGCTAAAAAAACTGTTAAAGCGCCAAAAAAAAGTAAAAAGACCAATGCTAATATCAATTTAGGGAGGTTTGTTTTTTTCATAAAGCCTGCTCTTATATCAAAATTAAGAATAGTATAACATAAAAAAACGGAAAATTGAAGATGTAATTAACCCAATCTACATTGTTTTATCTTTTTTTGTAGCAAATTGGATTGCTTTTTGTTATAATAAGAATAAATTAGATTTCATAAATATGGAGGTCAGGAAGATGATTACGATTAAAGAAATTTCCAAGCGCCATGACATCTTAAAATTTATTCAGTTTCCTATCAAAATGTATAAGCAAAATCCTTATTACATCCCTGGTTTTGTTCAAGATGAGATGAATATGCTCAATCCGAAAAAGAATCATGCTTATGCCTATTGTGAAACACGCTTGTTTTTAGCTTATGAAAATAACAAGATTGTCGGACGTATTTGTGCGTTAATTAATAAAGCTTATAATGCTAAAATGGGCTTAAAACAAATGCGTTTTAGTCGCTTTGATGTGATTGATAATTTAGAAGTTACTAAATTGTTGATGAAGCAAGTAGAAGAATGGGCGATTGAACGCGGTTTGAATCAAATTATCGGGCCGATTGGCTTTAGTGATTTAGATAAACAAGGTTTATTGGTAGAAGGCTTTGAAGAAGAAAGCAGCACCATTACATTATATAATCACCCTTATTATATGAAACATTTGGAAACACTCGGCTTTAGAAAAGATATTGATTGGGTGGAGTATCAGGTTTTTACCCCAACATCAATGAATGATCGCATTACCCGGCTGTCAGCTGTGATTACTAACCGCTACGGTTATAAAGTTGTGAAAGTAAAAAAACGTCGAGAAATTAAAAAGTATGCTCGTGATGCTCTCCTTTTAATTAATGAATCGTTTGGTCATTTATACGGCGTTGTGCCTTTAAATGACCGCCAAATTGATGATACGATCAAACAGTTCATTACGCTTGTTAATTTGGAATTTTTATACTTCGTTACGACGAAAACCGATGAGCTAATCGGTTTTGGGCTCATGGTTCCATCTTTAAACCAAGCGATGAAAAAGTCAAACGGGAAATTGTTTCCTTTTGGTTTTTTGCGCGTTTTAAAAGCCTTAAAAACTTACCGTGTCTTAGATATGTATTTGGTTGGTGTTAAGCCTCAGTACCAAAAACTCGGTGTTAATGCCCTTATTTTATTTGAAGGCATCAAATCAGCAATTAAATGCGGTGTGAAGTTTGCGGAAACGGGACCGGAGTTAGAAACAAACTTGGAAGTTCGTTCACTGTGGCGGGAATTTGAAACTCGTCAACACCGTCGTCGTCGTTGCTATCTTCGTGATTTAACCTCGTCGTCCTAACTGCTCGGATTTTGGTTTTTTTTTGGAATTTAAGTTTCTTTTATCGGATTGACTCTGGGCTGTTTTTGCTTCATATTTGGTAATTTGTTGTAATTGACTATCCAATGTTGTAATACTACCGCGCTTTATTTCGCGATAAATAGAGGAACGATGTTTCCCAAGTTGTTTAGCAATTTCAGTTATAGAGATGCCTTGTTTTAAAAGAACTTCAATAGTGATTCGATCAGTACTAGTGAGTTGTTTGAAATTGGCATGATTGGCGGTGCCATTTAAGTTGTTCATATAATTCCTCCTAAATTTAATGGTGGTAGTGGCAAAATTCATTACCACTTTTCTTTCTTTTTTCTCGACATTTCCCAAAAACAAAAAGGATTTTGCCATGGGAATTATAGCATAATTCATAGATAATTTAAAGTCTTTGAAATTTTCCTACACGAGTTGTTGTTGATGACTTTAACTATTTAATGAGCTTTTTAGTTGCTTGTTTAACGCATTTAGGCTTGGAAGATGCCCCTGGGAAAATAGCAAATATTTTGATTGACTTTTTCAAGCGAAAAGTATATAATATGGATGTTGTGAAATCGCAACCGCTCAAAACAGGTTTTAAGTGAGTAAATCCACCTAGATGGCGTGACTTATTAAATGAGGAGGTGCGAAGATGATGTATGCAATTATTGAAACTGGTGGCAAACAATATCGCGTAACAACAAATGATGTTGTTTATGTGGAAAAACTCAATGCTGCAGAAAATGAAGAAATTGTTTTCGATAAAGTATTAATGGTTGATGGTAAATTCGGTTCGCCGTATCTTGAAGGAGCTAAAGTGACCGCTCGGGTTGAGAAAAATGGCAAGAACAAAAAGATTATCGTTTTCAAATACAAAGCGAAGAAGAACTATCATAAAAAGCAGGGCCATCGTCAACCTTACACTAAGGTAACAATTTTAAACATTGAAGGATAATCATGACGACTGTTAATGTTGCTTTCCATGCCAATGGGACGATTACAGAAATTGCGGTCAATGGTCATTCTGATTACGGAAAAAATGGTTCCGACATTGTGTGCAGTGCGATTTCTACTGCCATGTATGTAAGTCTCGGATTAATTAAAAAAGTTTGTCCAGATTATTATTTTCATGAAGATGAAAAAGCGCCTTCCATGCAATTAAGAATCCACCAAACCAATGAATTTACTAATTTAATTATGGAGAATTTGGTGACCACTTTACAGGGCATTAGTAAAAATTATGCCCAACATCTAAAAATAAAATTAAATAAATAGGAGGTAATCTCATGTTTAAAATTAATATTCAGTTTTTTGCATCAAAAAAAGCCGGTTCATCGACGAAAAACGGTCGTGATTCCCGTGCTAAGCGTTTAGGGATTAAATTATCCGATGGCGAATATGCTAGAGCCGGATCGATTATTTATCGTCAACGGGGAACTAAAATATTCCCGGGAACAAATGTTGGTTTAGGAGCGGATGATACTTTGTTTGCAACTACTACTGGTTATGTGAAATATGAGCGTAAAGGTCGGGACAAAAAACAAGTGTCTGTTTACGAAACAAAATAATGCACTTTAAGTGCATTTTTTTAACTTAAAAAATGAGGGTGTCTTATGTTTATTGATGATGTCAGTTTTCATATTAAAGCGGGAAATGGCGGCAATGGTGTTGTCGCTTTTCGTCGTGAAAAATATGTCCCTTTTGGCGGACCATCGGGAGGTAATGGTGGTCGCGGTGGGGACATCATCTTTGTCGGTGATGAAGGTTTAACCACTTTATTGGATTTTCGTTACCAAAAACTGATTGTTGCAGCCAACGGCGAAAATGGTCGTCCCAAAAACTGCTTTGGTCGAGATGCCAAGGATGTTTATATTCGCGTTCCGGTTGGAAGCATTGTTTATGATTTAAATAATGGCATTGTGATTGCCGATATTACCAAACATAAGCAAGAAGTTGTGGTTGCGAAAGGGGGGAAAGGCGGACGCGGGAACGCTTCATTTGGCACTTCGCGGATGACAGCACCGGAGATTTGTGAAAAAGGAGAGCTAGGTGAGGAGAAAGTCATCCGGATTGAACTTAAAATATTAGCTGATGTTGGGTTGGTTGGTTTTCCGAGTGTCGGTAAGTCGACGATTATTTCCGTTGTCAGTGCTGCCCGACCGAAGATTGCCGATTATCCTTTCACCACTTTAGTTCCCCAATTAGGGGTTGTTAAAGTGAAAGATGGTCGTAGTTTTGTGATGGCGGACTTGCCCGGATTGATTGAAAATGCCAGTCAAGGGGCAGGTTTAGGTTTTCAATTCTTGAAACATATTGAAAGAACGAGAGTGATAGTCCATGTTCTCGATATGGATTCCAAAGAAAAGCGTAATCCCTATGATGATTATTTAAAAATAAACAAAGAATTAGCGACCTATAATCCCCAATTAATGTTGCGACCACAGCTAATTGTCGCCAACAAAATGGATTTGCCGAATGCCAATCATAAACTTGAACAACTTAGGAAGCAAATACCCGATATGCCGATTATACCTATCAGTGCTTATACGAATCATAACCTTGATCAAATGGTTTATGAAATTGCCAATTTGTTAGATACAGTTACGATTGACCAGTTTAAAGATGACTTGGTTGATCAAGTAATTGAGTATCGATTTACTCCAGAACAAGCCTTTGTTATTGAAAAAGATGAACAAGGAGTGTATAATGTTAGTGGTCCGATGGTAAAGAAGTTTTTTGAGGCGACGGATTTTACCCGTGATGCCAACATTAAAATGTTGGCGAGGAGACTTCGTAATTTAGGAGTCGATGCGGAGCTTCGGAAACTGGGCGTTAAACATGGTGATACGGTTCGTATTTTCGGATACGAATTTGAGTTTTTAGATTAGATGTTACTTGCGAAAGAACATACTGTAATGAGATTTTAAAAAAACTTATGGGACTTTTAATAGCCTAAAAAGGAGAAAAATGAACAACTTAACAAAACGCACCACGCGTCATGAAGAAATTCGAAAAATGGTTTTGGCAGCCATTTTAATTGCCATTATTGTCTTAATGACCTTTATTCCTGAAATAGGATATATCACCATTGGTTTAGTGCCAATTACGATTATCCATATTCCTGTGATTGTCGGAGGAATTTTACTGGGGCGAAAATACGGTTTAATTTTGGGCTTTGTTTTCGGGCTTGGTTCAATGACGAAAAGTTTTATGGAGTATACCGTAAATGCTCCCTTTACAAATCCTTTGCTTTCAGTCGTTCCCCGCTCTTTTGTCGGGCTAATTGCTAGCGATATCTACGCTTTATTTACCAAAGTTATCCACCGCGAAAAGTTAGCGGTTCCCCTAGCCTTGGGGACGGTCACTTTTATTCATTCCCTCATCGTTTTACCCTTGCTTTATTGGGTTTGGAAAAGCGGATTTTTCTTTTTTACCGAGGAATTTATTTTCGCACTAGATAAAAAACTATTCCCTTTTATTTGGGGAACATTTGTTGCTAACTCATTGTTTGAAATTGCCTTGGCGATTTTAATTGGTACCCCATTAGTGATTGTCTTAGAGATTTTAAAGAAAAACCAAAAATAAGTGCGGTCATTCCGTGCTTTTTTTGTTGGCTAATCATCGGCATTATGCTATAATTGACCAAGAAGGAGCAAATTATGAAAAAAATCACCGTTGCTATTTTAGGATTTGGCTCACGTGGGTTTACCTATGCCAATATTATTCGGGAATACCCTGAAGAAGCGCAAATTGTTGCTGTTTGTGAAGTTAATTTAAACAAAAAACCCTTTATTTTAAGCCAATATCAGTTAAACGAAGATCAATTTTATGAAAATGAAGACCATTTTTTTGGAAAAGGAAAATTGGCCGATGTGTTAATTATCAGCACCATGGACCAAGATCATCATCGCCATGCTCTTAAAGCTTTAAACTTAGGTTATGATTTATTATTGGAAAAGCCGATTGCTACCACCAAAGCGGATTGTCAAGAAATTGCTGATTATGCAAAACAACTTAACCGCAAAGTGGCTGTTTGCCATGTTTTGCGCTATACGCCATTTTACCAAAAATTGAAAGAAATCATTGATAATCAAACAATTGGGGAGATTGTTACCTTATCGCAAACGGAACACATTGGTTATTATCACTTTGCTCACAGTTATGTGCGCGGCAATTGGCGCAACTCTCAAACCTCATCACCGATGGTTTTAGCCAAAAGCTGCCATGATTTAGATATTATTAGATGGCTGATGGGAAGCGACTGTACACAATTATCATCTTTAGGAAATTTATTCTACTTTAATAAGGCTCATGCTCCGCTTGGCAGTAAAGCTTATTGCTATCAATGTCAAGTTGATTGTCCTTATCATGCTTTCCGCTTTTACAAAAAACATCCCATGTGGGCGATGATTTTTACGCTAAATCCCGATTTGGAAACCGTCCTAAAAGATGAAAAGCTCAGTTACAGCCGCTGTGTTTATCAATCTGATAATAATGTTCCCGACCATCAAGTCGTCCAAATGCTGTTTAAAAATGCTGCAACCGCCCAGTTAACAATTACGGCTTTTTCCAAAGAAATTCACCGCAGTATTAAAATTCATGGCACGAAAGGTGAAATTGAAGGCGATATGGAGGGAATGACAATTACCGTCAAAGTCTTTGGTGGGGACACTTGGCAAATTGATGTTAGGGAATTAGCTAAGGACTTTTCCGGTCATGCCGGTGGTGATAAAAAGATGGTCCGGGATTTTTTGGCTAATGTTCGCAACAATGAACCGATTATCGGATTAACGGATATTAAAAATGCCTTGGAAAGCCATTTTATGGCTTTAGATGCAGAAACATCCCGCTTACAAGGTGGAAAAGTAATCTCGCGCTGAGATTACTTTTTTACTTAAGAATTTTTTGCTATCGAAAAAGTGAAAATTATGGTATAATTTCTTAAAGAGTGTAAAAGGTGAAACTATGTACGAGAACATTGATAAAATGCAATATACACCGATGATGCGCCAATATTTAGAAATTAAAGAGCAATACCCAGATACACTAGTGTTTTTCCGTTTGGGTGATTTCTATGAAATGTTCTTTAATGATGCTATTGTCGCCTCGAAAGTTTTAGAAATTGTTTTAACCGGTCGAGATGCAGGTGCTCCTGAACGAGTGCCGATGTGTGGTGTTCCTTACCATGCCGTTAATTCATATTTGGATCGTTTAACGGAAAAAGGTTTTAAAGTGGCGATTGTGGAACAAATGGAAGATCCAGCTTTAGCAAAAGGGATTGTAACCCGCGATGTGGTGCGGATTATTACTCCGGGAACAACCACGGAAGGCAGTTTGGTTGATGCGAAAGAAAATAATTATTTAACCTCGGTAGATGTGGAAAAAGAGCGTTATTTACTTTGTTATTCCGATTTAGGAACTGGTGAGAATTTTTTAACCAATCTTCCCTTAAATGAAGATCTTTTAATAACCGAGATTTTAAAATTAAAAACGCGGGAAATTGTCATTGGCAATGATTTTCCCACTCATTTGCTTGAACAAATCAATACTTTCCATCCGCTTACCATTTCCAAGGAAGATAATACTTCTCCTATTAATTATTTAAAAGCTTTAACGGAAGAATTGGATAAAGGCGAAGAAAAAGCTTTTTTAAGGCTGTTAAATTATATTGTTCGTACCCAAAAACGCCATTTAATTCATATGCAAAAAGTGGTGAAGTACGATGCCAGTGGCTTTATGAAAATTGATTTTGCTTCTCGTCGTAATTTGGAAATTTTAGAAACCTTGCGTTTTCAAAACAAGAAGAACTCTTTGGTTAATGTTTTAGATCGTTGTGTGACGGCGATGGGAAGTCGTTTTTTAAAAAAATCCCTTATTTTCCCCTTGATTGATCGTGAAAAAATCGAAAAACGTTATGGGATTGTCGAAAAATGCCAACAAGAATTTCTTCTTGCTAATGAACTTCGTTCTCATTTGGAAAGCGTTTATGATTTAGAACGAATTGTTGGGAAAATATCTTATGATAGTGCTAATCCGAAAGATTTGTTACAACTGCATAAGTCCTTGGGTGTTGTTCCGAATATTCAAGCCTTAATTCAAAAACTGAAAATCCAACATTATTTTAATTTAAGTGCGCATTTAGATGTTTTTTTCGATTTATATCATTTACTTGATCAAAGTATTGCCATTGATGCACCGTTTGTTGTTAAGGATGGCGGGGTTATTAAAGATGGCTATCATGAAGAGTTGGATAGTTTTCGCCGCTTAGTTAGTGAAAGCAAGGATTACCTATTGACCTTGGAGGAAAAAGAACGGGAGCGTTCGGGGATTAAGAATCTCCGCGTTGGTTTTAATCGCGTTTTTGGGTATTATTTAGAAGTTTCTAAAGGCAACAGCGCCATGGTTCAAGAGAAACTCGGCTATATTCGCAAGCAAACCTTAAGCAATGTTGAACGTTTTATTACCGAGGAACTGAAAGATAAAGAAAGTATGATTCTTAGAGCAGAAGAAAAAGCTTTGGAATTAGAGATTAAGATCTTTAGTGAGATTCGCGAACGAGCAAAACTAACAATTGCTAATTTACAATATTTAGCGAAAGTCTTGGCCGAACTGGATATGTTACTTTCTTTTGCTCGGGTTGCTAATGAAAACCACTATGTGCGCCCAAAATTAATGGAGCAGATGGTGATTGATTTGAAAGCTTCGCGACATCCCGTCATTGAGAAATTTCAGGATCATTTTATTCCCAATGATGTTGTTATGAAAGAAGATGATTATATCTTACTAATTACCGGTCCGAATATGAGCGGAAAATCAACCTATATGCGCCAAGTGGCCTTAATTGCAATTATGGCACAAATCGGATGTTTTGTTCCCTGTGCCAGCGCCCGTTTACCAATTTTTGATGCCATTTTTACAAGAATTGGAGCGGCTGATGATATTGTTAGCGGTCAATCAACCTTTATGATTGAAATGCAAGAAGTCAATAATGCTCTTAAGCATGCAACTAAGCAGAGTTTAGTTATTTTTGATGAGATTGGTCGTGGTACGGCCACCTATGACGGCATGGCTTTAGCACAAGCGATTATTGAATTTATACATGAACAAAAATTGTGTAAAACTTTATTTTCCACTCATTATCATGAATTGACAACTTTGGATAAGGACTTAAGCCATTTACGCAATGTCCATGTATCGGCTGAAGAAGTCCATGGTGACATCGTCTTTTTACATAAGGTTTTACCGGGGCCGGTTGATAAGAGTTATGGCATTAATGTTGCGAAACTGGCTAACATTCCTCTTGAAGTAATTTTAAGAGCCAGTGACATTCTTAAAAAATTAGAAAATCATCATAAAATTGATAGTAAAGCGCTGTCAATCAAGAATTATCAGCCGCCAATGCTCTATGATTCAAAGTCAGAAAAAGAAGTGTTTGTTCTTGAACAAATTAAAAGTATTGATATCAATCAGTTAAGTCCTCTTGAAGCGATGAATAAACTTGATGAACTGCAAAAAAAATTAAAGAAGTAGGTAGTTTATGGCTAAAATTAATCAACTTGATCAACACACCACCAATTTGATTGCCGCTGGTGAAGTCATTGAACGTGCAGCATCTGTTGTGAAAGAACTTGTGGAAAATGCCATTGACGCCCAAGCCACTAAAATTCAAATTAAACTAGCGGAAGCGGGTCTTTCGGAAATTGTTGTATCCGATAATGGTGAAGGAATGGATGCACAAGATGCTAAATTATGCGTTCTTCCCCATGCTACCAGTAAAATTCGCAATGAAAAAGATTTGTTTAAAATTGCGACCTTGGGATTTCGGGGGGAAGCTCTACCTTCAATTGTGGCGGTTTCCTTGTTTAAACTGAAAACCAGCGCTGATGGTGTTCGTGGTTTGATGTATTCTTTAAAAGCTGGTGAGATCGTTTCGGAAGCGATGATTGCTTTTCCGAAAGGAACGGAAATTACCGTTCGCAACTTATTTTTTAATACGCCCGCTCGTTTGCAAAACTTACAATCCGCTTCAATAGAACTGGGATATATTTTAGATTATGTTTCCAAAATGGCTTTGGCGCACCCAAATATTGCCTTTAGTGTGATTAATAATGACCGACAAGTACTGCAAACATTTGGGCATAATCGTCTTTTAGAAGTTATCACCAACATTTATAAAGATGAAGTCGCAAAATCGATGATTGAGTTTTTCACAAACAATGGCTATTTTCAAATTTCCGGCTTAATCTCTAAATTAAACATCACGCGTTCATCCCGTCATCATATCACCATTATTGTTAATGGTCGGGTAGTCAAAAATAATAAACTCGTGCAAGCGGTGATTGATGCTTATGAAGAACGGTTAATGGGCGGGCGTTATCCTATCGCTATCATCAATATTGCTGTTGACTTAGCCTTGGTAGATGTCAATATTCATCCGGCTAAATTAGAGGTTCGTTTTTCCAGTGAAGAAGAACTAATTGCTTTATTGAAGCAAGAGGTTTCACAAACGCTGGCGAAAACCAACTTAATTGTTGATTTAAGCGATTCTAAACCTAGGGAAAATGATAAAATAGATGAGTTATCGCTAGATGAGGCTTTGCCTCCCTTGACTGAAACATCTTCACAATCACAAGAACAGCTTTTAAAAGAACCTATTTTTATTAAACAGACATTGGAAACGGATTTTGTAAAAGAAGAGGCCGTGCCGGCTTACCAGCTTCCTCCTTTGGAAAAAATTGAAAAAACGATTGAAAGTTTTTCCCAACAACAATATACTTTAAAAGATGACCAAATTAGGGATGATGGCGAACTAAAACAAGCCCATTTGCCGCTTTTAAACTACATTGGGCAACTTCGAGGTACTTATCTATTAGCCAATGACGATGAATATTTTTATATCATTGATCAACATGCTGCCGCTGAACGAATTAACTATGAAAAATATAAACGAGAATTAGCGAAAGAGGAAATAATCACTTATGAAGTTCTTGTTCCTTTAGTGGTAAATTTTACTTTAAGTGAAGCCATTTTGGTTCGTGAACACCTTGATGATTTTAAAAAATGGGGTTTGCAAATTGAAGATTTTGGCAGTGGTAGTTTTTTAGTTCGTGAAATCCCCATTTGGACACCTAAAGGCCGGGAAAAGGATTTTGTTGAAGAGATGATTTATCAATTAATTGCCGGAAAAAAGACGGAAAAAGAGCAATTTTTAGATGATTTGGCTAAAACTCTGGCATGTAAGAAAGCCATTAAAGCCAATGAATATTTAGAAAAACGACAAGTCGAGTATTTGCTAGAAGATTTAAGCCGTTGTGAGAATCCATATACTTGTCCACATGGGAGGCCGGTAATTGTGAAATACAGCTTCTATGACCTTGAAAAGTGGTTTAAACGGGTTGTGTAAATGAAACCACGGGTTGTCATCATCGCTGGACCTACGGGCATTGGCAAGAGCCAAGTGGCTGAAGTTGTTGCGAAAACATGGAATGGGGAAATTATTAATGCTGATGCTTCACAAATCAGGAGACAGCTCAACATTGGGACCGCCAAGCCCGACCTTTCCCAAACTCAGGTTCCACATCATTTGTTTGATATTATTGCCGCCGATGCGAATTTTTCCATCAAGGATTATCAAAACTGCGCTCTCCCCAAAATCGCTGAGATTATTTCTCGTAACAAGCTTCCCGTCATAGTTGGGGGCTCGGGTCTATATATTGCCAGTTTGGTGGGAGATTATCCGCTGGTTGTTCCCGCTCGTGATCCCTTGTTTTCGGAACAATTTGCTAAATTAACGAATGTCCAATTGCACGAACAACTGCGCATTCGTGATGAAAACCGAGCTCAAGCTCTTCATCCCAATAATCGACGGCGAGTTTTACGAGCTTTAGAAATCATAATGAATCCCGTTGAAACCCAGCCAATAAACACAAAGCCCTTTGATGCACTGCTTATTTGCCTTTTTTGTGAGCGCTCACTTCTTTATAAACGGATTAATGCGCGTGTTGAAGACATGTTTAATCAAGGCTGGATTAACGAAGTTCAAGATTTAATTAATCAGGGCATTGATGTTTCTCGTCTTCAAGAAATTGGTTATGCGGATATTAAAGCTTATTTGGACGGTTTACTTACTTATGAGCAAGTTGCTGAGATTATCAAGCAAAAAACACGTCATTATGCCAAACGCCAAATTACTTGGTTTAAGCACCAATTGCCTTGCGTTTTTGTGGCGATGGATTTTGATTATCCCGATACCACTATTGCTACCATTAATCATTTAATTGATGAATTTTTGCTATCTTAGGAGGAAAAAATGAAGAAATTATTGATAACAGCATTTGTTCCGTTTGGAAAGCAAACGCATAATTCATCATTAGAAGTTGTGCGTAAATTAAGAAAGCAATTTAAAGGCATTGAGCTTGTCTTTGTTAAACTACCGGTGGTGTTCAATATTGATTTATATGGAGACCTATTAAAGCAACATCAACCGGATTATTTGCTGATGTGTGGACAAGCCGGGGGGCGAAAGTTGATTGAATGTGAAAAAGTGGCGATAAATTATGTTTATTCACGTCAACCCGATAATATTGGGGTGATTATCAAGGGAAGCCGGATTATTTATGATGGACCGGACGCTTATTTTTCCACTGCTCCGCTTCTTCCCATTGTTAATAAACTTCAGGAGGAAAAACTTCCGGTGCAAATGTCTTTTTCCGCTGGTACATATGTTTGTAATTTTAGTTATTATTTGATGCTCCACACTATTCACATTCATCATCTCTGCTGTGAAGCAATGTTTGTCCATTTTCCTTATTTTGCTGGGCAGACTGCGGATAATTTTCCGAGTTTGGGATTAAAGGAAATGGTTAATACCTTAAAAAGGCTCATTGAAATTTGGCTTTTTTAAACTCTGCGTGGCAGAGTTTTTAAATTGTTTGCTTGCTTTTTTTTGGTTTTTCTATATAATAATTAATAGTAGTTTAGTGGGAGAAAATATGGAACGCTTACAAAAAGTAATTGCTCAAGGAGGTATTTGTTCACGCCGCAAAGCGGAAGAACTAATTGCCTTAGGGAAAGTCCAAGTTAATAATGAAGTGATTACACAAATGGGTTTTAAAGTTTCTGCTAAAGATGTTGTGACTGTGGATGGTGTGATTGTTGAAAGACTAGAATATAAATATCTAGTTATGAATAAACCCCGCTATGTCATTTCATCGGTTAGTGATGAACATCAACGTCAAACTGTGATTTCCATTCTTCCCGAGGCCTTACAAAAATATCATTTATTTCCAATTGGTCGTTTAGACTATGACACGAAAGGTGTCTTGTTACTAACCAATGATGGTGATTTTATGAATACCTTGGTTGGCCCAAAATCACAAATCACTAAAGAATATTTAGTTAGAGTTAAAGGCTTGATTTCTAAACCCATTTTACGGAAACTTGAACAAGGAATTAAAATTGATGATTATGTGACTAGAAAATGTCAAACTTATTTAGTCAGTACTGATGTAAAAAACCGTTCCAGTTTAGCGGGAATTATTTTAATGGAAGGAAAATATCATCAAGTCAAAAAGATGTTTGCGGCAGTGGGTTATCCGGTTAAACGCATAACAAGGATAAAATTTGGTGAAATAAGCATTGATGGATTGGAAGAAGGACAATATCGAGATTTGACCCCCCATGAAATCAAACGGCTCTATGTCTTGAGCCAAGGTAAATCTTCAGATTAGCTTTTAGGTTTTTACTATAATTAATCTACTTTGCACTATCAACTTATCAATAGTTTGTAAAATTGCGTACTATATTTTCCGACAACTCTTCTATGACACCTCAATTTATCCTTTGAAGCTGCTTTTAAATTATTAATTTGTTCCTTTTAGGCTGGGAACATAAGTTTAAAACTTGTATAAAAGTAGGATTAGATATTCATATAGTACATAATATATAGTACATAAATTTGCAAACTTCACATAGAGATAAAAAGATTAATTTGTTTGAAAATTGACTAAAAACGACCATAAAACTGTGAATTTTAAGTTTTTTAAAAAGGTCTATTTATAAGGCGTTTTTATTGCTTGCGGAAACTCGAGTGTCGAGATTTAACACCTTGGAAATTAAATATCTCAATGTTTTTTTACGCCAAGGCAAATATTTATTTTGCTCTTGAGTTATTTTTATTGTTATGATATAATATAGCGGTGTATTTAGAGGTGCAATATGAGTTGGCAAATTGCGATTGATGGTCCTGCTGGAGCAGGTAAAAGTACCATCGCCAAAGAATTAGCGTCTCGATTAGGCTTTGAGTATGTTGATACCGGAGCTATGTATCGAGCTGTTACGCTGAAAGCGATGAACTTGAAAATCAATCTAGACAATGAAGCTGATTATCATTTTCTGGAAACAACCACAATCGATTTTCAAAATCAATGTTTGTTTTTGGATGGTGTGGATGTATCGGATGCCATTAGAAGTTTAGAAATTTCGAATTCGGTATCTTTGGTTGCGAAATTTGGATTTGTGCGATCAAGAATGGTAGCCTTGCAACAACGCTTAGCTGATGCAAAAAATGTTATTATGGATGGTCGTGACATTGGGACGGTGGTCCTACCAAATGCCCATTTGAAAATCTATTTAAATGCGACGGTTGAAGAACGTGCGCATCGCCGAATGCAAGAACGCTTAGAAAAAAAACAAGAAGTTCAAAGTTTAGAAGCAACCATTAAGGAAATTGAAGAACGTGACTATAAAGATAGTCATCGTCTTATTAGCCCATTAGCTAAAGCAGCTGATGCTGTGGAAATTGATTCGTCTAAATTATCTATTAACCAAGTTGTCGAAAAAATCATGAGTTTAGTCATTAAGAGAGGTATTTTTATGAAAAAAGCTGACCAAACAGTCGAAAAAAAATTGGAAAATGTTGTCGAAACAAAAAAAGAAGAAGTTCAAGAACCAAAAGTTGAAGAAACTGTTGCGGTTCAAGTAGAAGAGGTTCAAGACCCAAAAGTTGAAGAAACGGTTGTGGTTCAAGACGAAGTTCAAGACCCGAAAGTTGAAGAAACAGTTGTGGCTCAAGAAGAAGTTCAAGACCCAAAAGTTGAAGAAACGCTTGTGGTTCAAGAAGAAGTTCAAGACCCGAAAGTTGAAGAAACAGTTGTGGCTCAAGAAGAAGTTCAAGACCCGAAAGTTGAAGAAACAGTTGTGGCTCAAGAAGAAGTTCAAGACCCAAAAGTTGAAGAAACAGTTGTGGTTCAAGAAGAAGTTCAAGACCCAAAAGTTGAAGAAACGCTTGCGGTTCAAGAAGAAGTAGTTCAAACGGAAGAAGCCGCTGATGTTCCTGAAGAGGAAGAAGACACTTCAGATGAAGATGTGGATGATGATGTTACGGAAGAAAAGGAAGAAGAAGACAAAGCGCCTTCAAAATACCGTGAATTACAAGTTGTGGAAGGAAAAGTTATTGAAGTCCAAGAAGCAAAACCTGAATTCATCCGTAACGGAAGAGTTATCAAAGCGAAAGATGAACGCGTTCTAATTGAATTGGAAGATGGGCAACAAGGCTTTTTGTATCGTAAAGATACCGCAGATATGGGAGAAAATGAAGATCTATTCGATTTATTTGTTGAAGATGATCTGGTTTCTTGTGTCATCAAAAAAATATATCCTGATGGCGGAAAATTTTTATTCTCGACAACATTGTTAAAAATGCGCAATGATTTAAAAAAATTTGATGATGTTATTCGCAATCATGGCATTTTCCCGGCTAAAGTGATTAAAAATGTCAATGTTGGTTATTTATTAAAATATGAAGAATTTACTTGCTTGCTCCCCATTAGCCAAGTAGCTGTTCCTGAAGAAGAACGTGGGAACTTAATTGGTCAAACGATTGAAGTTGCCCCCATTCGCATTGATTATGGACGCATTCGTTTAATCGTTTCTCAAAATGTTGCTAATGCTATTAAAAAGCGAAATATTAAAAAAGAATTCCTAGAACAAATTCAAGTTGGTCAAATTTTTGAAGGCACTGTTAAAAATGTTGAAACTTATGGAGCTTTTGTGGAATTAGGCAATGGTGTTGAAGGCTTATTACATATTTCTGAATACGACCATGTAAGAATATTCAAACTTGACCGTGTTGTAAAACCGGGTGATAAAGTTCAAGTGCAAGTCATAAAAATTGACAATGAACATGTTGGCTTATCCAGAAAAGCTTTAATTCCTAATTTCTGGCAAGAATACACCGAAAGCAAAGAAGTTGGGCAAGTAATTAATGGCAAAGTCATTGAAATCAATAATGCCGGTTTAGTCATGGAGTTGAGTCCTGAAGTAACAGGGTTTTTACCAAAAAGTGAATTTGCCTATGAACGCGATGTTTACATTAGTGATACGGTTAATGTTGGCGACCAAATTGATGCTAAAATTATTGAAATTGATCCTAATAAACGTCGTATTATCTTATCTAAAAAACAATTAACCGCTAACCCGTGGGATGATTTAAAGATTAAAGCGGGCGACAATGTTGAAGTTTTAGTCACAAAAGAACTAAAAGACGGTTTCAAAGTTGAATTAAATGGGGCGACTGGTTATTTACCAAAGAGCAATATTTTTAATTATCCAGTTGAAGATATCGTTGCTGGTAGTCAATTAAAAGTTAAAGTCCGTGTTTTTGATCCGGAGAAAACCCGCTTGGTTGTCGGCTTAAAAGTTGAAACGGAACGAATTGAACGAGAATCTTACAATAAATTTATGAAAGCACAAGACAAACTAACTAACAATTTTGGCGATTTATTAGCGAATAAATTTAAAGATTCTCATAAGTAGGAAGCATATGCGAGGAGTAGTTGCTATTGTGGGCCGACCAAATGTCGGTAAATCCAGTTTATTTAATCGAATTGTGGGCGAAAGATTATCCATCACTGATGACGCAAGCGGAATAACTAGAGACCGAATTTATAGCAAAGCTTCATGGTTAAATCAAGATTTCAGAGTAATTGACACAGGAGGGATCATCTTAAAAGATGAGCCCTTTTCTAAAGAAATCCGGGCACAAGCCGAATTGGCAATTGATGAAGCTGATGTCATCGTCATGGTTGTCGATGCTCGCAGTGGTTTAACGGTTGAAGATGAAGATGTTATTTCGCTATTACAAAAAAGTCATAAGCCGCTAATTGTTGCGGCTAACAAAGTTGATGATAATCGCTATGTAGATATGATTTATGATTTTTATAGTTTAGGAGTTTCAGAGGTGCTCCCCATTAGCACTTTACATGGGATTGGGATTGGTAATTTACTTGATCGTTTAATTGAATTACTTCCGGTTGTGAAGAAAGATCAATACGAACAAACAACGATTAAATTTTCCTTAATCGGGCAACCGAATGTTGGAAAATCGACCTTAGCCAATGCCATTCTTGGTGAAGAGCGCACAATTGTCAGTGACATTCCCGGAACAACTCGAGATTCCATCGATACCATATTTACGCGAAATAATGAAAAATATGTGGTTATCGATACGGCAGGAATTCGTAAAGCGGGGAAAATTTATGAGAATGCGGAAAAATATAGCCTATTTCGTGCTTTACAAGCTATTGAACGAAGCGATATTGCCGTTGTTATTCTCGATGGATCGCAACCGATAACAGAACAGGATAAGCGAATTGCCGGTTATGCCCGGGAATATAATCGCGGAATTATCATTTGTGTTAACAAATGGGATTTAGTTGTAAAAGACGATAAAACGATGAAAGAATTTACGGAAAAAATACGCAAAGAATTTTTATTTTTAGATTTTGCGCCCGTGGTTTTTCTCTCGGCCAAAAATAATGCGCGGATTCATTTGTTGCTTGATGAAATTGACCATGTTTATCGTAATTTCACAAAGCGCATACCGACCAATTTACTTAATGATTGTTTGCTTGATGCGACCCTCTTAAATCAACCGCCGGTTTATAAAGGAAATCGTTTAAAATTATCTTATGCCACCCAAGAAGAAACGATGCCGCCTTCATTTGTTTTATTCGTTAATAGTGAAAAACATATGCATTTTTCTTATTTACGCTATTTAGAAAATCAAATTAGAGCAACATTTGATTTTCAAGGTTCACCCCTCAAATTCACTTTAAGGAAAAAAGAATAATGGAAAAATTAGTAATTATTGGCGCCGGCAGCTGGGGCAGCGGTTTAGCTCGAATTATCGGCGATAATGGTTATGAAATAATGATGTACGACATTAATCAAAAACAAGTTGATGAAATCAATCAGTTTCATACCAACCGTGCCAAATTACCGGTAGGTGTTTTAAACGAAAGTGTTCGTGCAACAAGCAATCTAAAAGAAGCCATTGCTTTTGGGGCAATTGTTGTTTTAGTTGTGCCAACAGCTGTGATTAGATCTATTTTATACGAAATCAATGCGGTTATTAGGACTCCGAAATTATTTGTTAATGCCAGTAAGGGACTGGAGCCCAACACTTTCAAGCGCGTTTCCGAAATTGTGGAAGAAGAAATCTCACCAGCTTTTGTAAAGGGTTTTGTGGCTTTAAGCGGGCCGAGCCATGCTGAAGAAGTTATCCTACAAATGTTAACTTTGGTAACCGCTGCATCTAAACAAAGTGAATATGCGGAATTGATTCAAAGAATTTTTTCCAACCAAAGCTATTTTCGTGTTTATACTACTAATGATTTAGTGGGAGTAGAGCTTTGTGGAGCTTTAAAAAATGTTATCGCTTTGGCTTCGGGAATTGTAACCGGACTCGGTTATGGTGACAATACCAAAGCGGCCTTAATAACGCGGGGCTTAGTCGAAATTAAACGCCTTGCTCTCGTCCTTGGTGCTAATGAAGCCACCGTTTACGGTTTAGCTGGTTTAGGTGATTTAGTTGTTACTTGTATGAGTAATCATAGCCGCAATTACCAAGCCGGCTTAAAAATCGGCAGTGGCAAGAATCTTGAACAAACTTTATCGGAAATGACAATGGTTGTCGAAGGGGCGAGAACCGCCATTGCAGCTCATCAAATCATTCAACGATATGAAATTTATGCTCCTATTATGGAAACTGTTTATGATATTATTTATTTAAAACATGACCCACGGGAAGCAATTTTGGAGTTAATGAAAAGCAGTTTGAAACCGGAATAGAGAAATCTCCGATTTTGGAGATTTTTTTATATTCAAAAGATAATAATGAATATAATTAGTAGAAATATAATTTTTTCATTCATTTTTCATGAAACCTTTTCATAAAAAAAATACCATTTTTTACTTGTTAGATGCTTGATAAAATGTTATACTAAATTTAGTTTTTTTGGGGGTTAAAGATGAAAAGAGCTATTTATTTAGAAGCCATTAAACAGCAAACAGGACTGACAAAAAAAGCAATTGATCAAGTTATTGATTGCTATTTTACTATTCTCACAACAACCCTCAAAACCAATCAAAAAGCGTCGATTACCAACTTTGGTACTTTTACTTTAAAGCCAACAAAACCATTCACTTACTTCAGCCCTGTTGATGGAAGCACGCTTTCAACTCTAGGGATTAATAAGATTTACTTTTCTTCAAGTAAAGCGTTACTGAAGAAGGTTGCGAGGTAAGGTATGGAAACTATTTATCGCTTATATAAAAATGTCGGCAACGGTTTGTCCGAAAACATTTTAGATGCTGTGATGAAGAATGACTGTGCCTTTATCATTAAATATTATGAAGATGGTCATGACATCAAAGTTCTTGATAATAAGAAAGAGTCCTTACTTCATAAAGCTTGCCGTAATGATTATTTTGAAGTAGTGGATTTATTGATAAAACTTGGTGTTGACATTAACCAAAGCAATATTTATGGTGACACCCCCTTACATTTAGCGGTGCAGTTTAAAAATGGAGCTGTCGTTGATAAATTACTCTTTGAAGGAGCTCGTGTTAATGCCCAAAACTTGAAAAAAGTTTCGCCCTTGCATGTGGCGGCGGCTCGTGGTAAAGAAGATATTTTAAATTTATTAGTTATTCATAAAGCTAAATTGAATATGTCTGATGAAAATGGCGCTAAACCCATTCATTATGGGGTTATGTCGGGAAAAACCGCCATTATTCGTAATCTACTCAATAATGGCGGCAGTCTAAATGAAGGTGATGACCGCAAGAATAATGTCTTACATTATGCTTGTGAAAAAGGCGATGTTGATTTAATTGCCTATGTTTTACGCCATATAACTTTCAATGATTCGCGCAATTTGTTTTTGGAAACACCCTTACACATGGCGGCTGGTAATTGCAAACCGACGGTTTTAGCTATGCTTTTAGAGAAAGGCTATGACATTGATGCCGTTAATATTAATGGTCAAACACCATTGGATATTGCCATACTCAAGCAAAAAGTTGAAAATGCTGATTATTTGCGTGAATTTAAACGAAGCACGGAATATCGTGAACATTACTTGAAATATCCGCTTCATCGGGCCGCTTGTAGCGGAAACTATGAATATTTGACACAAACCGTTAATTCCGAAAACATTAATGATTTTGATTATTTTGGGAAAAACTTAATGTATTATGCCATTAATTCTGGTTCACTTAAAATTGTTGATTTTTTGTATCGTCATGGTTGTCGTATTGATGTTGTTGACGAACATAATCAATCGGCTTTATTAATTGCCATGTATAATGAACACTACCCGATGATTGAATATTTGTTAAAGAAAAAAGCCAATGTTAATGAAATTTTTTATGGCCGCAGTTATTTGTATCGAGCGATTTTGCGGAATAATTATGAGATCGCCAAATTGTTAGTGGATTATGGTGCAGATGTCAATTACATTGATAATCGTCATCGAACCATTTTTTCGTATGCAATTGATTATGCCAGCGATGAAATCATTGATTTATTGGTAACCAAAAAAGCTTCATTTGTATGAAGCTTTTTCTGAAGGTGTCCTATGAAAATTCTTTTTGCTTCACACAATCTTCATAAATTAAAAGAAATCCAAAGTTTACTTCCGTCTTTTGAATTGCTGTCTTTAAAAGAACTACATGATAATGATGATGTGGAAGAAGATGGCAATACATTTGCCGCAAACGCTTTTAAAAAAGCGCATTATTATTTTCAAAAGTACCATCTCCCGGTTTTTGCCGATGATTCCGGTTTAATTGTTTCCGCTTTAAATGGTGAACCGGGTGTAAAATCGGCTCGTTATTCGGGCTTGGATGCTGACTATCATCGCAACAATTTGTTATTGCTTAAAAATATGGAAGGAATAAAGGAGCGAACGGCTTTTTTTGTGACGGTGATATGCTTTATCGAAGAGTCCGGTCAAGTGCACTTTTTTGAAGGTAAGTGGAAGGGAATAATCCACGAACAACTTCAAGGCGATAATGGCTTTGGCTATGATCCGCTTTTTTACTTGCCGGAATTGGATAAAACGGCGGCTGAATTAACGATTATGGAAAAAAATCAGTTTTCACATCGCGCTTTGGCGTTTCAACAATTTTCTCGATTCTTAAAAAAACATTATCCATGCTTTTAAAGGTCGATTAGGGTAAAAAAATATTTTTCTTTACAATTGTAATAGTTTATAGTATAATATTGTAGGAATTATTCGTGTGGAAGGAGGGACGAGAACAATGGCAAAAACGATAGTCCGTGAAAATGAAACAATTGAAGATGCAATCAAGCGCTTTAAACGCGATGTGTCAAGAAATGGCGTCCTTGCGGAAACACGCAAACGACAATATTTTTTGAAGCAAAGCGAAATTCGTAAAGAAAAAAAGCGTGCGGCTCGTAAGAATGCTTATCGGCGTTCAAACTAAGAAAAGCCTTCGGGCTTTTTTTTGTTGCGATTATTTACTTAACAATTAGTTATATTTATGTTACAATTAACGAAAAAGGAAGGAATAAATGTCGGAATATCAAACCATTTACCATTTTAAAAATGCCAACAATGAGGCTAAAATCCTCGGACCTAATAATCAATATTGGCGCATGCTTGAGGATTATTACCAAACCGAAGTTTTAATTCGTCATTCGGAAGTAAAAATAGCCCTTAATCATCCCTTATCCGCTCTTTTAGAACGCTACTTTAATGTTGTTGAAACAATTTTAGAAAATAAAGTCCCCTTAAGTGAAATGGATCTCTTAAGTATCATGCGCAATTTGACATTAGATAATCAGGATGACATTATTAGTTTATTTTTAAAAAAGCAAGTTTTGTTGATAACGCATTCTGGGAAAGCAGTTTATCCGCGCACATTCACTCAAAAAAAGTTTATCGATAGCTTATCCAAAAACGATATTATTTTTGCTGTCGGTCCGGCCGGAACAGGAAAAACTTATCTTTCCGTTCTCTATGCTGTTTCTTTGTTGAAAGCCAATTTAGTGAAAAAGATTATTTTAGTCCGCCCAATTGTGGAAGCGGGTGAAAAATTGGGTTATTTACCCGGTGATGTTAAGGAAAAAATCGATCCTTATTTAATTCCCCTTTATGATGGCTTATATGAGGCTTTAGGAAAAGAAACAGCCATCAAAATGCAAGAACGAGGCAATATTGAAATTGCGCCCCTCGCTTATATGCGGGGAAGAACTTTAGAAGATGCTATTGTGATTCTTGATGAAGGACAAAATGCGACATTAATCCAAATGAAAATGTTTTTAACAAGGCTCGGTTTCGGTTCCAAAATGATTATAACGGGTGATATTACCCAAATTGATTTACCAAATCGCCTCCATTCCGGTTTAGTTGAAGCTCTGGACTTGTTCAATGATATTCCGGGAATTGCGGTCATCACTTTCTCCAATGTTGATGTCATGCGTAATCCGCTAGTGCAAAAAATAATTCAAAAATATGAAGGTCGATATGGAAATTAATATTTTCAATCAATTTGGTGTCATCAACTTTGATTTTCTAACCATTGTCAACGAAATAAAAAAACAATTTACAGATGATGTGGAAGTTAGTTTAATTTTAGTCAACCGGGAGGAAATAAAAAAACTTAATTCGCTTTATCGGCATCTTGATCAAGAAACCGATGTTATCTCGTTTATAGATGATGAAGAAGGGTATTTAGGTGATATTTTTATTTGTATTGAAAAAGTATACGAACAGGCCGAAGCTTATGGTCACAAAAAGGAACGAGAATTTGCTTTTTTGTTAGTGCATGGGCTCTTACATTTATTCGGTTATGACCATTTAAATGAAAGCGAAGAAGAAGAAATGTTTGCCAAGCAAGAGGAAATTTTATCAAAGACCCCCTATCTTCGCATTAATCAGCAAAAGGAGAACACATGAAGTCAGCAGATTATCAACGTTTATATGATGCCGTTACAAGGGTTGCCAAACAAGCTTATGCCCCCTATTCCCAATTTGCGGTGGGAGCAGCTTTATTAATGAAAGATGGACAGATTATTACGGGAGCGAATGTTGAAAATGCTTCCTATGGCTTGTCCAATTGTGCGGAACGAAGTGCTTTGTTTACGGCTTACTCATTAGGATATCGACAAAATGATATTATTGGCATGATGATTATTGGTCCAACACTAGGCCCAGTATCTCCATGTGGTGCTTGTCGCCAAGTGATGGCGGAATTAATTAATCCCGATGTGGAAGTCGTGATGACGAATTGGGAAAAACAGGATTTAGTTGTAAAGGTTAAAGATTTATTACCGTTTAGATTTGCAAAGGATGATTTGGATGGGAGAAAACAAGTTTAAGTCGGGGTTTGTTGCTTTAATTGGGCGCCCCAATGTGGGGAAATCGACTTTAATTAATGCTTTTTTAGGAAAGAAAATTTCCATTGTCAGTGACAAACCGCAAACGACGAGAAATAGAATTCTAGGAATTCATACATCATTAAGCGAACAAGTGTTATTTATCGATACGCCGGGAATTCATAAACCTCGACATGAATTGGGCGAAATGATGAACCAAGTTTCTTTAGCCACATTAACTGATGTTGATTTAATCCTTTATATCATTGATGGCAATGAAGCTTTTGGTACCGGTGATCAATTTGTGATTGAACAATTGAAAAAAGTATCCACCAAGGTCATTTTAGTTGTTAACAAAATCGACCTTGTGAAAAACAAAAATCAATTATTGCTTAATATCCATAAATTTGCCCAGGCTTTTAATTTTACTGAAGTTTATTATGTTAGCGCTTTGACGCTCGAAAATGTCAATCGCTTGTTTTAGCAATCATTTCCTTATTGAATGAGGGGCCCAAATATTATCCTGATGATCAAATAACCGATTATCCAGAACCCTTTATTATTGGTGAAATGATTCGGGAAAAAGTTTTATTGTTAACGAGGGAAGAAATTCCGCATTCGGTGGCTGTGGTTGTTGAAGAAATGCAAGTTAACCCCGATAATCCCAATTTATTAGATATTCATGCTGTGATTTATGTGGAAAAAGCCAGTCAAAAAAAGATAATTATTGGACGAAATGGAGATATGATTAAAAAAATTGGCTCTTTGGCCCGCCAAGACATTGTGATGTTGCTTGGTCAAAAAATATATCTTGAACTATGGGTTAAAGTCGAAAAAGATTGGCGCAATAAAGAATCACAACTTAAAAAAATGGTTTATAAAATTCAAGTTTAATAAAGGACGATGGAAATGAGTTTAATTGAAGGCTTAATAATCAAAACACAAAATTATCAGGAAAATTCGAAAATTGTTTGGATTTTAACTGCTTTTGATTATACTAGTTATTTGATGAGGGGGAGTGCTAATCCCAAAAGTCATAACTATGCCTATAGCAATGAATTGACAAAAATCCGTTTTCAAACTTCAGATCGCCTTCAAAAAGGGTTTCCGATTTTAACTAGTGGCGAAGTTGTGCAAAACTTTTCCGCTACTAAAACAAATATTGATAAAATGAGAATGGTCATAGTTATCCTTGATATGATTAACCAATTGGCTAATCATATTGATGACAAGCAAACTTTGTTTTCCTTTTGCAATCAAATTCTTGATTTAATTAATAATTCCTTTCATCCTCTTTATTTGCAAATATTCCGTTTAAAATTACTCTATTTATTAGGAGTTGGCCCCATTTTCTCCAAATGTGTCAATTGCGGCACGAGCATTAAGCAAGGAACATTCGATTTAAACAATGGCGGGATGGTTTGTGTTCATTGTCAAAACCAAACCTTAACATTTTTTGATCCTGATGTAATTGAAGTTATCAAGTTTTTATACTTAACGAAATTAGTGTTTCTATCCCCACCCGTTCTTAATCAAATTCCTAATTATTTATTAGAAATTAGTCAATTTTTAGATCATTATTACGAACATTTTTTAGGTTTTAACAGTCGAGCAGAAGCTATTCTTAAGAAACTTTAAGCGATATGAAGTTCGCTTTTTTTCTTCTATAAGCGCTTAAAAAGTGTTTCCTTTTTTAATGAGCCTATGTTATAATAAACAAGGTTTAAATAGTAAATTAGAGGAGGTCATCGTGTTTATTAAGAGTAAAGGAACGCATATTTCTGAACATCGGGGACATAAAGAAATGTCTTTAAAAAACCCCTATGTGGAGTTTTTAAATCCTAGTTATGTCTATATCCCCCTTGTTGAACAAAATACACCCTGCGATGTTAATGTTAAAGTCGGGGATTTAGTCAAGCTTGGACAAATAATTGCCAATAAAACAGGAACATTTTGTTTGCCGATTCATGCTTCAGTCAGTGGCGAAGTTATTTCCATCAATGAAAAAATGTGGCACGCTTCCGGTAAAATGGTGGCAACGGTTAAAATAAAAAATGATTTTACCGAATCAAAGTGCGAAGCCATCAAGCCGCAAGCTTTTCAAGATTTTACCCAAGAACAAATTGTGGAAGCAGTTTTCAATAATGGTGTTGTTGGTTTAGGTGGAAGTGGTTTTCCCACTTATTTTAAATTGAAAGTTAAGCAAGCAATGGCGATGGTTATCATTAACGCGGCTGAATGTGAGCCTTATATAACGACCGATTATGCTTTAATCAAAGATCATTTAGATCAATTAATACGGGGAATGAAATATTTGATGAAGGCTGTTTCTGCTCCCAAAGGCTTTATTGCGATTAAAGAAAACAAAAAGACCCTTATTCAAAAGATAAAATTAGCGCTTACTGAAGAACCGGAAATTGCTGTCTTTGAATTAAAAGATGAATATCCAGCCGGTTGGGAAAAATATATCGTTCAAAGGATTACCGGTAAAAATTACCATTCCTTGCCAAGTGAAGTCGGAGTTGTGGTTAATAATGCTTCAACAGCAGTTGCTGTTTGCCAAGCCGTAGAAGAAAACCACCCCTTAATTGAAAAAATGGTAACGATTACTGGTGAAGGTATTAAAGAACCAACGAATGTGTTTGTAAAAATCGGCACTAAAGTTAGTGATATTATTGAACAAATCGGCGGTTATGCGGATAATCTTAAAGAAGTTTACTTTATTGCTGGCGGACCAATGACGGGGAAAAGTATTTATTCCGACCAAATGGTAGTTAATCGCTCATTATCCAGTGTCGTCGTGATGCCCAAAATGATACGAGAAGATAATCCTGAGTGTATGGGTTGTGGTAAATGCTCCGAAGTTTGCCCGGTTTGGCTTTCGCCAATTCAAATCAAACAAGCTTTGGATGCTAAAAACGTAGATTCGATAAAGGAATTAAAAGCCGATTTATGTATGCAATGTGGTTTATGTTCATATATTTGTCCTTCGAGAATCGAGTTAACGGAGGCTGTGGCTAAAGCTAAAGCTGAAGTTCTGAAGAAAAGGTGAAATCAATGAATGATCAACGAAAGTTAATATTAGGAAAAGAACCATTTATTCGAAAAGCGGACAGTCCTGGTTACGGGACGAAAATCATTATGCGTGATTTTATTTTGTCTCTCTTGCCCTTAATTTTGTTTGCTTGGATTAAAAATGGCTTATTACCGTTTATCAATAAAGACATTACTTCCGTGTGGTTGATGCTTTATCCCTTGATATTCATTATGATGGGTGGGGTAACGGCAATTATTGTGGAATTTGTTTACTATAAATTTCTATTGAAGGATAAAAACATTAAAAAAACGCTTAATAACTCGTTTGCTGTGATTACCGGATTACTCCTCGCTATGATGTTATCGGTAAACACCCCCTTATGGGTCCTCATTATAGGAGTGGTTTTTGCGATTATTATCGGAAAACTATTGTTTGGTGGGTTTGGACATAATGTTTTTAATCCGGCTTTGATTGGATACTTATTTTTAACTGCGGCATATTTTTCGGTCATTACTGCCGGTAACGGTTTTTTAAATGCTAGCGAAGCCATCATTGCGGGTGCAACACCGATGACTGTTTTAAAGCAAGATCCGATTGCCAATGTGGAAGTTTTAATCAAGCAATATGGACTTGGAAAAATGTTTTTGGGTTTTGTTCCGGGTGCCATTGCGGAAACTAGTGCCTTACTTTGTTTAGTTGCCATGGTCTTTCTAATCATCCGTAAAGTCATCAATTGGCGGATTCCGGCTTTTTATTTAGGAACAGTATTTATACTATCTTATATTATTGGTGCCTTCAACGGTTATGCCGGGAATTTAGAGTTTGCTTTCTTTAGTATATTTAATGGCTCTTTAATGTTTGGCGCCATATTTATGGCAACGGAACCAGTTACTAGCCCGAAAACACCGAATGGAAAAATAATTTTTGCCATTGGTTTAGGGGTTTTAACAATTTTGTTCCGCTTTAAAGGTAATATGCCGGAAGGTGTTGCTACCTCGATTTTAATTATGAATTTATTCACAGTTATTATTGATCGGACAGCAGCAAAATTACGCGTCTGTGTCAATTTAAAGAAAATAGTTTTTACTTATTCATTGATTGCTTTATTATTTGCCGGTATTAGTATCTATGCCATCAGTGCTTACACAACAAAAGAAGCGGAACCGGTTATTGAATTATCGAATAAAAACCAAGATTTTAATAATTTACAGTTTAAATATACCTTTACTGTTGATGGTCAAGAAGTTGTGGTCACCACTGATCATCAATATGCCATCAGTCAAATTAATGTGGATGATTATAATACTGACCACTTTAGAACGTTATTTTTAGCACAAATTAATGCCAACAAGCTTGAACATTTTGTGACGGGAATTGAAGAAACAAAGACGAATTTGATTGTGAAAGTAAGTTCCCAAGGCTTTTCTTCCGCAATCATTACACAAATCATCTTTGATATGGATAATAAGATTACTGGTGTGACGGTCAATACGGAAAATGAATCCTACGCTGATGATTATAATGAGAACTGGACTCTTACTAGTGGGCATCCGCATACTGTTTTACCACCGTTGATTGTGGCTAATCAAAATGATTTAAGTGCCGTAAATTTAGTTAGCGGGGCGACCGTTACATCCAACGCTGTTATTAAGGCAGTTGAAACAGCACAAGCATATGTGAGTAATTTATCAACTAATAATAATTTACGATTAACGGGGAAAGCCCAAGATTTTGTTACTCTTGGTTTTGTTTATATTTTCCGTCAAGGAGCTAATCGTTATGTGGTCAACACAGATGCCGACTATGTGATTACTAATGCCATTGATGAATCCCTTCGCCAACAATTGACAACTTTAATTAACAACAACTTATTTGTTAACTATATTGATGCTGTTGAAAAAGGAGTTGGATTTACCAAACTTACGGTAATAACAGGTGGTTTTTCAAGTAAAATTACTTCGGTAATTACCTTTGATGGAACAGGAACGATGATCGCTTTCACAAGCAACGCAACGAATGAATCGTATAATGATGAATACAATGCTGGTTATGATCCAGCCAATGGTAATCCGGAAATAAAAATTCCGGCTGATATTATCACTAATCAAAGCGATTTATCATTGGTTGAAGTTGTCAGTGGGGCCACAGTAACTTCAAGAAGTATTCTTGAAGCGGCCCAAATCGCTCGTGCTTATTTGGAGGCTCAAAATGGCTAAACCCTTAAAATATTCTTTAATTTTAATTGTTCTCGGCATTGTTGCTGGTTTTTTACTGGCCTTGGTTAATAATATTACTTCAGAAATAATCAATACCCGCCAACAAGAAGAACTGCGCCAAGCTTTAGAACAATATTTCCCTTATGATGCTTATAGTGTCGACCAATCTAAAAACTATGATAATTTGAATTCCAAAATTACTGAAATTTATTTTGCTTTTGGAAGCGATAATAAATTATCTGCCGTTATCTATAAAACCAAAGCCCAAGGTTATGGTGGCGCGGTCATTAGTTTAGTTTGTATCGCAGCTGACGGGAAAATAGTAAATGTGAAAATGGTGGAAGCCGGTAAAGAAACACCTGGAAAAGGTGATAAACTATTTAATCACGATTTTTCCATTGCTAATGAATCGGTTGATAATTATTCCCCAGAAATCCTTGCGGGTTCAACGGTGACAGCCAATGCAGTCGTTGGAGGTATTCATGCGGCTGTAGCACATTTTAAATCAATCGCTCATACTTTAGGAGGAATAAGCAATGACTAAACGTGAGAACTTTTTAAAAGGTTTTTGGAAAGAAAATCAAATTTTAGTATCCCTGCTTGGCCTTTGTGCACCACTAGCGATAACGACAACGGTTGAAAATGCTTTAGGAATGAGCGCTATATTAATGTTTGTTTTAATTTTGTCCAATGTAATTATTTCCGCAATTCGTAAAATTGTTCCCAATCAAATCCGCATTCCGATTTTTATCGTTGTTATCGCCACCCTTGTAACTTTAGCGGAGATGATTATGGCGGCTTTTTTACCAAGTTTATCGAAAAGCTTAGGAATGTGGATTTCCTTAGTGGTCGTTAATTGCATTATTTTAGGAAGAGCGGAAGCTTTTGCTTCAAAAAATAATATTCTCGATTCGCTTATTGATGCCATTGGTATGGTTCTGGGCTATGCCTTAGTTTTGATTTTAATATCCATAATCCGAGAAATACTTGGAACGGGTGGAATAACCGTTTGGGGTGATTTGAAATTCAATTTAAATGATTTATTTAACCGCAGTGAAGACAATAAATTTCCCTTCTTTTCGCATTTCTTTGTTACACCGGCAGGGGCTTACATCATTTTAGGATTATTGATTGGCTTTGCTAACATCATTAACCGTAAAAAGGTGGTGACTAAATAATGACTTTAGGCGAAATTTTAACTTTAGCTTTCAGTGCAGTTTTGGTTGAAAACATTATTTTATCGCGTTTCTTAGGTACTTGTCCCTTTTTAGGTGTTTCTTCCAAACAGGAATCAGCTGTAGGAATGGGCTTGGCTGTTATTTTTGTCATTACTTTATCGAGTGTGATTAGCTGGACATTATTTGAATTCATTCTAGCCCCGTTTGCGATGGGGTATATGGCAACGATTGTCTTTATTCTAGTTATTGCCTCACTTGTTCAGATAATTGAAATGTTTTTGAAAAAAGTTGTGCCCTCGCTTTATAAAAGCATGGGAATTTATCTGCCTTTAATTACGACCAACTGTGGTGTTTTAGGAATGGCGAAAATTGTTGCCACTCCTGAATATAATTTACTAACTTCCTTTGTTATGTCTTTTGCCTCTTCCGTGGGTTTTTTGCTTGTGATTTATATTTTTTCATCACTTCGTGAAAAGATCGATAATGGCCCTGTTCCGCTTCCTTTTAAAGGGGTGCCAATTGCTTTGATTATGGCGGGTTTAATGGCCATGATTTTTGCAAAATTTGTTGGGGTGATTTAAAATGTTGTTAACAGTCTTTCATACCTATTTAATGCCGATTATTGTTTTAGCCGGTTTGGGTGGTCTTTTTGGGGTGCTGATTGGGGTTTTATCGAAAGTATTGGCGGTGGAAGTTGATGAGCGTTTGGAAAAAGTTACAAGCATGCTTCCAGGTTATAATTGCGGGGCTTGTGGATATCCTGGATGTCAAGGATTGGCAGAGCAAATTATTTTAGGCAAAGCTGATTCCATTAACTGTAAACCGGGAAAACAAGAAATGCATGACCAAATCAAAGTTTATTTAGCAGAAGCACCTAAGGGAAATAAACAATAAAAATGGTAAGCATTTTAACAACTTTTTTAAATGTATTGTGGTAGAATATAAAAGTCTAGAAAAGGAGAAATACATGTTTAAAAAATTATTAGTCTTTTTAGTTGTCCTTGCTTCGGTATTTGCTTTATCAGCATGTCAAGAAGAAAGAACATTTGCAGCTGATGGGGCATCTTCCAAGCCTAAATGCGACAAATAAACAATTGAAAAAGTTCATAGAAATCAGTATAATTTAAATCACTACAAATAAACTAAGGAGATTTCTATGAACCACTTAAATTGTACCACAA
>Ga0116183_1000671_pt1 | contig 39657 bp, 30 predicted proteins | sample AD_UKC078_MetaG_FD_89753 | JGI IMG/M metagenome (GOLD analysis project Ga0116183, IMG submission 89753) | Active sludge microbial communities of municipal wastewater-treating anaerobic digesters from USA - AD_UKC078_MetaG | ecosystem: Engineered > Bioreactor > Anaerobic > Digestate | place: USA...
AAACTTATGGTGACCATACGACGTTGCACAAAAGAAGATGAAAAGGCTGTGCTGGAGCTCATTACTAACGTCATGAGTAAAGAGTTCCAGGATGCCGCGAGCGCGTATCCGATGGAAGATGTTGAACAGATTGCAACGGCTTACGGAGGCATCGGGGATGCTTTTTTTGTTGCCGTTGATGACCACAATAAGGTGGTGGGGACGGTCGCGGTCAAAAAGGAGGACGAACGTATCGCGTTGCTCAGACGCCTGTTTGTTGCCCCAACGCATCGCAATCTGAGAATCGGAAAGAAGCTCATCGAACACGCCATTCGTTTTTGTCGCGAGGCGGGCTACGGCGAAATGATCTTCAAAACAACTTCCAGGATGTCGGGCGCGATCCAGCTTTGCATGAAAAACGGTTTTGTGCAACGGGCGCACATCGCGTTAGGTCCCATTGAACTTTTAAAATTCTCTCTCAGTTTAAATCCGCAAAAAGGGTAACCATTCGCATGGGTATCTTTAGCCGAAAAAAAGACGAAAAAAATAGCCGTACCTCCTCGCTGACGGAATCTGAAATCAAACAAAAGCTTTATGGAGAGTTCAATGTCGAATCCTCCCGGACCGCAGGGAGGCGGGAGTCGACGTTTCTCGGGAAGTCCTCCGGGATGACCGCGAAATCTTCGGCGGCTCAGCCAGCCGTGGATTTGTTTGACAGGCCTGTTGAGCAGACTGATTTTCCGGTTACCAGCCGGGAGATCAAAATTCCGGTTTCAGGCGATAAACAACAGCCGTTTGTTCGTCCTCCTGAAAAGAACCAAACGACCGGGAGGCTGAACGGAAAAAGTTCGTATGATCAGTATCGCGAGTATATAAGGAGGGATTCAAATCCGTCGTTTTTTTCATCGATGGCTCGTTTTTTTACTGACATGATGGGGGGTACCGGAAATTCGAACAGGTTTTTGACCCGACAGGTGGTTTACTGGGCCGCGGGAGTTCTGGTCGTGTTCTTCCTTTTTTGGGGTGTGAATGCTCTCAATGTTCAGCGGGAGCAAGCTATGAATACGAAGTATTCGGTGCCGGTCGAAAAAATTCAGAAATTACCTGAGCCTGCCCCCAAAGTTCGTGTGACGGGTGGTGTGTTGACAGTTCCTGCGGCGGATCCAATCCCCGAAAAAAATCTGACACTGAGCCCGGCTCCCGTACCCTTGAAGCCGACTAACGTTGAACCTGCCGGATCGGTTTCGTCAGTCCCCGTTTCGTCTTCTCGTGGATTTGCCGTGCAAGTGGTGACGTATCCTTCCGAGGAATATGCCAGCAAGGTTGTAACCAGTTTGCGGGAAGCCGGTTTCAAGACCTTCGTGCGAGAAAATGTTCGGCCGACGGGGTCCGTTTTTTATATTGTTTATATCGGCAGTTTTCCCACGGCGGCTGTCGCCCGGCAGGAACTTGCCAGGTTTCGAACGCATGAAATTTCCCGGCCATTTTCCGATGCGTTTGTCAAAACTATTGAAATGAAGGAGAGTTAATCGTGTGGGATGGTTTTAATAAACGGAAATTTCCCCGCCTCCATCTGACCTGCGAAGTGGTTGTTTATCCTCAAGGTCGCGAGCGCGCTATCAAGACCATTACGGAAAATGTCGGAATGGGGGGGCTGTGTCTTATGCTGGATGAGCCCCTGGAGCGGTTTGATCGATGCAAGGTTACGCTTGAACTCAAGGATGGGGGACCCCCCGTGCAATGCACGGGCCGGAGTGTTTGGGTTGTCCCTAACCGTGAGCTCAAATCTCCGGTAAAACGCTACGATACCGGTATTGAGTTTCTTGATATTGATGATTCTTCCCGCCAACGATTACGCGCCTTTTTATCCCAACCCCAGAAATAGTCATTTTATGGCGCAAGATTTTTCTTTTGACATTGTTTCGAGGCTGGACTTGCAAGAGGTTGACAATGCCGTCAATCAGGCCAAAAAGGAATTGCTGACCCGGTTCGATTTTAAAGGTAGCAAGAGCTCAATCGAATTAATCCGCGAAAAGGAATTGGTGAAGATACGATTGATTGCGGATGACGAAATGAAACTTCGCAATCTTCAGGATATTTTAAAGACGCGCGCGGCGGGGCGAAAAATCTCCATAAAAGCCCTTGATTTCAGGACTCCGGAAAAAGCATTTGATGATTGTCTCCGTCAGGATGTGCATCTTCAGCAGGGCATTGCCCATGAAAAGGCCAAAGAAATAGCAAGAAATATTAAAGACCAGAAGTTGAAGGTTCAGACGTCGATTCAGGGTGATCAACTTCGGGTTTCCTCCAAAAGCAAAGATGATCTCCAGGCTGTGATCCGATTCGTTCAGACCCTCCCGCTCGACATACCTGTTCAGTTTGTTAATTTCCGATAGTATTTAACCCCTGGCATACCAACAGGTTATATTGATTCCAGGGCTTGCGAAGGGGGTAGGCTAAAGCTTTCCCGCGTAAGGCCGAATTAATTATTGTACTGCCCTTGTATTTTCGGTGACCATGTGCTACTTTTTTCGCAAGCGAGGGGTGTTTAGAGATAAATCGCGATATTAAAAAGTCTCTTTTAAAAGTTTCTATCCAAGAAAACGAACATATTTCTCAAGTCTTAAGAGGGCGAAGGAGGCCGCATGAACAATGATAAGCGCAAGTTTAAGCGCTTTGATGCATACATGAGCATTAAATACTCGGGATTGGACAATACGACCCTGAAAGGAATCGGGTTGAGCCGCGACCTGTGCCGTGAGGGGATTAAGATCAATTCGGACAAGAAAATTAGTGAAGGAACACAGTTGGATCTTGAAATTTCTATTCCGGATGATCCTAAACCGATTTTCAGCTCGGGCACCGTTGTGTGGACACGTCCCTCAGACGGATCAAACCAGGGCTACGATCAGGGAATACGCCTCAAGAACATGGATCCGGTTGATAAATTTCGGGTTCTTGATTACGCCTACAATCACTGGCTAGAAACCAAAGTGAATGATCTCGCGGACCCTGAGAGTTTGCATGAGTGGTAAGCAGGTTGGATGAGCTGTTTCTTGTGCTTGTCCTGAGTCTTGTTTTTCATCCTGAAGCCTGAAATGATGCGTCCGTCGCACTCTTCAAGGAAGCTCTTACAGAAAGGGCTGAAACCTCAGTAAGGTGATTTCCCTGGTCTGCCGATACTATTGGCATGGCGAAATTTTTCCCCTTCGGCAAAAAGGTAAGGTCCAGTGACAAAGAGGGTTATTTTTTAGATTCCATCCCTTTGTTTTCTTTGCTCACCGCCGAAGAACAAGCCCTTGTCGAGCGGTATTCCCGCCTTGTCGGTTTCAAGAGGGGGGACGTTGTTTACGAAGAAGGGACCCCTCCCGAGGCCTTTTATCTTATTATTTCCGGCCGCTTTCGTTTGTTTTCCCGCGCTCACGCCAACGAAAAAGAGAACACAATCCTCTTTTTTTACCGGGGCGAGCACTTCGGAGAAACATCGCTTTTGACAGGGAGCGTGCACAGTGCCACGGTAGAAGCGAAAACGGATGCTGTGGTACTCAAGATCGTTGCCGATGACTTTCAGAAGTTGTTACGTGAAATTCCTTCTTTCGCGTTGCATCTGAGCCGGTCACTTGGCCGTCATCTTACTCGAGGAGAATTGGGCTATAGTCGTCATCGGCGCGAGGTCCGCATTGCATCGGTTTATTGTTCTGAAATGTCACGCGCGATGACGCGTTTTCTCGTGGATTTTGTCAGTGCTCTTCACAGCGTGACACAACGGCGCATTTTAATGCTGGATCTTTCCGGTCAGCTTTATACGCAATTGCCGCAGGATCTGATGGGTTTAAAACTGAACCGGCTTGATCTCGCGACCGTAAAAATCACAAGCGAGGGCGATGCGACCGAAACGATTGCCAAAAGTCCGCACGGTTTTGACCTCTTGTCACTTTCCCAAAACAGTTCATTGATCTCTGAAGATCAACGCTTTGCTTCTTTGCTGACTTGCCTGAGTTATCAATATGACTATCTTGTTTTGTGCCTTCCTTCCCGTGAGACCCCGGTCGCCATCAAGGCGCTCAATTATTCAGACCGGATTTATTTGTGGGCCGAGAATAGGGCCGAGGCATTCTCTTTTGTTGCGCAGAAAACCGCAGAGCTTTGTCGTGATTTCGGATTCAACAAAAATGAAATGCGAATTATCATGCCGCACGGAGAAAGGTTGCCAGAGCCGGACATTGTGGATGAGGTTGTGCCGGTGGAAATCCAGATGTTTTCCATGCTTCCGTCGCTTCAGTATCAGCGTTATCGGTATGAACGGATGATCAACTATCTGGCGAAAGAATGGTCCGAGAAATTGGTCGGGCTTGTCCTTGGAAGCGGCGCGGCGTACGGGCTGGCGCACATCGGGGTCTTGAGAGTTCTGGAGCAAGAAAAAATCCCCATTGATATTATTTCGGGTTCCAGTATCGGAGCCCTGATGGGGGCTTTTTGGGCGACAGGGCTGGATTCTTACGAGATCGAAAAGATTGCCAGACAGCTTGGGAAGAAGAACGCCTTTTTCAAGTTACTCGGTTTCGGTGATCTTTCGGCGCCGCATATGGGGTTTTTTAAGGGAAACCAGGTGATGCGCTTTCTGGAGCCTTATTTTAAAAAAATGACGTTTCAGGATCTCAAAATTCCACTGAAAGTCACCGCGGCAAATCTGCTAACCTCGGAAGAAGTTATTTTTGATTCGGGAAATTTGATGAATGCGATCCGCGCGTCCATTTCAATCCCGGGATTTTTCCGTCCCTTCCCGCATCGGGGAAGTTTCCTTTTGGACGGAGGAATTATCGATCCGCTTCCGATCAAATCACTCTCTCTGATGGGGGTGCGGAAGATTATCGCAGTGAACGTTCTCCCGAGTCCCAAGGACTTGATACAAAGGAATGAGATCCGGCGAAAGGCCATTCATGGCAAACTTCAGAATCAGTTGTCATGGCGGCGGATGATGATCAAGACCCTGGATCGCCTCACTCGCCGTTACACCGGGAATATTTTCAACGTTCTGATGAATACCATTCAATTTATGGAGTATGAAATTGCCCGAATGCAGGCGAATGATGCCGACATTTTTATCCATGCGGCTCGTTCCGACGGACACTGGATCGAGTTTTTCTCACCTGATAAGTTTATCCAGGAAGGGATCGTCCGAACGAGGGAACAGCTGGCTGAGATGAAGCGCCTTTTGGTAGAATAACCTCTCTCAATCCATTCGGAGGAATACCGTCCAGTGAAAGATGTTGTGATCGCAGGAGCATGTCGCACCCCCATCGCTAAACTCGGGGGGACGCTTAAATCTTTTTCCAGCCAGGATCTCGGGGCACAGATCCTACGAGGTCTTTTGGAAAGGTCAAAGCTTGATCCTTCCGAAGTTGATGAAGTGATTTTAGGCTGTGTCGGGCAGCAATCCGATGCGCATAATGTAGCCCGTGTTATCGCGGTCAGGGCGGGCATCCCTCATGCCGTACCAGCTTATACGGTCAACCGCAACTGCGGATCAGGATTGCAATCGATACACAATGCCTTTTTGTCGATTCGTTCAGGGGAGAGTGAGCTGATTGTAGCGGGTGGTGTTGAAGTAATGTCGGCCTCTCCCTTTCTTAATCGAGATCTTCGATTTGGCAAAAAGATTAGGGATTCTGTGCTCGTCGACTCCCTGTGGGAAGGGTTGCGAGATCCGCTGTCGGGAATGATGATGGGAGAGACTGCGGAGCTTTTGGCGAAAAAGTCAGGGATTGGCCGAAGCGAACAAGATGCCTTTGCTTTGGAATCTCATCAGAAAGCTTGCCTGGCTGATCAAAAGGGGATGTTTAAAAGGGAAATAATGCCGGTTGTGATTCTGGATCCGGAAGGACGGAGTAATATCTTTGATAGGGATGAGGGACCCCGGCAGGAAACCAGTCTGGAAGGTCTTGGTAAACTGTCGCCGGTTTTCAGAAAAACGGATGGAACGGTGACGGCAGGTAACTCCAGCCAGATTTCGGATGGAGCGGCGGCGGTGATTGTGGCGTCTCGGGAAAAAGCCCGATCTCTGGGGCTTGAGGTGATGGCAACTATCAGGGAAGTTGCTTTCTCGGGCATTGAGCCTGAACGGATGGGGTTGGGCCCGGTGATAGCGACCAAGAAAGCGCTTGCGAAAAGCGGTCTTTCTCTTAAGGACATTCAGACGATTGAAGTGAACGAGGCCTTTGCTGTACAATATCTTGCAGTCGAGAGAGAGTTAAACCTCGATCGGTCGGTGACGAATTGTTGTGGCGGGGCGATAGCGTTGGGACATCCGGTAGGCGCCAGCGGGGCGAGGATTGTGGTGACTTTACTTTATGAAATGGAGCGTCGGCAAGCGACCTTGGGACTGGCCACACTTTGTATCGGAGGAGGACAAGGTGGCTCCATGGTCCTAGAACGGTGCTGACAGGGGTAATGGTGAGAGCGGGAATAATTTATCAAGAAAAACAGGATTTATACGATATAATACCTCGCACGATAACTCCTAACATACTGAGATGAGGTGGAATTTGAATAAAAATATTACTATGATACCGGTTCTGGCGTTATTCGTGGCAGTGCATTTGGGCGCGGTAGGTGGTGAGAAATCTTCCGGAGCCGCTCAGAATTCTGCGACTGCAAAGGCCACCGCAGCGGCATCTCCCCAGACATTTCTTAGTGAGCAATTCGCCAAATTTTTTGGAAAGAAGTCGACAAAAAAAACGGCTTCTGCCAAACAGACGAAGCCATCCTCAACCTCTCCAGAGAAAGACAAGCAATCAAAAGACTCTGTTGCGGCACCAAAGGATGAATGGCTGGAGAAGAAGGTTTTAGATGATGCTTCTTCCGTTCCTGTGGTTCCTGCGACGGTTTCCAGCGCCTATGTTCCGCCGCCCCCGGCTGTTGATCTTCCGCCGCAGGTGACACAAATCCGCCAGGAGGTTCAGAGGGTATTGCAGTTGAATGCACAGATCAAAAATCTGCAAGGCAGTCAGGTTGTCCAGGTTCAGCGTATTCAGGAGCAGGCTCGCATGCATCAAAGAATTCTTAACAAGATTGAGACGACTCCCGCTGTTTTCTCCACGGGCAAGGGAGCTGAAAAAGAAGTTTTGCTGGCCCAGGAAAAACTCAGGATTATCAACAATGAGACACAACGCAATCAGGCAATTCTTCGTGATTTACAGAAAACGTCCCAGATGGCTAAAAAACCGGAGTCTGTGACCGCCTATCCGACGGCGGTTCAATTACCGGTCAAACAAAACTAAATTTGATTCCCATGACAGGTGGTTCGTCCGCCGTCTACCTTTTCGAAGATTTTAACGAACAGTTAAATATCCCGTCCCATTTTTTGAAGCGGGCCAGTTGCTGTCCCGACAAAATTGCCCTCCGCTATAAAATCGATAACGAATATTCGGGCTCGCTCACCTGGCGTGACTGGATGGAACGTGTCCGGCGCGTTGCTTTGGGGCTTTACCGAATCGGAATTCGAAAAGGGGACCACGTCGGGATTCTTTCCGAAAATCGTTTTGAGTGGACGTTAGCGGACCTTGGGGCCCTGAGTCTTGGGGCCGTAGTGGTCCCTGTTTATGCGACTTCCTCGGCCGAAGACATTCAATACATTTTTCGGCATTCGGGGGTTCGAGCCCTTTTCGTTTCATCACGGGAACAGCTTTCAAAGGTCGCTGGTTTGACGGATCAGATGATTGCGAATGGCCTGATTACTTTTGAGCCTGATGATTTGACCCGGACATTGTCTCTCAGAGATCTTGAAAAATGGGGACATGATGAAGAATTGAACCAGGACGGAATTTACGAGGCGTGCCTTCGGGATGTAAGTTCTGATGATTTGGCGACGATTGTCTATACCTCAGGCACTACCGGTCGCCCCAAGGGAGTTATGCTGACGCACCGGAATTTTATCGCCAATTGCTCCGGCTCCCGTCACTATATCTCGCTCGGAGAAAATGACGTGGTGGTGTCTTTTCTCCCTTTGGCCCACATTTTTGAGCGAACCGCCGGTTATTATTTCGCGGCGATCTGCGGCGCGTGCATAGTCTACGCAGAAAGTATTCGGACGGTTGCCCGGGACATCGCGGCTGTTTGCCCCACGGTAGTTTTCGCTGTCCCTCGTTTTTTTGAAAAAGCCCAGTCCCGGGTGGAGGAAAAGCTCAGACAGGTAGCTCCCGTGGTTCGGCGCATATACAACTGGGCCCTTAATATAGGGAAGACGGCTACTTCACAAACTGAAACGACTGGGAAGGTGAGTTTCTGGATCTTTGTGGCTCATGGGATTGCGAAGAGCCTTTTGCTGCGAAAAATAAGATGTGCTTTCGGAGGCAGAATTCGTTTTTTTGTTTCTGGAGGAGCTCCGCTTTCGAGTGATCTTGCCAGATTTTTTCATGCGGCAGGGTTATTGATTCTTGAGGGATATGGCCTCACGGAAACGTCCCCTGTGATTGCGGTTAATACGCTGGGAGCTTTCAGATTTGGAAGCGTTGGCCGTCCCATCCCGAATATCCGGGTTCGAATTGCCCAGGACGGAGAGATTATAACCTCAGGCCCCTGCCTGATGCGGGGCTACTACCGGGATCCTGAGGGTACGGCTGCTTCGATGAAACAGGGAGGATTTTATACGGGAGACATTGGCTGTCTTGATTCGGATGGTTTTCTCCACGTTACGGATCGGAAGAAAGATATTATCGTGACCGCCGGAGGAAAAAATGTCGCGCCGGCGAACATCGAAAATCGTATTCTTTCTGACAATTTCTTTTTACAGGTTCTGGTGGTAGGAGACAAACGGCCTTATTTATGTGCCTTGATTGTCCCAAACCGAAAGGCAATCATGACATTAGCTGAAACTTTAAATCTATCTAACCTCTCGTACCCGGAACTCTTGCGGCATCCCGAGATTGTTTCACAGGTTCAAAAAAGGATCGATCAGAGCCTCGAAGGTTTCGCGAGTTATGAACGTCTTAAGTCATTTGAATTGCTGGAACAGGAATTTTCTCTTGCGAAAGGTGAATTGACACCCACTTTAAAAATGAAACGACGTGTAATTTGTGAAAAGTACAAGGATTGCATTGAAACGCTTTATCGCAGAACGGACCTGGCATGGACGGAACTCCATGAGCCACCGGTTCCGCCCAATTGCTTATGAACCGGACGTGGAAAGAGAGTAGTTTTTCCGGCCACGATGGATGTGACCTTTTCTGCCGGGTTTGTGATTGTCCCCAGCCACGGCATACCCTCGTCATTTTACCCGGCTATGGGGAACACTCGGGGAGGTATCTAAAATTTGCCGATGCGCTTCAAGGCTTGCCCGTAAGAATTGCCGTAATGGACTATCGCGGGATGGGGATTCTCAAAACAAATTCGGAAGAGGGGAAGGATTTTGAGGATTTTCTGGAGGATGTTTCTGCTTTTGTCCGGTATCTGAAAAACACCTATCACGTTAAGGATAAATGGGTCTTTCTCGGGCACAGCCTGGGGGGGCTGATCGCATTGGAATGGGTTCAAAGAAATTCGGATGGGGTGAAACGACTTATTTTATCCGCGCCTTTTTTGGGATTTCCGCATTTGGAGTTAATTCGGCATCTCAACAACCTGGTTCGTTTTTTTTGCCCGACGTATGAGTACCAGAATCCCGTGATGCCCAAGCGGCTTTCGCACGATCCGGCGGAGTCACGGGCTTATGCGCAAGATCCGCTTATCAAACGCCGGATTTCTGCCCGGTTGATCGGATCTATTTTTGATGCGATCAGAAATCTGAATAGCCGAAAGACGATGACGGTCGCGTGTCCCGTGAATATCCTTGCGGCAGGGGATGAGCGGATTGTGGCGCCCCGGGCAGCACGTCGGTTTTTTGACCGGCTTGTTGCTCCGGGAAAAGAATTTACGTTGCTGGAAGGTTTTTACCATGAAATTTTTAATGAAATAGATCAGGCGAAGGCGTTTAATGTCTTGAAGACAATCCTGGAAGATTGTGTATAATACGGCTTCGTTTTTTGCGTTATTTCCCGTCTTTATTTTTGAAATGGGCCTGTAGCTCAGCTGGGAGAGCGCCGCATTCGCATTGCGGAGGTCAGGAGTTCGATCCTCCTCAGGTCCACGGTTTTTATTTTGAATTTTATTCGGCAAAAGAAACATTGGCTTTTTCATCAGTAACGACGAAATTAAACGGGACGGGATTTCGAAATGCTTTTTGGATGATCTGGCCGGTTTGGTTCTAAAGGGTCGGGATGTTCCGAAAAAAAGGGGGATTCAATGCTGAAGAAAGTCTGGAAAAAAGAAAAGCGGCTCTCTGAACGCCTTCCGGTTTACCATCTGGCAAAATACCGTAATATTTCAGACGCTCAACATGCCTTTGTGGTGTGTACCGTGAAAGATATCAGTGAGGTCGGAATCCGTTGCTACGTGAAAGAGGCGATCCCCAAGGGAAGTGTGCTGGAGCTTCAGATACAGTTCCCTTTTTTGACCAATCCCGAAACTTGTACGGCCAGTGTTATCCGCTGTCAGAAAAGAGATTCTAAGGGTCAACGGTATGAAATCGGATTAAAGTTTAACGGAATTGACGATTTTTTGACTCGGGCTCTGGCGAAAAAGAAGGACTTGGGAGCGACGTGATCCTCCACGTTGGATAGCCCAAAATAAAAAGGATTCTTTTTGCATGAGAAGAAAAACTCTCCAGATTTTATTAGTCATACTAGGATTGCTGACCGTTATGAACGGTTGTACCAGAAAAGTGGATTCCGAACGGTCGATTGATAAAATCAAGAAAGACATTGAGGTAATGAGCGTTGCCGAACTTGAGGATTACGCGATGGCTTATGTGTCGGCAATCCAGTCCCAACGGGCACAGATTCAGAAGATTCAGGAAAAGATCCGTAAAGTTCCGATCGAAAAATTTTTCTCTAACCAGGCTCTCCAGAATGACATCAAAAAAGTTGGACGCAAGGCGGAATCGCTTTACGTTCGTTATTTGCTTTATGTGACAGCCCTGAAACAAAAGGGAGGAGATGTCACGAAGGTGCAACTTAACCCGGTGTGATTTTCCCCCAACAGCAGGAGGTTATCGTGAAGTTCGTGGATGATTTTAAACAGTTCATCATGCGTGGGAATGTGGTGGACATGGCGGTCGGTGTGATTGTGGGCGGCGCGTTTGGCAAGATTGTTTCCTCACTCGTCAATGATGTGGTTATGCCGCCTATTGGGCTTTTGCTTGGGGGGGTGGATTTTTCAAGCTTGTTTCTGAGCTTGAACGGCCAGGTTTATGCTTCTTTGGCGGAGGCGCAACAGGCCGGGGCTCCCACGTTAAATTACGGGGTTTTCTTCAATACAGTGATCAACTTTTTGATTGTCGCGTTTGTTATTTTTGTTGTCATTAGACAAATTTCTGTCTTGCAGCGCAAGCCGGAACCGGCGCCCGCGGTCCCAACAACGAAAGAGTGCCCGTTTTGTTTTTCGACGGTATCGCTCAAGGCCACCCGTTGCCCGAATTGCACTTCCCAGATTTGATCTCGAATTTTAACCGCGTTTAAAAAAGGATCTTCCTCACGGGAGGTCCTTTTTTATTTCAGGATTGTGACGGTCGCGCGTTACGTTAGCGATGAAGATTTTACACATTACAACTCATCTCAATACCGGTGGCATTACCACATATCTTCAGGCGTTGGTGAAGGAACAGACGCGAGCGGGGCATGAGGTTTATCTCTGGGCAAGCAGTGGTGTGTGCCTGGATGATTTCCGGTCGATGACCCGGGAAGTCGTGAGCGATGTTCCCCGGTGCAAAAGTGAGCTTTCCCCGAGACTCTGGTCTCAGCTTCCGCGATTGGTTTCCTATGTGAGGAAGCAAAAAATTGATGTTATCCACACGCACACAAGGGTCGCTCAAGTGTTGGTCGCGGTGTCGAAGTTCTTCACGCGTGTGCCTTTTCTCTCGACAGCGCACATGTTTTATAAAAAACGGCTGGGACGGATTCTTTATCCCTGCTGGGGAAACGCCATCATCGCTAATTCAAAAACGATGAAGGATGGATTGATTGATATTTTTGGCGAAAAAAATCTGCCTCCTGTAACGGAGGTGGTTAACGGCATTGACGTTGAAGGTTTAAGGATGAGGGTGAAACAAGTTGACCGGAGGATGTGCCGGAAGGACTATGGGTTTTGTGACGAAGAAATCGTTATTCTCTCCCTGTCCCGTTTAATACCTGTCAAAGGCGTCCACTTTTTGATTGAGGCGTTCGCGCTGGTTGCCCGGGAGAATCCGTCTTTAAGACTTCTTGTGGCGGGATCGGGTGAGCCGGATTATAAACAACGGCTTGAAGATCAGGTGAACGCCCTCGGCATTCGGGAGAAGGTCCGGTTTTTGGGAAATGTCACGCAGACCGAAAAGGTTTTTGCCGCGGCTGACCTGTTTGTGGCCCCCTACCTTTGGCCGGAAGCATTTGGGTTATCGATTTTAGAAGCTATGGCGGCCGGGCTTCCTGTGGCTGGGTCCCGTTCCGGAGGGATTGGGGAACTTTTGGGGCAGGACGAATACGGACTTCTTTTTGATGAAAAGGACGTGAAAGGGCTGTCAAAATGTCTTGAGGTTTATGCGCGGGACCCGGATCTTCGTTTGAGGATGGCCCGTGCGGGGCATCAGGCCGCTTTTCGGTATACCGCGCTGAACATGTATCAACAAACCCAGAATGTGTATGAGCAAGTGGTGGGACAAGGATGAAAAAATATATTCCTGTGCTGGCGTACCACAGTTTTGATACGAAGCGATTCCCCCAAAATAAACTTGCGATTGATCCCGAACTTTTTTCCCGCCAAATGGACTGGTTGAGGGCGGGGCGCTATGAATTAATTCCGCTCTCAGCATGCGCTAAAGCCAGAGGGGTGTCTGGTGTTTTTGACAAAAAAGTTGCGCTTACTTTTGATGACGGATACCTTGACAATTACGCATGCGCGTATGTGACGCTCCGCCATCTGGGATTTCCCGGGACTTTTTTTGTGACGCCTGAAACGATAGGTAACCAAGGATTTATGACGTGGCAAATGGTGAATGAAATGGCGCGTACGCCCGGTATCGAGATTGGAAGCCACGGGCTTTTTCATAAGCCTCTTGCGGACATTTCAGGGCCTGACGCCCTGCGATCGATTGTGGAATCTAAAAAACAAATTGAAGACAAAATAGGCGTGCCGGTTCGCGCCTTTTCTTATCCGTCCGGGTCTTTCACGGAGACGATCGTGGAGTACGTCAAGAAAGCCGGTTACGAGTATGCCTGTGCCGCAAGTCACGTGCACGACCGGAAATACCTCCGGAATCCTTACCTCATCCGGCGGGTTAAAATCTCCTCTTCTTCCGCCACTCGAAGTTCTTTTGCGTTACGAACTTCGGGTTTTTATCACCTGTTTGGACGGCCTTAAACAATGGTTCCCAAAATCACAGGCAAAAGAGGCCGAAAAATTGTGGTAGGCATGTCGGGAGGCGTGGATTCGTCCATGGCTCTCTTACTTCTGATAAAACAGGGCTGGCGGCCCGTGGGAGTGTCACTCAAATACCCCGTCTGGAAAGACCCCGCGAACTGCCTGAGAGAAAATGTCTGTTGTAGTGAAGAGTCTTTTCGGATCGCCAGGGATGTTTGCGACAAGCTCGGAGTTCCTTATTTTGTTTATGACGTTTCCCGAAAGTTTAAAAAGGCGGTCATTGATTATTTTCTCGGGAGGTTGCGTTTGGGCAAGACCCCGAATCCCTGTGTGATGTGTAATCGGTTTTTAAAATTCAAGGAGCTTTTTCGATGGGGGAGCAGGCATGGGATTGAGTATGTGGCTACGGGACATTACGCTCGAGTCCGGAGAAATCCGGGGCTTAGAAAATATGAACTGCTGAAGGCTCGTGATACCGAGAAGGATCAAACTTATTCGCTTAGTTTTCTTGATCAGTCGCAACTCGCGCGGCTTGTTCTCCCGCTCGGTCACTTAAGGAAAAGGGAGGTTTATCGCATGGCTGAAAAGGCGGGATTTGAAATTTTTCTGAAGCAAAAGCAAAGTCAGGATTTTTGTTTTGTTTCGGGGAAAGCGATGAATGCTTTTCTTGCCAAGGAGATTGGCCTGAAACCTGGGGACATGCTAAATGACGAGGGAAAGATTATTGGGCGGCACCGGGGACTTCATTTTTACACGATAGGACAACGAAAAGGCTTGGGGCTTTCGGGAGGGCCGTATTTCGTCAGAGAACATGAGATGGGGCGGAACACGCTCGAAATTACAAAAGATGAAAAACGTTTATTCCAAAAAGAAATAGTTCTAAAGCCCTGCCATTTTCCGTCGGCGGCTCCCCAAAAGGCTTTGCGGGTTCAGGCGAAAATTCGATACCGTCAGCAAGGGGCTCCAGCCGTCCTGATTCTGAAATCCAAAAACAAGGCACTACTTTCGTTTGATAAGCCTCAGCGTGCCGTTACTCCCGGTCAATTTGCGGTTTGTTACCGCCGAAATGTTTGTGTGGCGGCTGGAGAAATCCAGGGGATTTACCGCTCCTGACCGTTTCCCCGAAGTTGGGAAAGGGCCTCGTCTTTCATACTTTCAAGGTTTGGGTGCGTTGGAGCAATCTGACGTGACATAGGCCGTATTTCTCCCTGGCTGTGGGGAGCGGAAAGACGGACCCTTTTTATTCACTCCCGCATAGATTAACACAATTCATGGCAGACTAACCGGGAACCGATTTTGGTTTGACAGGGCAGACGGCTTTCGCTTATACTACCGCCTCTACAAAATTGATCCCACACACTAACGAAAAAGGCGTTCATATATGCTACTTTTGGACAGACTTTTAGGCTTTTTTTCCTCCGATATTGGTATTGATCTTGGAACTGCGAACACGTTAGTTTATCTGAAAGGTCAAGGCGTGGTTCTTTGTGAGCCCTCGGTTGTTGCGATTGACCGGGCGACCCACTCGGCTCTTGCCGTAGGTGAAGAAGCCAAGCGGATGTTGGGACGAACCCCCGGTAATATTACTGCTATTCGGCCCATGAAGGACGGTGTGATTGCCGATTTTGACATCACCGAAGCGATGCTCCGGTACTTCATCCGTAAGGTTCACCGCCGTCACAGTCCGGTGGGACCGCGTGTTGTTGTGGCCGTGCCGAGCGGGATTACCGAAGTTGAAAAAAGAGCAGTTAAAGATTCCGCGGAGAGGGCTGGCGCGCGAACCCCGGTTTTTCTTGTCGAGGAACCTATCGCGGCCGCCATTGGTGTGGGGCTTCCGATCCATGAACCTGCCGGCAACATGATTATCGATATTGGGGGTGGGACGACCGAGATTGCCGTGATCTCCTTGTCCGGAATCGTATTTGCTAAAAGTATTCGCATCGGGGGCGACGAGTTTGACGAATCGATTATCAGTCACCTGAAGAAGGCTTATAACCTCATGATAGGCGAGCGCACCGCCGAAGAGATCAAGATACGAATTGGTTCGGCGTATCCGCTTGAGGAAGAAACCACGCTTGATGTGAAGGGACGTGATGTTCTTGCCGGTCTTCCCAAGACGATTAGTATCACCAGCGAAGAGATTCGGGAAGCTTTGTCAGAGCCGCTTTCCTCCATTCTTGAATCGGTGCGTATCGCGCTTGAGCGTACCCCTCCCGAACTTTCTGCAGACCTTATTGACCGTGGCTTGATTTTGGCGGGAGGTGGTTCCCTTCTCAAGGGACTTGACAAATTGATCAGTGAGGAAACAGGTTTGCCCGTTCACATTGCGGATGATCCGTTGACCGCGGTAGCGCTCGGAACCGGGCGTTATTTGAGTGAATTTACCTTGTTAAAACGATTGTCCGTGAATACGGGTTCGGCCCGGGAGTACTAGCGCTAGTGTACGGTCCCGCTTGGATCGTCTGAGTTTTAGTCGGCTTTAACTTGCCGGATCGCAGCTGTTCGTGACGTAGATCGCCAAAACCTCTTCGTCCTGCTTCTGATTTGGGTTCGGGTTTCCTCAAACTTGTCTCCTTCCGGTCCGTGATGTTTAAAGAACAGTTTTATTTTCTGAATAGCTGGGGGACACAGTGCTGATTCGCCGTTGGCGTTCGCTGGGTTGGTTGGGGGGCGCTTTGCTGATTTTGCTCACCGGTTTTCAGTTCCCGCGCATACATCAATCCGTTCGAAATGTTTTTGACTCCGTTTCAAAACCCGTCCTTTTCGCAGGTTCCTCCGTTCGAAATACCGCCAGTGCCTTACGGTTGAATTTTGGGAAATTTTGGGATGCCGTTTCCAAGGCGCGGGAATATCAGGAACAAATTCTCGACCTCCAGACACGGTTGTTGCGATATGAAGAAATGGATAAGGAAAATCAACGTCTTCGGAAACTTCTCGATTTTTCGCAAGCGCTTCCGTACAAGACCGTTGGCGCCCGGGTGATCGGAGAGGACAACACCCCATGGAAACGTGTGGTGATACTGGATAAGGGATCCAATCGCGGCATCCGGAAGGATATGGTGCTGGTGGCTCCGGAAGGGCTTTTGGGCCGGGTACTCGAAGTAGGGCCTTATACGTCACGGGCTATTTTTTTGCCGGATCCACAATGCCGGGTCAGCGCCCTGACGGCGAACGGTCGCGTTCAAGGGGTGATTTCCGGAACCGGTTCCGAGATTTTGCAGATGAAATATCTTCCGATTGATTCTGAAATCACGATTGGTGAAGAGATCATTACCTCGGGAATCGAAAGCCTTTTTCCGAAAGGAATCCAGATCGGAACGGTTGTTTCCCTGGAAAAAGATCCCGACGGGCTTCATCTTCGAGCGCAGGTTCGGCCAGCCGCGTCTTTTTCCAAAATTGAGGAATTGCTATGCCTCATCTCACCAGCCTCAAAGTAATCCTCTATTTTGCCTTCCTGAGCGTGCTGGATCATGCCGTGCTTCCGGTTTTCGGGATCGGAGGGGTTTATCCGTCATTTCTTTATCTTTTTGTTTGTTACGCGTCGTTTGAATGGGAAACAAAAAAAACAATTCCGGTCGCGTTTTGGGCCGGACTTTTGAAAGACTTTATTGGCGGGGAACTCTTGGGTGTTCAGGCGGGTATCCTGGTGGCCATGGCCCTTTTGCTGGATCAAGTGGTTCGAAGAATTGAACGGGAATTCCCCGGGATTTATTTTTTTATTACCCTCTTGTACGTGGTTTTTTGTGAGCTTCTCAAGCTGTTTTTTGGCATGTTTATTGGCCGTGTCGATGGTGTTCTTGCGTCGCACATCGGTACGATTATCTTAATGGGGGTTTATACGGCTCTTTTACTTCCGTTTTTCGGTCCTTTGACACGTTTTGCGATAGGGGATCGTGCCCTTTCCCGACAATACGAGCTTTTCAAATGAGAATATCGAGATTTTATCTTCTTCAGGCGGTTGTTTTTTTAGCGTTGCTTTTTCTGGCGCTGAGTTTGTTCCATGTCCAGGTGTTGAAGGGACATTACTATCGCGATTTGAGTATTCGCAATCACATCCGGCTCATTCCCATCGAAGCCTCCCGCGGGCGGGTTTTTGACCGGTCGGGACGGTTGCTTGCGACCAACCGCGTCTCTTATGACGTCGTTGCCTTTCCGGAAGACGTGACCCCGGAAGTTTATCCCACGCTTGCCAAGCTCCTTGACATGAAGGAAAAAGAGGTTCGTTACCGGATGAGCGCCGGCAGGGAATATCCTTTCGCGCCGGCACTGATCAAACCGGACATTCCAAAATCTCTGGCTATTTTGATTGAAGAAAGAAAGCCGGAACTTCCGGGAGTGGCGATCCGTATCGGCGGCGTCCGGCATTATCCTTACGGTGAAACAGCCTCTCATGTGATCGGGTATATCCAGGCGATTAACGGGGAGGAATACGAGCGTCTTGACCGGGATCGCTTCGGGATCCATTCCATGATCGGGCGTATGGGAATTGAAAAATATTTTGACGATACGTTACGGGGTTGGCGAGGGGGAGAACAAATTGAAGTGGACGCGCGGGGACGGATGGTCGGAGTTCTCTCCAGACGGCCTGCCGAGCCGGGTTCGGATTTGCACCTTACGCTGGATCTTGATTTTCAACAGAAAATCATGGAGCTGATCAAGGACCAGCGCGCGAGTGTTGCCGTGATTGATCTTGAGACCGAAGGACTCCTCGCGATGGCGAGTTCTCCTGCGTATGACCCGAATATTTTTGTCAGTCCATCCGCGAGCGCGCGGAGGCTTTCCGTTCTTACGGATGTTCAAAGCCCGATGATTGACCGGTCGATCGGCGCGGCCTATCCTCCCGGATCTATTTTTAAACTCGTGACGGCGCTGGCCGCTCTTGAGGTGGGGAAAATCACCCCCCAGACCCGTTTTTTTTGTAATGGACGTTTCAAACTCGGCAAGTCGGGAAGGGTAGCCCGATGTTGGTTTGAAGAGGGACATGGCAGTATTAACCTGTATCAGGCGATCGAGCGATCCTGTAACGTTTATTTTTATAACGTTGCCACAAAGCTTACGCCGGAAGAGATCGCAAAATACGCGCATGAGCTTGGTCTCGGGGAACCCATGCGTCTGGAAATCAGCAAGCTGGCGCCCGGCCTGATTCCGGATAGCGCGTGGAAGCGGGCGAGATTTAAACAACCCTGGTATCAGGGCGAAACCATCAATATGGCGATCGGGCAAGGGTATGTGCTCGTGACTCCACTTGAAATTCTCCGTCTCACCTCGATCATCGCCAAGAACGGAAAATTCGTGGATCCCCATCTCGTCCAGAACAATGAATACGAAGAAAGCTCCCGCGATCGGGTTGCGATCCGTGAGGAAAATCTGGACGTGATCAAAAAGGCCATGCTTCAGGTCGTGGAGTCAGACTATGGCACGGGACAGTTAGCTCGGGTGGATTTTGGCAAGCTTGCCGCGAAGACCGGAACGGCCCAAACCCCGCCTCTTAAGGCCCATGGATGGATGACCGGATTTTTCCCCTATAAAGATCCCAAAATTGCATTTGTCGTATTTGTGGAACATGGCGGCTCCGGCGGAATTGCGGGCGCCAGAATCGTCAAACAACTGATTGAGCTCTGGAAGGGAAGTTATGTTCCGAAAATTGCTTAAAGATCTCCATTGGCCGCTTATTGTGGCGGTGATGAGTCTGGCAGTTATCGGGATTCTTTTTATCTATAGCGCTTCCTTCCGCGATTCCGGTCAGTACGAAATCAAACAAGTTTTGTGGGCCGTGATAGGGCTTGTGACCATGCTGGCTATCCCTTACGTGGGATATCGGCCCTTGCTTAGTGTCGGGTATCTATTTTACGGATTCAGTGTGATTCTTTTGATCCTTGTTTTTTTTGTGGGATCCAAACATTTTGGGGCGCAACGCTGGCTCAATGTGGGGCCTCTACTTCTTCAACCTTCCGAGTTTGCGAAACTTGGGACATTGCTGGCGCTTGTCAATTATCTGGGATCCCGCAATCCCCTTCAGGGACAGACCAAGACGGTTTTGGGCGCGCTGGTTTTGCTGGCGGTACCGTGGCTTTTGGTCGTCAAACAACCGGATCTTGGGACAGCCCTGCTTTTTATCCCGATGGTACTCGTCATGTTTTTTTTGTGGGGTATCCGGTGGCGGTTTTTGATCACGGCCTTCGCGGGGGTTCTGGTGATGGCGCCTCTTGCCTGGGAAATGCTCAAGGATTATCAGAAAAAGAGAATTCTGGTTTTTCTCAATCCAAATCTGGATCCGCTTGGTTCCGGGTACACTGCCATTCAGTCGAAAATTGCGGTGGGCTCAGGAGGATTGATGGGGAAGGGGTATCTTGCCGGTACCCAAACCCAGCTACACTTTGTTCCGGAACACCATACCGATTTCATTTTTTGTGTGATCGGGGAAGAGCTCGGTTTTATCGGGACCTTGCTTGTCCTTTGTCTTTACGCGTACCTTTTTCAGGCCATCTTCCTCATCATGGAGCGCACGACCGACATCAAGGCGAAACTGCTGGCGGGCGGGGTGTTAGCCCTTCTTGCCTCCCACGTTCTGATCAATGTCGGAATGACGATCGGCCTCATGCCAATCACGGGCCTCCCCCTTCCGCTGATTAGCTACGGAGGATCTTCGTTTATTATGAACTGCATAGCGCTTGGCTTAGTGTTAAGCGTCTACAAGGAAAGGTCGATTTTTTAGACTGTTTTTCTGTCTTGGGCGGTTCCATAGTAACAAGCTCCGAAAAATTTTGAAAATAAGGTACAATACGCGCGTCCAATGCCAACAAAAATAAAATTGAACATGCTATTCGTCAAGTTTGAGAAGCGGCTTCCCTCTTACAAAAGAGGGGAGGGGAAAGGTTAATAAAAGGCATGCCAAGAGAACGATTTTATGTTGGCTGTATCACTCACACCAATGAATTGACGGAACCTTATGTTTAAAGTATTTCAAAAAAATGAAGAGGGCGCGCGAGGCGTCTACGGATTTCCCCACCGCGAATTTGAGCGGATTGTCCGGTTTGAGGAAGATGAACCGTTTGAGATTTTAGGTCCCCACCCGTCGTCAGGGAAAATGGTTCAGGTGAGGTCGTTTTTGCCTCGAGCTGTGGATGCCTGGATTCGATTGCCGGGCTCGGGCATGAGAAGGCCAATGAAAAAAGTGCATCCAAAGGGAATCTTCGAAGTCGTGGTGAAATCTTCTTTTCCCGTTATGGACTATCGGGTGGGATTCCATGATGAGAACGGTTTTGCCAGCGAAACGGAAGATCCCTACGCGTTTCGTCCCGAAATCAGCGATTTAGATCTTTTCTTGATCGGAGAGGGGAATCACTTCAACAGTTATAAAAAGTTCGGAGCCCAACTCACTCAGATTCGCGGAGTGTCCGGAGTACACTTTTCAGTCTGGGCGCCGAATGCCAAAAGCGTCAGTGTTGTGGGCAATTTTAATCATTGGATCCCCGGAGCTCATCCCATGGCCCGCATTCATTTTTCCGGGGTTTGGGGGCTTTTTATCCCGGGAATAGATGAGGGTGAGCTGTATAAGTTTGCCATCCGTTCATCGGCGGATCATGAAGTCCGGATTAAAACCGATCCGTACGCGTTCCGGGCCGAACTTCGGCCGCGTACCGCGTCGATCGTGTCCAACCTGGATCGGTATCAATGGAACGATGAAGCCTGGATGCAAAATCGTGCCAAGGACCATCCCCTGGCTCATCCCATTTCGGTTTATGAGATTCATCTGGGTTCCTGGATGCGTGACGAGAAAAACGGATGGGGCTTTATGGACTATCGTGAGTTGGCCGGAAAGCTTGTCAGCTATGTCAAATACATGGGCTACACTCACGTTGAATTGCTTCCGGTCATGGAACATCCCCTTGATGAGTCCTGGGGTTATCAAGTGGTCAACTACTATGCTCCGACCAGCCGATTTGGTGATCCCGAAGGTTTTATGTATCTGGTGGATTTGTGTCATCAACATGGGATTGGCGTGATCCTGGATTGGGTCCCGGCCCATTTTCCCAAAGATAGTTACGGGCTTGTCGATTTTGACGGCCGGCAAATTTACGCCTACGAGAACTGGAAAAAGGGCGAGCATCGTGATTGGGGGACTCTGGTTTTTGATTACGGAAAGCGGGAGGTGCAAAACTTTCTGATTTCCAATGCGCTTTTTTGGATGGATAAATATCACGTCGATGGACTTCGCGTTGACGCGGTCGCGAGCATTCTGTATCTCGATTATTCCCGGAAGCCCGGAGAATGGGAACCGAACGTGTACGGAGGCAGGGAGAACCTCGAAGCGGTCGCGTTTCTTAAAAAATTCAATGAGGTCGTGCACGCCCGCTATCCGGGGATTTTGACCATCGCCGAGGAATCTACCGCCTGGCCGAATGTGACCCGGCCGACTTTTTCGGGAGGGCTTGGGTTTGATTTGAAATGGAACATGGGATGGATGCATGACACGCTCGAGTATTTTTCAAAAGACCCGGTCTACAGGAAATTTCATCACGGGAACCTGACTTTTTCCATGTGGTATCAGCACTCCGAGAATTTCGTCTTGCCCATTTCGCACGATGAAGTGGTTCACGGGAAAGGCTCTTTGATTGGAAAGATGCCGGGGGATGACATGCAGAAATTCGCGAATCTCCGGTTGTTTCTCGGTTACATGTTCGCGCATCCGGGAAAGAAACTGCTTTTTATGGGAAGCGATTTAGCCCAGTGGTCGGAGTGGAACCTTCATCAATCTATCGACTGGCATTTTCTTCAGTTTTCCCGGCACCGGAGAATTAACCAGGTGGTGAAAGACCTCAACCGTCTTTATCGTGATTATCCCGCGTTTCACGAGGGGGATCTCACCACCGACGGATTTGAATGGATTGATTTTTCGGATGAAATGAATTCGGTCATCAGTTTTCTTCGCTGGTCACGGGACAGGAAGCAATTACTCATTTTTACTTTTAATATGACCCCGGTCATTAGGGAAAATTACCGGATCGGGGTTCCATGGCACGGTTTCTATAAGGAGATTTTTAATAGTGAAGCGTTTGATTACGGCGGATGCGGTTTAGGTAACCAAGGGGGGATTCATTCGGAGAATATTCCGATGCACAAGCGGCCTCACTCCTTGAATTGTCAATTGCCGCCTTTGGGCGTCAACATTTTCTGTTTCTGTCCGTAAATAAAGCAGGTCGCGCGAGTAGACCTGCGACGTGAAAGCGAAGCCTGGACCGGGCAATTTCATGCGGCTGAACCGCAGTTCTCGGACCGGGTGGGATCCATCGCGAAGATGCGGGCAGAACGCAGACAAAGTTATGCTTTGGATCTGAAAATAGGTATTTAATATTTTACAGGGGGCAAAGAGTCGTAATGAAAAGAAAACGAACCAAAAAAAATATCGCACTTTCATCTCGCAAGTCTGCCGCTCCGGAGGACGTGATTCCGGGCATCATCATTGAGGATGTCCGACCGTCGGTTGATGGAGGGAAATATCCCGTGAAATGGATCGCCGGGGATCCGCTGACGGTGAAGGCGGATATTTTTAAAGACGGGCACGATGTGATAGCGGCCGCTGTCGAGTACAAAAAGAAAAGTGACAAGGCCTGGCAAAGTGTTCCGATGAAATTCCTCGAGAATGACCGCTGGAGCGGAGAGTTTGTCCTCGCGGAAAATGCCCGGTACCTTTACCGCGTTCGCGCGTGGATGGATCCAGTCGCTTCCTGGATGAAGCACGTCGAAAAAAAATGCCAAAGTGAAGCCTCGGTCAAAAGTGAAGTTTTGGAGGGAATCGTTTTACTTGAAGAAGCCAGACGGCTTTCGAAAGGCAAGGATCGGGAGCGGATTGCAACTTTGAAAGGGAGTTTAAAACGGACCTCAGGGGTTAGCCATGACGTGCTTGCCTTGATCCGGTCGCCGGAATTTCAAAAGTTTTTAGGCGGACATTCGCTCAGAAGGCTTGAAAGCCTATCTGCTCCCTTGGAGCTTGTTTCGGATCGACGGCGGGCCAGGTTCGGGGCATGGTACGAAATTTTTCCGAGATCTCAGGGAAAAAAAGAAGGAGTGAGCGCTACTTTCAAGGATTGTATCAAGAGGATACCCGAGATCCGGCAAATGGGCTTTGATGTGCTTTATTTGACGCCGATTCATCCGATCGGGGTGACGAAGAGAAAAGGGCCGAATAATTCCCTTGTGGCGGATAAAGGCTCTCCCGGCTCTCCCTGGGCGATCGGAAGCAAGGACGGGGGACATAAGGCCATTCATCCCGAACTCGGAACGATGGAAGATTTTAAAAATTTGCTCAAGGCGGCCCAACGCGCGGATATCGAAATTGCGCTGGATATCGCTTTTCAATGTTCGCCGGATCATCCCTACGTGAAAGAGCATCCCGAATGGTTCTTTCATCGGCCGGACGGAACGATTCACTACGCTGAAAATCCCCCCAAAAAATACGAAGACATTTACCCGTTGAATTTTCACTGCGAGGACTGGCGGGCGCTTTGGGAGGAACTAAAAAGCATTATTCTGTTTTGGGCGGATAAGGGGGTCAAGATTTTCCGGATTGATAACCCACACACGAAACCGCTGGGTTTCTGGAAATGGCTCATTGAGGAGACCCAGAAGGTGTATCCGGAGTCGATTTTTTTTGCGGAGGCTTTCACTCGTCCCAAGATCATGAAGTTTCTGGCCAAGGCGGGTTTTACGCAGTCTTATACTTACTTCACCTGGCGCAATGAAAAATGGGAACTTCGGCAGTACCTGGAGGAGCTAACGCAGACGGAGATGAAATATTATTATCGCGGCAATTTTTTCGCGAACACTCCTGATATTTTGCACGAATACCTCCAAAAGGGAGGACGACCGGCGTTTATGATCCGGGCGATTCTCGCGGCGACACTTTCTTCCTCGTACGGGATTTATAGCGGGTTTGAACTTTGTGAGAATCGCGCGAAGGCCCCGGGATCTGAAGAATATCTGGATTCGGAAAAATACCAGTACAAGGTCTGGGACTGGGACCGGGAGGGGAACATCAAGGCCTTGATCGCGCAGGTGAACCATATCCGCCGGGAGAATCCCGCTCTCCAGGACTACGATAACCTTGAGTTTTATGACACGCGCAATGAGATGATTCTTGCGTACGGGAAAAGAACTCCGGATAATGCCAATATTATTGTGACGGTGGTTAACCTGGATCCCAATCATGCTCAGGAAGACTTTGTGACGCTTCCTCTTTGGAAGTTTGGCATAGAAGACTGGCAAACTTATCAGATGCGGGATCTTTTGACGGGAGAGAAATATTACTGGAAAGGGCCGCGCAATTATGTCCGCCTTGATCCGAAAGCGGTCCCGGCTCATATTTTTCTTTTGAAAAAATAATCGGAGAAAAAGGAAAACATGGAAGATCATCCACTTTGGTACAAAGACGCGATTATTTACGAACTGCATGTTCGCGCTTTTTTTGACAGCGATGGTGATGGTATAGGAGATTTCCAGGGGCTCGCGGCCAAGCTCGATTACTTGCAGGATCTTGGCGTGACGGCGATCTGGCTTCTTCCGTTTTATCCCTCGCCCCAAAGAGATGACGGCTATGACATTTCTGATTATGAGAACGTGAACCCCGCGTTTGGAAAACTCTCTGATTTTAAATATTTTTTGAGAGAAGCGAAAAAGCGCGGTCTTCACATCATTACCGAACTGGTATTGAACCACACGTCAGATGAGCATCCCTGGTTCAAAAACGCGCGCAAGGCTCTTCCCGGCACCAAAGAGCGAAATTTTTATGTCTGGAGCGAAACCCCGGAAAAATACAAAGACTCCCGAATCATTTTCAAGGACTACGAAACTGCCAACTGGGAGTACGACCCGGTCGCGAAGGCCTATTTCTGGCACCGGTTTTACTCACACCAGCCGGATCTGAATTTCGATAATCCCGCGGTTCGAAAAGCGATGTTGGGCGTCCTGGATTTTTGGCTCGGGATGGGAGTGGATGGCCTTCGTCTCGACGCGGTTCCGTATCTTTTCGAGCGTGAAGGAACCAGCTGTGAAAATCTGTCCGAGACGCATCGGTTTCTTAAAGACTTACGGAAGCACGTGGATCGGAAGTTCAAAAACAGGATGCTACTTGCCGAAGCCAATCAGTGGCCTGAGGATGCGGTCGCGTATTTTGGCCAGGGGGATGAATGTCATATGGCGTTTCACTTTCCCATCATGCCGCGGCTTTTTATGGCAATCCACATGGAAGACCGTTTTCCGATCGTCGACATTCTTCAGCAAACGCCGGAGATCCCGGATTCTTGCCAGTGGGCGATTTTTCTGCGGAACCACGACGAGTTGACACTCGAAATGGTGACGGATGAAGAGCGTGACTACATGTACCGTGTCTACGCCCACGATCCCAAGGCCCGAATTAATCTCGGGATCCGTCGAAGGCTTGCCCCTTTATTGGGGAACCATCGACGGAAAATTGAACTGATGAATGGGCTCCTTTTTTCACTCCCCGGGACTCCCGTGATTTATTACGGAGATGAGTTGGGGATGGGCGATAACATCCATCTCGGGGATCGAAACGGTGTCAGGACACCCATGCAGTGGAGCGCCGACCGAAACGCCGGATTTTCACGTGCCAATCCTCAAAAACTTTATTTGCCCGTTATTATTGATCCGGAATACGACTACGGGACTGTCAACGTGGAAGCCCAGCAGGGTAATACGCACTCGCTGCTCTGGTGGATGAAACGCCTGATTGCCCTTCGGAAGCGGTACAAGGCTTTCAGCCGGGGATCAATCGAGTTTTTGTCCCCTGAAAACGGGAAAGTGCTGGTGTTTATCCGCAAGTACCGGGAAGAACAAATTCTCGTCATCGCCAACCTTTCAAGATTTGTTCAATGTGTTGAAATCGATCTTTCGGCTTATAAAGGAATGGTCCCGGTTGAAATGTTTGGGCATAATGAATTTCCTTCCATCGGAGAGCTCCCTTACTTTGTGACGCTCGGACCTCACTCTTTTTACTGGTTTAGTCTCGAAACGGCCCCCAAAGCTCAACCGGCGCTCATTTCGTCCCCGCCCACGGAACTCAAAAAGATTGTTGTGAAAGATCACTGGACCCGTATGTTCAAAGGAGACGCAAAAACGCATTTGGAGTCGCTACTTCCCGACTATATCCGGGCCTGTCGCTGGTTTGCCGGCAAAGCCCGAAAACTAAAACGTGTCCAGATAACGGAAGCAGTGACAGTACCATGTAACGCCGGTGATTCATTTCTCGTGTTTCTCAAGGTAGAGTACGCGGAAGGTGAGGCGGAGTATTATTTGCTTCCCGTGGCATACGCGTCAGGTTCCCGAGCGGGTGAAATACAGACCCAGTTTCCGCTGTCCCGGATCGCTCAAGTTGAAGTCAAGGGCAGTGGCGGGATCACGGATGGTGTCCTTTATGAGGCCATCGTCGACAGGACTTTTACCTCGGCGATTCTTGACGGCATTCATCGCCGCCGCCGGTTCAAGGGAACGCAGGGAGTAATCCAGGGGACACCCACGGCGGAGCTCAAGAAGTTGTGGCCTAAAGATGCGTCTTTGCGCGAATCCTCTCTGATGAAGGCGGAACAGAGTAACACGTCTATCAATTATGGAGGACGGATGGTTCTGAAACTTTTTCGGAAGATAGAAGAAGGGATCAATCCGGATTTCGAAATGGGCCGTTATCTCACCGAAAACACGGATTTTGTTAATGTCCCCAGGATGCTTGGCTCTTTGGAGTATAGCCGTGGTCGGAGTTCTTACGCGACGATTGGCGTGCTTCAGGAGTTTGTCAAAAATCAGGGAGATGCGTGGCAATATACGCTGGACGCGCTCGCCAGTTATTTTGACGGAGTATTTGCGCGTCCCGATAAATTTAAAAAAAGGCAAAGTTGTGAAAAAAGCCTCATGGAGCTCGCGCAGGGGGAAGTGGATTCTCTCGCGACTGAATTGGTCAACCCGTATCTTGAAACTGCCCGGTTGCTTGGGAAGAGAACGGCAGAATTGCACATAGCCTTGGCGGGTGAAACCGATGATCCCGCGTTCGCGCCGGAGCCTTTTCAGGTTTTTTATCAGCGCTCGCTTTATCAATCCATGCGTAATCTGACGAATAAGGTTTTTCAGACACTCGCGAAGAGACTCAAACATCTTCCCGCCGGCATCCAGCCCGAAGCTAAAGCGGTTCTTGAAAAACACCCCGAACTTCTCAAACGATACCAGCTTTTTTTGAATACAAAAATCTCCTCGGTCAAAATCCGGCATCACGGAGATCTTCATCTGGGGCAAATTCTTTACACCGGTAAGGATTTTGTTTTCATTGATTTTGAGGGGGAACCGATGCGTTCCGCCCAGGAACGGAGGTCGAAGTTGTCGCCCCTTCGTGATGTCGCGGGGATTTTACGCTCATTCCACTATGCCGCTTATACGGTTCTCGCGAAAAAAACTTCGGAAAAAATTGTCCGTCCCAAGGACGTCCCCGCGGTTGAATCCTGGGCGTACTTCTGGTACATGTGGGTGTCGTCGGCTTATTTGAGGGCCTACCTGGATACCGCCAAGGACGCTCCGTTTATTCCGCGAAGCAAAGAGGAAACGGCCGCGTTGCTTGACATCTTTATTCTGGAAAAGGCTGTTTATGAACTCAATTATGAGCTGAATAATCGTCCCGAGTGGACGGCTATTCCCTTGAAGGGCATTACGCGAATTTTGGAAAAGAAGGTGTAGCGCGGTGGGCGGCGGCTATCCTGTGTGTGGCGCTAATCTTGAAAAGGATGGAACCGTCTCATTTGTTGTGTGGGCCCCACGTTGTGAAAAAATCGAACTTCATCTCATCAATCACGACGGTTCCCGATTAGTTGAAATGCGCAAGGATCCCCTGGGTTATTTCAGGGTTCGTGCGTCAGGAGTTCGGCCGGGGGATCGCTATTTTTTCCGTCTTAACGGAACCGAGGATCGTCCGGATCCAGCCTCCCGGTACCAGCCCGAAGGAGTTCACGGGCCTTCCTGCGTAGTTGACTCGGCGGCTTTTTCCTGGACGGATCAGGCATGGAAGGGGATTGCGTTCAGGGATCTCATTTTTTATGAGTTGCATATCGGAACTTTCACGCCTGAAGGAACTTTTGAGTCCGCTATCCGGAAACTTCCCTATTTAAAAAGGCTTGGGATCACCTGTGTTGAAATCATGCCGATCGCTCAGTTTCCGGGTTCCCGGAACTGGGGTTATGATGGTGTAGGCCTTTACGCGGCGCAGAATAGTTACGGGGGACCGGAGGGATTCAAGAAATTTGTGGACGCGTGTCATCGTGAAGAACTGGCCGTTTGTCTCGATGTGGTGTACAACCACCTGGGGCCCGAGGGAAACTACCTTCACGGATACGGGCCTTATTTCACAAAGAAATACCGTACGCCCTGGGGAGACGCCCTTAATTATGACGATCAGGACTGCGAACCGGTACGCCAATTTGTGATAGAAAATGCCCTCTACTGGGTTTCTGAATATCACGTCGATTCCCTGCGACTAGACGCCATTCACGGTATCTTCGATTCAAGTCCAACTCATATTCTTCGTGACCTGAATGAGCGAGTCGAATCTCTGGCCCGGGTGTTGGGCCGGGAGATACACGTTATCGCGGAGAGTGATCTCAATGATTCCCGGGTGATCCGCCCGTACCACGAGAAAGGATATGGCCTGGCGGGGCAGTGGAGCGACGATTTTCATCATGCCGTCCATGGGTGCCTGACGGGAGAGCGGAACGGTTACTATTCGGACTTTTCCGGTGTGGCGGATATTGCCAAAGCGTTAAGCGATGGATTTGTTTACGATGGACGATATTCCGCGTTTCGTCAAAAAATTCACGGTAACCCCGTTAAAGATCTCGACCCTCGGAAACTTGTTGTCTGTGTTCAAAATCATGACCAGGTCGGGAACCGCGCCTGGGGTGATCGGCTATCCACGTTGACGGATGTTGAGCGGGAGAAAATAGCGGCAGTTCTGTTAATCCTTTCACCGAATACGCCGCTCCTTTTTATGGGCCAGGAATACGGCGAAAAGGCCCCGTTTCAGTATTTTATCGATCATGGGGATCCGGATCTCGTTCGCGCGGTCAGGGAAGGGCGGACTAGGGAGTTTGCCTCATTCGGCTGGAAGGAAATACCCGCTCCAGAAAGTGAAAAAACTTTTTTCGATTCTCGACTGACGTGGAAAGACAGGGAGGGAACGCACGCCGAAATCTGGCATCTTTATCAGACCCTCATGACTCTCCGGAAGGAGCGTCTTGGTCGAAGCCGGCTGAGCGGGGTTTATTTTGATGAAGAAAAACAGTGGCTCGCATTTGAATACGACGAGGGAATGAAAGTACTGGTTTCCTTTCTGGATCGTCCCCAGGAAATTGTCCTGCCTTTTCACGCTGGAGTTTCCAGGGAAATACTGAATACCCGTCGTTGGGGAACCTGCGGGCGCGTGTCTGAAATCGGGAAGGATGGAAAAACCCTTTGCTTGCCTTCCCGTTGCGCCTGGGTCGGGGAATAAATCGTGATAATTTATCTGGCGTCCCAGTCCGCGCGAAGAAAAGAAATTTTAAGGAGGATGAAGATAAAGTTTCGCGTTGTCCCAAGTTCTTATCAAGAGCGGCTTATTCCGGGACGCGCTCCTCGGGATCTTGTTTTAAAACACGCGGAAGGGAAGGCTATTCACGCGAAAGTTCCACGGATCGCCCGGTACGTTCTGGCGGCCGACACTCTGGTCTGGCGTAAAAAAATTTACGGAAAACCCAAAAGTTTGCCTGAGGCTCGCAAAATGCTCCGTTCCCTTTCAGGGAAGGTTCATGAAGTTTACACGGGGGTTGTCTTGTGGGATCGTGTCCGGAAACGCCTGATGAAAGGCGTTTCGTGCACCCGCGTTCAATTCAAAAAACTCACAAGCGAAGAAATCGGTGATTATTTGCTGGCCATCCGGCCTCTCGATAAAGCCGGAGCCTACGCAATTCAGGAAGGTCCCAGAATTGTCGAAAGAATCCAGGGATCGTATTCGAACGTGGTGGGTCTCCCGCGAGAACTTGTGCGGCGTCTTTTAAGAAAAATTTCAGGATGAATTTTATCCAGAAAAACGGAAACGATAAAACCATGTTATCTGCGAGAATCGCTTCGCGCCTCAGGGTGATCGTGATCGGCGCCGGAATCTCGGCGTTGGTCGCGGGGTCAGCTTTTGCCTCCGATGTTAAGGAACCAGACGACTACCGATTGCTTAAGGAAATTATCCTGATTGAATTTGCCGACGAGAAGCCGCATGAGGCGGGGCCGGTGGTCCCGGGCGTTATGACCCAGATTGATTCTCAGGAACATATAATGGCTTTGACCTTTAACGTAAACGCGAACGAATCGGTGCCCCTTGATACGAGGTTGTTCGATTTTCTTCGCAAGGAGAATATCCCCGCGGTTTTTTTTGTGAGCGGAAAGTGGATTGAAAAAAATCCGGAATGGATCAAGCGAATAGGTTCCGATGAGTTGTTTGAAATAGGAAGCCTCGGCCTCGAAGGGAAAGCTTGCACGGTGACCGGAGAAAATGTCCCGCGGGAACTGTCGGCCGCGCGAAGCGTTGAGGAGCTTTTCATCGAGATTGAGAAAAACGCCCGAAAGATTGAATCCTTGACGGGGGCTTTGCCCCGTTTTGTTCGTTCGCCTTCTTCGTATTACGATGATGTGGCTGTCCGGATGGCCCGGGCGATGGGGTATGAAGTGATCGGTTCGATGATGCCGGACCCCCATTCAGAGAACCCTCCAAAGCCCGAAGAAATTTTTCCCGCGCGTTCGGGCGCTATTGTCGCGATGACGCTGGAGGACTCGGGAATTCAGGCCGCGATCGCTCTCCGAAAAGCCGTTCCACGGCTAAAATCCAAAGGGTTTCGATTTGTTAAACTTGGCGATTGTTCGCTCAGATAAAGATGATGACCGAATCTGTTTCTCGTCCTCCCGCGAATCTCAGTGAATTTAGCATTATCGCGCGAAATGCGTCACGCCAGGTTAAGGATCAGATCCAACGGTTTTTTGAGGACGCGGGAATCCCTTCAGCGGGACTTGTTCTCTGGAATTATAAGAAATATTTTCGCGTCAGCGCCTACGCGTTAACGACGAAACAAAGACAGCGGATCACAAAAGCCGCGAAGTGTTCTCGCCTTCGCGGACTTTGCGTCCAGGGGAAATGCCTCAGGCCCAAAGACTGGTTTTACAAATGGCAGGAAAGTTACCGGAAGATTTCCGTGGGAAAGAAGTTTCTGATTGTTCCCGCCTGGGAAAAAATCGGAAAAACAGGAGGAAAACGGATTCCGGTCGTGTTGGATCCCCGAAGCGCGTTTGGAACGGGCGGGCATGAAACCACCCGGCTTATGATTCGGATGATGGAAAGTCTGGAAGGGAAATTCACAAGATTCCTAGATGTTGGAACGGGAAGCGGAGTATTATCGGTGATCGCCTCTAGACTTGGCGCGGAGGAGATCCATGGTTTTGATTATGACGCGATGTCGGCAAGGATTGCCAAAGAGAATTTCGTGAGAAACGGGTGCCGGGGCGGGCGTTTTTTCAGGGCCAATCTCGGAAAAGTTTCGGGAACGGGAAGGTTCGACCTCGTTGGGGCCAATATGCTTTCGAAGACACTGCTGAGGTATCGAAAAAAACTGGCTTCCCTGACATGCCCCGGCGGGTTTCTTGTCGTTTCGGGAATTTCCAAACGACATTTTCCTGATTTTCGAAAACAGTTTCCGACGGATCATCTTCGACTGATCCGCGTATTGAACGGACGAAGCTGGAGCGCGGCGCTCTACAGGCGAAATCAGAACAGGCCAAGCTACCGGGGTTAAACGAGTTTCAGGAAATTTTGCTTCTTCTCCAGATGGCCGCTCGCGGTTTTTTTTGACTTGCGAATGTTGCGAGCCACGAAAACTTTTACACGCGCGTTTCGTTCTTTTGCTAGAATGACGCGCCTTACGATGGGGGAGTCATGGAAAATTTAAAAGCAAATGTAGTGGTGATTGGCGGAGGGCCGGGCGGGTACGCGTCCGCCTCTTACGCGGCCTCATGCGGAAAAAAAGTTATCCTGATAGAAAAAAATGAACGTCTCGGCGGTGCCTGTCTGAATTGCGGCTGTATTCCTTCCAAGGCCCTTCTCCATGTGGCGGAAGCGGTGTACGGCGCGCGAGCGGCTGAAAAATTTGGTCTGGGATTTTCCGAACCATCATTGGATCTTGCGAAGCTGACCGCTTGGAAATCTGAGATGATCGAAAAACTCGGTCGGGGAATGAAAGATCTTGGCGGTCGGCGGGGAATTGAGATCATCCAGGGGAGCGCGACGTTTCTGGACCAGCGGACGGTTAAGGTGGCGGATAAGCGCATCACTTTCGAGCATGCGATCATCGCGACCGGCTCGACGCCGGCCCTGCCTAAATCGCTAAAAATTTCTGGCCCCCTCGTGATGACCTCGACGGAAGCGCTTCAGCTTCAGGAGATTCCTAAAAGGTTGCTCGTGATCGGGGCGGGATATATCGGGATGGAACTAGGGACCGTTTACGCGGCTCTCGGCAGTAAAGTGACGGTCGTGGAAGTCCTTCCTCGCATATTGAATGGCGTGGATTCGGATCTGATCCGTTACGTCGAAGAGATGGCAAAGCGGCGTCTTGAAAAGCTCATGCTGAACACTAAAATCGCGGGCCTTGAAAATTGCCAAAATCAAGTCAAAGCTGTGATTGATGCGGGAGGCAATATCACGGAAGAGTTGTTTGATCGCGTGTTAGTTTCCACTGGGCGAGCTCCTCTGACGGCAGAGTTGAGGCTTGAGGAGATTGGGGTTCGGCTGGATGAGAGGGGATTTGTCCGGACGGATTCAGCCAAACGGACTTCCGTCCCCTCGATTTACGCGGTAGGGGATGTCACGGGTGGTGTCATGCTTGCTCATAAGGCCTCGTGTGATGCTCGGCTGGCGATTGACTCGATTATGGGATTCCCAATCCCGAAATCTTTCCCGCTCATTCCGGCCGTTGTTTTTACGGATCCCGAGGTTGCCTGGTGCGGGGTCACGGAAAATGAGGCTCGTTCCTCCGGAACTCCGGTCCAGGTGATACGATTTCCCTGGACGGCATCCGGGAGGGCTGTCACGATGGATCGAACGGATGGCGTGACCAAACTTTTGATCGATCCCGCGACTGAAAAAATCATAGGGGCCGGCATTTGCGGTAAAGGCGCGGGTGAATTGATCACGGAAACCGTGCTTGCGATTGAAGGCGAGATGACGGCAAAAGAATTGGGACGCAGAGTGCATCCGCATCCGACTTTGTCCGAGACGGTGGCGGAATGCGCGGAAATGTTTTATGGCCGGTCAACCAGCGCCTTTTCGAGGAAAAGAAACGGATAGGAAAACAGCGTAAAAAAATCGACCCCGGCGTGATTCGAACACGCGACCCCCTGCTTAGCATCCAGCATCAAGTTGCCTTGACCGCCCGTTTCCGGGTTTGCTGGCTGGACTTTCTCTTAGGCGTCTCAGCCCTGTCGTGTAAAGTCTCTACACTCCCCGGATTTTCCGGGTAGCTCGGTGTTGCCCTTGATAACAAGGGGATTCACCGAATTAGCGACATCCACTTTACAGGTTCATTTTCCCGTAAAGGCTCCTGTGACGAAGGCAGGTGCTCTATCCAACTGAGCTACGGGGTCACTCTCGCGGGATATTTTACATCAAATTATCTTTTCATGATAATGAATAAAATGACCTCCCGGGCGCTTTTCCCGAGAAAGTTATTCCGTCTATGTCCCGGAGGGTCTTCAGGCCCGTTGGGAGTGAAGTCGAGGGATAATTAGATCGGGAAAACCTCCAACTTTTCAGATGCTTGTGAAATTGTTTCTGGTATACCGGATGGTTTAGCGAGGATCTGAGGCGAGCAGTTTGCGGACGGACGGGATTTTCGTGAGTGCGGGATTAAGAGCGGCGGCCTTTTCAAGATGCCATTTCATGTCTTGGGGGCGTCCCAAGCTCTCACTTAGTCTGGCGAGGTTAATGTGGGGCGTCGGATCATTTGGAAAAAGGGAGAGCATGTTGTCGTAAACTGCCAGGGCCTGGTCCAACTGCCCATTTTTTTCCAGAATACTTCCCACCCATTCGTAGGCCCCCATGAAGCGGGGATATTTCTTGATGACATCATGGGCGGCTGAAAGCCCTTGTTCGGGAGAACCGGTTTTGACGATTAACTCGGCCCGTTTAACCCGATTTTCAAAATCCTCCGGTCGCCTTGTCAGAATGTTGTCAAAAGCTTCGATTGCCTCCTTGGTTTCTCCCGCTTTAAGGAGCGCGTTCGCGAGGCGAATCTGATGGTCGATATTTTCTGGCTCGAGTTCGCATGCTTTCCTGAACGAGTTAACGGCCTCCGTGAATTTTCCCGAATCTTGGGAGATCAAACCCAGGTACTCATAAGCCTCCGCCCAATCGGGGGAAGTTATCACGACCTGGATCAGTATTTCCCGCGCCCTTTCTTTCATGCCAAGAAGGTAATAGAAAATTCCTCTAAGAAGCCGTGTTTCCGGATGGGCGGGATCAATTTTTTCCGATACGGATAAAGCGTTTTCAGCGTTCGCGTAAAAACTTTTGACCAGGTAGCCCCGGGCTAGGGAATTGTAGAACGCCGGGTTTTTATCCTGGGGGGGCTCCAGGTTACGGATCAAAGGAAAGCTATCGAGACGGTAAAAAGGACTCAGGAGCCTGAAATTATCCTCCACGGTGTCTTTGTAAAGACTGCGGGGAGCGGAAAATTCCAGATAGGGATGATTATCAGAGTTGATTTTGGCGCCTCGCGCGAGACGACGCAAAGACGGATCAAATAACCAGGCGGCTGAAAGGAGACCCGCGGGATCCTTAATTCCGTGGGCTATGAGGTCGTTACGAACTTTGGGGATCGCGTAAGCCTTTTCCAGATTTTTCATGTCCAGGGCCAAGGGTTCAGCGGTGCCGATCAGCATGAGATCCGGGAAGTAGGAAACCCAAAGGCTGATTTCGGGGAAGACCTCGGCAAATGTTCGGACAATCATTTTAAGATCATCGGGGGACATGCTATAGGCGTGCATCCACTGGCATATCACGCCGCCGGGCTTAAGCCGTTTTTTCATAGTTTGGTAGTGCTCAAGAGAAAAAAGGTTGGCGACCCCCGACATCCAGGGGTTGGAAGGTTCCGAAATGAGAACGTCGTATTTTTGAGGGTGGAGCAGAAGAAAATTTCGGCCGTCGTTGATATGAACGCGTAACCGCGGATCTTGGAGGACATTTCGGTTTAATTGGCTGAAGAAATTCGCGGCTACGACGACTTCCTTCTCCAGCTCCACCATGTCGATTTTCCGGACCGGATACGAAGCCACGGCGGCGGCGGTTGAGCCGCTCCCGAGCCCGATGACGCAAACATCCTCAGCGCGAGGGTGGAGGGCCATGGGGAGGTGGCCGAGCAGGAACTGGGTGAAGGTGTCCTGATTGGAGGCATCTACTTTACCGTTGACGGCCATGGAAAGGTTGTCCCGGAGTTTTTTGACCGTGACGGTCGCGCTCGAACCTTCTTTGTAAAAGAGAAGGTCCTGTTCTTTCATGGAATTCAAAATTTGATTTTTAGTTAGTCCCATGGCCGAAGCGGGTCTGACGGCCAATTCACTCGCGATAAAGCCTCGATCCCAGGGACGCACTTCCGAGGGCGCGTAGAGGAGTAATGCGACGATGAGGGCCAGGACCGTGCCCCGCTTCCACCCGAGGCGTTCTCGACTGAGAAAAAATGCCAAGATACCGATCATGGAATTAAGCCCCACGGCGAGGAACAAGGTGCGCTGGATTCCCAAAAGAGGAATGAATAAAAACCCCGTGAGAATGGATCCTACGATGGTTCCGACAGTGTTCGAAAAATAAGCCTCTCCGATCTCGGTTCCGAGCGGGCGCGAACGGCTCAGGATTTGAATAAAACACGTGAAAATGGCCCCGATCATGAAAGTGGGAGGGAACATCACCAGGGAACAGAGCGCGAAACGTCCGGCATTCAGGAGAAGTTCGGAGCCGTGAGAGGCGGCAAAGACCCTCGCGAAGTAATAAGGCATGTCGTTAAAAATGTTAATGCCCCACAAGGCCAGGAGAGCCGTCATCAACTGGAGAGCGCTAAAAACCCGGAGGTCAGGGCGGATCCAGCGCGCGAAGATACTGAAGGCGTAACTGCCGGATGACATGCCAAAAAGGAATGTGGCGAGCATGATAGAGAAGGCGTAGACCGAACTGCCGAGTGACATGGCAAGGGTGCGTGTCCACGCGATTTCGTACATCATGGAGACGCCCCCCGAAATCGCGAAAATGATATACAGGGTACGAAGCATCGCTGGTGAAAAAGCGCCGGGGGATGAGACAGTGGAGTCCCCGGTTACCTTCGAGCGCGAATTGATTTTGTTGCCGGACATATCGGAATTGGGAACACTGGCGTGAGTTTTCCCGTACCGTCGGCAAAAATAAAAAATGGCGAAGTTGAGTAATCCCGTCAGGTAAACCGTCTGCCAGACCCCGAAATGCTGGAGCGCGACAAAACTGCTGAAAAGGACACCGGCAACCGCGCCGAAAGTATTGAGCCCGTAAAGGAGACCTACTTGTTTGGCCACGTCCTTTTTCTGGGTGACGAAATATTTGGAGAGTACCGGAAGCGTTGCTCCCATGAGAAAAGTCGGGAAGAATAGCGTGATAAAAGAGAGTGAGAGCTTAAACAGGAACGCGACCGGAAAAGAGGGTGAAAAAAACCGGTAAAAAGCGATAGTTAAAAGGTCAATGAGTGCCCAGATAAGGGGAGTCAGCAGGGCGTAAAGACCAATTCCGGCTTCCAGATTTGCGTACGTGCGAATGGGACATCCGCCCTTTTCAATCTTTTTGCCCCACCATAGCGCGCCGAACCCCAAGCCCGCCATGTATCCTGCCAGGACCATGCTGGTCGCTATGGTGGTATTGCCGAAAATCAATCCCATGGTTCTGAGCCAGGTCACTTCGTAAACCAGGCCGCAGGCCCCGGAAATAAAAAAACAAATCAGGATTAACCTTTTGAGCATGCTGGGAGAAGATGCTTTGGCCGGGAACGGGAACCTGTCACAGAACTGATCCGCTTTTGTCGAAATGAATCGAATAACCTGGGTCACAAAATTTTTTCTCACAAAAGATTCAAGAGATTGGGGCAAGAACGCTACGTAACTCGGCGGCATCTTGTGTGTCTGTTCGAGTATCGGGTATTGTATAGGAAAAAGAAAAAACCAGCCAATTTTATATGTAGCCAAAATAATGAGTTTTGGGTACAATTCGTGCCACCTCATCACAAAAGATTAAAAAAGTCGGAGACAAGGTTTTGAAATTGACGGAAAGTTTAACCTACCGCGATTTGGGGCGATGCGCCCTCCCCGGGTTTTCTCTGTGATCAATGCGCTGATGGGATTTCGTTAGGTATTGGGAGATTTTGAAATAGATGGAGCTTTTGTATGCCAGGTAAGAAAATTTTGATAGTAGACGACGAACCGGCGTTTGTCTCTCTTTTCAGATCTCGACTGGAGCCGGCAGGTTTTGACGTGTGTAGTGCCTCGGACGGTGAGGAAGCTCTCGCCAAGGTGAATCAGGAAAAACCGGATCTGATTGTTCTGGATGTCGTGATACCCAAGATGAGCGGCTATGAAGTGATGAAGAAAATCCGCGATAATTCGGCGACGCGCCGCATTCCCTCGATTGTGATTTCCGGAAGGGCGGGTATGAAAGACTTTTTTGATGGTGTTTCCGGTGTTGAATTTATGCAAAAGCCTTTTGATCTCAAATTGCTGGTAGACCGAGTGGAAGCAATACTCGGGAAAGCGGCTGAAAAAGGTCAGGATTCCAAACGGGCCGTCTTGATTGGAGTTGAGGATTTTATCACGAACAAGGTTCGGGCTTTGCTTCATTCCCGGGGTTTTCAGGTGCTTTCGGCGATGACCGAATTAGACGCCGTCAGGTTGGTGAGGAGTTTATGTCCCCGGCTTCTTTGTGTTCAGTTTTGGGAGGATGAAAGCATTCTGAATCCTCGCAAGCTTTTGGAAGGGCTCCGCTCGAACCCCTCCGCGTCCAAAACCGAAATATGTGCTTATTGCAGTGAGGCATCGTCCATACCGGCGATGCAGGTATTTCAACATTCTCAGCTCCTTGTCTATAAAGACAGCGAGGACCTTGTGTCCAAGATGGATTCCTTTCTGAAGAAACAGGGGTATGTTTCAGCCGCCTAAAGTAGTGGTTGCGGGCGATGGAGCCTGGCAATGATGGAAGAAACACCTCTGTTTTCTGTAGTGATCCCCCTCCTGAACGAATCGGACAATATAATTCCGCTACTAAAGGAAATAAGTGACGTTATGAGCCGGCAGGCTTGGCCCTACGAAATCCTGCTGATTGATGACGGTAGCACTGACGCGACGCCCCAGATTTTGAAAAAACTGATCCAGGAAGACCCTCATGTCCGAGCGTTCATTTTTCGAGCCCATCGCGGCAAATCGGCCGCGCTTGCTTGCGGGTTTCAGAATGCTCGAGGGAATTATGTGGTAACGTTGGACGGGGATCTCCAGGATTCACCTGAAGAAATCACGACCCTCTGGAAAGTGATGAAAGAAGAAAACGCGGATCTTGTTTCCGGCTGGAAGAAAAAGCGCAATGACCCCTGGCACAAGATCGTTTCGTCCCGGATCTTTAACGCTTTTGCGAGAGGGATTACCGGACTTCGTCTTCACGATTTTAACTGTGGTTTGAAGTTGTATCGCGCGGTCGTGATTCGCGATCTTCCCCTGTATGGAGAGCTCCACCGGTTCATTCCGGCGCTTGTTTCATGGAGAGGTTTTCGGGTTACTGAAGCGCCGGTCATTCACCGTCCCCGAAAATTCGGAAAATCAAAGTACGGTATCGAACGGATGTTTGGGATGGTGGTGGATCTTTTGACAGTCGCGTTTTTGATGCGCTATGAAGGGAAGCCTTCCCATTTGTTCAGCGGGTTCGGACTTGTTTTTCTCGCGGTGGGGGTGCTCATTAACGCGCACCTCTTGTTGACCAAGTTGCTGGGGGGTTCAATCGCGCCCCATTACCCCTACATGGTGCTCGGAGTGACCCTTCTTCTCATCGGGCTTCAGTGTGTGTTCTTCGGGCTACTTGCCGAAATGGTTTTGTATTTTTCCCGAGACCGGGTAAGTCGTGGATTCTGCCATTCG